>WNGB01004207.1_pt1 | contig 28276 bp, 23 predicted proteins | sample 5400681 | NCBI WGS metagenome assembly WNGB01 (sample SAMN13153367, study PRJNA577476) | soil metagenome | isolation source: 115 cm soil or saprolite under grassland replicate 2 | place: USA:California | collected 2016-06-15
TGGTGCCGATGGATGGAGCCCGACGAGCCAGCGCGGTGCTGGACCGAGACGAAGTCGAGAGCGTGCTCTCGGGAAAGTTCTACACGCCGAGCGCGGACGCGGAGCACCGGCCGAAGCTCATCGCTGGAGCCTCGGACAAACCGTCACATTACAAGGTGATTTGTATCTCGATGTACACTCGCGACCTCGAGCAGCTCGATCAAATGGTCGAAAAACTGAAGGCGCGAGGGCTCACCAAGGCGAACCGCAGCGCGCTCATTCGCTTCGCGCTTGCGCAGGTCGACGTCGAGAAGGTTCCGCGGGGATTGTGAAAGGGGCGTAACTTGCCTGGGCGACAGCGGACGCGTGCCGAGTAGCCCCGCCGCTCGGGTCGTGTAAAAACCCAGGTGAGACCGATGCCGGGCAATACTTTCGGGCAGGCGTTTTCCGTGACCACTTTCGGCGAGAGCCACGGGGTGGCTGTGGGGTGCGTGGTCGATGGATGCCCTCCGGGTCACCCGCTCGACGTCGCCCATATCGGCGCGGCGCTCGCCCGCAGGAGGCCGGGTCAGAGCAAGCTCACCACCGCGCGCGACGAAGACGATGCGGTCGAAGTGTTATCCGGCCTCGATGGAGAGAGCGGCAAAACCCTGGGCACGCCGATCTGCATGCTCGTTCGCAACAAGGACGCGCGGTCCGCGGCGTACGACGAATGGCACCACATTTATCGCCCGAGCCACGCCGATTTCACCTACGACGCGAAGTACGGCATCCGGGCCTGGCAAGGAGGCGGACGGGCTTCGGCGCGCGAGACGGTCGGACGGGTCGCGGCGGGCGCGGTCGCCGAGCAATTGCTTCGGGCTCGCTTCCCGAAGCTCACGATTGCCGCGTGGGTCGAGCGCGTCCACACGATCGATGCTCGAGTGCACATCGATCCGGCCCTGATGACGCGCGAGATGGTCGACGCGCATCCTACTCGCTGTCCTCACCCTGCTTCGGCGCGTCAGATGGAGGCGGCGATTCTCGACGCGAAGAAGCGCGGCGACAGCCTGGGCGGCTACCTGAGGCTTTATGCGGCGGGGATTCCGCCGGGTCTCGGTGAACCGGTCTTCGACAAACTGGACGCACTCCTCGCCCAGGCTTTCATGAGCCTTCCGGCATGCAAGGGGGTCGAGATCGGATCCGGTTTCGCGGCGCCGGACGCCACTGGCTTCGAGCACAACGATATCTTCGAGTGGCAGGGCTCCGATACGCCCGAGATGGCGACGTGGACCAACCGGTCCGGCGGCGTTCAAGGAGGCATCTCCAACGGCATGCCGCTCGACGTGCGGCTCGTCTTCAAGCCGACCGCCACCGTGTTGAGACCTCAGCCGAGCGCCGACGATGCGGGCAACAACGTCGAGCTCCAAGCCAAAGGGCGTCACGATCCCTGTGTGTTGCCGCGCGCCGTCCCCATCGTCGAAGCGATGGCGGCGCTCGTGCTCGTCGATCTTTGGCTGCGACAACGAGGGCAGGTGGGGGATCCCTGGCCGGGGCTTTCCGGCCCGATCCATCGGAAACCATAGAATCACCCAGGCTCAAGCCGCGGCGTATGGAAAGGATGAACCGCCCGCGACGCGCCTCCAGAACTCGACGAGATCCCGCGGGATGGGTGCCTCGATCACGACGCGCTCGGCGCTGATGGGATGGTCGAAGGCGAGTCGCTGCGCGTGCAGGGCATGGCGGTCGAGCTCGAGGCGAGCGCGATCGTCTTCGGTGAGCGTCTGGTCGGCGCCTCGCGCGAAGAGCTCGGGATCAGGCCCATAGAGCTTGTCTCCCACGACCGGGCAACAGACGGCCGCCAGGTGCACGCGGATCTGGTGTTGACGTCCCGTCTCCAGATCGCACCTCACCAGAGAGTAAGTCCTTTCACTCGGCGGGGTGCGCGCGATCACCTGGAAGCGCGTGGCTGCCGACAGCCCAGAACCCCCCTGCGCGATCCTCATGCGCACGCGAAGGCGTGAAGAAACGTCGAGCTCGAGCGGCAGATCGACCCGGAATTCAGTGGCTTTCGGCGTGCCCCAGGTCAGCGCGACGTACTGCTTTTCGACGGTGACGCGCTCTTCGAGCTGGCGCTTGATGCCTCGATCGGCCTCGCGCGTTTTGGCGAGCAGAAGCACGCCGCTCGTCTCGCGGTCGAGCCGGTGCGCCAGCGTGAAGTATTGCTCGCGCCGCGCCATCGCGAGAAGCTTGACCACGGTGTTGCGGTGGTAACGGGCGGTCGGATGGACGGGCACGCCGGCCGGCTTGGCGATCGCCAAGAGATGGTCGTCCTCGTAGAGGACGGGAAGGTCGGTGGGTACGGCCACTTCGTCCCAGGGCTCGCGCCACAGGAGCACTCGCTGCTCGGCGAAAACGCGGTCGCTCGCCCGCAGGCGCCGCCCTTCTAGGTCGAAGGCGCTCCTTCGAACGATGACCTGGGCCCGCGTGCGACTGGTGCGCTTGAGCTGCGTCTGAACGAAAAGATCGAGACGCATGCCGGCCGATTCGGGCGGAACCCGCAGAACGGTGACTACCGCGTCCGGCGCGATCTCGTCGGGCCTTCTCGCTTCGTCTTCATTCCAGCGGATACGGGTCACCCCCGCATTATAACGACTGGCCGGCTCGACGGCAGTCTGGCAGAGACAGACCTCCCACCCGCCGAGTAGTGGTAGAAGTCGCAGCGAACATGGCCGTTGCTCGAGTGTACCTTTCGCCAGGGCTTTTCGGTTTCAACCAGATTGGCGCGTATACCTACTTCCGTCACATAGAGAAAGCGCTGGCGCGACGTTTCGCCGACGCCGGGCGTGAGTTTCGCCTCCACCTCGTCGAATCGGCGCCGACCGCATCCATTCGCCGCCGCGCGCTCGCGCTGGTCTCCGAGATGGCGCGAACGGCGCGTCCCGACGAGCCGATCCACCTGCTCGGACATTCGACCGGCGGACTCGATGCGCGGCTCGTGGCCTGTAAGACCAGCGCGCTCGGCGACGATCGGCTTGCCGCCTTGCGTGGGCAAATTCGATCGATCACCACGATGAATACGCCGCACTACGGAACTCCGCTGGCCAGTTTTTTTGCAACGGTTTCGGGTCAACGTCTGCTCTACGTGTTGTCGGCATTGACCGTCACCGCGCTCAAGTTCGGTGCCCCTCCGCTCGCCATCACTTCGTCGCTGGTCGCTGCTTTTGGGCGCATCGATCGCGTTTTCGGCCTCGAAGTGCGGGTGATCGATCGAATCACTGAAACGATCGTGCGCGCGCTCGACGACGTTTCGAGTCGCGACCTCCGAGGCTACCTCGCCGGGCTGCGCGACGATCAGGGGGGCATCATCCAGCTGTCGCCGGAGTCGATGGAGCTCTTCTGCCTGAGCGTCGAGGACAACCCCGACGTGTATTATCAGTCGACGGCGTCGTTTGCGCCGTCGCCCGGCGTCCGGCACTGGGCGCGCTCGCTCGCATCGCCCTGGACGAGCCCGTCGGCTACGATCTTCACGACGCTCTATCAACTCACGGCCATGCCGCACCGCATGTATCCCTGCGAGCCACCGAGCACCGATTGGAACCGAATCTTGATCGAGCAGCTCGGCCAAGTGCCGCCGGCGCTGGCCAATGACGGGATCGTCCCCTTCCGCTCTCAGCTCTGGGGCCAGCTCGTGTGGGCAGGTCAGGGGGATCACCTCGACGTGGTCGGTCATTTTGCGGGCGACCGGCAGAACGCCGACCACGTCGACTGGCTGAGCTCGGGCGCGAGATTCGACCGGCCACGCTTCGATGCGCTCCTCGACGCGATCGTGCGCGGTATCCTTTCGGTTCCCGGCGCCTGAATCAGCCCTCCGGCCGCCGGCCCGGGCTCCAGTCGGCGATCTTGTCGGTCCGTGTTTCGAGAAATCGCGCGAGCTGATGAAAATCGGAGCCCGGCCGGATGTAGCGGATTTCGGTCTTGAGATCGAGTGGGTTGATGAGATCTTTGAACGGCACGTAGGTCAGATCGAGCTGGCCGCCCGCGCTCACCATGTGACCATCGAGGTTCTCTTCGACTAGCGCCCGGTAAGCACCGATGCCGAGCTGGCTGCCCAGCATGACGTCGAAAGCGTGGGGCGGCGCACAACGCGATTCGTACCCGAGTTGCACGCCGGTGATCTTTTTTCGACGGCCCGTTCGCGCATGGTAGCGCTCGCTCACCATCTGCCCCACCAGACTGCCCAGATTGATGCGGCCGAGCGAAAGATGGCCGTGCTCGTCGCGCGGCAGATTCTTCAAGAACGACTCGGGCAAGAGCTCGGACAGGCCTTCCGCCAGGACGACGGTGCCGTAGTGCTTTTCGCGGCGCTCGCGGGTGATGACCAGGTTGACGATCCGCTCCACCAGCGCGTCGACGTTGAGCTTGCGCTCGGATTTTACATTGCCCTGCTCGTCGGTCGTGTCTTCCACCAGCCCGAGGGCATCGTCGATGTCCTCTCGAGCGATGATGAGATTCGCTTCCCCGGCGATGCCGACCCCATAGGAGAGCCAGCCGGCTTTGCGCCCCATCGTTTCGACCATGAAGTAGCTTCCGGTGGCGAGCGCATCCGCACGTAGGTTTTGCAGCTCCTTGGCCATCACGTCGACGGCAGTGAAAAAACCGAAGGTAAAGTCGATACCCTTGTAGTCGTTGTCGATCGTCTTCGGCAGGTGGATTACGTGAAAGCGCCGCGCGTCTTTGGGCAGCTTCTGCTGGAACAGGTAGAGGAAGTTGGCGGTCTTCAACGTGTCGTCTCCACCAATGGAGATGAGCGCATCGACCTCGAGGTCGACCAGCGCGCTGTAGACGTTTCGTAGCCGGGCAGTCTTCTGGGGATCGTCGAGGTCGGCCTCCGTCTCGATTCCCTTGCCGGGGTTCGCGCGAGCCGTTCCGATGATGATCCCGCGACTGTTGCGCAGACCCCGCAGATCGCGTTCGGTGAAGGCGCGGTAGTGGGTGTCGGGCAACAGGCGATGGGTCACCGCGTGGTAGTCCTGCAGGTTCGAGTAGCCGTGGAAGAAGCCGACGACCTGACGATCGTCCTCGAGAAATGAGATGGCTGCCGACGAGATCACGGCGTTCGCCGCGGGGGCCGGGCCGCCCGAAAAAATGATGCCGACCCGGCGGATGTGGTCCCCCTTCTTCTGGTTGCCTGGATTGGTTGCCATGTGCGACGAATTACCTTCCTTTTACCGGCGACATTCGCACCTCGCTGTTTGCGGTGTCAACCACTTGATCGAAGCTGAAAGGAAAGTGGAAGCGGCGGCACGGCCGGGGCATCATGCGGCGCATGGCCAGCGAACATTACCTCGTTCTTTCTGCCCTGGGCCCGGATCGCCCCGGGCTGGTCGCCCAAGTGACCGATTATCTCACCCAGCGCGGCGTCAACGTCGAAGACAGCCGCATGGCCGTGCTCGGCGGCGAGTTCGGCGTGCTCATCTTGATGAGCGGACCGGAACCATCGATCTTGCGCGTTGCGGCAGAAACGGCGGGACTCGAGGCGGAGACGCATCTGGATGTCGTCGTCCGTCGGACCAAGAGCCCCGAAGAGCATCGTCGTGCATCGGTCAAACCCTGTGTCGTCACCGCCGACGCGCTCGACCACGAAGGTATCGTGCGAGCGGTCGCGCTCGCCATCTCGAGGATGGGCATCAACATCGTTTCGCTCGAGACGACCGCTTACAATGCACCGGTTACTGGCTCGCCTCTCTTTCGCCTCGAGGCACACATCGATTTGCCGCAGGGCGTCTCATTGTCCGAAGTACGACGGCAAATGGACGAGGTGGCAAGAGCCGAAAACCTGGATATCGACGTACGTTCGCTGGTATAGGCGTTTACCAGCCTATTTACGGCTCGTTTTATTGCTAACAGGTCCCCACTCGACCTGATATCGTCATAAAACGACGCATGCGCGTAGCGTCGCGGGTTCGATCTTGCTCATGATGGATTTCCATCAATTACCAAAAGGTCGTAGCGAGGTTGACGGGTGACATGCCGGCATCGCGATCCGACATTCTTTGTGACGCGGTGCAAGGCCGATTCGAGTCCGAGCTCGCTGCCGCGCTGCGTCGGCGGCTTCCCTCCGAGGCCAAGCTCGCTGGGGCCCTGCGTGCTTTGTGTCCCTTCAGCACCGCCATTCGCGACATGGACAGCGAGGCGGCGCTCGTGTTGGTGCGGCGGACAAGCGCGCACCATCGCTCATCAGGGGAGCCCTCGCCTCCGAGGACGCCGGAGGTCTCGCGACGCTCTCGGCCGCCTGCTTTTCGCGCGATCCATCGCTTTCGGCGCCGCTCGCCAAGATTGCCGCCAGCCGCCACCCGCACTTTGCGTTCGGTGCCGAAGTCGCGCGTATGGCCCGGGGCGAATCGAGCGGGGTGCATCTGTTGACGCTCGCACCCAAAATCAAAGAGAGCCACCGCATTGCTCTTTGCGTCGAGCTTTTTTTGCCGCTTACCCGCGGACCGGCACTTCCGTTTCAAATCGGCGGGTCGATCGCCGTGCTGCGGGACGCGGAACGACACCTAGGTCGGTGGCTGGTATTGGCCGAGGTCGCCACGCGCGCGTCCGATCCGGGGCCTCTGAACGAAGCTCGGCGCAAAGCTGTCAACGGACCTCAGAGCTCGCGCGCTGCATGGTCGTTCGTGGCTTGGGCCCTACAGCCCAGCGCACCACCGCCGACGACGCGGCCGACGGTCGAGCTCATCGCGCGTCTGTCCGATCGGCCGAGCGCGGATCGCGACACCACGTTCTTGTTTCGTTTGGCCGCATTGAAAGCTCCCTGCGCCCGGCCGATGCTCGAAACGCTCGCTAAAGCAACCCCCCTTCCGGACGAGGTCGCCATTCGAGCGGCGATGCATCTTGCTCGCGATCACGGCAAAGGCGAAATGCGAAAGGCCATCGTCGAGCTGGCGTCGAAACGAGATGATTTGCGCGGCGTCGTGGCGGCCGCCCTCTGGGATCTGGGCGAAAGCGAACTCGCCTGCAAGGTGGCCCACGACGCCGAAGCGTCGCGCTCGGTTACCTCGATGACCTGGGGAACTCTGGTGAGTGCGGCGTCGTCGGGAAAGGCCGTCTCGCCGTTGGTTTTGTGCGAACCGACTTTTCGCAGGGTGCAATGGGGATGGGTCGAGTAGCGGTTCTAGCGCTGCTCTCGGCCTCCTCGCTCTTGGCCAGCACGTCGGCGTTCGGCGACGTGGCGGTCGTCGCTCTCGATGCCTGGGGAAAGAACGTGGATCCTCGCCGCTCGAACGCCTCGATCGAGCGCACGCCGCCCGAATCATCGAAGAGCGACCTCAACTCGTCCTCCGATCCCGACGCTCTGCGCTTCGTCCTGGGGGCACGGGATCGAGAGGTGCCCACGTCGGTCGTGATCGTCGCGGCCGACCCCGCCGGGGCCGTCATCGACCGACTGGAGATGCCGCTCTCGGGTACTGCCTGCCCCAGTCCTCTAGGGCCTACCTGCCGCACGACCGCACTCCTCCGTGCGGTTGCCGACGACATCGATCGCAATCATCCCCTCGTCAAAGATCGTTCGATTCGTGCCGAAGTCGGAGGAACGCTTTCGGTGACGGCCGGCGGGCGCATGCTGTCGGCGATTCGCGTGGGCGGCCCGCGCATCACGCCGGTCGGACCTATTTCGAGATTGCGCGGCACTCTACGCTTGCTCATCGTGCGCGACCGTCCCAAGGGACCGTTGCCTTTCGGGGTCGACGAAGCGGGAGCCAAAACGCTCGCTCGCCGGCAGCTCGGTCTCGCCAACGCACTCTGGGGGCAATGTGGCATCACCTTCGGGCCTGATGCCGAAGCCGATATTCGCATCGTCGATCCCCCTCCTACGTACCTTCTCGCGCTAGGATGCGACGTCGGACTGCCTTCCAGCGGAGGCGAGATTCGGGTGCGGGTCGAAGGACGCGACCACCGCGTCGAGCTCCGCCCTCGAATGACGCCGCTCGCCGCCGCACGGGCCGTGGCACGCACGCTCGAGCAAGCCGGTTTTTCTGCGCGTGTTTCCGAGAATGCTCGCATCGAGCCTGGCGCCGACCGCACGGCGGACGTCCTGGTTCGAAAGCGCGACGGCCAGTTCGCCGCGCTCGAGCGCCCGGTGGATGGCCGCCTCAGCACCGATCCGACGATGACGGCTTGCATTGGTGGCGTCGACTTGTCCGACGGGCTCGATCACTTCGTCGACGTGGACGCTCCCGCGGGCACGGTCGAGGAGCGGGCGCTGGTCAAAGCTTTCGACGACGGCGACCCTTCGACGATCAAAGTTTTCATGATTCCGGCGTTTGCCGGTGGCGGGCGCATTGGAGAGTCGTTCATTTATGCCGATCGCTCGAGCGTTCGTAACGTCGTCATCGAGGATCGGGCGGGAATTCGCGCGGATCGGGCGTCCTTTGCGCTGGCTCACGAGCTCGGTCACATCCTGCTCGATATGCCCGGGCATCCCGACGACTACGGCGTCGATGTCCCCACGCTGCTCATGGACTCCGACGCCGCCGACCCGTCCGCCTTCGGGCCCCGGCGCCTCACCCTCTCGGAATGCGCGCGCGCCTATCGTCAGAGCGGCCCTCGCGCGCCGGTGCCCCTTTTGATCCCGTGGCCTTTGCCGCCGCCGTGAGATGCTACCTCACGACATTGATCTCTTCGAGCTCGGTTCCCGCTGCGTAACCATAACTGACGAACGAATCCCATCCGAACACCAGCACTCCCACCGGCGCGCTGCTGGCGACGCGGTGGACGCCGTCGTTTTGAACGCCGGGCATGACCGAATTGGTGGTGCGCGTCGGGTCGATCTTGGGGAAGCTCAACTGACAGCGGTAGACGACATGGTCGGGCACTTCGCCCACCTCGCATCGTGAACTGTCGAGAACTTGATCGTCGAGCGCGACCGTCGCTCCAGGGGGCGCCATGACGATGATGAAATCGAAAGCATACTTGTCCGGGGTCAAGAAGGTGTAGTCGGACCGATACTGTTCGATGGGCGGCACGATGATCAGGCTAGGATCGCCGCCGGGCAGACCGCGAGGCACCATCGCGGCCTCTTGTCCTGCTTGGACGTCGCTCACGATGACCGGCCCGTCGGATTGGACGTAGGCGTCCCCGTGCGTGACGAGATCGCGCACGTCACCGCGTCGCTGGAGACGAAAGGAATCGTCGGGCGGCGGAAGTGACGTCACCACATTGGCCCCCTTTTCGGATACCGCCACGATGCGAAAGTACTCCGGTTCCGGAACTACCCCGATGGCGCCGCCCGCGTTTTTGATCGCTTGCGTGCGGCTCGGCGCGTGGGCAAGTACGAATCGCTGGCCGGCGGTGCGGATGGGATCGAGTTGTTCCTCCAAATGGTCGGCGCAGCAAAAGCGCGCGGCCAAGTCTTGGAAAACCGGAGCGTCCGAAGCTTCGCTGCCCGAGAAGACGACGATGGGCTGATCGGCATCGATCATGGAGCTGGTAAAGTCGGCGTTGATTCCGCCGGTCTCGAGATTGAGGACATCGAAGGGCTCCAGCGTCGCGTCGATGATGCCTCCCCGCGGCGTTTCAGCCACCGGCCCCCCGGCAATGATGCGTGTCGCGGTGGAGACACGGACGTGCGTTCCAGGACGCGTTCCGATGATCGTCAGAAAAGCACGAAGGTCGATCGGATTCTGCGGATTGAAATTAGTGTTCGGATCATCGGTGCTCGCGATGGTCTGCGGCCATCCGACGGCAACGTACGCCCTGCCCATCGTGCCGACGTCATAGGTGAGCGCCTCGACCGGTTTGAGCAGCGACGCGTCGTTCGAAAAGACGTTCACGTTCTCGAGGGGATTGAATTGGTAGGCGACGATGGGCACCTGGCTCTTGACACGGTAAGCGTGCCGCGTGAGCGCGGTGCCCGTTCCGGTGTTGAATTCGCCGTCTTTGCTCCCGTCCACCTCGCGCGGTCCGAGCCGGAACGTTTCCAGGTTGCGGGGCAAGATGGTGGCTTGCGCGACGGTGCGCACCTGTGCGGCCTCGCCGGGAAGACTGTCGTCCTGCTCGATCGTGACGTTCGCAGCCAGGTCCGGTTGGGGGTTGGAGATGACGATTGCGAACTGCTGCGCAGCCGCGTTGCGGCTGGTGTCCACCATCGCATTGTCGAGGTCGGCGGCCCAATACTCGCAACCGACGTTGCTTTTGACTCGTCGCGCATGTTCGCAGAGCGGCTGACAGCTTCCGTTACGACAGGCGATCGCGCGTGAGATATCGCAGGTTTCACGTGCGGTTTCTCCGGTACCGTCGGCGTTGCATACCTCGACGACTTGACCCTCGCACCGCATCGCAAGAGGTTCGCAGCGGCTGCATTGGCCGAGCCCGAGGCTGCATACCAATCCTTGTTTCGGGCAATCATCGACGATCGACCAGGCCTTGCCGTCGTCGTCGCAGCGCTCGAGAGCTCCCAGGCAACGCCGAGTTCCCGCGACACAGATCGGCTGAGCTGCCAGCGGGTCTTCGATCCATCGGTCCGATCGATCGAACCGGCAGGACACGAACAGAAGGGCGACTAGTATGACTGCGTCGGATCTTGCGAGGACCTGCCGCAGTAATGCTACGAGGAGCCTCGGCATGGGTTCATTCGAAACGGGCGGGGAACGCGTCGGCCGAGTAAGCGTCGAAGCCCGATGCGTTGAGCTGTCGGTAGCGGAGCTGACCATAATCGAATCCCACGATGTGGCCGCCCGTCACGTTGATCGAGACGTTGCCGGGCACGAGCGATCCCTTCGAAAAGACGGTGCGCAGATCGGGCAGGGTAATGGCCCGCGTTCCTCCTGGAGCCGCGACGAGCCAGGTGACGAGTCCACCACCGCTTTGGATCTGCAGCACCGTCAGATCGATCGGGCTTGCCGATGGAGCGAAGCTGTACGACAGGCGCTTTCCGTCCCACGCACCGCCGAAGGCGGGGTAATCGAGCACCGGAACCGAGACGAACGCGTCGAGGAGGATGGACTCGCTCGTGCTCGCGAACTGGCCGACTTGCGAGAGAGGCGCGGCCAGTAGCGGTCCGGTTGCGGCGATCCCGCTGGCGATGTAGCGCGCTCCTGAAAGACCTGCGGAGAGCGGCGGCATCCCCACGAAAGAGAGCGATCGGTCGACCGGCAAGACCGAGCCCTGCGCGCCCGCAGGAAAGATCGCGTAGCCCCCTTTTTCGAGCTCGACGGCGAGCGAGAAACTTGCGCGATCGGGACCCCGCGGGCCGGGTGCCGGCGTTTTGGCGGTCACCGAGACGGCGTGGTCGAGGCGAATGTCCATCGGAATGAAGACGTCCCAGGTCGACATGCCTGGCGTCGCCGAAACGCCGCGCACGACTCCCATCGCGTAGGCCGTGAACTTGGGGGGCACCGCTTCCCGGTCCTCGATGCCGGCCAGCGCATACAACGTCAGGTTGCCGAGCACGGTGTCCACGTGAAACGGAAAGCCGGCGACCCCTTTCGAATCGGGGGTCACGGCGAGCAATGGGCTCGGCAACGTGAATCTCTCGGTCGGATCGTAGGACAGCGTGAAAACGTAGGCGACGAGCTTCTCCGAGGGCAGGACGGGGGGAGGGATGTTCAGCCACGACGAGCCACGAAACTCGCCATCCTTGGGCCACACGAGCTCGCCGAAGATGGTCGAAAGAAGAATGCCGCGACCGCCCACGCTGGGGGGATCGCCGCCGGAAGCACAGGCCGGTGAAAGCACGGGGGTCAGGTAGACGGTGACGGTGTCGACCGGCACATCGACGAAAGTCGTAGGTTCGTGACACTCTGCGGCCGCGGTGACCGAGCGCTTTGGGCCGAGGCTGGGATCGTCGAACACGGCGATACCGGCAGCGTCGGTGTTCTTGGCCAACCCCGTCGCCACATCGTCACCGGCGAGGACGAAAGCACCCCGAATGGGGTCGCCGGTGAAGTCGTCGTACACGAGCACTTTGAGGCGCGACGAGAGCTTGTCTCCCGAGAGCCCTCCGCGGAAACCGTTGGTGCTATCCGCATAAGTGAAGGCATCGCGCACCACCGAGACCTTGTCGATGGCGGTGACCTTCACCGTTTTGGCACCCGCCGCCGATTGGGGCGTCGTGCACTCGAGCTCGGTGCCAGAAAGTACGCGAACGTTGTCACACGCCTTGTCGTCGACGGTCACCGTCGTACCCGGCATCCAGGCCGTGCCGCTGCCGAACAAATGGATGATCGTTCCACCCGACGTCGGCCCGTTGTTGGGGTCGGCATAGAAATCTTCGTAGAGGTACCCGCCGCCGAGCACGCGCGCGGTCGAGCTGTCGGTGCCGATCTGCACCTTGACGTCGACGGGACCGGCCGCCCCGGGCGGGACGACGACTTGCGCGCGGGCCGGGTCGATCGGCACGATGTCCTGCTTCGGAACCTCGCTCGATCCGAACCAAACGCGCAGCTGACTCGTAAACCCGTTGCCGCGCACGATGCGCACCTGACCGCCGTTGAAAGGTCCGTGCGACGGATCCACACCCACGAGGCCATGCGGATCGGCCGTGCCCAGGTCGACTCCGGCGTCGCCGGACGGCATGGCCGAAATGCGCGGCGTCGTACCGGCGTCGTCGTCGCTCATACGCCGCAGCGAAAGGGGCGGTCCTTCGCTGAGGCAACTCGTGAGTTGCACCATCAGCAGCAGCGCGAGGACTCGTTGCATGGGGCAAAAACCGACCCGCGGAGGATACCATAGGCAGTCGCGCTTAGCCGCTGGCCATCCGCGCCAACATGCCGAGCGCCATCGGCTTGCGTTTCGTGCCCACGCCCGAAAATTCCGACAATGACTGAGGGCCGACGCAAGCGGGGCAGCCCTGCTCGCAGGGACAGCGCTCGATCATGTGCCGGGTGCGCCGCAGCAGCTCTTCGGCCATTTCGAAGATCCGTTCGGCGAGGCCTACGCCCCCCGGAACATGGTCGAAGAGAAATAACGTCGGATCGAAATGGGCCGAAGCCCGCTTTTCACCGGGGCTCTTGTCACCGAGGGCCTGACCGAGGTCGCGAGGCTCGCACATGAGCGCGATGGTGGCGATCGTTTCGAGAGCCCTCCCCACGCCGGACAGCGCGTCGATGGCAGTGGCACGCCCGACGTCGGCCAATGTGCCGGCGGGAACGGTGATCCAGAAAGACGTGGTGTGCATCTGCATGTCGGGCAGGCGCACCTCGCCGTATCCGGCGTTTTCGTGAGTATGGAACTTGACCTTCTTGTAGCCGGTCACCTTTTCGACGACCGAGATTTCACCCCACGACAACGTGCACGGCCCGTAGCGGCGTGATCCGCTCTCGTCGAGCACGGACACGACACGATCCACCATGGCCTGCGTGAAGTAGTCGGGTTCGACCTTGGAGACGTACGCTTTGTGGTTTTCGAAATCGAGCCGTTCGACCTGGTACTGCTCGGCCTCGTGTTGGTAGATGGCCTGCTCGTGCAACATGGTGTGCGTGGAGCGCCAGTCCAGTTCGGCGATCACCCGCCCCATCGCGCGATCGATGATGACGAAGTTGTCCCAACCTATGTTGCGCAGGGAGACGTGGCTGGCCGGGTAGGCATCGGCCGACCAATGAAAGCGTCCGCCCGTTTCGTGGACCACGCCGTGCCGTCCCAAGAAACGCAACGCTTCTCGGGTATCGGCTTCGTCGAGGCACGCGTAGCGATCGGCCGCTTGCATTCCGTTGTCGGTCCCACAGACGAAAGGGAGCTCGAACGCAGCGCACTTCAAATGTTGAAGCACGATTTCCACGTTGGCCGGGTCGATGCGCGCTTCTTCTATCGGCGCGCCGAGCAAGGTTTCGGGCTCGCGGGCGAAGTATTGGTCGACGGGGGCGCTCAAGGTCACCAAAACGGCGACGCTCGTTCCGCTGCGTCGGCCGGCCCGGCCGAACCTTTGCCAGAGCGCGGCAATCGAGCCCGGGTAACCGGCGCAGACCACGGCGTCGAGCGCCCCGATGTCGATGCCGAGCTCGAGCGCGCTCGTCGCCACGACGCCGAGGATCTTGCCTTCGCGCAGATCGCGCTCGATCTGCCGGCGCGTTTCGGGCAAGTAACCACCGCGGTACGCCATGAGCGCACCTTCCGGTAGCTTGGCGCCGAGCTCGTCGCGCAGGTACTTGAGCATGATCTCGACGGAGTTGCGCGATGGCCCGAACACCAAGGTCGGCACTTGGTTTTCGATCAAATCCGAGGCGAGCATCACGGTGCTTTTCAAGTAGCTCGCCCGAATTCCGAGCTCGGAATTCACCACCGGAGGATTGAAGAGAAACACCCGCCGCTGCCCGCGCGGTGCGCCCGACTGTTCGACGAGGGCGACCTCGTCGGCAACGGTACCGAGCAGCCGCGCCGCGTGCTCGCGCGCGTTGCCGATCGTAGCGGTCGCGCACAAGAACGTCGGCCGGCTGCCATGGAAGCGAGCGATCCTCGATAGCCGCGCAATCACGTGCGCCATGTGCGATCCGAACACGCCGCGGTACGCGTGCAACTCGTCCAGGATGACGAACTTGAGCCCCTGAAAGAGCCGAGCCCACTGCGCGTGGTGCGGAAGAATGCCCGCGCTCAACATGTCCGGGTTGGTCATGAGAACCGCGCTGCGCTCGCGCGCGGCGCGGCGCGCGTCCCCCGGTGTATCGCCGTCGTAGACGATGCGCGAAAGCCCAAGCCCCGAAGCCGCGATGAGCTCGCCGAGGCTCGCCTCCTGATCGCGAGAGAGCGCTTTGGTGGGGTACACGTAGAGTGCGCGGGCGTCGCGATCGCGGGCGAGCGTCTCCAGCACCGGAAGGTGGAAGCACAAGCTCTTTCCGCTCGCGGTCGGCGTGGCGACCACGAAGTGGCGCCCAGCCATCGCAAGGTCGAACGCCTCGGCTTGATGTCGGTAGAGCTCGCGTACGCCGCGCCCCGCCAGGGCGGCACGGATGCCCTCGTTGAGCAAAGCGGGAAGGGAAACCGAGCAGCCTGACGTCGCGGCGAACGCTCGGTCTGCAGCGAGGCAGGGCCGGACGTAGCCCGATGCCAGCCACTTGGCGACCGTCGCTTCGATGCCGAAAGGAGTGCGCCACGGCGGAGACGGCATGACCGGATACTATACAAATGTTCCGTATACGGCTAGGTCGAAAGAGTGCTGCTCGTTCCCCCGCCGCGCCCGCCCCCTGGCCTGAAACGGCGAGGTATCGTAGATGAACACCTTCCAATCAATGACCGAACTCGAAACAGCTCCGTCCGAAACTGTGGCCGATACCGCGAACACGCCGGGTGACATCCTCCCCGAGCCACCGCGCTCCACGTCGTCCCATGCGCCGGCGACGCCGTACCGCCCCTCGTACGTTTTTCTGGCGGTGGTGTCGGCGACATCCCTCGCCGCCGACCTCCTGAGCAAGCTTTGGGCGGAGCGGCGTCTCGACGGGCCCGATGCCTATTTCCACCCGGTGGAGCTCATCAAAGGCCACCTCGACTTCGTGCTCGCCAAAAATCGCGGCGGGGCATGGGGCCTACTGCAGGACACCCCCGAGTACATTCGGCGGCCGTTTTTCCTGCTCGTCTCGGTGCTCGCCATCACGTTCATCGTGTCCCTCTACCGAAGGCTCGCGCCGACGCAGCGCGCCCTCAGGTGGGGGCTGCCCCTGGTCTTGGGCGGCGCTCTCGGCAACCTCGTCGATCGGATCCGCTACTCTCACGTCATCGACTTCATCCACGCGCACATGAAGTGGGGAGGGCGCGACCACAGCTGGCCGACCTTCAATGTGGCGGACATCGCGATCTGCGTGGGCGTGGGGTTGATGGCCCTCGACATGTTCGGTGGAGGCAAGCAGAAGCTCAAGACGAGCGATGCGTCCTGAGCTTTTCCGTTTTCTCGACGTCTCGTTTCCCAGCTACTTCGTCTTACTTCTCACCGGTTTTCTTTTTGCGACGACGCTCGGCGTGCTCTGGGCACGTCGCATTGGCGAGGACCCCGACGTCATCGTGGACCTCGGCCTTTCGACGCTTCTCATGGGAGTGGTGGGCGCGCGCCTTCTGCACGTTCTCGCCGACGGGTACTTCTGGGACTACGTCCACCTCTGCACCGATCCGTCGCTCGTCAACGCGCCCTACTCCCAGGCCGACTGTCTCAAGGACTACGGCGGAGTGTGGGACGCGGCTCGCCAGCTCTGCCATCCGGCCGAACGCGATTGCCTACGGTGGGCCAAATTCTGGGAGGGAGGCCTCACCTATTACGGCGGCTTTCTGGGCGCCGCCGTTTCCTCCTGGTACCTGCTGAAAAAGGACAAATTCCCCTTCTGGCGCGCCGCGGACATGGCTGGGTTCGTCGTGCCGCTCGGGCTCGCCTTCGGTCGCATGGGTTGTCTTTTGGCGGGCTGCTGCTTCGGACTGCCCACCGGCTCCAGCCTGGGTCTCGTGTTCCCCGGCAGGAGCCCTGCCAGCGAGTCGCAATTCAAGGCGGGGCAGCTGGCGAACATGCGTCTGCCCTCCCTGCCCGTGCACCCCACGCAGATCTACGAATCGGCCGCTTCCCTCGCGATAGCGGCGGTCTGCCTCCTCTACATCCATCCTCGCAAACGCTACGACGGTCAGGTGTTTCTCTCGTTCGTGGTTCTTTACGCCACTGCGCGTTTCTTGCTCGAGATCTTACGTCGCGACGACCGCGGCGAATTCCTGGGTCTGTCCACCTCGCAGATCATCGGTGCGCTGCTCGCTGGGGCAGCCGTCGTTCTCCATCGCTACTTGCGCAGCCGTTCGGGATCGGCGGGGGCCAGGCCGCTTGGCCCCGAACGAGAGGCCGGCGTAAGCTGAAACGATGCGAGGGTGGATCGCTTGCGCGACTTCGGCGCTGCTGCTCTCGTGCGGCGCGAAGGAGAACGCGACCGTTCCGCAACTCGGCGATTGCACGGGGCCAGGATGTGCAGGGCGCATCGGCGGAGGCGGCACGCGCGCCGATGGCAGTGCCGACGCTTCGCAGGCGTCGAGCGTCGATGCCGGTGCGGTCACCGTGTCGTTCACGATCGGCCAAACCGGGCCGACATTCGAGGGAACGGTCACCTACGCCAAGCCAGTCATCGTGAGCGCGCTGGATCCCTCGGCGAATTTCGTGAGCACGAGCGAGATGGGCGTTACGTCCGCCGGTACGCTCGGGGGGGTCGCGTCAGGCCCGAACTGGTTTGCGATTCAAGACGTAGCCGCCACGACAGGTTCCATCATACCGACGCTCGAGCCTGTCACCGTCGAGCCGGCATCGCCGGTGGCACTTCGGGCGATCCCGAGGGAGCCGCTCACTCCGGCGCTGATTGACAACATGCCTTGGGCGCCCCTCGCCGGAACGGCTACGTTGATCCTGATTTTCGTGCGGAACGACGTCCCCTTGAGCGGCGTCTCGGTCACCAGTCAGCCGGGCGGCGCGGCGGTCGCCTACGACTCCGGTGACGCGTCGTACACGACGCCGGAGATGGATCCCTTCAAAACCACCGACGTGCGCGGCGCGGCGATCGTGCGGGATGTGCCGCTGACGCAAGCGTTTCCGGTGTCGACCCAGGTATCGATCGAATACAAGGTGAACGCTTCGACGGTTCAGAGGCTCGAATCCAGAGTTGCCAAGGACTTCGTCACCTTCGAGACCATCCAGGTCCCCTGATCGCCTTGCGCCGCGCGCGCAAATACATGCTAAGCCCTGGTGCGCATGGCGGCACGGATTCTCGACGGCAGGGCGATAGCCGCGAAAGTGCGCGGCGAGGTGGCCGAAGGCGTCGCTCGATTTCGCGAGAGCCACGGCCGGCCGCCCGGTCTCGACGTGATTTTGGTCGGTGACGACCCTGCTTCGGACGTCTACGTGCGCAACAAGGAGAAAGCGGCGGCCGAGGTAGGGATGCGCGGTCAACTGCACCGCTTGCCGTCGACGACGTCGGCCGACGAGCTCTTGACGAACATCGACCAGCTCAATCGAAACGACGAGGTCGATGGGTTCTTGGTGCAGCTGCCCCTTCCCGGGGGATTGCCGGAAACGGTGATCTTGGATCGAGTCTCGCCGGCCAAAGACGTGGATGGTCTGCATCCGGTCAACGCCGGGTTGCTCGCCCTCGGCCGGCCGCGATTGGTATCGGCGACTCCTCGCGGCGTGATGCGCCTCTTGGCAGAGACCGGCGTGCGTTTGGTCGGCAAGCGCGCGGTCATCGTCGGAAGGAGCAACATCGTCGGCAAGCCGCTCGCACAGCTGCTACTCGCCGAGCATGCAACGGTGACGATCGCGCATTCCCGCACGCGCGATCTGCCCGATGTGTGTCGTCAGGCCGACGTGCTGGTCGCCGCCGTGGGCAAGGCGGGCCTCGTGCGCGGCGACTGGGTCAAGCCTGAAGCGATCGTGATCGACGTCGGCACCACCAAGAACGACGAAGGCAAGCTCGTCGGTGACGTAGCATTCACCGAGGCGTGCGAGCGCGCCGCGTGGATCACCCCCGTACCGCGCGGTGTCGGCCCGATGACTATCGCCTGTTTACTCGAAAACACCCTGCGTGCCGCGCTCGACCGGGCCAGAGGTTGAAGAGCAAGCTCCCCGAGATCGATGCCAGAGAAGCACCAGAAGAAAGGCACCTGGGGAGGGAAGCGCGAGGGAGCTGGCCGAAAACCCAAGCCCGGCGGTCCCGGCGTCTCCCACGGCACACGTCTCGACCACGATCCGAGACATCCCGTACGCATCACTCTGCGCGCGGCGAAAGATGTGCCGAGCTTGCGCAATCCGGCCGTGTTTCAGGAAATCCGGCGCGCCATCGCGGAGACCGTCCGCGCTTGGTTTCGGGTCGTGCACTTCTCGGTGCAGGCCGACCACGTTCATCTTCTAGTCGAGGCCAACGACAAGATTTGCCTCTCGCGTGGGATCACCGGTTTTTCGATTCGGGTGGCGCGAACGATCAATGCCGTGCTGCGCCGCAGTGGGCGGGTGTGGTCCGATCGCTACGACGCTTGCCCTCTGCGGACGCCGGGCGAAGTCCGGCAGGGTCTCGTCGACGTGCTGATGAACTGGAAACGACACGTGACCGGCGCCAAGGGACTCGACCCCTGCTCCTCCGCCTGGTGGTTCGACGGATGGAAAACCCCGCCCCCGCTCCCTGCCGACTGGAATTCCGACCGACCTCCCGTCGAACCCCCGCGCACGGCACTCTTGCGCCAGGCCTGGAAACGCGAGGGGCCCCTCTCGCCGAGCGACCGCCCCCAACGCACCCCTGGCCGTCTCGCCTAGTCTGGAACTGATCAGGTCCTGCTGCCTGATGGGGTTGATTTTACGGGGAGGCAGGGAGGCGGGGATTTTTGGGGTCGGGCCAAGCCTTCTGCCGCGGTTTTGCTTGCTGGTGGTGGCTGGAGCGAAGATGCCGACGAACAGCCGAACAAGAAAACAAAATCTCCCCGTCCCCCCGCCTCCCCGTTAAAAAAAAACCAGCCAGCTAGGCTAGGCGCCAGTAGGACCGGAAGGCGGGGAGGGTTAGACGGGGAGGTTTTAGCGGCGGGGGGGCGGGTAGAGCGCAGGGTCGATACCCGCGTTGCGACAGATGGCGTCGAGGACGTCGTCGGCGCTTTTTTCGAGCGAGGCAAGCTCGCCGTCGTTGCGGATGACGTAGTCGGCCGCGGCGATCTTGTCCTTCATGGGAAGCTGAGCTCGCAGACGTGCGCGGGCCTCGTTTTCCGAGAGCTTGTCGCGCGCTATCGCTCGCGCAATCTGCGTCCGTTCCTCGGCGGCGACGACGACCAGCGGGCGAAAAGCATCGGCCAGACTGCGCTCGACCAAAAGCGTGGCCTCGTAGCAACCTATCGCCTCGCCCTCGGTCTCGAGCTCGGTGGCACGCGCCAGCGTCGCGGCCGCGATGCGCGGGTGGGTGATGGTCTCGAGCTTTTGACGAGCCGCGGGATCCGCGAACACCAGCGCGGCCATCTGCTTGCGGTCGAGCGACCCGTCCGCTGCGAGGATGCCGGGCCCGAAGCCGCGAACGAGCTCAGCGAGGCCCGATGTGCCCTGGGCTACCACCTCGCGCGCGACTTCGTCGGCGTCGATCACCGGCAACCCACGCGCTCGCCAGCGTGTCGCGACCGAGCTTTTGCCCGACGCGAGCCCGCCCGTCATTCCGAACAGAAGGAATCCCACGTCGAGATCCAATGTCGCATCTCGGGACTAGTTTGTCAGCTCTGCTGCGCGCGTGCCGCCGATGCGTCTCGACATCCCAATTCCGCAAAAAACCTGGAAAATACGGCGACCATGGGTATGCCGCTACCCGAAGACGGTATCTTTTGACCCCCCGTCAGCCGGCGACCCGAATGCCTTTGCGCCCCGTTTTCGCATTCGGCGCACCGTCGACCACGATCTGCATCTTGCGAATGCTGGTGACGACATCGCCGTCGTCGTCCGCAATGCAAGCCGCTCGCAGCCGCACGATCGCTTCGGCGTGCAGCTGGCATGCTCGCGACTCGGTGACACCGAGCATCTCGCCGATCTCGCGAAGTGTGTAGTCCTGCTCGTAGTACAGCTTGAGCAGTGACTGCAATCGCTCGGGCAGCTGCTGCACGGCTTCGGCGAGTCGCTCGCGCCGCTCCGTGCGCAGAAGCTGTGCGTCGGCCTCCTCACCACTGTCGTCGCTCAGCTCGAGTCCGTCGACGCCATCGCCTCCGGTCGTGTCGAGGCTGACCAGCCCGCCGAACGAGAGCTTCGCCAATCGTTCGCGAAAAGCCGCGACAGGGAGCTCGAGCTTCTGCGCAATTTCGATCTCCTCCGGCGGCCTTCCGAGCTCGGCGGTGAGCTGCCGAACGACGGCGACGATGCGGTTGTTGAGATCGCGTAGGTCGCGCGAGAGTGGATCGTACGAGCGCAGCTCGTCGAGCATCGCGCCCCGAATGCGACAGTCGGCGTAAGCTTCGAAACGATCGGGTCCCGAGCGATCGTACTTGTTGAGTGCATCGGCCAAGCCGACGAACCCCGCGCCCATCAAATCTTCGACGTTGACATGCGAGGGGAGCCGGCGCGCCAAGCGATATGCGTGACGCCGAACGATGCTGATGTACCGATCTGCCAGTCTTCGGGGCAGCGGTCCTTCCGGCAACCGATTGCTGTCAAACTCCATGGCAAGCGCCTCCAAAACCCGAGCTTTTTGGGGGGTCACAGCTGACCCTTTTTTTGCCGAGCGATTTCGTTAGTGCTTGCCGCGTGCCAGCGCGCGCCGAAGGCCGCGCCGAGTAACACAGCCGATTTTCAGGTAACCTGAGTGGGATATGTCGTCCTATCGCTCGAAGCTCGAGCGCGTGCGTTTGGCTCCCTCGCTGCACGAGGTCGCGCGTCTCGCTCCACGTTCGGTGATGAGCACGCCAGAGCTGCCAAGCGATCCGCAACGTCGCCTCGATGCGCTCCGCGAGCGCATCGCCGAGCTGCTCGTGAAAACACCACCGCCCCGGCGGCTCTTCGCGGATCCCACGCAGGGGGACCTACCTTTCATGCGCGAGGAGACGCCATTCGGCACGCTCTACATCCGAACGAAAACGTTTTCGGCCGCGCACCGCGTCGGACGGGCGCAGGTCCTCGCCGGAGCACGAGCGAGCGGCGGAATGTTGGCTCTTTTGGCACTAGACCCCTCGGTCGCGTCGCTCGACATCGCTCGCGCCCTTTACCTCGACACCGAGACCACCGGTCTCTCGAGCGGCGCGGGGACGGTACCCTTCTTGATCGGCCTCGCGTTCTTCGAACCGGCGAGCGGGGCGTTCGTGATCGAACAGCTGCTGCTTCGTCAGATGGGGGAGGAGGCACCGATGTTGGACTGGTTGGCGCGCCGGGTCGCCGGCGCGTCGATGCTCGTCACCTACAACGGCAAGTCATTCGACTTGCCTCTTCTCGGCGCGCGATTCGTCATGAATCGGCTACTACCGCTCCCCACCGTTGCCCACCTCGATCTGGTGCACCTTGCCCGGCGGATCCATCGCCATCGCCTGTCCGAGCTCAACCTGGCACGTGTCGAATCGCACGTGCTCGGCTTCGAGCGCACCGCCGACATCGCCGGCGGCGATGTGTGCTCGCGATACACCCATTTTCTCCGCACCGGTGACGAGTCGGCGCTGACCGCGGTCGTCGATCACAACGAATGGGACATCGTGGCGATGGCGGCGCTGGTGGGACTCTATGGCGAGCCGCTCGAGCGCTTGACGCCGGCCGATTGGGTCGGCGTCGCGCGAACGCTGCGCCGCGCGGGCGCGCTCGAGCTCGCGCACGAAACCGCCCACCGGGCGGTCGCGAGCGGTGTGGGGCAGGAGGCGGTCCGAGCACGCGGCGAGATCGCCAAAGCGCGCGGCGACAAGGCGCAAGCGCTCGCCGACTTTGCCTCGCTGGTCGAGAGCGTCGATGACCCGTCGCTCCGCCTCGAGCTCGCCAAACTCTACGAGCATCACGCGCGCGCTCCGCTCGACGCCCTCGCGATTTTGGACCGAGGCACCGGGGAAAGTCCGGACGCAACGTCGCGCCGGCGATCGCGGCTGGAAAAAAAGCGCGACCGCGCGAAGTAATGCCAGGCGGCGTCTTGTGGTAAATCGACCCCCCCATGCCCGACCGTTACGATCCCGCCGCCATCGAGCCGAAGTGGCAAGCCTACTGGGACGAGCACCAGACATTTCGAGCTGAACGCCATGCCGATCGCCCCAAACGATACGTGCTCGACATGTTCCCGTACCCTTCCGGGCAGGGCCTGCACGTGGGCCATCCCGAGGGTTACACGGCGACCGATATCGTCGCGCGCTACGACCGCATGCGCGGCATCGACGTTCTGCACCCCATGGGATGGGACGCGTTCGGCTTGCCCGCCGAGCAGCACGCGATTGCGACCGGGACCCACCCGGCCGCGACCACCCGCGCCAACATCGCCAATTTCAAGCGGCAGCTCAAGATGCTCGGCTTGTCATACGACTGGTCGCGCGAGATCGATACGACGGATCCCGGCTATGTCCGGTTCACGCAGTGGATTTTCTTGCTGCTCTTCCGGCGCGGTCTCGCCTTCCAGTCGGAGATTCCCGTCAACTGGTGCGAGGAATTGGGCACCGTGCTCGCCAACGAAGAAGTCGTCGACGGAAAGAGCGAGCGCGGCGGTTATCCGGTCATACGGCTGCCGCTCCGCCAATGGCAGCTGCGCATCACCGCGTATGCCGATCGGCTGGCCGACGATCTCTCCGGCCTCGATTGGCCGGACACCAGGCAGAAGCAGATCAGCTGGATCGGCAGGAGCGAAGGCGCGGAAATCGATTTTCCGATCGATGGGCACGACACTCGCGTGCGCGTCTTCACGACCCGCGCCGACACGCTCTACGGGTGCACCTACGTGGTGCTGGCTCCCGAGCACGCGCTCGTCTCCGGGCTGACGACGCCGCTCCATCGCGAAGCTGTCTCGCGCTACGTGGCCGATGCTTCGCGCAAGAGCGATTTCGATCGAACCGAGATCTCCAAAGAGAAAACCGGCGTCGATACCGGTGCGTTCGCCATTCATCCCCTCACTGGAGAGAAGCTCCCCATCTGGATCGCCGATTATGTGTTGGCATCCTACGGTACCGGAGCGGTCATGGCCGTGCCCGCGCACGACGAGCGCGATTTCGAGTTCGCCAAGCGCTACCACCTGCCCATCGTCGAGGTGATAAGCCCCGACGGAAAGCCGCACGATCGGCTCGAAGCGGCGTACGTCGACGAAGGCATCGCGCTCGGGTCCGGATCTTTCACCGGGCGCCCCTCGGCGGAGGTGCGGTCCAAGATCGCCGATCGCCTGATCGAGCTCGGAATGGGGGCGCGAACCGTGAAATACAGGCTGCGCGACTGGGTCTTCTCGCGTCAGCGCTACTGGGGCGAGCCGATTCCCATCTACTTTCCCGTCGAGCTCGCCAATCCCGGAGGGGATCCGCGCCGGGGCGACCCGCACACCATCCGCTACGACCAACCGATCGCCGTCGGCGAAGAAGAGCTGCCCCTGCGGTTGCCCGAGCTCGAGGACTTTCAGCCTGGCGGCGATCCCGCAGGACCCTTGGCGCGGGCGGCCGATTGGCGCTTTTTTCAGAAGGAGGGCCGGTGGTACGCGCGCGAGACGAACACAATGCCCCAATGGGCAGGCTCGTGCTGGTACTACCTGCGCTTTCTCGATCCCCGAAACGCCGATCGTATCTTCGATCCTGCCGCGTACGACCAGTGGATGCCGGTCGACCTTTACGTGGGCGGCAGCGAGCACGCCGTCTTGCATCTTCTCTACGCGCGCTTTTGGCACAAGGTTCTGTTCGACGAGGGTGTCGTTCGGCACAGCGAGCCGTTCACGAAGCTCGTGCACCAGGGAATGATCCTCGGTGAAGACAACCAGAAGATGTCCAAGGCACGGGGCAATGTGATCAATCCGGACGACGTCGTCCGCAGTTACGGCGCCGACTCGCTCCGGCTCTACGAGATGTTCATGGGGCCGCTCGAGCAGGTGAAGCCCTGGCAAACCAGCGGGATCCAGGGCGTGCGGCGCTTTCTCGATCGCGTATACGCGCTCGGCACTGGTGAGCTCGGCGATGCGATGGACAGGGAAACCCAGAAGCTCGTCCACAAGACGATTCAGAAGGTCACCCATGACATCGAAAACCTCCGCTTCAACACGGCAGTGAGCGCGATGATGATCTTGAGCCGCCAGCTGTCCGACCTGTCACCGGTGCCTCGCCAGGGGGTCGAGAGCCTCGTGCTCCTCCTGTCTCCCTTTGCCCCGCACCTTGCCGAGGAGCTGTGGAAGCGGCTCGGCCACGCCCAGTCGCTGGCCTACGAGCCCTGGCCCATCCACGACGAGGACCTTTGCCGGGACGAGCTCGTCGAGATCGCCGTGCAGGTCAACGGCAGGGTTCGGGGCCGCGTCAAGCTCGCCCCCGACGCGCCGGAAGAGCAAGCGCGGCGCGCTGCGGCCTTGGAACCCAACGTCGAGCTTCACATCGGCAGCCGGCCGATCAAGAAGTTTCTTTACGTTCCCGGAAAGATCGTCAATTTCATTCTCGGGTGAACGTCCGCTTCGTCTTCGGCACTGGCTTGACGATTCTCGGCATCGTTGGATGCGGGTATCGGCCGCTCTATGGTGGCGAGCGCAGTGGCGACCGCTTCGCGGTCGTAGGCGCCTCGCCTCTCGTGGCCGATGCGAGCGTGGTGTCCGAGGTCGAAGCGGGCGTCCGGGCCGGACTCGCGAGGGGAGGGGGGCTGCGGACGGGCGCCGACTACCCCCGGGTCGTCGTGGAAGTGCTTCGCATCGATGCTGCCAGCGAAGGCATCGCCGCGGTTCCTGGAGGGTCGCGCGGATTTTCGGTGGGGGGACTTCCCGTCGCGCCTGGCGGCGCGCCGAGCCCTCTTGCGCGGGGCACGCGGGTGGGAGTCGTCGGTCGCGCCTGGGTCGAGCGCGCTCCCGGAGGGGCGCGCGAGCGCGACACCGGAGATCTTCGTGCAGTCGACCTCATGGGCGCCGAAGGCGACGCGCGTCTCGAGGCTCTACGTTTCGACGATGCTTCGCGAGCGGCCGCACGCCGCCTCGGTGAACGCCTGGCCCGTCGCCTGCTCGGCGAACCGGACGCACCGGACGACGGCATGTAACCGCACGCAGGCGGGCCGAAGGCCTCGCCGAGTCACACGACCTCCGGGCCGAAGGCCTCGCCGAGTCACGCGACCTCCGGGCCGAAGGCCTCGCCGAGTCACGCGACCGCCGGGCCGAAGGCCTCGCCGAGTCACACGACCGCCGGGCCGAAGGCCTCGCGGAGTCATAAGACGAATTTCTTCTGCGTGACGTTCGTCCACGGAGATCGAGCGGCGCGGTTGCCAAAGTGTGGTACCGTGCGACCACCAAATGATCACTGTTGGTTGCGCTGGATTCCCCGTACCCGCGACCCGATATTTTCGCGAGTTCATGTTCGTCGAAGTGCAGGAGACCCACGTCGCCCTTCCTGGGCCCGGTACGATTCGGCGTTGGCGCCGCGAAGCACCGGAGGGCTTTCAATTTGCGCTCCTCGGTCCTCGCGACGTCGGACAAGAGGGGTTTCGAGATGGGAAGGTCGTCGAAACGGCCCTGCGGATGCTGTCGGGCGTCGCCAAGGAGCTCGAAGCGACGACCGCGGTCTTCGTAGCTCCCCCTGAGTTCGCACCCACCCGCCCCAACAAGGCTGCCGTCGGCGAGTTTCTGACGAACGTGCGCCGCAAATTCAATCGCGTGATCTTCGAGCCGGCTCCTGGTTGGGATCCCGACGAATCGGACGACATCGCCGCGAGTGCCCAGGCACTGGCCGCGCGCGATCCGCTGTCGCACGGTCTCTCGAAAATTCCCGTCGCCTACTACCGGCTGCCCGGCCCGGCCGGCCACAAATCGCGTTACGAAGACCCGGCCATCGAGCGCCTGGCCGAGATCGCCAAAAAGGGCAAACACAAAGAGGCGATGTACGTCTTCACCAACGTCGACATGTTCGCCGACGCCAAGCGGTTCAAGAAGGCGATGAAGCTTTAGAGCGGGGCCGCCGCGCCGATCAGCGCGGCGTCCCTCGCATGATTGAGAGCGACCGCCGTCTCATCTCCCCTGGCACTTGTCGATGCAATTTTGCGACATGCAGGTAGCGAGCTCGTTCGCCAGATTCTGTGAATCGCCGACGGTTCCAGCGTTCGTGGCAAAGGTAGTCCCGCATGCCGCTTCATCGGCACCGGCAGCGCTGATGCAGGTGTAAAAGGCGGTCTGAGTGCTCCCACCGCAACCTGCCGCGTCCGCCGCGCAAGCGCAGTGTTCGACGTTGCAACTATCGAAAGCGCACGTGTTGCACGCGGTCGTGCCGCCGGCCGTGCACATCGCGCCGCTATCCTCGGTCGTGCTGCCACCGGTGCCGCCCGTTGACGTACCCGAGGTGCCGCCGGAGCCCGATCCACCCGCGCCGCTCGAGCCGCTCGACCCGGTGGCGCTTGGCGACCCACCGGTACCCGTGTCGGTGCTCTCGACGGTACAGCCGACTCCAAGAACGACGATCACCGCAGATGCCATCGCCCAACTCGTGCTCTTCTTCATGATTCTCTCTCCTCCGCAACGCGTGATATTTCCAAGCACCTCGCCCTCGGGCGGCGTTCATGCGACGAGAAGCGCGGGATCGCCCACGCCCTGGATGGCGTGGGGGCCCGGCTCTATCTCACGCCTGGTTCGAACGAGTCAAATTGCCGGCCGCCCGATTTCGTAAGGACTTCTGTGCAAGTCACAGGCGGTTAGACTGTGAGCCTCCCGCGACCATTCACGGGAGGCTAGCGGGAAGTGACCGTTCTTTCAACGACCCCAATTAATTTTCTATTTTCAATTATTTACACTGCACGTTGCATGCAGTGCATCCAGATGTTTGATGCCTGAACATCTGATGAGGGAAACGGGTCCTTTCGTTCTATTGAATGGAACGGCGCGTTTCACCGCGCTGCATGGCGAGGAAGTGAAGCAAACTCGTCAGTTGGCGACGCATCTTCCACGCGGCGCGCGATGAAACGCGAGATGACCTCAAGCGTCCCTTCAGCTGGATGAAGGTTGACGCGTAAGCACGCGTTCGAACACGGCAAGGGCGTCGCGCACGTCGTCGTGGCTCGTGTCCTCTCCGAGCGAGACGCGAATCGCGCTGCGAGCACGCGCCTCGCCGAGCATGGCAGCGATGACGCGGGAAGGTTCTGGCGTCCCTGCGGCGCATGCGCTCCCGGCCGCCACGCAGACCCCTTCGATGTCGAGTGCGGCAACGAGCTCATCGCCCGCCCAGCCCGGCCACGACAGATTGGTCACGTGAGGCGCGCGCGGTTCGCTGCCATTCATGATCGGCGCGACGCCGCGTCCACTGCCGATCGCGACGAGACCCCGTTCGAGCGCGGCGCGAAGGGGCGCGACCGCCGACCATCGCGAAGGTCCGCTCTCGGCGCGTCGCGCGGCCGCGGCGAAGCCAGCTGTCGCGACGGGATCCACCGTTCCGGGGCGCAGCCCTCGTTCCTGTGCGCCACCACGCAGAAGCGGGATCGGCGTCATTCCCGGCCGCAACATGAGGGCGCCGAGACCCTTCGGTCCGCGGATCTTGTGAGCGGCCACTGCCAGCGAATCGGCCCCCGCCCAAGAGGGAGGCGAAAGGCGGCCGACTGCCTGCACCGCGTCGACATGGAGCTCGGCGCGATGGCGGTGGGTGAGCCCGGCGATGTCGGCGATGGCTTGCACGACACCCGTTTCCTGATTCACCGCCTGCACGGCGACCAGACGAGGACCGTCGGCGGCGCGGGACAGGGCCCGGTCGACGTCTTCGGGATCGAGTC
>WNGB01005613.1_pt1 | contig 28274 bp, 27 predicted proteins | sample 5400681 | NCBI WGS metagenome assembly WNGB01 (sample SAMN13153367, study PRJNA577476) | soil metagenome | isolation source: 115 cm soil or saprolite under grassland replicate 2 | place: USA:California | collected 2016-06-15
CTGGGTGGCGCCTCCGTGGGCGGCTCCCGCGTCGGCGGCTCCTGCGGCGTGCCCGTGACCACGAGCAGCGGCGCCGCGGTGGTCGGCCGCGTCTCGGGCAGTCCGATCATGACCAGCAGCACAATGCCGATTGTCAGCAGCACGAACCTGGTGATCATCTGCTTCATTCAGAATGCTCCTTGCGCGGGCCGGGCGCTGTGCCCGGCCCACATGCTGTTGCTAGTACAGCCCCTCGCACGTCCACGTTGAGAGCGGCGGGGTGGTGAGGGGGCCGGGTACCCCCTGGGTGCCCCCTCCACACCCGCTCGCGTGCGCGAATCGAATGTGTGGCGCGCAGCCCTAGCGCGTCACGACAGGAATAAAGATGCCCCGCTGCGCCGACGGCGACAACACGGCGGCCGCGGGGCCGTACTCGTGGACCGTGCCGTTGATCTCGACCTCTTGCAGCCAGTAGGTGTAGGTGACGCCGGGCTGTGCGCCGGTGTCGTTCCAGCTGTAGGAGGCGCCGCCCTGGCCGCGGCCCTGGCCGAGGATCAGCTCCGGCGTGACGCGCACGGCGTGGGCGCGGCTCCCATCGGCGCTGCGGTACAGGTAGAAGCCCCAGGTATTGATCTCGGCGGCGGTCGTCCAGCGCACGGCGATGTGCGCCCCCTCACGCGTGGCGGTGAAGCTTGTGAGGGTCACGGCCGTCAGGTCCGAGGGCGGGATGATCGTCAGCGTCGGGTCGCCGGCCGCCGGCGTATCCGGGTCGTTGGTGGGCACCTTCGGCGTGTTCGAGCCGCCAGTCGTGCCCTGGTTCGAGATGATGTTGCGTGGCAGCGGGTTGTTGAGCTGCACCGCAAACGTGACGATCACGCTCCCGCGCGCCGGGATGTCGCCGATCGCCACGGCCACGCTGGTGTCGCCGGCCGAATTGCCTGTCGTCACCACGCCCTGGCTGGTCTGGACCGAGCCGACCACCAGCTTGGTGATGACGTCGGGGGTGTCGGTGAACGTGACCGCCGTCGCGGCGACATTGCCGACGTTCTGGATGACGACGCGGTAGAGCAGCGTATCGCCCGCGCTCGGCACGCCGTTGTTGTTCGCGTCGACGTACAGGAAGTCGGCCTTATCGGCCGTCAGCGTCGGGGTCGGCGTGACCGGCACGATCGTCGGGTCACCGGAGGCCGGGGTCTTTGGATCGTTGGTCGGAATGTCCGGCAGCTCATTGCTCTTCACGAAGCCCTGGTTCACCAGCCGCTCGACGGTGTTCGGCAGCGGGCTGTTGATCGTCACGCGGTAGCTGATCGTGACGCTCGTGCCGATCGGCATGGCGCCGATGTCCACCGCGACCGGCGGCGTGCCGGCGTTGCCGCCCGTCACCGTGCCCTGGCTGGTCGCGACCGTGCCGGCGACCAGGGTGGTGTTGGCGTCGGGCGTGTCGGCGTATGTCACGCCGGTCGCCGCCGCGTTGCCGACGTTCTTGATCACGATCTGATAGGAAAGCGTGTCGCCGGCCGAGGGCGAGCCGTTGCCGTCGGTGTCCGTGAACAGACTGGCGGACTTGTCCGCCGTCAGCACCGGCACCGGCGTGATCGGCACGACTGTCGGATCGCCCGGCGTCGGCGTGCGCGGGTCGTCGGTCGGGATCGGCGGTAGCTCTTTGCTCGAGACGAGGCCCTGATTGACGAGCCGCTTGATCGTGGGGTCGAGCGGCTTGTCGATCGTCACGCGGTAGCTGATCGTGACGCGGGCGCTCGGCGCCAGAGTCCCGATGTCCACGCCGACGTTGCGGTTGCCGGCCGCGTTGCCGTCGACGACGGTGCCCTGGCTGGTCGTGACCGAGCCGACCACCAGCTTGGTGTTCGGGTCGGGGATGTCGTTGTAGACCACGCTGGTCGCAGCGGCGGTGCTGGTGTTGCTGATCGTGATGTCGTAGCGCAGTCGCCTCCAGAATCGGCGGGTTGATCAGGGGCACTCTGGCCGGCGGCGGCGTCAGCGGCGGCCCGCCCGGAACGGTGACAGTCGCCTGGTTGCTGATCTCGGCGACGCCGCTTGGCACGGGGGTGTTGACCGTCACGCGGAACGTGACGGTGGCGGCCGCGCCCGGTGCGATCTGGCCGGCCGGGGCGCCGGGGCTGTTGATCGGCGCGCCCGCGCCCGCGAACGGCGGAGCGCCGCCGACATCGGCCACCGCTGCGCCGTTGAGGGTGGTGCTGCCCGGCACGTAGGTGGTATTGGCTGGCACGTCGTCGACCAGGGCCACGCCGGTGGCCGGGGCGCCGCCGCTGTTCGAGACCGCGATGGTATACTCGATCGTGTCGCCGGCCGAGCCGCCCACCCACGTCGGTCGGCGGCATCGGCCCGGTTGGGCCGTCCGGGTCGACCGTCGCGACGTTGACGATCGGAGCGGTGACGCCGGCGTTGACGGTGACCTTGAACTGAACTGTGGCGGCCGCGCCGGGCGCGATCTGGCCGGCCGGAGCGCCGGGGCCGTTGATCGCTTTGGCCGTGGCGAATGGCATCGCGCCGCCGACATCGGCCACCGCCGCGCCGTTGAGCGTGGTGCTGCCCGGCACATAGGTCGCGCCTGCCGGGATCGGATCGGCCAGCGTGGCGCCGGACGTGGCGGCCGTGCCACTGTTGGGCGCCGTGATCGTGTAGGTCAGCACGTCGCCCGGCTTGACCGTGCCGGTCGGCGCGACGGTCTTGGTCGGCTGGAGCAGTGGCGCGTCCGTCCGAACCTGGTTGGTCACAATGTTGCCGTTCAGCGGCTGCTGCCCGGCGCAGCTCACGTACTGATAGGTCCAGCTGGCGCTGTTGTCGTAATGGATCGGGTTCGGCAGCTGATCGACGTGCACCTGGAAGCCGACGATCTTCTGCGTGCCCATGGCGATCGTGCCGAGGTTGACGCCGGCGGCCGGGTCGGCGCCCGGCTGGGCCACGCCGTCGATCGTAAAGCTGTTCGGAACGAAGCTCGTGCCGGCCGGCGGCGGGTCCTTGAAGAGCACATTGATCGCGTCGGCGGTGCCGAGCCCGTTGTCGACGCGGATAGTGTAGGTCAGGGTATCGCCGACGAACGTCGAAACCTTGTCCACTTGCTTGACGTCGATCGGGAAGTTGGGCGCGCCGACGTCGATCTGCGTGGCGAGCGCGTTGACGACGTACTGGTCGCCGGTCGAGGTGCCCTGGGCGACCGCGCTGGTCTGGGCGTTGGTCAGCTGCCCAGAAATGTTGACGTTGGTGATATCCCAGCCCTGGCGGCCACCGCTGATATTCGTCCCGGCGATGGCGTTCTGGTTGCGGGCGCCGAATGTGCCGGTTGTGTCGACCGTGCCGGTGTCGCCGTTGAGCTGTGAGCCGAAGAAGTTGCCGACCGGGTTGTTCGGGCCGGAGAGCGGCGTCAGCGTAGCGGCGGTCGGCCCGAATCTCATCTGGTCGCCACGGATGTCCGCGTCGCCCTCGGTGGCGCTCACCAGCAGGCGGCCGGCGACCGGGCCGGTTGGCGGCGTGCAGAAACCGGCAACGCCGACCGGGGTGGAGGTCGAGCTATTGGTCACCTCCGCGCCGACGAACAGCGTCAGGTTGCGGGCCGGCAGGCCAGGATTGCCATAGACCACCGCCAGGGTCCAACCTGTGTTATTGCGCGTCTCCTGCGCTGAGCCGGGCGTATCAGCCTGAGTGCCCGGCACCCCACCGACAACGTACGTGCCGGCGCCGGCGGCCTGGACCTGCGCAGTGACGTTGGCCGAGCGCACGTAGAAGCAGGGCGTGACGACCGGGGGGGAAATATCGGTGTCGCTTGCGCAGGTGCCGTTGGCGTTCGCGTTCCCGAGTGTATTGGCCGTCGCCGGGTCGGGCGCGATCGCGACCGCGGCCCCGCCGGGGGCGGTCAGGTTGACGGGATTGTTCAAGAATGGACTGACGTTCTCGCCGCCGTAGCTGTAGCTGCCGCTCCAGATCAGCTCGGCGTACAACACATTACTGCCGGCAGGGATGTTCAGCACGGCCGCCGCGGAGTCGAGGCGCCAGTCAGGTGTCGTACCCGCGGGGTAGGTGCCATCTACCAGCGCGATGTTGGTGGTGATGAACGCGCCGATGCCGCCTCTGATGCCTGGCGCGTTGGCGCCGGCCTGCTTGCTCAGGCCGAGTGTATTGCCGGTGAAGGTGATCGCGCCGTTGGTGATCGTGCTGAAGCGATTGACGTACGCCGCTCGCGCAATCTGGACGTTGAGCAGCCCGCTCAGAGGCAGCAGCGCCATGATGACGAGCGCGGTCAGGAGGAGCCGGCCGGGTGGCCGTCGAACCGGGACGGTTGTTTTCATAGATCACTCCACTATTGCTAATCTGGTTTTCTTCGACCGCAATGACTCTGGGACGTCGAGTCGGCAGCTATACGAGCGAGCTGAGATTGGCCGCTTGCACGATAGCCTCCTTTCCGTCAACACTGCTGTCGTACTACAGGGAAGAGTATTAAATCAGGCCAAACGGACATAATTCTGACAGAACGCCACCTGCGTCATTGCAATTTTGACACACAGTGTTCTGCCGGCTACGCCGGGGTAGGGACGCTAAGGAGGCGTCGCCTCCTCCGCCGTTTGATTTCGATCAGCCTCCGAGGTATTGTAGAACGATAGTATATACTATTTTTCGGCTGGCTGTACAGTGGACATTTCGCCACACTTGCATTCGCCGGCAATGATCGTAGAATGATCATAGATGACCGGTGCGATGACACATTTGTCACCAGGCCGATGCGATCAAGACGCGAGAAGTCAGATGTATGCCGGTTTTCCCGTGACGGCGCTGGAAACGAACATCAGTGCGAAAACGAAAGTCGTGGTTTGGTGGGTCGGGGCTGGAGCGTGCTTCTATCATACAGCATTTCGTACTACACCTGCGTGCACTCTCGCCAAAGCATATCTTGTATTAGTCTTCCACATTTTCCACAAAATGTGGATAGTGCCCGCCGCAGGCCCTCCTGATGGGGTGATACGTCGAGATTATGTCAAAAATCAGCCCGCACCGACGCGCCTACGGACAATTCTTTACACCCGATCCCGTTGTCGCCTGCTGCTATGCGCTGCTCGGCGCGGCGCTGCCTGAGCGGCCGCGGATCGTCGACCCGGCCTGCGGCGACGGCGCGTTTCTGCACTACGCGGCGGCCCACGCGCTCACACCGCCCGATCGGATCGCCGGCTGCGATCTGGACCCGGCGCTCGCGGGTGCGCTCGCTTCGGCTGGTCTACCCGGCGTATGCCTGGCCGACGGCCTCGACCCGGCGAATCTGCCGAGCACCACGTTCGACCTGGTGGTCGGCAATCCGCCGTTCGGCGTCGCGACGTCCGATCGCGGCGGGGCGGCGCTGGCGAGCGAGGCGCGCTTCGTGCTGCGCGCGCTGGACCTGGCGCGGCCGGGCGGCCATATCGCGCTGGTGCTGCCGAGCGGCGTGCTGGCGAACGAGCGGCTGCGCGGCATCCGCGCCACGATCGTCGAGCGCTGCGCTGTGCTGGCCGTGGTCGCGCTGCCGCGCGACACCTTCCGCGACGCAGGAACAAGCGCCGCGTGCAGCATCCTGCTGCTGCGCAACGCGCCCGCACCGCCCGGCCACCGGGTCTTCTTCGCGCTGGCCGAGTGGCTCGACGACCTGCCCGCCATCGTGGACGCGTATCGAACAAGACGCACTGTATTCACCACAGAGAACACAGAGAGCACAGAGCAGTATATCTCTCCTTCCTCTGTGCTCTCTGTGCTCTCCGTGGTAGATAAGCCTGCTAGCTACTGGCTACCGCAGACGGCCGAGCTGGCGCGGCGCATGGACGCGCCCTTCTGGCGGCCGGAGCACCGCGCGCTGCTGGATCGGCTGGCCGCACGCCACCCGCTGCGACCGCTCGGCGAGCTGATCGACCGGCGGCGCGCGCTGATCGCCGGCGACCACGTGCGCCCCTCGCGCGGCGAGGCCAAGGGCGCCGGCCTGCCCTACGAGTACTACCAGACTCGCGAGTTCATGGTGGCGGGCTACAACTACGTGGCGATCGAGCGCTGCGACGAGCGAGCCTACCGCCGCCTCCGCCACACCGCCGTCCACCAGAACGATATCCTGGTGTCGTGCGCGGGGGTCGGCGGCGCGGGGCGCGGGCGCGTCTGCCTGGTGACGCACCAGCCCGGCCCATCCTGCACCGGCGACGTGTTTATCCTGCGCGTCCCGGCGCCGATCGTTGTGTTTCTCTTCCTGGCGTCGGGCGCGGGGCGCGCGCAGCTGCTGCGGCTTCAGAACGGCGTCGGCACCGCCAACCTCAGCGCCGACGAGCTGCTCCAGGTCGAGGTGCCGCTGCTGGCCGAGCCAGCCCAGCGCGATCTGGCGGCGCGCTACGCGCCCGTCGCGGCGGCCCACGACGCGGCGCTGGCGGCGCTGTGGCGCGGCGACGGCGCGGCCTTCCGCGGCGCGCGGGCGCGGTCGGAGGATCGGCTAGGGGAGCTGAAGGCGGCGCTGGAGGCGATGATGCTGTGAGGGGCCGGTGACAAGATGACAAGATGACAAGGTGACAAGGTGACAAGGTGATGGGGCGATAGGCAGTAGGCGAGAGGCAATAGGCGAGAGGTGACGTGCGGCTTCTGACCCCCGACTCCCGACCCCCGACCCCTGGCTCATCAGAACAGCGTGCTGCCCGACGGAATATAGTGCCGCGCGTCGGCAAACGGCTCGTCGGACGACGACACGAAGGTCTCGACGTAAGTGATCTGGAAGTGTGCGTCGAGCAGCGCCGGCAGGACCACGTGTGGCCCCGGCACGGTGATCTTGAGCGCCTGCGCTCGCGGCCGCGCCCAGCCCACGGCCGCGCCGACGCACGCGAGCGCGTCCTCGTCGGTCTCCGCGCCGATCGGCCCGAGGGTGATCGCGTCGGGGAACCACAGATCCTCGGGGCTGCGCAGCTGGGCGTAGCCGTAGCCGACTGTCTGGCCGGCGCGCCTGAACCAGAGCGGGACGGCGCGCGTCTGCGCGACCCAGTAGTCGTGCTCCTGCGGGCGCAGCCGGCCGCCGATCGCGGCATCCCAGTGCAGCAGCGCCGGGTCGCCGGGATGTCCCTCGACCACCTCGACGCCGGCGGCGGGCAGGCTGCCGAGCCGGCTTGCCTCGGCCCGCAGGCAGAAGTTCGGCCACTGCGGGCGCATGCCGGCGCGGATGTAGAGCGCCAGGGCGCGCGGGTCGCGCGAGCTGAGCGTGCAGCAGGTCCGCCCGTCGCGCGGCAAGAGCTGCTGGAGCAGCCGCCGCCCGACGCCGGCCGATTGGCAGTCCGCCCGCACGAAGCACTCGGCGACGAAGACCACGCCGTCGCGCGTCACCATCGCCGCGAACCCGACGACCTGTCCGGCCTGCTCGGCGGCGCAGACCTCGCCGGTCTCCAGCTCGTGCAGGATGACCGACGCCGCGCCGCGCGGCGGCGGGTGCGGATCGTCGCCCACCTCGCTGGCGTACCAGATATCGTAGAGCTCCGGCAGGTCCGCGATGGTCGCGGGACGAATTGTAGCCGGCATATCCAGACTATCTCTCAAATCGGCACAGTATGCCGAAGCAAGCCCGTGCGGTAGGCCGTCCAGATGTCAAGCGCCGATCCCATCGCCTCTTCGGCCCGGTTGTTGAAGTTGTTGCCGAAGCTCGGCCCAACGTGACTCTTGAGCTCGATTGCAGCTTTCAGACAGCCGTCGATCACGACCAGGAAGTCATAGGTTTTGGTCGGCCGAAAAAAGCCGGGGATGGCGGTGAGACTTTTCTTGACGTGGATGCACGACGGCGATACACCAGCCTCAAGGAGCAGGTTGGTGATCGCCAGCGCAAAACCATCCATAGCGCCCGGCAGTGCTCTTGAATACTTGAGTGCAGCGGGAAGACCAGATGCCGCCCGTACTTCTTGCGGGAGACGCAAACATCTCCAACCACAATGATGAGACGACCGCCGGGCACGAGCACGCGATAGACGTGCTGCCACACGCGATCAAGCTCAGCTAAGAACGCCTCGTAGTCTTCGATTTCGCCAAGCTGGCCGTCGCTACCGACATACTGCTTCAGCGTCCAGTATGGCGGGGAGGTGAGCACGAGGTGGACGCTCGCGTCGGGAATCTCGGCCATGAGACGGCTGTCGCCTAGCACAATATGATGTGACGAAGGGAGCGATTGAACTGTGCGCTGGATCTGCCGGAGTAAATTCATGTCCTTGGCGATGGCTGGGAAAGCGCGCTGCTCGTCCTGTGAGAGCAGCGCGCGGGCGTTCTCCGGAATGAGATCGTCCTGAGCAAGCGCCAGCGTGAGCGGGCTGTCCGACCGGAAGTCGAGGCTTGTGTGGATCTGCCGCCCGAGTTGCGTAGCGATCATCGGTCGTTCCCCTACAGCGCCGGGGCGCACAGCTCTTTCGTACCGAGACGATTATATCCCGAGGCTTGACGTACCGCAAAAGATCGTCAGGACAGTTGTGCGGAAGGGCGCGATCTCAACGGCGACTGCTCCAGCAGCTCCTCGTACAGCACCTTGGTCTTGCGCGCCACCACCGGCCAGTCGAACGTGCTCGTCACGATGCGGACGCTCTCTTCGCCCCAGGCCGGCCAGCGATCGCGCTGATCCAGGGTCAGCAGCAGCTTGGCGACCAGATCGTCGACGTCGCCGGGGCGCACCAGGTAGCCGTTGCGCCCGTCGAAGACCTTGTCGGGTATTCCGCCGACTGCGCTTGCAATGATAGGCTTTTTGTGAATGAGCGCCTCCAATGTTACGAGCGACGAGCCCTCATACAGCGTCGGGTGGACCACCAGGTCGATCTCCTCGTACAGGCTGTGCAGCTCGGTGTCGTCGAGCCTGCCGGCGAAGACGACGTGCTCGGCGATGCCCAGGGCGCGCGCCTGCGCCTCGAGCGCCGCGCGCTCCTTGCCCTGGCCGACCAGCAGCCACCTCCAGTGCGGCGGCAGCCGGTCGCGCAGCTTCGCCAGCGCCGCGGCCAGGATGTGGTAGCCCTTGTTGCGCTCAAGCCGGCTCACGCTCAGGAACACCAGGTCGGCCTGGTCGAGCTGGAAGCGCGCCCGCATCGCCGCGCGGACCGGCTCGCTGGTCCAAGCCAGGCACTCGACCACGTCGATCGCGCTGGGGATCACCACCATGCGCCGCGGGTCCACGCCGAGGTAGCGCGGCAGGTCGTCCTGTGTGCACGAGTCGGTGGCGATCGCCCGGTCGGCGCGGCGGGTGCCGTAGGAGTAGAGCGCGCGGAAGGGCGCGTAGGCCAGCCACTTGCGCCAGTCGGGCGTGCGGTACTCCTCCAGGCCGTGCGGGTTGGCGACGAAGGGCAGCCGCGCCAGCAGCGGGTCGCGCCGCCTGATCCAGCCGTAGCCGAGCGCGCACAGCCCCTGGGCATGCACGACGTCGTACGCGCCGCGGCGCGCCGCCGCCGCCGCCAGCAGCCCGAGCCGCCAGGAGTACCACGGGTAGTTGATCTGCCGGCCGAGGATCGAGTTCGGGCGCAGGTAGGGCGAGGTGTGATCGTAGCGCAGAAGCTGGAGGCTGGAGACTAGGGACTGGAGGCTTGTAGCCGCCGCGAGCTCACTAGCCTCAAGCCTCAAGCCCCGAGCCTCATCCTGGACATACAGGGTGACCTGAACGCCGAGCCGCGCCAGGTGTGTCACCAGGTGAAAGACGTGCCGCTCGATCCCGCCGAAGCCGTGCAGCGGAAAGACCACGCGCGCGAGCATGGCGACGCGGATTGGTTCTGCTGAGGGATGGCTGGTCACGCTGGCTCCAGTGATTCAGTAGGCAGTAGGCAGTAGGCAGTAGGCAGTCATAGGTGCCGACCGCCGCCTGCTGACTGCTGACTGCTGACTGCTGACTGCCGACTACGAGCAGGCCCGGCCGCCATTGTAGCACACCTGCCCAACATTCCATGCTACAATAAACGCTCTTGATCGCATGAGGGAGCTTTGCACGTGGACGAGGCGACGTCCGTGCCTTCCGCGACAGCGAGCGATGTCGAGCTGGTGGCCCTGCTGCGCGAGCACACGGCTGCCGGCATCGCCGCGCTCTACGACCGCTACGGGCGGCTGGTCTTCAGCATGGCGCTGCGGATCGTCGGCGAGCGCGGCGCCGCCGAGGAGATCACGCAGGACGTCTTCGTGCGCTGCTGGCGCCACCTCGACCGCTACCAGCCCAGCCAGGGCAGCCTGGTCGCGTGGCTGCTCTCGATCACCCACAACCGGGCGATCGACGAGCTGCGCAGCCGGCGCGGCAAGGATGCGCGCCGTGAGATCTCGGGCGAGGACCTCCAGCCGCAGGCGGTAGTCGATCCCGGCTTCGACGAGGCGCTGCTGCGCGGCGAGGTCCGGCAGGCGCTGGGCGATCTGCCGCCGGCCCAGCGCGAGGTGATCGAGCTGGCGTTCTGGAGTGGCCTGACGCGCCGCGAGATCGCCGAGCGCCTGCATCTGCCGCTCGGCACCGTTCACACGCGGCTGCGCCTGGGGATGGACAAGCTGCGCGAGGCGCTGGGGCGTCTGTTTGCCGACGAGTAGATACGTGGGGGCGGTTGGACTCGTATATTTGGCAGGATATACACGTTCATCGGTAAACAGCATGCCGTCGCTCGCCGCGCTGCTCTCTAGCCTGCGGCAGCAAGGTACTTCCCAATTTGTAAGTTGCTCGGTTTTGAGCCCTGCGGGCTCAAAACCGAGCAACATGAAGTAACACAGTACCGCGATGAGCGATACATTAACGAGCTAACCATGTCAGCAGAGCGCTCTCCTGAATGTGATGATCTGCAGCCCTGGCTCGCGGCCTACGCGCTCGGCGAGGCCGCCGACGATCTGGCGCCGCGCGTGCACCTGGCCGCGTGCCGGCAGTGCCAGCGCGACCTGCGCGAGTACCGCCGCGTCGCGGGACTGCTGCCCTACGGCGCGCCCGCCGCCGCGCCCGCGCCCGAGCTGCGCGACCAGGTGATCGCGGCGGTGAGCCGCGCCGCCGGTGCGGAGGCGACCGCAGCAGCTCCGCGCGCTGCACAGCCGCGACGCGGGCTGGTCTTCGGCAGGGTGGCCTGGGCCGCGCTCGTGTTCGCCGCGCTGGCCGTGGCGCTGCTCGGCTGGAATATTTCGCTCCAGCGCCAGATCGCCGACCAGGCATCCGAGATTGCATTCCACCGCAAGAGCTGGCAGACCATGACCGCGCTGCTAAACGACTCGTCACTGCGCTGGTACTCGGTTGCCGGCGACGTTGCGCGCGGGCACTTCTGGTTCACGCCCGCCGGCGACGTGGCCTGCCTGGTCGCACAGCAGCTCCCGCCGCTCGCCAGCGGGCAGGTCTACCAGGTCTGGCTGCTGCGCACCGGCGAGCAGGCCAGCGGCGGCACATTCGAGGCCCATAGCGGCAACGGCTGGGCCCTGATCCATACCGACGAGCCAATCTTCAACTACAACGCGATCGTGGTCACGGTCGAGCCATTCGGCGGCAGCGCCGCCCCAGCCGGCCCGCGCGTGCTGAGCGGCAGCCTGGCGACCGCGAGCGTGCCGCGCACAGCCGACCGGCAGGACTTACTGCGCCTGCTCGGGCACGCGTAAGCGAGCCTCGCCGCGCCGAATGGGGGCGCCAGCAGATCGCTATCCACCCACGGTCCACTCCTCCTGAGGAACTTCGGTTTTTCGACGAGCCCACCGGCCGCATGAAACGTGAAGCGTGACTCATCCTGCACCTCACGTTTCACGTTTCACGATCGCAGGGATTCAACAGCCCCACTTACTTCGAATACTCCTATGACATCGGTAGAACACTCCACGCGGGATTTGCGAATAAGGGCTTGTCAAAAACAACTTCCCTTTTTCAAGGGGAAGCGGGGTGTTTTGGAGGAGGCTGCGCCCTCTCCAAGCGTCCTCCTTTCTCCAAATTATTCGCGGACGCTCTACCGACGTTCTACGACGACCCACGCCGCCGACTGCAGGCGGGGACGCGGCGCCGTCACGTGGCTCGCTGGAGACGACAAGGAGGGCTTTCGATGTTTCGACGAATCCGTTTGGCGGGCATCCTGGCCGCAGTCTCGCTCTTCGCACTGTTCGCGCTGTTGTCGGTCGCGGGTGCGGCGCCGCGCGCGGCCGAAACCAAGGACATCACCATCAAGGACTTCGAGTTCGACCCGAAGACCATCACCGTCAACGTCGGCGACACGATCCATTGGAAGAACACCGGACAGAAGGAGCATACCGCGCAGGCTGATGACGGCAGTTTCAACTCGGGCGACCTGGAGGCAGGCAAGGAGTTCTCGTTCACCTTTAGCAAGGCCGGTACCTTCCCCTATTACTGCAAGTATCACGGTGGGCCGGGTGGCAAAGGCATGTCCGGCACGATCACCGTGGCGGAGGCCGGGGCCCCGGCTGCGGCGCCGGCTCAGCCGACGGCCGCCCCCGCGGCCGCAGCCCAGCAGGACTCGATCGACGTCGACGACCAGCCGATCAAGAACGGCAGCATCACGGTGGGCGAGATCTACGCCAGCCAGGACGGCTGGATCGTTGCGCACCTGGACGAAGGCGGCAAGCCGGGCAAGGTAATTGGCCATACCGCCGTCAAGAAGGGCGAGAGCACCAACGTCCCGATCAAACTGGAGCAGGATGTGCCAGTCGGCGGCAAGCTCTGGCCAATGCTGCATATCGACGCCGGGACGATCGGCACCTACGAGTTCCCCGGCCCCGACGCGCCGGTGATCGTGAACGGCAACATCGTTATGAAGCAGATCACCGTCACGGCCGCCGCCGCCAACCAGCCGGCCAAGCTGCCGCGCACCGGCGGCGACGGCGCTCCGGCCGGCCTGCTGCCGGGCGCGCTGGCGCTGCTGATCGGCGGCGCGCTGCTGGCGCTGCGGATGCGGCGCCGGGCGTAGCTCCTCGCCCGCGAAGGACGCGAAGTGCCTTGATCAAACCTTCGCGCCTGGGGATTGGCAAGCAAGGGCCGGCGCCGAGCGGCGCCGGCCCTTGCTGTTGTGTACGGGACAATACCCGGCTTCAGAGATCACAGAGAACACCGCGTTTTGGTCTCTCGCTGTGATCTCTGTGATCTCTGTGGCCCAGGCGACCTGCTCTAGTCGCCGGCAACCTCGCCGTCACCTTCCCAGAACAGGCCGCTGACCTCGGCCTTGTAGGGGGTCTTGTCGTGACTGAAGCGGGTGTCACGGGAGAGACGCATCAGCGTCCCGCGGCCGTCGATGCGGGGGTCAGCGCGAATGCCGGGTGAAAGCGCGCCTAGCCGTTCGCCCAGCACGCCCACGAATGCCTGTGCCGGTTCGAGCAGCGTTGACTGATACATCTGCTTGTGCGCCGCAAACCATGCCCGATCATTATGGGCAGCGAGCTCGGTCAGGAATGCCAACCCGTCACGCGGAAAGCCGGTGAATTCCATCCGCATTACCTTTCCTCACCAGCCGCAGCCTGGATCGTGGCCAGCTGCTGCGTGACGAACGCTCGCTCGGCGGTGTTGTCGGATAGCTGCAACGCACGTGTATACGCCGCGGTTGCTTCCTCCCAACGCGCGAGTCGCCGCAACAGCTCGCCGCGGGTGGTATGGAGCCAGCGATACTGCTCCAGGGCGTCGGCGACGGCAGGGCGGTCGATCAGCGCCAGCCCGAACTCCGCGCCATAGGCCATCGCCACGGCGGCCGCGCGATTGAGCTCGACCACCGGCGATGGGCTGAAGCTTGCGAGCACACTGTACAGTGCAGCGATCTGCGGCCAATCGGTCTGCTCCGGCGTCGCCGCGTGGGCGTGCAGCGCCGCGATCGCCGCCTGCACCTGGTAGGGGCCGGGCCGGTGCATCAGCAGCGCCCGGTCGATGAGCGCGCTGCCCTCCTCGATCGTGGCCTGGTCCCAGGTCGCGCGGTCCTGCGACTCCAGGAGCACCACTCTGCCTGACGTGGATAGCCGCGCACCTCGCCGCGCGTCGTGCAGCAGCATCAGCGCCAGCAGCCCAAGCACCTCGGGCTCTTGCGGCATCAGTGTGGCCAGGAGGCGACCCAGGCGGATGGCTTCACCACACAGATCGCGGCGGATGAGATCGTCGCCTGCGCTGGCGGCATAGCCTTCGTTGAAGATCAGATAGACCACGGCGAGCACCGCTGTCAGCCGCTCGGCGAGCAGGTGGTCGGGCGGCGTCTGGTAGGGGATACCCGCCCCACGGATCTTCTGCTTGGCGCGCACGAGCCGCTGCCCCATCGTGGGCTCGGGCACGAGGAAGGCGCGCCCGATCTCGGCCGTGCTCAAGCCGCCGAGCGTGCGCAATGTCAGCGCAACCTGCGCCTCCAGGTTCAGCGCCGGGTGGCAGCAGGTGAAGATCAGCCGCAGGCGGTCGTCTTCGAGCGACGAGTCGCTGCCCTGATTCAGCATCGCGAACGCTCCTTCGTCCGGCGTGGTGTGCTCGCCGAGCAACGCATATTTTTCGGCGCGGACCCGCGCGCGACGCAAGCGGTCGATCGCTCTAGCGCGGGCGGCGGTGGTCAGCCAGGCAGCAGGATTGTCCGGCACGCCGCTCTCGGCCCAGCGGTCGAGCGCCTGCACGAAGGCGTCCTGCAGCGCGTCCTCGGCTAGATCAAAGTCACCGCAGGTGCGGATCAGCGACGCGATGATCCGGCCGTGCTCACGGCGAAAGACTTGTTCGATACATTCACGCACATGTGCCATAGGTATGGCTGGCCACCTGGGGCGCGGGCCGGCCCGCGCCCCAGGTGGCGCTCGAACCTAGGATGCCGCAGATTCAAATTCCATGATCGGTCGTATCTCGACGGAGCCACCGTCGGGAAGATTCGGCATTTTGCCGGCCCAGGCGATCGCCGCATCCAGATTGGGTACGTCGATCAGATAGTAGCCGCCGAGCTGCTCCTTGGTCTCGGCGAAGGGGCCATCGGCGACGACCGGGCGGCCATTGGCGAGCCGCACGGTGGTCGCCGTCGCGATCGGCTGGAGCGCCTCGCCGGCGAGGTGCTGGCCAGACTGCTGCAGGTCGGCGGTGTACTTCCACCAGGCGTCCATCTCAGCAGCCTGCGCTTCCGGGGATTTGGCCGCAGCGGCCTGCTCGTTCCCATAGATCAACAACAGGTAGCGCATAGGTCCTCCATTGCTAGCCTTCGACCATTGTTACCTTTACGTCGAATAGGAACTGAGTATTTCGACATCCCGGCACGAGTATTATAGGCGAATCGCACGGCGCCGTGCTCTACATCGTCGGCGGTTTTTCGCTCCCGCTGTTTGGTCCCGAGTCGCCGCCGGTGACGATCATCGAGACGAGCGGCGCCGTCCCCTTCGGCCTGGGGTTCATCTGGCTCGGGTACGCCCTGTGGACCGGCGCCGACCGCGTGCGGCGCACGGTTCCGAGTGTCGCGCAATAGATGGCCAGGCTAGCTGTGGCCAGCGCAGAAGTCCTGGCATATCCGTGGAGAGAAAGGGTGCTCGCGGAACGTCACCGTTTGACAGTTCGCTGATATGCGTATATACTCCTATCTATGAGTGACGATGCGAACAGATTTGGTGATGGTGCGATCAACTTTGCCAGTACCTGCGCGTGCTTTAACATCCGCAAGACCGCGCGCGCGATCACCAATCTCTACGACACGGTGCTGCAACCGACGGGGCTGCGCTCGACGCAGGCGACGCTGCTGATGGCGATTGCCGTGGCCGGCACGCCCACGATCTCGCGGCTGGCCGAGTACCTGGTGATGGACCGCACCACCTTAGCGCGCGACTTGAAGCCACTCGAGGATCAAGGCTTGGTGCGCATCACACCTGGTGGCGATCGCCGGACTCGACAGGTGCAATTGAGCGACGTCGGCCGTGCGAAGCTGCGCGAGATCATCCCGCTCTGGGAGCTGGCCCAGGCCAGGATCATCGCCGCGGGGCTTGGGCACGAGCGCTGGAGCAAGCTGTACGACGAGTTACAGGAGGTGGTCCGGCTCGCGCAGGCGTAATTTTTATGACGTAATACGGGTATATACGCATAATTGCCAGACCCTTCGCGCGTGACAGCTCGAACAGACGATAGGGTGTTTTCTCCGCAGATAGAAGCGATGCGCGCCCAGATGGTTTCATAACTCGGTGGCGTCTTCACAAAGGAGGAGGTGTCTTGATGCAGTCCATAACCCTCTCTGCGCCCTGGCGCAAGCTGCTGCTGACTGTGCATGTGGTGGCGACCGTCAGCGTCCTCGGCACGGACCTGGTGCTGCTGGCGCTTGGGCTCTCCAGCCTGGGTGGCGCCGACCCACGGACGATCTACCCGGCCGCACACCTGGTGGGTGCGCGGCTGGTCGCGCCACTGGCCGTGCTCGCGCTCGGCACAGGTCTGCTCCTGGGCGTCCTGACGCCGTGGGGCTTGTTCAGGTACTGGTGGGTGACGATCAAACTGGCGATCACTGCGGTCCTGACCGGCGTGGTCTTGTTCGTGCTCGTCCCCCGCTTGGGCGCGGCGGCCGATGCCGTGACCGGGCCAGCTCCGCGCCAGTTGACCAGCGCAGAGCGCTTGCCGTTCGTCATCGCCCCGGCGGTCGCCAGCACATTGCTGCTCCTCACGGTGGTCCTGGCGATCTTCAAGCCGGGCTGGCGCCTGCGATTCCGAAGGAGAGGCCAGGCTGCCAGTCTTCGCACCCAGCCTGACGAAACACCTTGGAGCCACGACCCGCAACTCAACACTATCGTTCAGTGGGTACTGGCGAACCGGACACCGAAGGCGAATGGCGCGCTTCCGCCACCGTTTTCTCCTAGCGATGCCCCAGAGATCATCGGCACAGCGGTAGCCTTCCACTATATCAACCGCATGGTCAGTGTGTTCCTGGGAGATACCCTCCTTCCTGTGCCGTCGGCTTTGAGCGGAAGAAGAACAACACCACCAGGAGGGCGAAAAGGACGGCGAGCAGCATTTCTTCGATCGCCCCGTTGACGTTCGCGCGCACCTGCTCGGCATCGTTGCGCAGGATGTGATAGCTCAGATCGGGATACCGGGCAACGGCGCGGTCGAGGCTTGTCAGCGCCGCATCGGCCACGGCGACGGTATTCGTCCCGCTCTGCTTGCGAATATCGAGGCTGATCGCATCGTTGCCGTTCAGCCGGGCATAGGTCTCGACATCGGCGGAGCTATCCTCAATCGTCGCGACATCTCTGATGAAGTAGGGTGTCCCCGGAATGCCGATCTCAGCAATATCGCGGGGCGCTGCCAGCGTGCTCGGTGCGCGAAAATTGACGCCCTGGTTGCCGATCGTGACATCGCCTAACCCCAGGTTGGTATTCGCGGCGGCGATGGCGTTGCTGACTTGTCATGGCAGGATGCGCCGCGCCATCAGCTGCTGGAGGTCCAACTGCACATTGATCTGGCGCACCAGTCCACCCGTCACAGTGGTGGAGCCGACCCCTGGCGCGCTCTGGATGGTTGAGGTTCGGTTCGGATGTGGGTGTACTCATGCGCTTTGGTATCCTTACTCTACTGTGCATTCGTTGGAAACCAGTGGCCTGATTGTCTCCTCATGCAGCCACTGTGAGATCGTCAATGCGGCCAATCGTGTGCTGGTCGAAGTGCATATGCAGGACATATACCGAAAGCACTAGGACGCAAAACGCGGGTTACATGGAACGTTGTCTAACACATCGACCAGCACACACGTACGCTATACGCCACGCGGCGACTGGGACGTGGCAGGCACGCCGCGCAGCCGCTCGACCTGGTTGCCGCGGAACCAGGCGACCTCGTCGTGCAGGGTCTCGGCGAGTGGGCGGAAGCTCGCGCCCAGTTCGCGCCGCGCCTTGGCCGAGCTCGTGACATGCCGATACCTGAGCGTGCGTACGCTGTTCACGGTCACCAGCACAGGCCGGCCGGTGATCCGGCTGTAGATCTCTGAAAGCCAGGCATAGGCCAGCGTGACGGCGAATGGAATGCGGCGGCGCGGTGCAGGCACTCCGCTGATCTGCTCCAGCAGCTCCAGGATTCGCGCAAGGCGGACAAACTCCCCGCCGCTGACGATGTAGCGCTCGCCGCTGCGCCCGCGCTCAACCGCGTTGATCATCGCCTGGGCCACATCACGCGCGTCTACCACATCCCCGCCGCCCTCGACGATGCCCGGCAGCCGGCGATTGAGGAAGTCGAGCACCAGCTGGCCGCTGCTGGTCGGCGCCGCGTCGCTGGGGCCAAACATCCAGCCCGGCAGGATCAGCACCACTGCTAGGCTGCTACGCTCAAGAAACGCCAGGACTGCCTGCTCGGCCAGCACTTTGCTTTTCATGTACAGATTCTGCGCCGCCCGTGCATCTGGTGGATCGCTCTCGTCACTCGGCTCTCCGGAAGGCCGCGCGCCGATCACAGCGTTCGAGCTGGTGTAGATCACCTTCTTCACGCCGCGGCGCTCGGCCTCGGCCAGCAGCGCGACGGTGCCGTGGACATTGATCGCCTCCAGCCTCGCCCAATGGTCGCCCGGCTGGTAATACTCGCGAAAATAGGCGGCGGTGTGGAAGAGGACATCGCAGCCCGCTAGCGCCGCGCCGAAGGCCGCGACATCGCGCATGTCGCCCTCGACCAACGTCACATCCAATCCCGCGAACAGCCGCGCCGCCTTCGCGCGCGAGCGCACGAGGGCCGTGACCTGGTGGCCCTGCTCAAGCAACAGGCGGACCAGGTTGTTGCCCAGTAGGCCGGTGCTGCCGGTCACAAATGCGCGCATGATTGTGTCTCCTTCTTGCCATACCGTGCATAGCGCGGTATACTAAGCGGGTCATTTATGAGCAATCACTCACAAAATAATAATATGAGCAAAAGCTCACTTTGTCAAGAGGGACCTTGGGGGTTCTGCCCATGCGGAGGCTGGTCGTGAAGGAAGGATTAGAAGCCGGTGCGCCGGCGATGCGGCGCGCGCCACGCCGTGCGCGCGGGCAGCAGCGCGTCAACATCATTCTGGACGCGGCCGAGCAGCTCTTCGCTGAGATCGGGTACGAAGCGGCGACGACCAATGAGATCGCGGCGCGCGCCAGCACCTCAATCGGGTCGTTGTACCAGTTTTTCCCGAACAAAGAGGCGATTCTGCATGCGGTCGCCGAACAGTACCATGCGGGCATGGCGGCGGTATACGACGCGCTGCTGACACCTGAAGTCGTGGGCATGCCGTTGGAGGCGCTTGCCGAACGGCTGATCGACGCAATGATCGAGTTTGGTGGCGCGCACATCGGGTTCTCGCGGATCATTCTGCAGGCGCCACCGAACACGCAGCTAGCCACCGCCGCGAGCGCGCTCCTGCGCGATATGATCGGCCGGCTCGATCGGCTGCTGGCGGCGCGGGCGCCCTGGTTGACACCTGCGCAGCGCACACTCCATGCCACCGTTGGGCTCACCGCGGTGAACGCGCTGCTATCGTTGGCGATCACGAAGAAACAGGCGTCGAACTATGTCTTCGCACACCAGGTGATGGAGCAGGCCAAGATCCTGCTGATTGCGTACCTGAACGCGGCGATTGGTTCACCCGAGGGCAATACTTAGGGACTGGTAGCCCTAGCCGCGACGGCTCTGCGTCGGCCGCGCCCACCGCGCCCCAGAGCGTCACCGCGATGCGCTGTGGGGGTGTGCTGAAGGTCGCTTGGTACGAGCGGGGAGTGGCGACAGCGCTCACGGCCTTCTCGACCGCTGCTACCTGGTCCTTGCCGCGCACTTCTTTCGTCAGCACCGGACTGTGCAAGGTCACGTCGGGCGCGCGGGATCGGGCGGCCGGCGGCAGCGTGGCTGCTGCGGCGTGGTGGTGCGGTCTGTTGGCTGGTTCGGCAGCCAGCACCCAGTGATCCGCCGGGATGCTGGAGGCGAAGCGCTGATACATGCTGTGCTGGAAACGCGTGACCAGCGGATAAGGGCGCATCAAGATCGTGATCGCGCGGATCTGCCCAGCAGGATCGTCGGTCAGGACGGTGGCGGCCTGCAGCGCATAGCCGTCAAGCGTGCCCTGCCAGAGCAGCACGGTCTGCGTATCAGCGCGGATCTCCAGGGTGGAGTGTGGTTTACCGGTGAGCGTCGTAGCGTAGGCGAGGATTGGCAGCACCAGATCTTTGCCGCTGACTGGTTTGGTGAGAATTGGGGGATGCAAGGTGACGAACGGGGCAAACAGCGCGGCGAACTGCGCTGGGCTTGCGCCGCTCAGATTGGCGGCACGGAACGGATGCGTGACCATGGATCGGCTCCTGCTTGATTATCAAGGACGGGCTGTGTACCGTTCGCGTTACGTGTATATACACGTTTCAACGAAAAAAAGAAGCTAGGGTTGTGTGAGCGCGACCATGCTGGACAGATCGGCGAGCAGCGTGGGAAAGCGCGCGGCCCCGAATTGAGCGACGATCTGCTGCTGGACCTGCTGCCAGAGCGGTAGCGCGGCCAGAAGGCGCTCGCGACCACTGGACGTGAGGGCCACCAACTGGATCCGCCGGTCCTATGGTTTACAACGCGGCAGACTTGACGTTGCCCTCTACCGCCGGAGTAGGTACGCGGAGCAGCACGGCGCTGAGCACGGCGGCGAAAGCGGCAAAGAGCGCCCCGACAAGGAATGCCGCCTGGTAGCCGCCGTTGAGCGCAACCAGCGTGCCGGCTCCGGACACGAGCAGGTTGGCGGTACGGGCGGCGGCAAGGCTGGCAAGGATCGCGAGGCCGAGTGCGCCACCCATCATGAACGAGGTATTGACCAGTCCCGAGGCAAGACCGGACTCATGCGGCTCGACGTCGCTCATGGCGGCAAGCAGCACCGGATTGAATGCGATGCCCGCGCCAAAGCCAAGGAGGATCATGCTCGGGACACATCAACGAGGAAATTCCCATGATGAGACGATAGTGACGGCTCCCAAGCCCGCGGGCTTGGGCGTGGGGGGGATGCCGCCCCAGCCCCATGCGCTCTGTGGCCGCGCCACAAAGGCGCGGTGACGACAGAAGGTTTCTCGCGTTGCATCCTGCCAGTAGCACGCCTGACCTGCTCGCCCGCCCTAAGTGCGCCCTGACCTGCTCGCCCGCCCTAAGTGCGCAACCAACGCCACAGCGGCGGACCCGGTGTTGGGGGTGCAACAACCGGCTTTGGCAACTGCATCTCGTCTACCAGAAAAGATGTGCTATTGCAACGGTTTGCCGCATCGGTACGCCATATATGAAAGGAATGTCAGATGCGAACCCGCCAGCTAAAGCGGCTCAAGCGCGTGAAGCCCTTCTAGCCCAGGGCGAAAGCTCCTGGGCTAGAAGGGCTAGAATCGTAAGCGGCGAAGATTTCGTAGGTCACTCTCCCCAGTAGCAACGCTTCGGACGCGTGGATATTCGCCCGGATTTCCTCCGCCACGTCCTCGCTGAGGTAGGGGGGCTGCCACTCCTCCGACGCTTCCATCACGCCGTCCAATGTTAGGAACTCCGCGACAATGAGTGTTCGCATGCGAATGCTCCTTTACAACATAATTGCGCCAACAGATTCACGTCTTTTGGCGGCGGATTTCGTACCGTACGAGTAGGTTCTCTGAGCCAGAGAACGTGCGTGTGTCGATGAGCCGGAGCGAAACTGCCGGCTGGCCGTCGAATATTGGCGTGCCTGCGCCTAATATGACTGGGCCGACCATCAGGTGGAGTTCGTCGACCAGATCGTTGGCCAGCAGATCATTCCAGAGTGTGCGGCTGCCAAAGACCAGGATGTCTCTGCCCCTTTGGCGTTTGAGTTCTGCAATCTGCTCGTGCGCGTCTGCGCGGCGGATGATGCGAGTGTTCTCGTGCCACGGTTCCGTCTGTTCTGCGGTCAGGCTGTCCGATATGACGACCTTGTCGATGGCGTTATCGAGCCGTGATATCTCCCGGTGGGTGGGCGTCCATTGAGGGGAGGGATCATCTGCCACGGACGGCCAGAAACCCTTGAATCCATCGTAGGAATTACGTCCCAGCAGCAGCGTATCGGCGGCGCGCAGCCGTTCGGCGTTATAGGCGTCGAAGGCTTGGTCCAGCGGCAGGACCATGACATTTCCGCCTGGCCCCGCGTAGTAGCCATCCAGTGACATGATGTTGCAGACAATCAGTTTACGCATGACGTACCTCGGCTCCTCCGTCTCATCGATATAACTTGCACTTTGCAAGTAAAAATGAGTATAATAGTTCCCGAACAAAAAGTCAAGCACAAATTTTCTGGTGATGAACCACCTGCCTTTGGGTCTGCAAAAAGCGGGGCTCATCACAGATCGGTTTCAGTATGAAGAAGCAACAACACCGACGCTCAGATTGCCCGATCAGCTTGGCCCTGGAGACATTCGGCGATATGTGGTCATTGCTGATTGTGCGCGATATTATCTATTTTGGGAAGAAAACCTACCGTGAGTTTTTAGAATCGGACGAAGGAATTGCGACAAACATCTTGGCCAGCCGGCTTGCTCAGCTCGTGCAAACAGGGATTCTCGTGAAAAAGCCCCATGCTACGGATAAGCGAAAAGAGGTGTATGCACTGACTGAAAAAGGTCTGGATTTACTACCGATCTTGCTCGAACTGGCCAACTGGAGCGCACAGCACGATCCACAAACCGCAGCCCCTCAGGTGTGGATTGCCATGGTGAATGACGATAAAGAAAAGATGATCAGGCGTATTCGCGAAACGGTGCAGAGCGGCGGCTCAATTTTTGTCGGTCCCGATAGTGTTGTTAGTAAGTTAGGTGGGGAAGAAGAATAAATCTTGATACACCCCAGCTGCTCGATTGAAGCGCCGAGGTCCCGTCGAATGGTGCTCAGGGCGGTCGCGACGACCAACGCGTCGAGCGCGACCATGAACGACGCCAGTGATGTGAGCCCAAGCACCCAGGCTCTCGTCGCTTTTACGTTTAATTCTTGCATGATTTTCTCCTTGCTTTTCTTGAATTTGGATTTGGGTTTGTCGCTCATGCCTCCTGTCTACCCCCGTGGTGGGGAGCGCAAGCTGGGACTTGCCCAAAGCTGAGGCCGATGCGCTCAACCTGGCCAGCGGTGCGATCTACACCCGCACCCTCGTTACTCACTACCGGGTGTATCGGCGCATGGGGCACTGGCTTTCGCGCTTCGCTGGCCAGAAGCTCAACGACTATCTCAGCCGTGCCGATCCGCCGCTGCTGCACGCCTTCAGCAAGGATGGCGCGCAGCAAGCCTTCTACAAGGCCTGCAAAACCGCGAAGGCGAACCGCCACCTGGGCGCGAAGTATCCGCACCGACGCAAGCGCTACCGCACTACGGTCTGGTATAGCAGCGGCATCCGCGTGCGTGAGGGTGCCATCCTCCTGTCACGCGCCAAGGGCGTGTCGCCCATCCGCATCCCGTCGCCTTCCTGGTTCGCGCCGCCCACCATGCAGATGCATGAAGTCCGGCTGGTCTGGGATCCCTGCGGACGCCGCTACACCTGGCACGTCGTTATCGAGACTGGCAAGCAGCCAAAGCCGACCACAGGGACAAACACCGTCGCCGTCGACCTGGGCGAAATCCACCCGGCGGTTACGACCGATGGCACCGAGGCGGTCGTGTTCAGCGCACGCGAGTTGCGGGCAAAGCGTCAATACACGGCAAAGCGGCTGGCCTTATTGCAATCGCGCCAAAGCCGGTGCAAGCAGCGCAGCCGACGCTGGTGGCGCTTGCAGAAGGTCAAACACCGCTTTCGTGCCAAACAGCAGCGTTGGTCGCTGCGCCACCAAAAAACAGACCATCTACGGCTATCGCTTGCATCTGCTGATCACGGTCGGCGGCGTGATTGTCGACTTTGAACTGACGTCGGCCAACGCCGGGGAGCGCGAGGCCGCTCGCGATTTGCTGCACGACAAGCATGACCTGCTGGTGCTGGGCGATAAAGGGTACATCAGTGCCGCCTTGGCCGCGGAGCTGTGGATCGCCAGGCAGATTCGGTTGTTGACGTTGCCGCGCGCCAATCAGCACGAGCAACTCCCAGCGGCGCTGCGACGGCTGATCAATCAGGTGCGCCAGATCATCGAGACGGTCAATGGGCAACTGACCGAGCAGTTTCAGATCGAAACCAACCATGCGATGTTGCTTATTCGGCGTGCTCCGGCAGCCGTGCGACCGCCAGCAGCATCAGGCCGAGATCGCGCATGCGATGGAGCACCCCATACAGCGCGGCCTGGTCGGCCAGCGGCCCAATCAACAGCGTGTCGCCGCTGGCGTCATACCCGATCGCCATGCCATCGAACCAATCCGACCAGTGCGGGTCGAGCGCGCCGCGCACGCGGATCTGGTAGCACGCCGGCGCATCGACCAGTGGGCGGCGACTGTCCATCAGGCATCCTCGCGGAAAAAGGCATCCAGGCGCTCGGCCAGCGCGTCGGGCGCTTCGAGCGGCAGCCAATGGCTGTTCGCTGTGAAATGGTGCACCTCTTGCGCCCCGAAACGCTCGGCGAAGGTCGGCGATATAACTGGGTCTTGATCGCCCCAGCAGACGATCGTCGGCACGTGGCTCGTCAGGTCGCGCAGGCGATCTTCCCAACCGCGGAAGACGGCCGAGTCGAGCGCGCGATAGTGGCGCAGGGCCATGCGCTTCGCCGCTGGGGTCACCAGGCGGGCAGCTTCGCGGGCCTTTTCGAGCGGAATCTGTGGGGCACTGCTGACCATGGCGCGCGCAAAATTCGACTCGGTGAGCCCGGCCATCACTATTTCGCCAACCACTGGAATGCGCCAGAGCCGTGCGAAGGGGTGCCACTTGTAGTCGGAGAAGAAGTTGGCATTCAGAATCGCCAGGTGGCGCACTTTCGCGGGATGGGTAACCGCCCAGGCTAGGCCGTAGGTGGCACCGATATCGTACCCTACCAGGTTGATCGGTTCATCGATGCCGAGCGCGTCGATCAGATGGTCGATGAACTGCGCCAGATGTGGCAGCGTGCAGTCGAAATCGGTCGGTTCGCCCGATCGCCCGAAGCCGGGCAGGTCGGGCGCCAGGCAGCGCTCGTTGGCCTGCAAGCGCTCGGTCACGCCGCGCCACGCGTCGGCGGAGTCGAAGATGCCATGAAGCAGCAGCGTCGGCACGCCCGTCCCCTGGTCGGCAATCTGGATCGGGATGTTCTCGACTGTCAACGATTTTGTGCGCGCTTGCGATGTACTGTTTGATGCGCCTGTGCCAGATACGAGCATCGATTGCATCGATTGTCCTCCTCTTTTGTTCTTATGATTACCTATTTGGTGAGCAGGCATCGGCGACGATACGCAGATCCAGATGGTGTGCATCCAGGGTATCGAACGCGAAGCCGATCACCCAGTCGAGGGTGTTCCCTTGCTCGTCGAGCAAGTCCAACGGCAGTTCAACGCGGTAGCTCCGCAGCGCCGCGAGCGGGCCTGCTGGCTCTATCTGAATCGAGCTTTGATTACTACCTGGTATGGATGTCGCCATCGCCGGCCTCCTCCTCCAATGCTGATACGCGCAGGCTGTTCCCGCTCTGTATGTGTACCAGGATACCAGTTCGGCGGTGAATCGTGATCAACTCCAGGGTGAGTCGATTTGGTGAATTGGTTGGAGCAGGTTGGGGACGCGTGGGGGGCGGTTGGGGACTTTTCGGAATTATCTATAAGAGATCGAGTTGCTGGGCGCGCAGCACTGCTTCCAAACGGTTGCCGACGCCGAGCTTGCTGAAAATGTGGTTGATATGCGATTTGATCGTGCTGACGGCCACGACAAGCGCGCGGGCGATCTCGGCATTGTCGCGGCCTTCGGCGAGCAGGCGCAGCACCTCAAGCTCGCGCTCGCTCAACGGCTCCACCAAGAAGTTTTGAGTTATGAGTTTTGAGTTCTGAGTTGGCATCTTCTCGGCATCTGACTCAAAACTCTTAACTCTTACCTCAGAACTCGGGAAGGCCGCCAATAGGCTCGCGGCGTACTCCGCCACTGGCGCGTGATGGCGTGCGACCTGCACGAGCAGCGCTGCCATGGGTGCGCCCTCGTCGACGAAGACGCGCACATAGCCCTCCGGCTCGGCCAGCGCCAGGGCACGCGCGAGCGAGGCCACCCCCGGAGCTGTGTCGCCCTGGGCCTGGAGAATCAGCGCTTGCAGCACCAACGCCCAGATCACATAGCGTCCATGATCGGTTGCCTCGGCGTCGTGCAGGAGCCGTTCTACTGCGGCATATGCGGTATCCCATTGCTCTTGCGCCATATATGTTTGCGCCAGCGCGAATCGATCGTAATCATAGGCCGTGAACCGCGGTCGCGCGCTGTCGTCCGCGCGCTCGTAGCGCGCGGCCCAGCTGCTTGCGCTGGCCAGGTCGCCCTGCTTGAGCCACAGCATGGCGCGATAGCCCTCGATCTCGCACAGATTCAGCGGCGAAAGATACTGCGCTCCGGCGGCTGCGGCCTGCTCCACAAGATTGAGCGCCCCGGCCAAGTCCCCGCGAACGCAGAGCACCTGCCCCAGGTAGAACTGTGCCAGGATCTCGTACGTTTCCACCTGATACTCACCGGCCAGCCTGGCGCACTGTGTCAGCGTATGCTCCGCCGCGTCCAGATTGTTCTGCTCGCACTGGGTGAGCCCAAGCAGCAAGTAGGCCAGCAACGCGCCAGAGAGGGGCAGGGTACGGTCCCCATGCGTGGTGCGCTTCAAAACCTCCTCGGACAACCGCAGCACCTCGCGCAGCCGCCCCTGTGCACGGCGCACCATTGCGAGTAAAGCGACGAGCGAGGCGCCGATGACGATCTGACTGCCGTGGATGTGCTGCGCAGCCAGAGTCTCTTGCAGTATCTGGTTGGCTGCCGCCAGATTGCCGACATAGAAGTAGGCATAGCTGAGGCCAGCCACCACAATGCTGCGTAATGGATGGCGCTCGGGTAGCTGGGCCAGCGCCATCCGCCCAAGCTCGATCGCTCGCTCGTCGCCATGCATGCTGGATATGACCGCGCGGTGCGCCGCGACCTCGCGATGCACTGCGGCCGCCTGCTCGATATCCCATTTTCGCGCGCCGGCGTCTGCCTGCTGCAGATAGGCTTCAGCAGCGGCAAAATCGGAGTTGAGAGTAGCCACGGCGGCGTATGCGAGCGCAAGGTACGGTCGCTTATCAAACAGGTCGGCGGGCAGTTTTGCCAGCCAGCCCCCCAGTGTCATCTGCTGGCCCTCTAGCGCCATCGACGTCGCAATACGTTCGATCAAGTCGGCCGCGCGCTCGAAATCCTGGGCGGCCAGCGCATGCTGAATCGCCTCGCCGGCGAGCTCATGCTGCTCAAACCAGATGCTCGCCCGCCGGTGGAGATTGGCTATATCCGCGGCGGGCAGGCTGCGCGCAAGCCGCTCGCGCAGCACCTCGGCAAACAGCTGATGATAGCGATACCAGCGCCGCTCGTCATCCAGCGGAATGAGGAAAAGATTGGCGCGCTCGAGTTGGTCGAGGATGCTCTGGCTGTACACCGTTTGCACGTTGGCACGTTGGAACGTTCCAACGTTTGAACGTTCCAACGTATCAACGCCGAGGATGGCATCGCACAGCGGCCCGCACATCCGGTTCAGGATCGACGTGGAAAGCATAAACGTTCGCAACTCGGCCGGCAATTGGTCGAGCACCTCGCTGGCCAGGTAGTCGACGATGAAACGATTGCTGCCAGTAAAGGCGCCGACGAAGCGGTCGCGATTGGTGTGGTTCTGGATTGCCAACGCGGCGAGCTGCAATGCGGCGATCCAGCCCTCGGTGCGGGTCTCCAGCGCCGCTACTTCGTCGGCGCTGAGGTCGAGTTGCATCACATCATTCAGGAAAGCCGCGACCTCGTTCGGCACGAAGCGCAGATCGGCGGCGCGCAGCTCGGTAAGCTGGCCGCGCCCGCGCAGCCGGGCCAACGGCAGCGGTGGGTCTGCACGGCTCGCAATCACCAGGTGCAGCGCTGGCGGCAGATGATCGAGCAGGAAGCTGAGCGCCTCGTGGATCGCCGGCGTGCCAATCACATGGTAATCGTCGAGCACCAGGGCCACCGGCTGTGGCGCCGCCGCCAAGTCGTTGATCAGCGCGGTCAGCACGACCGAAAGCGGCGGCAGCTGGGGCGACTCCATCAACACCAACGCCATCGCGCCAACCGCGCTCGTCAGCGCCCGCTGTAGCGCGGCAATCAGGTAGCGCAGAAAAACGGCCGGGTCGTTGTCGCCGGCGTCGAGCGAGAGCCATGCGAACGTTGGAATGTTGGAACGTTCGAACGTTCGAACGTTGGCAAGCAAGTCGGCCAGGAGTGTCGTCTTGCCGAAGCCGGCCGGTGCGGCGATCAGGGTGAGCGGGCCGCGCAGACCCGCCGCGAGCCGAGCCAGGAGTTGAGGACGTACGACGTGCGCATCGCGCGGGCGCGGCACGTAGA
>WNGB01007368.1_pt1 | contig 28265 bp, 39 predicted proteins | sample 5400681 | NCBI WGS metagenome assembly WNGB01 (sample SAMN13153367, study PRJNA577476) | soil metagenome | isolation source: 115 cm soil or saprolite under grassland replicate 2 | place: USA:California | collected 2016-06-15
CGCGGCCGGATCATGGAGCGCAACAGCTGCCGGACGCCGTTCCAGCACCGCCTCGACCTGTCCATCCGGCAGTCGATCCCGCAGCTGCGCGGGCAGCAGCTCGCGCTGCAGCTCGACTTCTTCAACCTCCTCAATTTCCTGAACAAGGACTGGGGTCAGAACAAACTGCCCACGCTCAGCGCGACCAACAACAACCAGTCCGCGCTGGTCGTGACGGGCCGCAACCCCGGGCCGCTGAATCAGTCGATCCCGACGTTCACGTTCGACACCAGGCTGTACGACGCGACGACCGGGAACGCGAAGCCGTTTGCCAATCGGACCGGGAGCGTCTATCAGATCCAGCTGTCGCTGCGCTACACGTTCTAGCCGTCTGCGGGAGGCGGCAGCGGCAACGGGGGTGCGGGAAGATCCGCACCCCCGTGGTCGCTGGTTCCATTAACGGTACCGCAACCAGACGTAGTAGGCGGGAACCCCGCTCAGAATGATGCCGATGTCGACGGCGAACGCGGCGGTCTCGGAAACGAGGTAGTTCCCCAGCAAGAGCACGGCGCCGAGCAGGAATACGAGGGGCACGACGGGGAATCCCCAGGTGCGATACGGCCGCTCCAGCTCGGGCCGCCGCCGCCGCAACACGAACACGCCGGCCACGGCGAGCGCGTAAAACGGCCAGATCCCGATGATGAACTGATCCGCCAGCTGGGTGAAAGTCCGGATCAGGATGAAGACGACGCCCATGACCACCATCAGGACGACCGCCCCGGTCGGCGCCGAGGTGCGCGGGTCCACCCGGGAGATCGCGCTCGGCAGGAGGCCGTCCTCGGCCGCCGCGAAGAAGATCCGCGGCGCGGTCATCATCGAGCCGTTCAACGTCCCGACGGGCCACGTCCGCCGCGACGAGCTCCGCGTGCTTCATTTCCTGGATCGGAATCAGATACAGGTACACCAGGTTCGCGGCGAGATACAGCACGACGATGGTCGCCGTGCCGATCAACAGCGCCCGCGGCAGGGTGCGCTGCGGGTCCTTCACTTCGCCGCCGACGAAGGCCAAATCAGCCCAGCCGTCGTAGGCCCACAGGATCGCCACCATCGCGAGCAGGAACGGCGAGAGTCCGACCGCGGCCCGCTGAGCGAAGAGGCTGCCCGAGGGGCCGGCTGCCGAGGTGCCGAGGGTGAAGCCGAGCAGGACGAGCAGCGCCAATGCGGCGACCTTGAGCGCGGTGCTCAGGTTCTGGAGGATCGCGCCCCGATGGATGCCGAGGTAGTTGACCCAGCCTACGATGACGATGTAGAAGGCGCCGAGGAGCTGTTCGGCCCGAATGTCCACGGGCCCCACCGCGGCGACGACCGCCGCGGGATCGAAGCCGAGCGTGCGCAGCGTATACGCTGATGCGGTGATGCCGATCGCGCCGAAGGCTCCGGGCCGGATGACCCACAGCTCCGCCCACACGAACAGGAACGCCGGGAGCGGGCCGAACGCCTCGCGCACGAACACGTAGACGCCGCCCGACCGCGGGAACGCCGCGGCAAGCTCCGAGTAGGTGAGCGCGCCGCACAGCACCACGGCACCGCCCACCACCCAGGCGAGGAGGAAGAGCGGCACGTCGTCGACGCGCTGCGCGACGCCCGCCGGCGTGCGGAAGATGCCGCTGCCGATCGTCGACCCGACGAGCACGGCGACGGCGCTCCACAGGCCCAGGCGGCGGACGAGACGCTCACCCCAGCGATCGACTTGAGGTGCAGTCATGAGGCTCGGGAATATACATTTCCCGACCCATGACGCGACGCTTTACGACACTCGCCTGGACCGCCGCCGTGTGCGCGTACCTGCTCATCGTGCTAGGCGCGATCGTCCGCATCACCGGATCGGGGATGGGCTGCGGCGATCACTGGCCCCTGTGCAACGGGCGTCTCTTCCCGCCTCTGAGCGACCTGGGTACCGTGATTGAATGGAGCCATCGCTTGGCGGCAGCGTTGGTATCTGGATTGGTCGTGGCGTTGGCCGGCTACGCGTGGTGGCTATACGACCGCCCGTCCGCCCGTCCGCCGATCCGCCCAGCCTACGTCGCCCTCGCCCTGCTCGTGATACAGGTACTGCTCGGAGCCGTCACGGTGAAGCTGGCGCTGCCACCGTGGACGGTGGTGCTTCACCTCGGCACGGCGATGCTGCTGCTGGCGGCGCTGCTGGTGGCGGCCTCACCCCCTAACCCCCTCTCCATGTCGTGGAGTGCTTTTCGGGGCGCTCACCGCCAACCTTGGGGCTGCCGCCGCGTGCACTGGGTTTCCGCTGTGCAACGGCCAGCTCATCCCCACCGGCGGCTCCCTGCAATACATCCACTGGACGCACCGGCTGCTCGCGTACGCGCTGGTTGGCTACGTGATCTGGTGGGCCACCCGATTTCGGGGGCGGACGGCATGGGCTGCCGCCGCGCTCGTCGGCGTGCAAGTCGCGGTTGCGGCCGCGATGGTGCTGCTCGGGCTCCCGCGCGGCCTTCAGGCGGCCCACGTCGCCGTGGGGGCGGGCGTATGGGCGGCTGTGGTCCTCGCCGCACGCTAGAAGCGCATCACATCCTCGACGGCGCCGGGGCCGAGGAGCTCCCGCCAATTGGGCCGCACCGGCTCACGGCGATCGTTCGTCCAGATCAACGCGTAGTTCCCGAACAGCGTCATGTCGAGAAAGACGTACTTCATCACGCGCACGTGCGTGTACTTCCAAACCTCGTAGGGGTTCGTGTTCCCGCTCTGAGGGCGCTGGAACACCTCATCCGGGGGCCCGTACTTGATGAAGGTCCGTCCTCGATCGGTTCGCCATCCCGGAATCGGCGCCGCCCCGCCCTCGCGGAATCGGCGATTGGCCTCCGCGATGCGGGCATAGACATCCTCCTGGGCTTCGTTGCGAGGCGTCCCCGGCGTCGGATCGCGCTTCGCCCAGAATTGCCGCAGGAAGCTGCGCTTCTGATCCGCCGTGAGGCCCGGGTAGATCCCCTGCTCTTCCGACGTCATGAGGTAGACGAGGGGCACGTAGAGTGTATCGAGCTGCGCCTCCGTCAGCGCCGCGAAGACGTCGCGTGCGGGCCCGATGTCGAACCCTGCCATCCCGAAGTCCGCACCCTGCACGGCGGTGTCTCCCCCCGCGGCCACCGTGACTTCCAACCGGTAGTCGCCTGGGGGCAGTGCCGCCAAATCCAGGAGGCCGCGCGTCGCGCCGCCGCCCGAGTCGAGCACAATCGGTTGCGGGTCGGTCGCCACGAGCTGGGCGCCGCGGGGCGATCGAACGCGCACCACGACGGTCGCGGTCTCCGGATGGGTCGGATAGAGCTCGAGGTAGTAGCCGAGACGCGGCTGCTCCGGCGTCAGGATGGGGCGGCCCGACGCCTGGAGGAGCAGCGGCCCCTTGCGGACCTCGCCGGGCCGCGCGGCGTCCTCCGGGGCGGCCTGGCGGAGCCCCGTCGCAAGCAGCAGATCCGACGCGCGGGGTGGCGTGGGAAACGCGGCGATATCGCCGCGCTGTCGGGTCACCCGACCGGTGGCCGAGTCGGTCAGGGCGACGTCGACGGTGTAGCGCCCCGGCTGCACGGCGAAGCTGAAATGCTCGATGGAGGAGCCGCCGGCCGGCCGAGCCCACGACTGTGCGAGCACCTCGGCACCTGCAGAATCGCGGACCGTGACGGTCATCCGATAGACCGCCGCAGACGATATGCGGCAGAACGCGTCGATGACCGTTTGCGAGCCTGCACCGCGGTAGAAGCGGACGGCGCGCAGCTCGAGCGCCCCCCTCTGCCCAGAGTCTCGGGGCGACTGCGGTTGCGCGCTGGCGTTCCCCAGGGCTGCGAGCACCCCGGTTGCCAGCGCCGTCCTCACCCAGCGGGTCAGATGAGCAGCAAGTCCTGCTGTGGCTCGCGTGGCGTTACCTCGGGACCGGTCTCGTGCAGATACACGTTGACCTCGCTTCGTACCCCGAAGCGCTCGGGGAGGTAAATCCCCGGCTCGACCGAGAAGCCCACGCCCGCGAGGAGCGTCCGGTCGTCGACGGTCTCGAAGTTGTCGAGATGTGGTCCGGAGCCGTGCAGATCACGGTCGATGGAATGGCCGGTGCGGTGCACGAAGTGGTCGCCGTAGCCGGCGCCCTGGATCACGCCCCGGGCCGCGTCGTCGAGCTCCGCCCCGGAGACGGGGTGCTTCCCCCAGCGCTCCCGCAGGCGCGCCACGGCCGCGTCGCGCGCGGCGCGCACGGTCTCCCACACACGGCGCACTTCGGCGTCGGGGGAGCGGCCGGCGAACCCCATCCACGTTTGGTCGGCGAACACCGTGCCCCGCGCCGGACCCGCCCAAAGATCGAGGAGCATGACCTCGCCCTGGGCGAGCCGCCGGTCGGCGCCCACCTGCGGCTCGTAGTGTGGGTTCGCGGCGTTCGCTTGGAAGCCGACGATGGGCGGGTGGTCGGTGACGAGTCCGGCACGCGCGAAGCCGTCGAGCACGCGCTGCTGGACCGCCGTCTCCCGCACCTCGGCGCCGCGCGCGGTTTCGTTTCCCGCCCAGCGCAGGGCTTCCTGCGCGATCGCGGCGATCGCCTCGGCGGCGCGCCGGTGCCCCGCCAGCTCCTCCGCGGACCAGCGGGCCGCGAAGCGCGTGACCAACGGGGCGGACGGCACGACCCGCGCACCCAAGCCCTCGAGCAGCTCCACGACGCCGTGCGGCACGCGGTCCATGTAGGGCACGCCGTCGCCCGGCGACACCTCCATGGCGAGTGTCTTGCCGGCCACGACGGGGGCGAGCTGCGCATGCAGCTCGCGCCACGCGGCGTAGGGACGCACCTCCCCGGGGAATCCGGCGAACGACGCCAGCTCGATGCGGTGGGCCACGGCCACCGGGGCGCCGGCGGCCGGCAGGAGCACGAAGAAGCGCCGCGTGCCCATGCCCTGAATGCCGAGCACGCGCGTCGCCACCGGGTTGACCCCGTGGAAGTCGTACAGCAGCCAGCCGTCGGCACCGATCTCGCGGAGGATGGCGGCGAGCGCCGGGAAATCGAAGCCCTGGAGCGGGGGCGCGGTCGGGGCCATCAGTGGTGCCTGGGATCGGGCGGGGCGGCGCGCCACTCGCACGTTGCGCCCCCGGTGGCGCGGCAGGCCGTGTGCAGCATAGCCCCCTCATAACCGACGAGGAGGCGCAGCAGCTCCGCCAGGGCGGCGCCGTAGAAGCCGCAGGCCGCTCCGTCGGGCGTCGCGTTGATCGCGATGGGGTCCGAGACGCGGGCCACCGGCAGGTGCTGCTCGCGCCTCAAGTCCGCGCCCAGCACAGCGCGGGCGGCCCGCCGGGCGGCGAGGTACCCGAAGAGGCGCAGCGGGGGGAACGAGCGGCGCACGGCGCGCCGCGCCGCGCGCCGGCCCGCCTCGGCGAACACGAGGTCGGCGTCCGGCCGCCGCCCCACCAGGCGGAGCAACGCTTCGACGTGCCCGGGGTCCACCCGCGCGTCCCGGCGCACCAGCTGCTCGTACTCGGCGAGCTGCATGGCGACCGTCGGCGAGAGTCCGAGCCGCTTCACCAGCAGCTCTTCGGCGAACTCGCTGAGCCCGTCCTCGACGGGCGTGTCGAGATTGCGAACCGCCTCGAGGACGGCGAGCGGAACGATGCTGTGCACCACGGCGCGCGAAACCTAGCACCCCATTGCGGAAGTCGGGAGCCCGAGTGAGCCTTCTAACCACAGCCATGAGCGCCTCGACGCCCCCACAGCCCCCACCTCCAGTCGACGAGAAGCGCGCCAGCTTCGAACGCGAGGCACTGGTGCACCTCGACGCGCTGTACCGGGTGGCCCTCCGCCTCACCGGAAACGCCTCCGACGCGGACGACCTGGTGCAGGAAACCATGCTCAAGGCCTACCGCGCCTGGGACCAGTACGAGAAGGGGACGAACGCCAAGGGGTGGCTCCTCACTATCCTGCGGCACGCGTTCATTAATGAATACCGCCGGCGCACCCGCCACCCGGAAACCGTGGACCTGGACACCATTGAGCCGTTCGCGGTGTTTGGGGAGATACAGGAAGAGGACCCCCAGGGCGCCTTTTTCGACCGCATCGTGGACGACGAGGTGCTCCGGGCCATCGACGCGTTGCCCGAGGCATTCCGGGAAACGCTCGTCCTGAGCGACGTCGAGGGGATGTCCTATCAGGAAATCGGCAAGATCCTGGAGATCCCGGTGGGGACGGTGAAGTCCCGCCTGTTCCGGGCTCGGCAGCTGCTCCAGGCGAAGCTCTACGACTACGCGGTGAACATGGGCTACATCAAGGGAAGTCGCGCATGAATTGTCGCGAGTGCGCCGAGCATCTGTACGAGTTCCTCGATCGGGAGGTCACTCCCGAGCTCGAGCGCGACATTCGCCAGCACCTGGAGGAATGCCCCCCCTGCGGGGAGCAGTACGACTTCGAGGCGCTCTTCCTCAAGTTCCTCCGGGCCCGCTGCCGGGCCCAGGGGGCCCCCCCGGAGTTGAAGCGCCGCCTGCTGCGCGACCTGTTCGGCGAGTGAGTTGGCTGAGCCGCAGCGGCGCAATCGCCGCGCTGGCCGTGGGCGGGGCAACCGCGTGGGGTACGGGATGGCGAGGCTTCGGGCTGCTCCTCGCCTTTTTGGTTTCCGGAAGTCTGTTGACCCGCGGCGGCGGGCGGCGAACGGCGCGGCAAGTGCTCGCCAACGGCGGCGTGGCGGCGCTGGCGGCCCTCGCCAGCAGTTGGTCCGCGTTCGCCGGCGCGCTGGCCGCCGCCACGGCCGACACCTGGGCGACTGAAATCGGCGCCTTCTCCCCCACACCACCCCGAATGATCACGAGCGGCGTGCCGGTCCTCCGGGGAGCGTCGGGGGGTATCACGCCGCTGGGAACGGCGGGTGGCGTACTCGGCGCGGTCGTCATCGGCGCCCTGGCCTCGATGTTGGGACCGCACGAGGTGCGGTTGGCCACCGTGGTGGCGGTCGCCGGTGTAGTGGGCATGCTCGTTGATTCATTCCTGGGCGCGACGGTGCAGGGATCGTTCGGAGATGAACCGGTCCAACCGACTCGAGGATACGCGTGGCTGGACAACGACGCCGTGAACCTGGCGGCGACGCTGGCCGGCGCCGGGGTCGCGGCCGCCGGCTGGAGGCTCTGCTGCTAACGTGACTCACTGGGACGCGGTGGTCGTTGGGGCAGGGCCGGCGGGGTCCGCCACCGCCTTGCTGCTTGCCCGTGCCGGCGCACGCGTGCTGCTCCTAGACCGGGCGCGCTTTCCTCGCGACAAACCCTGCTCGGAGTATCTGAGCCCGGAATCGACACGCATCCTCGGCCGGCTCGGCGGCGGCGTGGCGGAAGCCGTGGAGGCCGCGGCGCCCGCCCGACTCCATGGGATGAAAGTCGTCGCGCCAAGCGGCGCGGCGATGGTAGGGCGGTTCGGCGAGCGCTTCAGCTACGCGCTGCCCCGCACCACCTTCGACACGATTCTGCGGCGCGCGGCGGAACGGGCGGGAGCGGTCGTGCGTGAAGGGGTGAAGGTCGAGGACTTGCTGTACCAACGCAGGGCGGTCGAGGGCGTGGTCACGCGGGAAGCGGGAAGCGGGAAACGAGAAACGTGCCGCGCGCGCGTCGTAGTCGGGGCCGATGGCTTACGCTCCCTGGTGGCGCGGCGGCTCGGGTTCGTCCGCACATCGCCGCCCCGCCGAGTGGCGTTCGCCGCCCACGTCGCCGACGTGGCGGGAGTTGTGGACCTCGGTGAGATGCACGTTGGACGCAACGGTTATGTGGGGCTGGGGCCGATTGGCGACGGGGTGACGACCGTGGCGCTGGTGCTGCCCCTGCGCGCAGTGCGGCGGCATGGGCCGCCCCGGCTCTTCGAGGCGCTCGACCGTTTCCCCGGCCTGGCGGGGCGCTTCGACCCAGGACGCCTGGTGCGCCCTGTCCTGGCGACGGGGCCCTTCGCCCAGTGGTCGCGGCGCCCGGTGGCGGACGGAGGGGGCGCGCTCCTCGTCGGTGACGCCGCCGATTTCTTCGACCCGTTCACCGGCCAGGGGATTTACAGCGCGCTGCGCGGGGCAGAACTGGCCGCTGCCTGCCTCATGTCCGGCGCCCCATTACGCACCTATGCGCGCGCGCGTCGCCGCGAGTTCGCGGGGAAGTGGCTGCTCGAGCGGCTGATCGCTCTGGGCGTCGGCTGGCCGGCGCTGGTCGAGCGCGCGGTGGCGCGGCTGGCGCGCCGCCCCGATCTCGCGGATCTTCTGGTGAGCGCGACGGGCAATTGCGTCCCGGCGCGCGCGGTGTTGCGCCCCGGCGTCCTCACGCGACTGCTCTGGTAATCATGGCTCCCGTCGATCCTCCCCAGTTTCGCCAGCTGCTCGGCCGGTTTGCGACCGGTGTCACGGTACTCACGACGCGAACGTCCGGCCGCGGAGGGGGCGCGCCGATCGGGATGACGGCGAGCTCCGTGGCGTCGGTCTCGCTCGACCCGCCGCTGGTGCTCGTCGCCGTGGACCGTAGCCACGAGATGCACGCTGCGCTCGAGGCCGCGTCGCATTTCGTGCTCAACGTGCTCGCGGCGGATCAGGAGGCGCTGTCGCGCCGCTTCGCGGCCGAGGCGCCCAACCGCTTCGACGGCGTTGGCTACCGGGAAAACAAGCGAGGGATCCCCGTCCTGGACGGGGTGCTCGCGCACATCGAGTGCGAGAAGCGCACCGCGGTTCCGGCCGGCGACCACACCGTGTTCTTGGGCCTAGTGGTCGGGGGTAGCGTCACCGATCGGCGGCCGCTCCTGTACTATCGCGGTGGGTACGCGAGCCTCCACGGCGGCTAGATGCGTACCGTAGACCGTATTCAAGTGCACGCGCCGCTCGGGCGCGTCTTCGCCGCGGCCAGTGCCGTCGAACGGTGGCCCGCGATCCTGCCGCACTACCGGTGGGTGCGGCGGGGGGAGAGAAATCTCGTCGAGATGGCCGCGTGGCGGCCGTTCGGGGTGTTCCGCTATCCCGCTTGGTGGGTCTCGGAGATGACGGTGGACCGCGCGGCCGGGGAAATCCGTTACCGACACGTGCGGGGTATCACGCGGGGCATGAGCGTCGTGTGGAGGTTGGTGGAGGTTGGTGGAGGTTCTGGGGGAGGCGTGGACGTGGAGGTCGTGCACACCTGGGACGGTCCGGGGTGGCCGCTGGTCGGCCGCCTCGCGGCGGATCTCGTCATCGGTCCCGTGTTCATCCATGGGATCGCGTCGCGCACGCTCGCGGGGATCAAGCGAGCGGCGGAGACCGGTAACGCGACGTGAGGGCTTCGCGCCGAGTAGTGATCACTGGGATCGGAGCGGTGACGCCGATCGGCACCGGCGCAGCGGGGTTATGGACGGGGCTGGAGGCGCGGGCCTCGGCCGTGCGCGAGATCTCGCGGTTCGACCCCACGCCGTTTCGCAGCCGCATGGCGGCGGAGATCCCCGACTTCCGGCCCCAGGACCACCTCGACGCGAAGCGCGCGCGCCGGCTCGATCGCTTCTCCCAGCTCGCGGTGGCGAGCGCGCGCCTGGCGCTCGAGGACGCACACTGGGCCACGGCGGGCGAGAATCCCGACCGCGTGGGGGCGATGATGGGATCGGCACTGGGCGGGGTGGCGTTCGCGGAGTCCCAGGTGCCGAAGTACCTGGCCGAGGGGCCGCGGGGCCTCGACGCGTCCCTCGCGCTGGCGGTGTTCCCGGGCGCCGCGAGTTGCAACATCGCGATCGCGTTCGGGTTCACGGGCCCCAACGCCACCAACGCGATGAGCTGCGCCTCGGGGACGATGGCGGTCGGCGAGGCCTTCCACGTGGTGCGCGACGGCCGCGCCGACGTGATGTTGGCGGGAGGCGCCGAGGCGCCGCTGGCCCCGCTCACGTTCGCCGCCTTCAGCATCATTCGCGCGATGAGCACCCGCAACGGCGACCCGGCGCACGCATCCCGTCCCTTCGATGTGGAGCGCGACGGCTTCGTCATGGGCGAGGGGGCGGCGGTGCTGGTGCTGGAGGAGCGGGGCCGGGCCCTGGCCCGGGGTGCGCCGATCTACGCCGAGGTGGTGGGTCACGCGTACACGAACGACGCGTACCACATGACGGCGCCGCGCCCCGACGGGCGCCAGGCCGCCCGCGCCATGCGCCTCGCCCTCGCCGACGGCGACGTCGCGCCGGCGGAGGTGGGTTACATCAACGCGCACGGGTCTTCGACGCCGTTGAACGACTCGACCGAGACGGCGGCGATCAAGCAGGTGTTCGGCGACCACGCGTACCGCCTCATCCTGAGCGGCACGAAGGGGTACTACGGCCACGCGCTCGGCGCGAGCGGAGCGATCGAGGCGGCGATCTGCGCGCTGGCGCTCGCCCGGGGCTGGCTCCCCCCCACGATCAACCTGGAGCGGCCCGATCCCGCCTGCGATCTCGACTGCCTTCCCGGCACCGGCCGGGTGGCGCGGCCCGAGGCCGTCGTGTCGAACTCCTTCGGATTCGGCGGCATCAACGCGGCGCTGGTGTTGCGGCCCGACACCGGCGACCGGTAGATTGCCCCCGCCTTCACTTCCCGGAGCGCCCTCGTGAATCGCACGGTCCTGCGTCCGCTCGTCGCCGAATTCGTCGCGACCGCACTGTTCGTGTTCCTCGGTGCAGGCAGCGTCGTCCTGAACGCCGCCACCAACAATGCCCTCGGCGTAGTCGGCATCTCCCTCGCCCACGGCGTCGGCATCGGGGTGCTCATCACGATGGTGATGACGATTTCCGGCGCCCACCTGAACCCCGCGGTGAGCCTGGGGTTGTGGGTCGCGGAAAAGATCGACGCGGCCACGCTCGGCCGTTACGTGGCCGCGCAGCTGCTCGGCGCCATCCTCGCCGCGCTGCTGGTGAAGTGGCTCTTCCCGGCCGGGGCCGGGCGCGTCACGTCGCTCGGCACCCCGCAGCTGGCCACCAGCATCGGGTTGCTCGAAGGGATCGCCCTCGAAGCGCTGTTCACGTTCTTTCTCGTGAGCGCGGTGTTCGGCACCGCCGTGTCGCCGCAGGCGCCCAAGGTCGGAGGCTTCGGGATCGGGTTGGCGATCTTCGTGTGCGGCCTCGCGGGGGGCTCGCTCACGGGGGCGGCGATGAATCCGGCGCGCGCCTTCGGGCCCGCGCTCGTCGCGTGGGACTGGCACGGGCAGGCGGTGTATTGGATCGGCCCGGCGATCGGCGCCGCGGCGGCGGCGGCGTTATGGCGCTTCCTGCTCCTGCCCCGCGACGCCACCGAGCTCAGGTGACGTTCGTCCCCTGAAGGGGGCTAGACCGCTTCCGCCGCGACGGGCGCGAAGTACGTCAGGATGATATCCGCGCCGGCCCGCCGGATGGCCGTCAGCGATTCCCACATCGCGCGCGGCTCGTCCAGCATCCCCCGCTCCGCCGCCGCCTTGATCATCGCGTACTCGCCGCTCACCTGATACGCCGCGAGCGGCGAGCCGAACTCCTCCTTAGCGCGCCGGATCAGGTCGAGGCAGGGTAGCGCCGGCTTGACCATCACGATGTCCGCCCCCTCCGCGAGATCGAGCCCGATTTCGCGCATCGCCTCGTCGGCGTTGGCGGGCTGCATTTGGTAGGTCTGGCGGTCCCCGAACTGCGGCGTCGACCCCGCCGCCTCGCGAAACGGACCATAGAAAGCGGAGGCGAACTTGGCGGCGTAGGACATGATCGGCAGGTGCGCGAAGCCGGCGGCGTCGAGCGCCTTCCGGATCCCGGCGACGCGCCCGTCCATCATGTCGCTCGGTGCGACGAGATCCGCCCCCGCCCGCGCCTGGGTCACCGCGACCTTCCCGAGCAGATACACCGACGCGTCGTTGTCCACGTCGCCGTCCCGGAGCACACCGCAGTGCCCGTGATCGGTGTACTCGCACAGGCACACATCTCCGATCACGAGCAACTGTGGCACCGCGCGTTTGACCGTGCGGATCGCCTCCTGGACGATCCCCCGCTCGTCGTACGCCTCCGAGCCCGTCGCGTCCTTCGCGGCCGGAATCCCGAACAGGATCACGCCTCCCAGCCCGAGCGCCGCCGCCCGCTCACCGTCTTTCACGAGCTCGTCCGGCGACACCTGCGTCACCCCCGGCATCGCGGTGACCGGCCGGCGCACCCCCTCGCCGTGCGTCACGAACAGGGGCCACACGAGCTGCGAGGGAACGAGATGAGTCTCCTGCACCAGGCGGCGCAGCGCAGGCGTGCGACGCAACCGCCGCAGGCGAACGGTCGGAAACTGGGCCGAGCTCATCGGGCGAGTAAGCTCGCCGCGCCCGCCGCCTCGAGCAAGCGCGCGACCGCGGCGCCGGCCTGCTCTGGCCGCTCCGGATCGATGTCCGCGGACGCGGTGAGCTGAACGGAACCGTCGGAAGCCGTCACCCGTCCGTACAGCCGCCCCCCCCCCCCCCCCCCCCCCCCGCCGCCCAAGGCCGCCAACACCGCGCGTTCCGCTGCCACCGCGCGGGCACTGGCCGCGTCCTCGAGCGGGCGTAACGCGTCGCGGGTCTTCCGGTCAGCGGCTCGGAGCTCGAGTCCCAGGGCCCCCTGCCCCGGCGCCGGCATGATCTCCAGCGGATCGATGGTCGCCGCCCGGCCGTCGCCGCCCAGCCCCAGGCGTTCGAGGCCGGCGAGCGCGAGCACGGCGGCGTCCAGCCCCTCTCCCGCTTCCACCTTGCGCACCCGGGTCGGGACGTTGCCGCGCAAGGGGACGAGCTCCAAGTCCGGTCGCAGGTAGCGCACCTGCGTGATGCGGCGCAGGCTCGACGTACCGACGCGCGCCCCGGAGGGGAGCTGCAGCAGCGATGTGACGCCGTTCGCGACCAGCGCTTCTCGCGGATCGTGGCGAGCCGGCACGGCGCCCAGCGCCAGACCTTCCGGGAGCCGGGTCGGGAGGTCCTTAAGCGAGTGGACGGCGACGTCGATCCTCTCGTCGAGGAGTGCGTCCTCGATCTCCTTGGTGAAGAACCCTTTCCCCTCCAGCTCGTGCAGCGGGCGGTCCACCTCCGCATCGCCGCGCGTCTTGAGGACCACGATTTCGGCGCGCACGCCGTTCTCGGCCAGGCGGGCCTGGACCCATTCGGCCTGCCACCGCGCCAGGCGGCTGCCCCGCGTGCCGACCTTCACGCGAAGCGCCTCACCAGCGCGTCGACGAGCCCGGGGACAGTATGCGGCGCCGCCACGACCACGTCGGCGAGGCCCAGCTCGTGCGCCGTGCCGGCGGTGACCGGCCCGATCACCGCGGCGACGAACCGGCCGGTGCGGGCGGGGCCCGGTCCGACCAGGTCCACGAAGCTGCGGACCGTCGAGGACGACGTAAACGTCACGGCGTCGATCCGGCCCGCGGCAAGGTCGGCGGCGAGGCCGCGCAAGTCGGTCTGCGCGGGGACGGTGCGGTACACGGGCACGACCTCGACGCTGGCGCCCTGCGCCCGCAGGCCCGCCGCGAGCGCTTCGCGCGCGTCCTGGGCGCTCGGGATCAGGACCCGGCTCCCCCGCAGGCCGCCGCGGGAGGCGAGCGCCTCGGCCAGCGCCTCCCCGACGAATTCGTCGGGAACCAGAGCGGGCGGAACGCCCTCGCGGGTCAGTGCCTCGGCGGTGGCGGCGCCGATCGCCGCCACGGCGGTCACCGCGAACACACGCGGCGTGAGACCCCAGGCGACCAGGCGGTCGAACACGATGCGCACGGCATTCTGGCTGGTGAACACGACCCAACGATACGCCGAGAGACCGGAGAGCGCGGCGCGGAGCGCGCCGAGATCGGGAAGCGGCTCGATGCGGATGACGGGCGCTACGACTAGGTCCGCGCCGTGCGCCTCGAGGGCTCGCACCAGATCGCCCGCCTGCTCACGCGCGCGGGTCACCACGATGCGGCGCCCTTCCAGTGCCCGTCCCATGCGCCGTTGCAATCTCACCGCCGCCGGACTCATTATCAAGCAATGCTCCGGTCCCTGCGCTCCGCGCTCGCCCGGTTCTGCATCCGCCGTGCCGCGGCCTGCCAGCGGCACGCGCCCGGTCGCGCCCTGGCCTGGCTCCGGTTGGGCTGCAGCCTCACGCCCACCTTTGCCGAGCCGTACTCCGCCCTCGTCCACCTGTCGCGCGCGCGCGAAGACCGCTGGGGCGCCGTGACCGCGGCGCGGGAGGCGTCGGTGCGCTTTCCCGACAACCCCGACGCCTGGATGCTGCTCGGCGAGGCCCTACAGATGGTGTTCCGCCAGCAGGAGGCGCTGGGAGCGTACGAGCAGGCGCTGGCGCTGGAGGAGCGTGCCGACGCAGCCATGGCGGCGGGCGGCCTGTATCAGCGCGCCGGCCAATACGCGGAGGCGGCGGCGCGGTTCGCCCGCGCCTACGCGGCGGGCGGCGGCGCCGAGGCCCTGTGGCAGAACGCGCAGGCGCTGTTCCAGGCGGGAGACCACGATGCGGCCGACGAGGCGCTGAACCTCTGGGCCACGCAGGTGCCGGACGGCCACGACCGGCTGGCCGAGGCGCGCGCCCAACTGCGGGGTGGTGCTAAGGCTTGAGCGTGCGCCGGTACAGCGTCAGGGCGTAGCCCAGCAGGATCACGGCGGCCACGATGTACGCGGCCACCATGAAGCCGGCGTTCTGGGGGACGGCGTCAGGCATGGGTCCCCTCCGCCTGCTCTCTGAGGAGCGACAGGGCGTAGCGCTGGGTCACGAAGCCCACGTACAGCAGGGTGAACACACCGAACGACCAGAGCAGCGTCACGAGCATGGCGCCCGGAAGCGAGGGAGCGCTGGGCTTCAGCACGAGCGGCTGGGGGTGCAGCGTGCGGAACAGGTAGACGCTGAGGTGAATGAACGGCAGCAGGACCAGGCCGCAGATCCCCAGTACCGCGGAGTAGCGGGCCCGCAGCCCCCGGTCAGGAACGGCGCCGCGCAGCAGCAGGTATCCGAGGAACAACAGAAACAGGAACAGCGTGAGGGTGAGCCGGGCATCCCAGGTCCACCAGGTGCCCCAGATCGGTTTCGCCCAGATCGGCCCCGTGGTGAGCATCACGAGCGAGAAGGCCGTTCCCACCTCCGCCGACGCCTCGCCGAAGCGATCGAACCGGGGATCCTTGAGGAGCAGGAACAGAATGCCGGCGATGCCCACGAGCCCCATGGCGAGCATGGCGCACCAGGCCGAGGGGACGTGCACGTAGAAGATCTTCTGGGCCGGCCCCTGGAACCGCTCGATCGGCGTGAACGCGAGCGCGCGCACGTACACCGTCGCCAGGAGCACCAGGCCGACCGCGGTGATCCAGCGCCCCGTGCGCAGCAGCTTCATTCGTTCACCGTGGCGGGAAAGAGGAGGAACGCGACCGCGACGAACACGATATCGTACGCCCCGAGCAACCTAAGCCAGCCTCCGACCTCACTCAAGGGACGGCCGGCGAGGAGCGCCGCGGTGGCGAGCACGGCCCAGATGAGCGGCGGGATCATGAAGGGCAACAGCAGCACGGGGAGCAGGAGCTCGGCAAACCGCGTCCGCGCGGTCATCGCGCTGAACAGCGTCCCGACGGCCACGAATCCCACCGTCGCGAGCGCGATCACGCCGGCGAGCGGCGCCGCCACGGGCAGCACGGCGACGTTGAAGAAGAGCGCGAACAGCGGCAGCCCGACGCCTTCTACCACTCCCACGAAGATCAGATTCGCCAGCAGCTTGCCGAGATAGAGGCTCGCCCGGCTCACCGGGGCGAGCAGGAGGCCATCGAGCGCTTGGTTTTCGAGCTCGAGCTGGAAGGCGCGGTTCAACGCGAGCATGGCGGCGAAGGTGAAGGTCACCCACAGGATGCTCGGCGCGAGGTCCACGGCGGCAACCGCGGTCGGATCGCGTCCGAAGTTGAACACCATGAGGACCAGGACGGTGAACACGACGACGGACAGGATCGCCGTTCGGGACCGGAACTCGACCAGCAGGTCCTTGCGCGCGATGTACCAGGCGTGCCGCAGCGTGTCATCCACCGGTGATCGCTTCCCGGTACGCGTCGGCGATCCCGTCGGCGCCGCGTCCCGCCCGCGGCTCGAGCCGCACGAACCGGCCCGCGCGCATGAACGCCACGTCGCTCGCCAGCTCCGTCCCTTCCTCGACGTTGTGCGTCACGAGCACCGTCACGCGGCCGCCGGCCGCCTGCTCCGCGAGCACCCGCCGGAATTCCTCGGCCGCCATCCGGTCGAGCCCGGTGAACGGCTCGTCGAGGAGCAGCACCTGCGGATCGTGCATGAGCGCCCGGGCGATCGCGACGCGCTGCACCAGCCCCCGGGACAGCGCGCGCACGGGGCGGTCGCCGGTGCCGTCGAGCCCCAGGCGGGCCAGCAGGGTGGCCTCGCGCCGTCGGGCTGCGGCGTCCGGCACGCCGTACAGCGACGCCCAGAACCGCAGGTTCTCGCGCACGGTGAGCTGCGCATAGAGCTGGGGTTGGTGCCCGATCCACCCGACCACGCGGCGCCCGCCCTCGACCCGCGCGCGGCCCGCCTGGGGATGGATCAGTCCCGCGACCACCTTGAGCAACGTGGTCTTCCCGGCGCCGTTGGGGCCGAACACTGCCAGGGTCTGCCCCGGGCGCAGCGTGAACGAAACGTCGTCGAGGGCGCGGACGGAGCCGAAGGCGTGCCGCAGCCCCTCAGCCAGCAGCATCGATCGCGGCGGCGAGCTCGTTCAGGTCGTAGGGCTTCACGAGGTACCGGCTGGGGCCCAGGTCCAGCACGTTCATCAAGGGCTCCATGCTCACGTAGGCGGTGGTCACGACGACGGGGAGGGTCGGCTGGGTCTCGCGAATCCGCTGGAGCAGCGCGATGCCGTCGGTGTCGGGAAGGCGCATGTCCAGGACGAGGACATCGGGCTGGAAGGTCGAGAGCTGGCGCATCGCTTCGGCGCCGGTGGGCGCGCACACCATCCGGTAGCGGCCTTCGAAGAAGCGCTGGTAGGAGGTCCACAGCGCCGATTCGTCCTCGACGAAGAGGACTTTGCGTGGGGCAGCGGGCGTGGCCACAGGGCCCAATATATGCCGCGCTCTCCGACGCGGTCAGGCCACGCCGCTCTCCAGCTCGAACAGGTCGTCGAGCTTGGTCAGCACCAGGAGAAACCTGAGCTCCTCGTTGGCGCCGCGGAGACACACCGTCTGACGACGCTCGGCCGCCTTGCGCTGGATCAGCATCAACGCGCCCAGCCCCGCGCTATCCACCTGGCGGGTGCCGGACAGATCGATGACCAGCCGGCCGGCACCCTCGTCGAGCGCCTCGAGCAGCTCGGCGGCGGCGCGGCGGAAGGCCGTGCGCGACTCGAGATTGAGCCGCTCCGGCGACGCCAGGACTTTTTCCATCGGGCTCGTCGACATCACAGTGGTCTCCACGGGCAATGGTGACATTGGTCCTCCCTGTTGCACCAATGCCACTCCAGTGCCATACCAGCTAAGCTGCGTGAGATCAACCAGTTGTCAAAAGCCGTGTGAGCCCGCTCACGCGCCCGGCTGCCGCAGAGCGAACGGCGCGGCGCAACTTGCCAGAGTTCCCTCTTCCTTATATCTCACGGGCGTGATGACCACCGACCGCGGCGAGACACGGCTCTAGGGCTGTCCAGGAGGCAATGCAATGGCCCGCAAGATGAAAACGCAGGAACACACGGAGGTCAGCGAAGCGCAGATCGCCGTGCATTGGAAGGAAGAGGGGTACTTGTATCCGCCCGAGCAGTTCAAAGCGCAAGCGAACATGCGAGACCCGCATATCCTCGAGAAGTTCAGCCTGGCCAAGTTCCCCGACTGCTTCAAGGAGTACGCGGCCATGCTGACTTGGTTCGAGCCGTACCACACGGTGCTCGATACCAGTAACGCGCCGTTCTGGAAGTGGTTCGTCGGGGGCAAGATCAACGCGTGCTACAACTGCGTGGACCGCCATCTGGACACGTATGGCAACAAGGCCGCGTTCATCTTCGTGCCCGAGCCGGAAAGAGAGGCCGACGTAACCATCACCTACAAGGAGCTGCACGCCCGCGTCAACGAAGTAGCTGCGCTGCTCCGCGGCCTGGGGCTCAAGGCGGGAGACCGCGTCACCTTTCACATGCCCATGGTCCCGGAGCTGCCGATCACGATGTTGGCGTGTGCGCGGCTGGGCATCATCCACTCGCAAGTCTTTGGCGGATTCAGCGGTCAGGCGTGCGGCTCGCGCATTCAGGACTCGGGCAGCCGCGTGCTGATCACGGTGGACACCTACTGGCGGAATGGCACGCTCGTCGATCACAAGACGAATGCGGACATCGCCGTCCGGACCGCGAAGGAGTTGGGGCAAGACGTCGAAAAGGTTCTGGTGTGGCAGCGGTACCCCGGAAAGTATTCCGCCAAGACCCCGATGGTTTCAGGCCGCGATTTCTTCGTGAACGACCTGCTCAAGGAGTATCGGGGGCAGAAGGTGGACCCGGTGGCCCTGCCGTCCGAGGGGCCGCTGTTCCTGATGTACTCGAGCGGGACCACGGGCAAGCCCAAGGGGGCGCAGCACGGGATCGCGGGCTATCTCTGCTACGTCACCGCCACGTCCAAGTGGGTTCTCGACATTCACCCGGACGACATCTATTGGTGCATGGCGGACATCGGCTGGATCACCGGGCATTCCTACATCGTCTATGGCCCGCTCGCGAACGCCGCGACGAGCGTGCTGTACGAGGGCGTGCCGACATTCCCCGACGCGGGGCGGCCGTGGCGCATCGCCGAGCGCTTGGGCGTCAACATTTTCCATACCGCGCCGACGGCCATCCGGATGCTGCGGAAACTCGGTCCCCAGGAGCCGCGCAAGTACCAATACCACTTCAAGTCGATGACGACGGTCGGCGAGCCGATCGAGCCCGAGGCGTGGCGCTGGTACTATGACGAGGTCGGCAAACGGGAAGCCGCCATCACCGATACGTGGTGGATGACCGAAACCGGCGGATTCCTCGGCACGACCGTGCCCGCGGTTCAGCCCATGAAGCCGGGGAGCTGCGGTCCCGGCGCGCCGGGGATTCATCCCGTCATTTACGACGAGACCGGCGCCGAAGTCGCCAAGGGCTCCGGCAAGGCGGGCAACATCTGCATCCGCAATCCGTGGCCGGGCATCATGCAGACGATCTGGGGCGACCCCGACCGCTACGTGAAGACCTATTTCGCCAAGTACAACAAGAATCCCCGCAGCAAGGACTGGCGCGACTGGCCCTTCCTGTGCGGCGATGGCGCGGTGCAGGCGGCAGACGGCTACTACCGCATCCTCGGCCGCATCGACGACGTGATCAACGTCGCCGGTCACCGCCTCGGTACGAAGGAGATCGAGTCCGCTTGCCTCACGGTCCCGGACGTCGCCGAAGCCGCCGTCGTGCCCGTCCAGGACGAGCTGAAGGGACGCGTGCCCGAGGTGTACATCGCGGTCAAGCCGGGCGTGAAGCCCGGTCAGGACGTCATCGACCGCGTGATCAAGGCGAATGAAGAAGTCATCGGGAAGATCGCGCGACCCAAGCATGTGTACATCGTGCCCGACATGCCCAAGACGCGGTCCGGGAAGATCATGCGCCGCGTGCTCGCGGCGATCTCGAATCGCCGGGATGTCGGCGACGTGACGACGCTGGCGAACCCGGATGTGGTCGAGCAGATCCGCAAGATGGTGCAAGGCACGGACGCGGCACCAACGGCTCAGGAAGCGCTACCGGAGGACATCGCGAAGTTCGGCGACGTCGAGTAAGGGGTGTGGCGCCGGTCAGTCCGACCGTGCGACCGTCCGACCGTCCGACCCGAGGGCGTGCACCGCCACTCCCCAGAGCGCCGTCATTATGACGGCGCTCGCCAGGCACCAGCGGCAGATGGCGTGGATGACGAACAACTCGAGGTAGGTGAGCCAGGCGCTGAACAAGAGCCCGCCCGTGGCCAGGGCGGCAAGCAGGAGGCCGGGACCGCGGCGGCCGAGCCATGCCGGCTGCAGCGCCACGAGCGCCACGCCCAGGATTCCGGCGTATCCCACGACGCCATAGAACGCCACCGGCACGCCGAACAAGTCGGCCCAGGGGCTCGTCTGGACCGTCTCGCACGCGCCGGTGCCGCATTTCAGCGGTCCCGCGACGCCGATCTTGTAGAGCCAGAGGTACAGTGCGACGAAGAAGCCGACCAGCGCGAGCAGCGCGATCGCCTGGCGGTGCCGCATTACTTCCGGCGGGCCGCCAGGCTATCCACGACGTGCTTGAACACGTCCGAGCCATAGGAGTTGGCCCGCAGCCGCTCGCCGTTCACGAAAAACGTCGGCGTGCCGTCCACCAGCCGCTGGTCCCCCTCCTGCCGGCTGAACTCGATGCGCGCGGCGTAGCGGCCGCTCTCCATGCAGGCATCGTAGCGCGCGAGGTCGACGCCCGCGGCCTTCGCGAGGTCGCGGAACAGGCCCGCCGGATTCCTGCCGGTCTGCGCCCACGAGTGGTTGTAGAACAGCTGGTCGTGCATCTCCCAGAACTTCCCTTGCTCCCCGGCGCACTGGGCGGCGTGGGCCGCGAACCGGGAGTACTGGTGGTTCGGGAGCGGGAAGTCACGGTAGCGCCACCGCGCCTTGCCCGTCGCGATGAGCTGCTGCTTGATCGTCGGCATCTGCACGGCGGCGAAGTTGGCGCAGAAGGGGCACTCAAAGTCCGAGTACTCCGTCACCTCGACGGGCGCGGCGTCCGAGCCCAACGTGTAGCCGCGGAAGCCGTCGTCCACCACCGCCACCGGGGGCTCGGCCGCCGCCCGGGCCGCGGCCGGCGGCTGCCGGATCAGCATGTACAAGACGGCGGCGCTGGCGACCGTCACGCCGCCCAACGCCAGATAGAACCGGCTCATTCCTCGAGGCCCCTCTTCCAGGGTTCGTCGTCGTCGCCGTCATCGAAGCTGGCCTCGTCGACCCGCCGTTGCGCCTCGTCGACGATGCGCCGGCTCTCGGCGACCTCGGGGGTATCGTAGGTGCTGCGCACTTCGTAATGAAACAACTCGCTGCGCGCGTTACCGAGGAGCTTCTGTAGCTCGGGCGCCGCATCCAGCAGCCGGCCCGCCCGGTCCAGCTCCTCAATCCTCTCGGCCAGAGCGCGCAGCAACGCGACCAAGCGTTGCGCGCGATCCGGACCGTAGACTTCTTCGCTCATCGGGACCTCCCCGGGGCGTGGGAACCCGCAACCCCCGCCGTGGCATTATACCACACAACCGATTATCTTGCGGCGCCGTTCCACCAAACCCCGCTGCCCCGAGAGGAGTCCTCCAGCATGGCCAAGAAGCGTAGCGAGCCCCGGAAGCACGCCACCCCCACGACCTTCGAGCAGGCACGCGACGAGCTGTTCTCCCACATCCTCCGCTGCGGCGTGTTGGAAGCGACGCCCGAGCATCAGAAGGAATGGTTCGACGACACGATGCTCTACCTCGCCGACCGCTACCAAAACCTGACCGACGTCGAGCTCGACGAGCTGCGCGTCCTGGGCGAGCGTTACTGCCGCCCCGTGATGGCTCGTACCGCACCCGTCGGCGCCGCCTAAGACCCCCCCCCCTCGCCCCCCCGCCACCAGGCGGGAAACCGTCGCGCGCGCCACCCGACCGCCGCCCGCACGCCCCCGCACAGTCCCAGCTCCCCATACCATCCGCTGCGCCGCCCCGGCGTCCCCTCGAGCCCGAGCAGCAGCGCGAGGTAACCGCCGCCGGGGGACCCGCGGCGCCCCGTGACCGCCGCGCCAAGGCCGCCGTACAGTCCCGCGCCGCCGCGCGCCGCCGGCGTGACCAGGAATTGCACGGTCAGCAGCGCGCGCGCCGCCGCGCGGCCGTCCTCCGCTCCCGCTGCCACCGCGAGCGACACCCGGCTCTGGCCCCCCCGCCGGTAGCCGACGCCGACCTCCCCCGCGCCGAACGTGTGACGGGCCGCCACCGTCGTGAGGCCGCCGCCGACTTCGACCACGGTGAGCCGCTGGCCCCGCGCGACGGCGCACGGCGCCGCGCCGACCGCGAGCGCCGCGCCCAGGAGCACCGTGCTACGCAACCGTGACGTCGTAGGTGATCGGGATGTCGGGCGCGAGCGAGGCGACCACGGAGCAGTACTTCTCGAGCGACAAGTCGATGGCGCGGCGCGCCTTCGTCTCGTCGGCGCCCGCGCCGCGCACGGTGAAATGAAAGGCGATCGCCGTGAAACGCCGGGGATCGGTCTCGCGACGGGTGCCCCGCACCGTGACTTCGAGCGACGCCAGCTGGACGCGCTGCTTCTGGAGGATGAGGACGACGTCGGCGGCGGAGCAGGTCCCGGCCGCGAGCAGCAGCAGCTCCACCGGCGACGTCGCCGCCTCCGAGTTGCCGTCCACGAGGATCGCGGGCCGGCCGGGGGCACCGCCCTCGAATCGCAGCTGCTCCGTCCACCGCAGGGCGATCTCGGCCGTCGGCTTCGCCACGCTCAGTTCCCCCGGCGCGTCGTCAGGCCCACGTACAGCCGGTGGCGCCGCAGGAGGTCCATGCCGTGGTACTCGAGCAGCCAGTTGAAGGTCGAGCGATAACGCAGCTCGAATCCGAACACCAGGTTGAGCCACAGGTCGGGGCAATCGGGGTCGGCGCCGCAGTCCTCGTGGCTCGCGACGCTGAACCCGATCCCGACGTAGGGCGTGGCGACCTCCTCGTCCTCGGTGAAGCGCCACAGCGACTCGAGGCTGGCGACGTAGGTGTTGTCTCCGTTGAACACGCCGATCTCGGCCGACGGCCGGAGGCGCACGCGGCTGGTGAATAGATTGCCGGCGTCCAAGGTGGTGCCGAGCACAAGTTGGCCGTCGCCCCTCAAGTCGAGGCCACTGCGCACGCCGAAGCCGAAGAGACCGAGGCGGGTGCCGGTGGAGCCGGCGCTGCGCGGGGGGGAGAACTGCTGGGCGGCCGCCGTCGTCGCCGCGAGAACCCCGACCAACACGATCCACACGATGCGCATCCCGTGCCTCCCGATCAGCGGTGCGCCGCGACCCGTGCCGCCGCGCGCCCGTAGTCCCACGTCGCATACACCGCAATCGCGGCGGTGGCCCACGCGAGCCGCCGCCCCAGGGGCGACCCCTCAATGCACGCGACCAGCGTCAAGAGCTGCGCCACCGTGACGGCCTTGCCGCCGGCGCGGGCGGGAAGGGCCACCGGGCGCCGGAGCACCCAGGTGCCGAAGAAACCCAGGACCGCCAGGATGTCGCGCAGCAGCGCGCCCAACAGCTCGTACCATTCGAGCAGCCCGCGGCTCGCCACCGTGAGGAACGCCGACGCCATGAATGCCTTGTCGACGATTGGATCGAGCACGGCGCCGACCTGCGATCCGCCGAAGCGCCGCGCCAGGATACCGTCGAGGAAGTCGGTGGCGGCGGCGACGCCCACGATCGCCAGCTGCCAAGCGGGCCGAGGCGCGAACGGGAACAGCGCGGCGAGCGGAAGCCGAAGCGCCGTCACGACATCCGCCCAGGTCCCCCACGGTTTCACTTGCCCGTGCCTCCCCGGAGCCCTACCTTCAGCCGGTGGACCTGAAGCTCCTCAAGCAGGCCGCCATCTTCCAAGACCTCGACGAGGGCGAGCTGGCCCGCGTGGCCGAGGTGTGCCGCGAGCAGAAGTTCGCCGTCGGCCAGTACGTCTTCAAGGAAGGCGAGCCCGGTAACCGCCTCTTCATCATCTCGGAGGGCGAGGTCCGGATCTCGCGCACCATCCCGGGCTCGGGCGAAGAGGCGCTCGCCGTCTTGAAGCCCGGGTCGTGCTTCGGGGAGATGTCGATCTTCGATCGCTCGGAGCGCTCGACGGACGCGATCGCCAACATCTCCTGCACGCTCATCACGATTTCCCGTTCCGAGTTCGAGCTGCTCCTTGACTTCAACCGCGATATCGCCTACAAGGTGCTCTGGTCGGTCGTGCGGCTGCTCTCCGCGCGGCTCCGGGTGACGAACGACAACCTGCGGTCGTTCCTCGCCATGTCCATGTTCTAGCGAGCCCCTGCGCGCTTACCCCAATCGGCCGCATGAAGTTCGAGCCGCCCGAGCCGCCGCCCTGGCCGCGCTAAGCTAAGGCGTTTTACACTTCATGCCACCCGTGAAGTTCAATCATGTCTTCGCCGACCTGGGCGGGATCCCCGCCGATCGCCTCAGCGACCCGCAGGCCCTCGCGGGGCTGCTGCTCGCCGCCGCCAACGCGGCCGGCCTGAACGCCGTCACGCCGCCGGTGGTCACGACGGGACCGACGAGCGTGGGCGTGGCCTTGGTGTGCCACGGGGGCCACATCGCTCTGCACGCCGTGCCGAACGAGGGCTTGTGTTTCGCGGACGTCGCCGGGCTCGGCGGGACCCACCCGCAGCGCGGCGTGGACGTGATCGTCAAACGGCTGGGCGCGCGTGAGGTGCGGACCGATGCGCGGCGCCGCGGCCCCGTCACTCAACCCATGGATCCGGAGCGCTCATGAACCAATTGGCGCCGTACGCGGCGTTCTTCATGCGGCTGGCGGTGGGAGGCGTGTTCCTGAGCCGCGGCCTCGACAGAGTTCAGGGCGGCCTGCCGCCCATCTCGTTCGGCACGCTCCTCGTGCTGATCGTGATCGCGATCGAGACGGTCGGGGCGGTGTGCGTGCTGCTCGGCATGTGGACCCGTCTCTGGGCCACGGCGATGGCGGTGTTCATGGCGGTGACGATTCTCGGGAGCAAGCTGCCGCACCACGCCAATTTCGAGCTCGAGGCCCTGCTGCTCGCGGGCGCCGTGACGCTCATGGCCCTCGGAGACGGGCCGCTGAGCGTCGCCGTGCGGTTCAAGAAGACGTCGTAGCGCCTAGTGCAGGATTCGTAGCACGCCCGCGTCCGCGCCGGCCCGGAGGAAGGCCTCCGGGTCGGTGGCGGGAATAGCCAACCCCGTCTGGTTCCGCCACCGCTGGGCGCTGGCCTGCATGTAGGCCTCCAGCGATCCCCCCGCCCACTCGGCCGCGTCGTCCTTCATCTGGCGCACGATCTCTTCCCACGTCCCCACGTACGTCGCGCCCGCCGCCGTGCTCACGCGGTGGACCCGCTTCATCCCCTGGAGCTCGGTGAGGAGGGTGCCGAACAACTCGAGCTGGCGGGGATCGCGCACCTGGCCGTCGGGACCCATGGCTTCGATCTCCGCCAGGAGCAAGTCGTCCGGCGCGGCGTCGCCGGTCAGCTCGTTCAGGCGGTTGTGCCAGGGCACGAGCTCGGGATCGTCGTCCGGCAGGCGGTAGACGCCCTTCTTCAGCTCGATGAGACGCCAAATGGCGAGCGCGTCGTAATGCTCTTCGGGCTCGGTCCGCTCGAGGTGGAACAGCGCGGCCTCGTACTCGCCGCGGTCGTACAGCAGGTTCGCCAGGTAGACGCGGGCCTCGCCCAGACTCGGGTCGAGCTCGAGCGCGCGGCGCAGCCAGTGCAGGCTGCTGCCGTCGTCGGTCAGGCGGTGGGCCGCGTAGCCCGCGCACGCCGCCGCTTCGGCCGAATCGGGGTGGGCGGTGAGGGCCACCTCGAAGAAGCGCCGGGCCTGATCGAGCACGCCTTCGCGAAACAGCGCGCGTCCGATCTGCAGCATCAGGTCGTGATCGCCGTCGAAGCCGAGCGCGAGGATCCGCTCGAAGCTCGCGACGGCGCGGGCCCGCTCCCCGAACTTGAGCAGCACTTCGCCGAGCCCGGCGAGCGCGTCTTCGTGGTCCGCGTCGAGGCTCAACGCCTCCTCGAAGGCGCGCCGCGCCCACGCGTACTCCTCGCGGGCGAGCCGCGCATAGCCCAGCCCCACGTGCAGCTCGACGGCGTGGGGATACAGCCCCAGGCCCTCGCGCAGCATGTCTATGGCGTCGTCGTAGCGTCCTTCGTTGTAGAGCTGATGTGCACGTTCGTCGTATTCGTCGGAGCTGAGGAACGGTTCCGACATCGAACGGGACCCCCGGGGAAGGTTGTGCCATGATACGAAACGCCGGCCGGTTACACAAGAGACGCGGCGCCGCTATCTTGACCGCCGATGACCTCCGCCCCCGCTCCGCTCACCGCCCTCCCGGACGGCTCCGTCACCTCGCCGGCCGGCTTCACCGCCGCCGCCGCGCACGCCGGGCTGAAGGCGGACGGGGCGCTCGACGTCGCGCTCATCGTCAGCTCAGCCAGCTGCGCCACCGCGGGTGTCTTCACGCGGAATGCCGTCCGCGCCGCGCCGGTGGCTTACGACGCCGATCTGCTGAGCGAGCGCCCGGGCCGCATGCGGGCGGTGGCGATGAACGCGCGCGTCGCCAATGCCTGTACGGGCGCCGAGGGACTCGAGGCGGCCCGCGCCATGGCGCGCGCCGCTGAAGAGGCGGCCGGACTCCCGCCGCGCACCGCGCTCGTCCTCTCGACGGGCGTCATCGGGCTGCCGTTGCCGGTGGACAAGGTGACCGCCGGGCTGCGGCAGGCGGCCGCCCGGCTCGCCGCCGACGGCGGCGCCGATGCCGCCCGCGCGATCATGACCACCGACACGCGCCCGAAGCACTGCGCCGTGCGCCTCGAGACGCCCGCCGGCGCCGTGACCGTCGGCGGGATCGCCAAGGGCGCCGGCATGATCCATCCCGACATGGCCACGCTGCTGGCCGTGCTCACCACCGACGCGGCCTCCGAGCCCAGCGTGCTCGGTCCCTTCCTGAAGCGCGTCGCCGACCGGACCTTCAACGCGATCTCGGTCGACGGCGACACGAGCACCAACGACACGGTCCTCCTGCTCGCCAACGGCCTCTCGGGGATCGACCCGGCGCGCGATGGAGCGACGTGGAAGCTCTTCGAGGAAGCGGTAACGGAGGTGGCGCGCACGCTGGCCCTCGCCGTGGTGCAGGATGGCGAGGGGGCGACCAAGCTGCTCGAGATTCACGTCGTGGGCGCACAGACCGAGGCGTTCGCTCGCGAAGTGGGCCGGTCGATAGCGCGCTCGGCGCTGGTGAAGACCGCGATCTACGGCGCCGATCCCAATTGGGGCCGGGTCCTCGCGGCCGCCGGGGCGGCGGGGGTGCCACTCACGCCCGACCGGCTGGGCCTGCAGGCCGCGACCGACGGCGAATGGCTCACGCTGGCCGTCGGCGGCGCCACCGCCCATCCCGACGCCGCGCGCGCCCGCGCCATCTTCGAGCAAAAAACCATCCGCCTCCGGCTCGACCTTGGGGTCGGGCGCGCGGAGGCGGTGGTGTGGACCTGCGATCTGTCGCCGGACTACGTCCGGATCAACTCCGATTACACATCCTGAAAAACTAGACGACGAGACGACGAGACGCCGAGGGTCTAGGGCCGCGCCGTCGTATCGCGGTGCGCCGTGGTGTCCTTGCGCGCGGGCGCGCCGCTTGGCTTCGCCCGCGTGGTGCGCCGGGCGCGATGCGGCTTGGCCTTGGTGGTGTCGGCGGGCGCCATGTGCGTCTGGGCCGGCTTGGCCGGCGTCTGGGCCGGCTGCTGGGCCAACGCGAGCGCGGGCGCCGCAGCGAGAGCCAGGGTCAGCAGGGTCTTGCGGAACATGACATACCCTCTTGGGGTTGGGGTCGTCCCTACGACCCCAGCCCGGACCGCCGCGTCACGGTGCGGGGGTGGGGCCGCGGCGCCTCGGGGACGTTGGGGAGCATGGCCCGGACCTGGGCCAGCGCCTGGGCTGGCGTGCGGGCCGCCCCCCGCTGAAGCTCGTGCGAGGCCGCGGCGGCGACGTCCAGGAGGCGTACTCCCCGTAGTCCCCACCGGTCCGCCGTCACCAGGAGGTCCGCCGCCGAGTCGGGCGGGAAGTGGTGCGCGACGAGATCGGCCGCCGCGTGCACGACCGGACCTGGGGCCTCGCCGGGCATGGCAGCCAGCATCCGCTCGACGAGGGGTTCGGGGAGGCCGCGAGCCAACCCGGCCGCGACCGCCGCCACGTCACCGTCCCCCGCGGCGCGCATCGGCGTCGCGCGGGCCAGGATCGCCCGGGCGTCCCGGAGCTGCACCAGACCACGACGCACGCCAGCGACGAGGCGGTCGGGCGGCACCCCCTTCGCGCCGCCCTCCAGGGCCTTCTGCACCAACGGCTCGCTGGGCAGGCTCTCGGCCACGGCCTGCGCGACGAGCGAATCGATCCCCGGCAGGGCCGCCGCGGGTACGCGCCCCTCGAGCCGGGCCCGCGCGCCTTGCGCGGCGAGGGGGAAGGCGACGAGGACGAACGCGAGCGTGAGTCTCATGGCCGGACGATCAGCACCGCGTTTTCCCGCCCGGCACCGAAGCCGTCGTCCACGTAGCGGCCCGCCAGCGGGTCCGCCACCCAGCGCTCGCCGTCCACGACGAACATGTACTCGTGCTGGCCGGCGGGGAGGAC
>WNGB01004058.1_pt1 | contig 28253 bp, 25 predicted proteins | sample 5400681 | NCBI WGS metagenome assembly WNGB01 (sample SAMN13153367, study PRJNA577476) | soil metagenome | isolation source: 115 cm soil or saprolite under grassland replicate 2 | place: USA:California | collected 2016-06-15
CCTCGCCAAGGCGGCGCCGCCGGTGATGGTGTTTGATGCCGCCGGCAACTACGTCAAGTCCTGGGGCGGCGCCGGCCAAGGCTACGAATGGGTCGAGCGCGAGCACGGCATCCACATCGACAACAAGGGCTTCGTCTGGCTCGGCGGCAACAACTGCCCAAACAATCTGCCGGGCTTGAAGCAGGTCAACGATGACCAGATCCTGAAGTTCACCCAGGACGGCAAGTTCGTGCTGCAGATCGGCAAGAGCAACCAGAGCAAGGGCAACGCCGACACCGCCAACCTGCATCGCCCGGCCGACAAGTGGGTGCATCCGGCCACCAACGAGCTGTTCGTGGCCGACGGCTACGGCAATCACCGCGCCATCGTGTTCGACGCCGACACCGGCGCGTTCAAGCGGATGTGGGGCGCCTTCTCCAACAAGCCGGTCGACAAGGACGACTGCGAAATCCAGCGATACACGAGCTTCTCTGACCCCGGCCCGGATCAGTTCAGCATCGTGCATGCCATCCGCGTCGCCAACGACGGCACGGTCTATGTGGCGGACCGCGAATACCGGCGCGTCCAGATGTTCAGCAGCGACGGCAAGTTCATCAAGCAACTGGTCAAGCCCGACACGCTGTTTGCGCGCAATCTGGCGCTGTCGTCCGATCCCGAGCAGCAGTTCCTCTATGTCGGCGACGGCAAGACCATCGCGGTGGTCGATCGCAAGACGCTGACGCTCGCTGGCAAGATCGAGGTCCCGAACATGCTCGGCGGCGGCCACCACATCGCGACCGACTCCAAAGGCAATATTTACGTAGCGGGAACCACCAACGGCATGCAGAAGCTCAACTACAAGGGCATGACCACGGCGAGCCGCTGACGCGAGAAAGGAGACGGCGGGCGCCGCGCATGAGCGCGCCCGCCTCGGACAGGTGCTCGCCGCCGATCAGAAACCATCCCGACAACGGCGGCGGGTGACGGCAATGGGATAACCACAAGGAGAAGCACAATGGCGATGACAGGCAGGCTTCTGGCCGCCGGCATTGCCGCGACGGCGATGCTGCTCGCAGCTGGGCCGGTCGCGGCGGCCGACAACGGCTCCGTGCAGGGTGTGGTCAACGATGCATCCGGACAGCCGATCGCCGGCGCCTTCGTCAAGTTGAAGAACGACGCGATGCGTTTGACCTTCATGGTCGTCAGCCGCGAGCAGGGGCGTTTTGAGGCGAAGGATCTGCCGCCCGGCCAATACCGGGTGCAGGGCGTGGCCGGCGGCCATCAGAGCGATTGGTTCACGAACGTGGACGTCGTTTCGGGCGGCGCCGCCAAGGTCGGGCTGTCGCTCGGCAAGGAACGCGGCCCGATGCTGCCGCCGGCCTGGCCGCAGCGCATCCCGCAGGCGCAGGCCAACACCGTCGCGCTCGAGCTTCCCGAGGGCGATGGCAAGGCGCTGGTGATGGAGAAGTGCACCAGCTGCCATGATCTGCGGCGCACCGTGGTGAAGCGCTCCAATCGCGCGTATTGGGCGCACACCGTGAACCGCATGCGCACGCGCATGTCGGTCCTGTCGATCCCCGATCTGACCGAGGACGAGTACACCAAGATCGTGAACTACGTGTCCACCCACTTCCCCGAGGTACAGCCCTATGACGCCAACAGCCGCCTGCCGAAGGCGTTGCAGACCGGCAAGGCGGTGCACTATCGCGTGGTGACCTACGATCTCGTTAACACCCACGCCGAGCCGCACGACGTCGCGGCCGATCCGAAGGGCAATGCCTGGGTATCGGAACGCGCCGGCAAGCTCGGCCGCTTCAATCCCAATACGCTCGAATTCGCCGAGTACGACACGCCACCCGGTCCGGCCGCGAAGGACCGGCAGAGTCTCGGCAATCCGCAGATCGACTCCAACGGCGTCCTGTGGGTGGCCGATGGTCCCAACAACCGTTGGCTCAGCTACGACACGGCGAACGGAAAATTCCTCGCCTTTGCGTGGACCGGACGGAAGGGTGCCGCCGGCGGCAACAGCATGGCACTGCATCCCGATGGCACGGTCTGGGCGACCGGCGGCGGCAAGGAAGCGCGTCAGCTCTTCCCCGAGAAGGTGCAGTTCAAGTTCTATGAGGCGCCCGCTGCCAAGCACCACAAGAACCCCGGCGCCTACGGCATCGCGGTGGCGGGCGACGGCTCGGTCTGGTTTGCGGAAGACGAAGTCGACCTGATGGCGCGCGTCGATCCGGCGACCGGCAAGGTCGAGGAGTTCAAGATTCCGTACGCGGACGGCCACGCCTATCCGCGCCGGATGAACAGCGACGGCAACGGCGATCTCTGGGTGGCGCTGTGGAACGCCGGCAAGCTCATGAAGGTCGATCACAGGACCCGCGAGATGTCGATCTTCTCGCCACCCACGGCCAACGGCGGCAACTATTCGGTCGTGGTGGACAAGAAGAACAACTACATCTGGGTCAGCCAGCACCAGGTCGACATGATCGCGCGCTTCGATCCGAAGACGAAGGAGTGGGTCGAGTTCCCGCTGGCGGAGGCTGAGTCCGATCCGCGGCGAATCGACATCGATCCGACCAATCCCAATCGGATCTTCTTCAGCGGCAACATCCCGGGCCGCGTCGGCTATATCGAGGTGCTGCCGCAGTAGGAGGGATTATCGCGCCGGGCGGGAATGCAATGCAGCCTGCCCCGGCGCTGCTTCGCGGAAGAGTCTTTCCAACGTGCCCGCCGAAGGGGGCGCGCCCCCTTGTCAGGATGCTGAGCCGGCGTAAAGCAGCCTGGCCGCCCCGCTGCTCTCAGTCTCGTCCATCACGTGAGGTCGCACCGCGATCGCGGCGGGAGGTGCCTCCCCGCTGGCAGAGCGCTCTGCGGCCGGCGTCGCTGCGGCGATGACGTTGGGATTGTACGGCATCTCCTAGAGTCTAGTGAATTGGTTCACGATCGTTAAACTCTTACGCCGCATATGATTCAGTGCTTTGAAACAAATGCAGGATATGTCGGTTGTTGCGATCTCAACATCCTGCGCCGGAGGTTGCGATGCAGGAGCGCAGAAGCAGTCCTCGACGGAAAGTATTCAAAGCCGGCACGATTGAGTTCAATCGTGCCGGGGGAGTCAGTTGCGTGGTGCGCAATCTCTCGCAAACTGGAGCGTGCCTCGAAGTCGAAACTCCGCTCGGCATACCTGAATCGTTCCGCCTGATGATTGAGAGAGACCACCTTATCCATCAATGCAACCTCGTATGGCGCTCCGTGCATCGCATTGGCGTGGCATTCATGTAGGCTTTGTCTGACACGAACAGGAATTTGCACGCCCGCGAAACCGAGAAGTGGGCGAAGGTAATCCGGTCCCAACGAATTCTGCTTTCCGGCTCCATCCTCGAACTTGCGCCAGCTTTTGCGGGACTGCGGAAGTCAACTGACGACCGGCACCGGCCGCCACGCGCATGACCCAACTCGGACTCTCCAGGGCATTCGATGGACAGTGAGATTGTGCCGGAGATCGGCCACTCTCCTAGCGTGATGTAGGCCATAGACCTGAGGATTGAGGTGGCCATTAATCCAATGGTGAGTGGCAATTTCCCTTCGAGAGGATCAGCCACCCTGCTTGCTTATGCCCTTCCACTCGTCGGATCGCGACGCTGCTCAATTCAACCACCCGTCGCCTTTAGTGAGGTCGCCAGGAGCGTAGGGTAGGCAGCTGCGGTTATCATTAGTTTTGGGTTGGAAAGTTTCCGCCAGGTCCGGATATCTTGTCCCGCATGGCTCTGGAAAGCGGAACACCCAAAACTTGGCTCTTTGGCCCTTCGGATCGGCTGATCCCGTGGGACCTTTTTCTTGGGCGCGATCTCTCAAGCTGCGGTATGACCGGCGGCAGCAAATTCCCGCCTATAAAATACTAGATCGCCGTGATCGAATGCTCAGGAGCTTCAGCGAATTTCCGCGTGCTCATACCCGCGGTTCCGATCCGAACGGCCTTGCGGCCGCTTGCAGGAGCCCCCGCTGCGACATGTCGCGGCGGTCCATTCATACCAAGCAGCGGGCGCTGAAGTTCTGCTGCGAATGCCCGGTAAGCGAACTGAATGCGGGATCGCAACCAAGGGGAATGTGGCTCGGAGCCGGAGCCGTGGTCCGCCCCAGTTCGAGGTCGCTACCAGGAGTGATCTTTCCGCCCTTACGGGTGCGGTCTAAGAGGTCGGGCGTCTGCGCCAATTCCGCCAGGACAGGGATTTCCGAGGCGCTCGGGCCGGGCGCGAATGACGGAGGGGCGATGATGGCCATACCCAGCATGAATGCACCGGCAAGTTGGGTTGCAAGTCTCGCCGCTGCATCCTTCCCCCTGATCCAAATCGAGCGTGTCATGACACACATCTTTCTCGCATGGCTGCCAAATCAGCAGAGGCGCATTCCCGATTTGGCCCGCTCGTCGACACGGCCGGCGATTGCAACTGGGTACCGGGGGCATTGACCGTCGATAGGTGGCTAGCCAACACCACCCCCACGACAATGATCGCGCCGATAAGACCGGATAGGACGATCTTGAGGTGGGTCACCCGATCCGCACTGAACAGCGAGCTATTCATGGCGCTCCTCCAGACTTCACAGCCCGCCAGTTTGAATAGCCGCCGGGGTGACTTGGAGAAATTCAGATCATGTCCTTAAGGGACCTCACGTAGGTCATCCCTGGCCGTCGCCGGTCCCTGCACGCCGCGGAAATTCCCGTTAGGGCGGCGCGCTCGGGGATGGGCCGAGGCACGCGGTGCAGGCCCCGGGCGCATATGTGGACACTCTAGGTATCGCCCTATGTTTGCGCGGGTGCATCGGTATGCTGGTGGTCGGCTTGAGGTGGGAGGTGGCGACCGGGAAGGAGCGGCGCAGCTTCGCGGGGCATTCGCTCCCGGTTCGTTGGGTGGCATTTTCGCCCGATGGCCGCATGGCGCTGTCGGGCTGCGAGGACACAACGCTTAACTCTACTGCGTCAGGAAACTCGGTGTCAGTCGCTGTGCCCTCTCCCCTTGCGGGAGAGGGCTGCTCGGTGTGTCAACGCGACGGATTGGGTGAGGGGTCGGGCTTAAACCCCTCACCCATACGTGCTTGCGGAAAGTCCGACGCCGCCCTCTCCCGCAAGGGGAGAGGGCGCAACAACGGGCGCCGCAGCTCGCGGCTGCACTTCTGACGCAGTAGGATTAAACTGTTTGACTTGACCGCGTAGGCAGGGGAGCACGCGAACGGAGCCGACTTCCCCACCGTTTGGGACTCGATTTTGCGGCGGGACGCTCTCGTTGTCAGCCTTCCCCTGCCAACTTTCTCGGACGACGAACATCCACAGATTAAAGTTCCCCTCATCTCTGGCCAACGAATCGTGTGCGATTTCACATCGAACGAGTTGTTTTGGCGCCCCCACGCCGCCGCTTTCCACATCTGACTTCTGGATTTTCCGCCCCACTGGGGCCTTTTTCGCTTGGCTATAAAAAACAAAACCGGCACGAGAAGTGGGGGGAAACATGGGACTCGTACGCGGGTTTCACTGTTGCGTATGGGGCTGCTTGGCGGTTCTGCTTTACGGTAGTCCCGCCAATTTTCCTGACCAAGATGTCAAAGCAGCGCTCGCCGACCCAGATGCAAGGGCTGCTTTCGTTCGCTCAGATGCCGCGCTCGATGGTCCAGATGTAGAACCCCTGCGCGCTCACCTAGACGTAAGCACCGCACTCTCGGACTTGGAAGCAAGAGCCGCACTCCACGATTCGGACGCGGGAGCCGCCTTCGCTGACGCAGGCATAATGGCCGCGCTCCCTGACCAAGTTGTAAAAGTCGCGCTCGCTAGCCCGGACGTGAACGTAAGCTCGCGCGAAGCTTCGGACTACTGCCTCGTGGCAGAAGGCTGCATCGACCAATACCTCTGGTCGGTGTACGAACGCGCGCGCAAGGTCGATACCGTCAAGGTCCGGGAACCGATCAGGGTGACAGTCAAAAAGAAAGGCAAGAGCCGGACTGTCACGAAAACTGTTACCAAGCTCGTGGATGAGGATTTCACGTGGAAGGATCCCAAGGCCGCAGAAAAAGCGGGCATGTCGTTGCCGAAATACGTGATCGGGGGCATGAACCGAGACTTCAAAATGAAGCTCTATCACCTCCTGCGCGCGCTGGACGATGCCGGGCTTGCGCCCGGCATGACGAGCGGCTTCCGGGATGATTACCGGCAATCGATCGCAAGCGGGAACAAGGCCGCGTCGGATAGCTCGTACCATGGTGGGAGCCGGCGCGGCGGTTATGGCCACGGGCTTGCAGCCGATGTCGTGAGCGTCAAGGGCGAGACACGTTCTGAGCGATGGAGTTCGAGCGAAACCTTGTGGAAGTGGATCGATGCGCACGGCCAGGAATTTGGGATCGGGAGACCCTATCTCGATAAAGATCCACCGCACCTTGGGCCAATCGACGGGAAAGAATACGCCGACAAGCGCGGTTCGAATGCGAAACGTGCGGGATTATAAATAAAAAAGAAGCGTCCTTGGCGGGAGCAAGGGATTGGCACTTCGGCGACTTCAACGGCCATGTCGGGGGTAACGGCGATCACAAAAGAGTCCAGCGGGGGCCGTCGTCACGAGGTGGGCGAAGTCCTTCGGCGGGTCAGGCTTCACGCTTGCATTCTTGCATGAAGTTGTTCTTGCAGCGCCGCTGAGGGCCTTGCCATTCTTATCAACGGCCTTATCGGCGCAGGCATCGCGCTTGCACTTCTGCAGAAAGCTGTTCCTTGGCCGCGCTGCGGACGTGCGGCGCTCAAGCGACAGCCACCGAGGCGAATGACTCGATCGCCACCAGGGCTTGCCGGCCTTACCGCATCGGCATGTCGATCCGCGTGAGAGACCTTTACGTCCCGGCGCACTGGATCACCGGTGCATCGCTGGTCGGGGGCACGGACTCGAGCGCATTGAACTGCCAATGCTGACGGCCGGGCACAAGGTCGCATTCATGCCTGCATAGCCTCTGGAATTATCACCCAGCGAAATTACGACATGTGAAACTAGAGGAGGACGTGGATGCCCGCGCAGGCAAGTTTACGCAACCTGCGCAAGCTTGGCTGCGAGCGGGGGGCATGACGGAGAGCTGGAACGGCATCGTTACACGCTCCCGGCCGGGCCGGCTGGCTATTCCGGCTTGACGTTGGCGGCTTCGATGATCGGCCGCCATTTGTCGATCTCCGCCTTGTGGAAGGCGCGCAGCCATTCCGGAGTCTGCTGCTGCCGCGTCGGAAGCTCGACGCCGAGTCCGGTCAGACGCTCACGCATGGCCGGGTCGTCCAACGCCTCGACCGCGGCGGCGTTGAGCCGGCTGATCACGGCAGCGGGCGTGCCCGCGGGCACCCACAGAGCGTGCCAGAACGGAAGATAGAAGCCTTGCAACCCGGCTTCGTCGATTGCCGGCACTTCCGGCGCGACCGGCCAGCGGGTCCTGGTCAGCAGCGCCAGGGCCTTCATCCTGCCGCCCATGACATTGGCCCGCGAGGCCGAGGCCTCCAGGCATGACAGGTCGATCTGCCCACCGACCAGGTCCTGCATTACTGGACCGGCGCCACGATAGGGCACGACCTGGAAGTTGGTGCCGGTCTCGTTCCCGAAATGGACGGCGCAAAGATGCGATGGGCTGCCCGAGCCGACGATTCCCCAGGTCGCCTTGTTCGGATTGGCTTTGAGCCAGGCGATCAGGTCGCGAAGATTGTTGGCGGGCACGTGCTGTCCGGTGACGAGCCAGAACGGCGAGGTGGTCAGATACGCGACCGGCTCGAGGTCTTTCAACACGTCGAAGTTCAGCTTGTACACGATGGCGCTGAACACGTGCGACGCGACATTGCTGAAGTTGATGGTGTAGCCGTCCGGCGCCGCGCGCACCGCCCGCGCCGTGCCGATAGTCCCGGCCGCGCCGCCGACATTCTCGAGAATGACCGGTTGGCCGAGCGCGACCCGCAGGCGCTCGGCAAAGATCCGTCCTATCGTTTCGGTCGGGCCCCCCGGCGGGTACGGCACGATCATGGTGATCGGCCGCGCCGGATAGGCTTGCGCCCTGGCCATGCGCGAGGCCACGGGCAGGACCGCAGCGCCCGCGGCTAGACGCAGGAATGAACGGCGGGGAAGTATCATGCGGTGCCCCTGGATGACGCCGGTATGAGCAACGGTAACGCCGCCGACGGGGCTCGTCCATCGCGTGGAAGTGGAGATCATTGTGAATGGTCCTGCCGGATGGCATCTGCGCTCCGCGAAGCGGCCTTTCCGTCTCCCTACCGGCTCTTCGTCAACGGTCTGGCCACCTCGCGCGCGCAATCGATGAATCGCTGCGCCAAGGGACTCAGCGTTCGATTCTTGAGTGTGATGATCCCGATCCGGAGATGTGTCGTTGGGAGTTCGACGGGCAATCGCGTGATCGCCGTGTGGCTGGCCTCAAATCTCAGAATTCCGGCCGTGACGATTGCAAGAAATCGCTCGGTTGCCGCCAAACGGGTTCTCATGTTGAAGCTGTCGGCATAGACGGTCGCGCGCGGAGCTTTGAGCCCGCTGGCTCGAAAGGCCTCGACAACGAGCAAATCGATGATGGTTCCTGGCGTGGGCCAGGTCCAAGGTTCATTCATGAGGTCGGCAAGCCTGATCTTTCGAGTTCGAGACGCTGACGATGCCAGCCCCGGCACGAACTCACGAAAACGTGTTCTCTATTTGTTCTCCCATAGTGTATATTCCCATCGTCCCGTCCACCGAGGGGCGCTTTCGCGAAGGCGTTCGTGTAGTGGGGCGGGATGCGGCACTTGCGGGCGTGGCGACGCGGTCACGTCCCCGAGCGGATCCCAGAAGCAACCGGGTCGGGCGCACTATTGACGCCGGTCGGTCTGGCCCCGTGAAAGGCAAATCGCCCGGATGCCGCCGTGGCGCGCCGAGAGGCGCGGACGCATCGAGCGACCGATGCGTCTCCATAAGCCCGGAGCCAACCGGGCAAACCCGGGTAACCGGGGCGCCGTCTCGGCGCGCCATCCCCCTCGATTCGGGGGAAGCGAAAAGAGAGGAAGACGGGCGAACCCCCGCGCCCAAGCAAAGCAACAGGGGCCGATTTCGCATTGCTGTTTGACAATTGCATATGACGAGCACGGCGATGAAGCCGCGCTCGATGTAGGGCAGAGCGGTTGCCACGCAGGCGGTCTGCTCCCCTCTCCCGCTTGCGGGAGAGGGGTGGGGAGAGGGCAGACGAAGGGATTGTGCGTGTGTGCCCCCTACCTGTCCTTCCCCCGCAAGCGGGAGAGGGGACGGTGCGGCCCGAGTCTTCGCGCCATCGGATGCCAGCGCTTGCGTCAGTATTCCGGCACCGGCACTTTTGACAAAACGAAACCAAAATGCCCCAATGACTTCAGTGACAGGAGCTTCGTCGCGCCGGCCCCGGCCGGCCCATTACTCCGCCGCCGTCACCTTGATCGCCGGCGTTGCATCGCCAGGCCGCCGCGGCCGCACCACCGGGATCACCTTGTCGACCACCGCATAGTCGGCATAGCCGCAGCGCGCGATCGGCCGCATCGCGGCGGTGTCGAGGCGGCCGTCCTTGATGAAGCGGTCGTCGATGTGCACGCCGATCACCTGCCCGAACGCGACGTGCCGGTGCGAAGGCTTGCCGTCGAGATCGTCGAGGTCGACGATCTTAAGGAGTTTGCATTCGAGCGCGCAGGGCGAGGCCTTCACGCGCGGTGGTTTCACCAGCCGCGAGGGCACGGGGTCGAGCCCGGCCTCGATCATCTCGTTGATGCCGCGCGGATAGGAGATGCCGGTCGTCACCACGGCGGCGAGCAGATCAAAGACCGCAAGATTGCAGACGAATTCCCCAGTCTCGGCGATGAAGGCGAGCGAATCCTTGTAACCGTCGCTCGAGAACATCACGATCGGCGGACCGTCCGAGACCGCGTTGAAGAACGAGTAGGGGGCGAGATTGATCTCGCCTTGCACGTTCATCGAGGTGATCCAGCCGACCGGTCGCGGCGACACGATCGCCTTGAACGGGTCGCGCGGCAGGCCGTGGTCGTTCTTGCGGGGGTCGTAGAACATGGGCGGAAGCGGAGTTGGGTGCGCCTAGCCGTTGGCGAACCGGGTTGCGATCTCGGTCAAGGGCGGGCGCGGCCGGTCTTCGGGTGCGTGCGCAGGCCTGCCGATATGGATGAATCCGGCGATCTTCTCGTTTTCTTTGAGACCGAGTGCGTCGAGCACCCGCCGGTCGTAGGCGTACCACTCGGTGATCCAGTTGGCGCCATAGCCGAGGGCATGCGCGGCGAGCACGAGGCTCATGGCGGCGGCGCCGGCGGACAGCACCTGCTCCCATTCGGGGATCTTCACATGCGGGCCGGCGCGGCTCACAACCGCGATCACCAGCGGCGCGCGCGCCAGCCGCTTCTGTTCGTAGTCGATCTGTTCGGGCTTGGCGTCGGGATATTTGGCGCGGAAGGCGGCCTCGATGGCGGCGCCGGCCTTGAGCCGCGATTCGCCCTCGAACACGATGAAGCGCCAGGGCGTGAGCTTGCCGTGGTCGGGCACGCGCGAGGCGACCGTCAGCAGCGTCTCGATCTCGGCCGGGGAGGGACCAGGCGCAACCAGTTCGACCGGCTTCAAGGATCGCCGGGTTCGCAGCAGTTCGAGAGCGTCGGGCATTCGTTCAACCCCAGTAATACTGCGCCTAGCATACAGAGCATGCTTGTGACAAACGCCGTCCTCGGCTTGAATTTGCCGCTATTTCGGACAAAAAATGTTCCCGATGAGGATCGCAGCAACCAGCGCGGGCGGCGGGGGCCTGTTCGTATTGGCCGTTGGGTTCTGGCTTTCGGCAATGCCGGCCGAGAGCAACGCGCAATTTTTCAACATCACACCCGTGCCGCGCCCGCCGAGCGACGTGCCGGGCGCGACGCCCGGACCGGCCCAGAGCCTGGCGCCGTCGACCGGCCCTGCCGCAACGCCGTCGGCGCCGGCCCCGAAAGGTCCGATGCTGCAGTCGCTGCCGCCGGCCGGCAATGCGCCGGCGGCGACCAACCCGGCGCCGAGCGCAACATCCGGTCAGGCCGCGCTGGCGCTGAGCGCGAAGTTCGGCCGCGACATGCCGGCGATCACCGGCGGACTGCATTGGCGGATCTACTCGGCCAAGATCGAGCAAGGCGCGCTGCGCCCGGTCAAGGAGGAGAAGAACGCGTCGCCGACGGTGACGCTGCCGGCCGGCGCCTACGTGGTCCACGTCGGCTTCGGTTTGGCGAGCGCGACCAAGACGATCCAGCTGCGCGCCGGCGAGCCGCTGCGGGAAGTGTTCGAGATACCCGCCGGGGGCTTGCGCATCGAGGGCAAGGTCGGAGATGTGCGCATCCCGCACGGACAAATCTCGTTCGACCTCTATAAAGGCAGCCAGTTCGAGGCTGGCGACAAGCGTCCGATCGTGCAGTCGGCGCAGACCGGCGACGTGATCCTGGTGCCGGAGGGGACCTATCACATCGTGTCGAACTACGGCGACGTCAACGCGACGGTGCGCTCCGATATCCGCGTGCAGGCCGGCAAGCTCACCGACGCGACCGTCACCCATCGGGCGGCGATCATGACGCTCAAGCTGGTGAACGAATGGGGCGGGGAGGCGCGCGCCAATACCCAATGGTCGGTGCTCACGCCCGGCGGCGACGTCATCAAGGAATCGATTGGCGCCTTCCCGCGCGTGATCCTGGCCGAGGGCGAATACCGCGTGATCGCGCGCAATGATAACCTGACCTATGAGCGCGCCTTCAAGGTTATCACCGGCGTCGACAGCGAGGTCGAGGTTCTGGCCCGCCGCTAATTTAGGGCAACATGCTCCTCCAAGGACGCCAGGGAACGAGTTCCGCCTGATCGGCGTTAACTACAGACCATTCCGCGTAAAAAAACCCCAGTTCATTGAAGCAAAACGAGCCAGCGCGTGCTCATTGATACGATCGACATTCGAACGAGCGCGGTGCTGCTTGATGTCGACGGGACCCTCCTCGACATCGCCAAGACTCCACCGGAGGTCGAAGTGCCGGCGCGCCTGAAGCAGGCGCTGCGGGCGTTGCGCGCCCAGACCGACGGCGCGACAGCATTCGTCAGCGGGCGGCCGCTGGCCGAGCTCGACCGGCTGTTCGCACCGCTCAAGCTTGCGGCGGTGGGCGGTCACGGGGCGGAGCTGCGCGCCACCGGCAAGGCTGAGCCGCAGCGCTACGATGCGGTGATCGGCGGCGATCTGCGGCGGAAATTCGCCGCCTTCGCCAAATCGCTTCACGGCATCATCCTCGAGGACAAAGGCTATTCGCTAGCGCTCCATTACCGGCTGGCCCCGCAGCACGCGGCCAAGGTCCGCGAGGCGGTGGCGGCGGCCTGCGCTCCCTATCCGTCGAATTCCATTGAGATACTGCTGGGCAAGGCAGTCATCGAGGTGAAGTCGGCCGCCTTCAACAAAGGCACCGGCGTTCGCGAGCTGATGAGATTCCCTCCGTTCCGCGGACGTCGGCCGGTGTTCATCGGCGACGACGTGACCGACGAGGCGGCGTTCGCCGTTTTGCCGGAGTTCGATGGCTTGGGGTTTTCCGTCGGCCGCGAACTTCCTGGCCTGGCCGGGACCTTCCACCGCCCGGGTGACGTGCGGGCATGGCTCTATCGTGTCGCCGAAACCGTCGGGGCGACGCAGCCGTGACCGACTATGGGCTGGACCTCGCAGTCATTGGCAACGGGCGCACGGCGGCGCTGGTCGATCCGTCCTCGCGGATCGTATGGTGGTGCTTTCCCCGTTTCGACGGCGATCCGGTTTTTTCCCGGCTGCTCGCAGGCGACGAAGAGAAGGGATTTTCCGACGTCGTTCTCGAGGGCTGCGCCGAGACCAAGTCGGACTATGTGCGCAACACCGCCATTGTCACGACCACGATGCAGGATCGGCACGGTGGCGCCGTTCGGATCACCGACTTCGCGCCGCGCTACTATCAGCTCGGGCGCACCTTCCGCCCGCCGCAACTGATCCGGATCATCGAGCCGATCGCCGGGCTCCCCCGCATTACGATCCGAGTCCGCCCGACGCACCATTATGGTCACCAGACCACACAGCAAGCGATGGGCAGCAATCACATCCGCTACAGCGGGGGCGAGCTCTCATTGCGGCTGACCACGGATGCGCCGCTGTCCTACATCGACCGGGAAGCGACCTTCGTGCTGACGCGGCCGCTCCACATCGTGCTCGGGTCGGACACGCCGTTCGACGGCAATCTCGAAAGCGTGTGCCGCCAGTTCCGCGAGCGCACCGAAAACTACTGGCAGGAGTGGGTTCGCCGCCTTGCGGTCTCCTATGACTGGCAGGAGGCGATGATCCGTGCCGCGATCACGCTCAAGCTGTCGAACTTCGAAGAGACCGGCGCGATCATCGCCGCGCACACCACCTCGATTCCCGAAGCGGCGGGTTCGGGCCGGACCTGGGACTATCGCTATTGCTGGCTGCGCGACGCCTATTTCGTGGTGCGCGCGCTCAACCGCATCGGCGCGACGCGCACGATGGAAGACTTCATCTCCTACATCCTCACCATCGCCTCGGGCCCGTCCGAGAAGCTGCGGCCGGTCTACAGTGTCGTGCCCAGCGATCCGATGGACGAGCGGATCGAGCCGGGGTTGCAAGGATACCGTGGCGACGGGCCGGTGCGCGTCGGCAACGAGGCCGCGGTCCAGGATCAGCACGATACCTATGGCAGCATGATCCTGGCGGCATCGCCGATGTTCTTCGATCGCCGCTTGCCACGCATGGGCGACGTCAACCTTTTTCGGCAGCTCGAGCCGCTCGGCGAGAAGGCCGCTGCCTTCGCCATGACGGCGGACGCCGGCATCTGGGAATTCCGCGGCCGCAAGCGAATTCACACGCATTCGGCGGCGATGTGCTGGGCCGGCTGCCAGCGCCTCGAAGCCATCGCCGCCCATCTCGGACTTGCCGACCGTGCCCACTATTGGGGCGCGACCGCGACAAAACTGGGCGATGAAATCCTGACGCGGGCCTGGAACGACAAACGCAAGGCGTTTACCGCCGCGGCCGATTGCGATGAGCTCGACGCCAGCGTACTCTTGCTGCCGGAACTCGGCCTGATCGAACCAAACGACCCGAAGTTCGTTAGTACTGTCGAGGTTGTGGAGCGGGAACTCCGGCGCGAGCAGCATGTGATGCGTTATGTCGGTTCCGACGACTTTGGGCTGCCTGAAACCGCGTTTCTGATTTGTCGATTCTGGTTGATTGACGCGCTCTGGATGACCGGCCGGCGCGAGGAGGCGCGCGACCGCTTCATCGACGCGCTCAAGATCAGGAACCGGTATGGCCTGCTCTCGGAGGACGTTCATCCGACCACCGGCGCGCTCTGGGGCAACTTCCCGCAGACCTACTCGATGGCCGGGCTCATTCTGACCGCGATGAAGCTGTCGCGCAGCTGGGAGGACCGCTATTGGCGCGGCTCGTCATAGTCTCGAACCGGGTGTCCGTGCCCGACGAAGGCGCGGTGCGCGCCGGCGGGCTCGAAGTCGCGGTCAAGGCGGCGCTCAAAACCATGTCGGGAATCTGGTTCGGCTGGAGCGGGCGCGTGACCCCGCGCTCCAAGGTCGAGACCCAGGAAATTGCGCGCGACAAGATCACCTACATCGTCTGTGATCTCGCCAAGGAAGACCACCAGGAATACTACAACGGCTTCGCCAATCGCGTGCTCTGGCCGATCCTGCACTATCAGGTCGACCGCGCCGAGTTTTCCCGTCGCGACCTCAGCGGCTATCTGCGGGTGAACGACTACTTCGCCCGGCAGCTGCACAACGTGCTCAAGCCGGACGACCTGATCTGGGTCCACGACTATCACCTGATGCCGCTGGCCAAGGCGCTGCGCGATCTCGGCCACAAGAACCGCATCGGCTTCTTCCTGCACATCCCCTGTCCGCCGCCGGAAATCCTCACCACCCTGCCGCATCACGAGCGCCTCATTCCGTCGCTCTGCGAGTATGACCTGGTCGGCTTCCAGACCGGCGACGACGCCTTCAACTTCAGCCGCTATCTCACCCGCGAATGCGGTCTGCACAGCCACGACTTCAACTTCCCGTTCGGCGAACGGACGATGCGGGTCGACGTCTTCCCGGTCGGCATCGAGACGGCGGTATTTGCGCGTCTGGCCCAGCGCAACGAGCGCTCCTCGTTCGTCGAGCACGTGCGCGAGAGTCTCGTGGGTCGCGTGCAGATCATCGGCGTCGACCGGCTCGACTACACCAAGGGGCTCAACCTGCGCATGGAGGCGTTCGAGCGCTTCCTCGCGACCCAGCAGCAGTGGCGCGGCAAGGTCACCTATCTGCAGATCACGCCAAAGAGCCGGAGCGACATCCGCGAATATGCCGAGATGGCGCAGTTGATCGGCGCGACCGCGGGCCGGATCAACGGCGCCTACGGCGAGGCCGACTGGACGCCGATCCGCTACGTCAACCGCGCCTATAGCCGCTCGACGCTGGCCGGCCTCTATCGTGGCTCGCGCGCCGGGCTGGTCACGCCGCTGCGCGACGGCATGAATCTTGTCGCCAAGGAATACATCGTCGCGCAGAATCCCGACGACCCGGGCGTGCTCATCCTGTCGCGCTTCGCCGGCGCCGCGAACGAATGCCAGGCCGCGCTGCTGGTCAATCCCTATGATCCCGACAGCGTCGCGGCGGCGATCGGTCAGGCGTTGTCGATGCCGCTCGCCGAGCGGCAGGAGCGCCACAGGTCGATGTTCCAGGCGCTTTCGCGCAACGACATTCAGAGCTGGGCCGACCGTTTCCTGAACGCGCTCGAGCGTCCGGCCACAGCGGCGACGAGCTTCGAGCAGATGGCGGCGGTAGGGATGCACTGACCGCCGCGGCGTCGCGCGCGCTCAGCCAAGAAGGTCCCTCGGGGTGCCGCCCGCAGCAATTACCATTCTAGCGCATGTCCCAGCGAAATGGGCGTCGGTTCGCCGTCAAGGACGCGCGCCACTTGATAGAGGGGATGCGAAGCCGATGTCAGGCGTCTTCGTTTACCCGCCATTGACCCAAGCCCTGGCAGGCTGGCGATCACGGGCCCACATCTCATGGGGCTCACCATGGAGCATGCCATGACCGCCAAGCTGTGCGGGATCGCCGGGCTGCTGCTGATCGCAGGCGTCGCCGTCGCGGACGCAGCGCCGAACATTCCGCCGAGCGAGTTGCCCGGTCGCGAGCGGGAGCGCTTCACCCCATCGCCGGTCGACCGCTTCACCGACCCGCTCGCGTCGCCGCGCAACGCCGAGCCGCTCTGGCGCTGGTGCGACGAGCAGCCCCGGCGCTCCAAGAAGAAGTCCAAGCGCAACCAGGGCTGCTGAACGTCGGCGAGGGCGCCTTCTCACGCCGCCTTCTTCATCCGCTTCACATCCGGCGGCACCGACTCGTCGGCGAGCATCGTCAGCGCCGTGTCGAGCGGCATCACCTGCTGGCCTTCCTTGCCCAGGCGACGGATCGACACCGTCCGCTCGGCCGCCTCCTTGCGCCCGACGACCAACAGCACTGGCACTTTGGCCAGCGAGTGCTCGCGCACCTTGTAGTTGATCTTCTCGTTGCGCAGGTCGGCCTCGACGCGCAGCCCCGCGCGCCGCGCTGCAGCGGTCACGTCCTGCGCGTAGAGATTGGCGTCGTCGGTGATAGTGGCGACGACCGCCTGCAGCGGGTTGAGCCAGAGCGGCAGATGCCCGGCAAAGTGCTCGAGCAGGATTCCGGTGAAGCGCTCGAGCGAGCCGAACATCGCGCGATGCAGCATCACCGGCGTCACCTTGTTGGAGTGCTCGTCGATGTAGAACGCGCCGAGCCGGCCCGGCAGGTTGAGGTCGACCTGCACGGTGCCGCACTGCCAGTCGCGGCCGATGGCATCGCGCAGGACATATTCGAGCTTCGGCCCGTAAAAGGCGCCTTCGCCCTTGTTCAGCGTCCACGGCCGGCCCGAGGCCTTGAGCGCCTCCATCAGCGCGGCTTCGGCCTTGTCCCACACCGCATCGTCGCCGATGCGCTGGTCCGGACGGTCGGAGAACTTGATGGTCACGTCCGGGAAGCCGAAGTCCCCGTAGATCGACAGGATCATATCGTTGATCTTGAGCGATTCCTCGGCGATCTGGCTCTCGGTGATGAACACGTGGGCGTCGTCCTGCGTGAAGGCGCGCACGCGCATCAGCCCGTGCAGCGCGCCCGACGGCTCGAAGCGATGCACCTTGCCGAACTCCGCGAGCTTGAGCGGCAAGTCGCGGTACGACTTGAGCCCGTTCTTGAAGATCTGAATGTGGCCCGGGCAGTTCATCGGCTTGATCGCGTAGATGCGCTCGTCGTCGTTGCGATGCTCCGTGAGGAACATCATCTCGCGATACTTTTCCATGTGGCCGGAGGTGACCCAGAGCTGGGAGTCCATAAGCTGCGGCGAGTTCACCTCGACGTAGCCGGCCTCGGTCTGCCGCCGGCGGATATAGTTCTCCAGCGTCTGGAACAGCGTCCACCCCTTCGGATGCCAGAACACCGAGCCGGGCGCTTCCTCTTGGAAGTGAAACAGATCCATCTCGCGGCCAAGCTTGCGGTGGTCGCGCTTTTCGGCCTCCTCGATCATCTTGAGGTAGGCGTCGAGCTCTTCTTGCTTGGCGAAAGCGGTGCCGTAGATGCGGCTCAGCATGTCGCGGGTGGAGTCCCCGCGCCAATAGGCGCCGGCGACCTTCATTAGCTTGAACGCACCGCCGACCCTGCCGGTCGAGGTCATGTGCGGGCCGCGGCAGAGGTCGAACCAGTCGCCCTGCTTGTAGATCTTGATCTCCTGGTCCTTGGGGATCGCGTCGACCAGTTCGACCTTGAACAGCTCGCCCTTGTCCTTGAACACGCGCTTGGCCTCGTCGCGCGACCACACCTCCTTGGTGAAGGGTTTGTCGCGCGCGATGATCTCGCGCATCTTCTTCTCGATCGCCTCGAAGTCTTCCGGCGTGAACGGCTGGTTGCGGAAGAAGTCGTAGTAGAAGCCGTTCTCGATCACCGGCCCGATGGTGACCTGGGTGCCGGGCCACAGCGTCTGCACCGCTTCCGCGAGCACGTGCGCGCAATCGTGCCGGATCAGCTCCAGCGAGCGCGGGTCCTCGCGGGTGAGAAACTCGATCTTGGCGTCCTTCTCGATCTTGTCGGACAGGTCGGCAAGCGTGCCGTCGAGCGCCATCGCCACCGTGCGCTTGGCAAGCGACGGGGAAATGCCTTTAGCGATGTCAAGACCGCTGATGCCGTTGGGATAGTCCCGACACGCGCCGTCGGGAAAAGTCAGCGCGACCATCACTCACTCCTGTTGCTCACTCGCTGCCTACGAACGCAGGTAAGCGTGGCCGGACAGTCTTACCGTCTTTGTGAGCGCACTATGTCCGGATCGTGCACTACCATGCTGCCGTCGCGTTAAGAATTGCGGCAAACGCGGCAGCACTTATACAATGCGGCGGCGCGTCGCAACAGCGCGCGATTGCATGTCGATACCGCCCGCCTCGTGCACGACGCGCTCAAGGGATTCAAAATCTTGTCGACCGACGTGAATGTCGCGCGTCAATCGCCGCCACAATCGCGCTTATCTGTGTACCCGCGAACGAGATTATCAGCATACCGCGCGCATTTCGTGCTTGCGTGTTGCATTCGCCGCACAATGATCAAAGTGGGATCACACCACCGCCAACTTCCTTGTCGAGGTTCCGAACGTCCGCGTGAGGCACCGCGAGTTCAACGTTAGCGAACGAAGCGCGGATCTAAGTAGCAACCGGTGAGGGCTGCTACGCGTGAGTGTGTGTTGCGTAGTTAGGTCCGCCGCTTCACGGGGGTGAAGATGTGGGGAGGTCTGCGGCGGCCCAAGGGGCCACTTCAGGTGACTTGCGTATTGGCCGCGACGGTGGTCGTCGCAGCCTTTTCCATCTCGCCTACCTATGCACAGACGGCTCGTAATCGTTGGTTCCCGGAAAAGCAGAACTTCGGTGCGATCGTTGAACGTCTTAATGCCAATACCGTCACGATCGTTTCGGGCAATCTCAACGGAGCCTATCTGTCGATCGCCGCCGACTTGACGGCGGTGCTCGATGACGGAGACGACTTTCGGGTCTTGCCCATCATGGGCAAGGACGGCGTGCAGAACATCCGTGATGTACGCTTTCTCAAGGGCGTCGATCTCGGCATCACTCAGACCAATCTTCTCAACGCGGCCCGTCGCGGCAATGAGCTCGGCCCGCTCGACGGCAGGATCGTTTACATCGCCAGGCTGTTCAGCGAGGAACTGCATCTCGTCGTCCGCGCCGATTCCGGCATAACGTCGATCGAGCAGCTTGCCGGCAAAAAGGTCAACTTCGGCGGCGCCGGCAGCGGGACGCAGTGGTCGACGCGCGACATCTTCAGCCGCCTCAACGTCAAGGCCGAGGAGGTCAATCTGAGGCAGGCCGACGCCATCGAGAAATTGAAGGCTAGTGAGATCGCCGGCAGCGCTCTGATCGCCGCCAAGCCGGCGACCGCGATGGCGAGACTGAAGGCGGACGAAGGCCTGCGCTTTCTGCCGATGTCGTTCGCCAAGCAACTGCATGACGACTATCTGCCGGGCGTCCTGACCAGCGCGGACTATCCGGGCGTCGTGCCGGCCGGCGAAGAGGTTGAGACCGTCGCAGTTGGCGCCGTGCTCATTGCCTACAACTGGCAGAAGGGAAGCGAGCCCTATCGGCGGCTCGAAGACTTCGTTGGGCGCTTCTTCTCCAAGTTTTCCGAATTCAAGCAGCCGCCGCGTCATCCGAAGTGGCAGGAGACGAATTTTGCAGCTGCGCTGCCTGGCTGGGCCCGCTTCCAGCCGGCCGAGGACTGGCTTGCGCGCAACCGCGAGGTGCTGACCGCGCGCAGTCAGTTCAACGAGTTCCTGAGCAGCCGCAACGGCGGCGCGGCGATCGCGACCCAGGAGGAACGCGAGCGTCTATTCCTCGAATTCGTCAAGTGGACGCAAGGGCGCGATCGCCGCTGAGAAGGAGGTTCGTCAGCAAGCGAATGGCATGCTTCGACCGCAACGGTCGGACAGGGGAGGCGAGTATGAGTACTCCAGTCCAGAAGAACCAAGACGCCGACGATCTGCAGCTTGAAGCGCCGCCGCGGGAACTTCCACCAACCCAGCCGTCGGCCCAGCAATCGGTCCATCAGTCCGTTCAGGATTCGCCCTCGACGGTGCCGGACGCGAACGGTCCGCAACCGCGCGAAGCAGGCTCCAACCCTGAGCCGTGGTCTCCGCCCTCGCTGTGGCCGCGGACCGCAGACTCTCCTCCGACGTCACCGGACGTCCGGGACGATCACGGCGAGCGACGGCAGCCGAAAGTCGAAACGACACCGCTGCGACCGCAGGCCGCGGCGCGCATGCCGCGAGGGCTGGGGGGCCCCAACATTGCAGCGCCCTCCGGGCCGCAGCCGCCGCGCACCGCACACACGGCGCCTCCCGGCGTTGACGGGATCGACGCGATCTGGCCGCCAGGCGGGCGGAAGCAGCCGGAATTCGAAGGCGACCTCGCGATCAAGGCGCTTCGACGACGGCTGTCGCTCGATGCTGAACTGGTGCCGGCACCGCCGATCCGGCGCCGATCGGGTTCCCTCATGCTGTCGCTCGGCCGGCTGTCGCTCGTGGTGCTGGTGGCCGGGCTTGTCGCCGGCGGCGTCGCGCTCATCTCCTTCGACACGCGACCCGACGTGCTGGCGATGTTCAAGCGCGACGAGGCTACGGCAGCGGCGCCCATGCTCGCCGGCGTGCAGAGCGCATCGCAGCCGGCGCAAGCGGTACCGCGCCTCATCGTCGAGGGCCGGCGGACCTTCGCCAACGAGGCCCTCGCGCTCGGCGTTTCGCTCAACGGGGCGACCGGTAGCGAGTTCGCACTCCTGACCGGACTTGCCACCGGCACCAAGCTTTCGGCCGGGGGCCCGTTCGGGGCCAACGGCTGGCGGATTCCCGCACAGGAACTGGGATCGGCACTCGCCTATGCGCCGAAGGATTTCGTCGGCGTGATGGAGGCGTCGATCGATCTGCGCATGCCCAACAACACGCTCGTCGACAGCCAGTTCGTGCGGCTCGAATGGGTGCCCAAGCAGCCCGAGGTCCGTGCCCGGGCGGTGGTGCGGCCCGAGCGCGAAGGGCCGCGGCCCGCGGCCGTGGTGGTCCGGCCGATCGACGCGGCCGAGGCCGACCTCCTGGTCAAGCGCGCCCAGGACTATTTGAAGTCCGGGGATATCGTATCGGCCCGATTGGTGTTGCGGCGGGTCGCCGGCGCGGGCAACGCCCAGGCCGCTTTGACGCTTGGCGCAAGCTTCGACCCGATCGTATTCGAGGAAATTGGGGTCTTGGGCTTCGCAGCCGACGTGGCGCAGGCCCGCGTCTGGTATCAACAGGCTGCGGAACTCGGATCGACCGAGGCCAAGAGTCGCCTCGAGCGGTTGGCGAAACTGGCGCCCTGAGCGCCGACAAGTCCTTGGTTTCAAACGGCGAGCCAGCGGGAACCGAAAAGTTCCCTCAGCAAGCTATTTTTTTGCTGCGCGGCACTGGACCAGAATCGGTTCTGCCACTAAGAAATAGGGCGTGGCCCGTCTCTTGCTTGAAGAGCGACATGAAGGTCGCCGGCGCCCAAACGCACCAGCAGGCGCATCAAGTCGAGACGGCAGGGAAAAGAGGGGTCAGCGTGAACCGATATCTGGTCGGAGCTTCGACACTGGCGCTCGCCTGCCTGCTGGCGTTCGCCAACGAGAGTTCAATCGCCAAGGATGAGAAGAAGCCTGCGCCGATGCGCTTCGAGTGGCGCACGGAAGGGCCGACCGAGCAGTGCGGCCAGTATTGCCGCACCTGGATTTCGGCGACCGGCGTGATCTCCGAAGGCACCGCCCGCGATTTCGAGTCGTTTGCGAAGACCAACGATGTCCGCGGGGCAACCCTCGTGCTCGATTCCGAAGGCGGTTCGGTCTTGGCAGCACTTGCGCTCGGCCGCGCCATCCGCGGCTACGGCATGACCACGACGGTCGGCAAGACGAACGTGCTCCCGGCCAACGGCAGCGCGCCGCGGGCGACGCTCTCACCCACCGCCAATTGCGAGTCGATGTGCGCCTTCATCCTGCTCGGCGGGACGCGCCGCTACGTGCCGCCGCAGGCGCGCGTGATGGTCCACCAGATCTGGCTGGGCAGCAAGAGCCGGCGCTCGCTCGAGTTCAGTTACTCGGCCGAGGAGCTCGGGTTGGTGCAGCGCGATATCGGCAGCCTCGCGCGTTACACGGTCGAAATGGGTGGCGGTATCGAGCTGATTGAGACCGCGCTGCGGGTGCCGCCATGGGAGCCGATGTACGCGCTCTCCCATGAGGAGCTGCGCCGAATGCGGGTCACCACGGTCGACAATCTGTTCGAGGGCGATACCCCGGTCGCGTCGGTGCCGGTCGCGTCGCCGGGTGCGATCACCACCTCCGCCCAGGCTCAGCGCAGCGACTGAGCTACGACTGCGGTGCGGGGACATGGGTGCCGCGCCATCGCCCATAACGCCACGGCAGGTACCAGCGCGCGCGCGCAGGCAGCGCGGCCGGAACGGCGTCGATCCCCGAGGTGCCCCTCATCCAGCCCCCCGCCCAGAGGCCGAAGCGGCCGATCGCCTCGTCGGCATAGTGCGAGCAGGTCGGCAGGTGGCGGCAGTGGAAGCCGACCAGCGCGGACAACGTGTAGCGATAGAGTCTGACGAGGCCCTGTCCGGCCAGCCGTGGCGCGCGCCGTAGGGCGAAGCTCATTCCGCCGCCACCGCCTGGCGGCGCTTGGCCTCGATCTGGTTGATGGCGTCGACCACCGCGTCAAAGGTCAACAGTGTCGAGGCATGGCGCGCCTTGTAGTCGCGCACCGGCTCAAGCACCGCGATGTCGGCCCACTTGCCGTCGGGCGGCGCGCCGTTCTCCTTGAGCATCTTGCGCACCGCTTCGCGCAGGCTGCGGAGTTCGTCGGCCCTGGCGCCGATCACGTTGCGCGCCATGATTGAGGAGGAGGCCTGACCGAGCGCGCAGGCCTTCACCTCATGGGCGAAGTCGGTGACCGCGTCGCCGTCCATCTTCAGGTCCACGGTGACGGTCGACCCGCACAGTTTAGAATGGGCGGTGGCGCTGGCCTCCGCGTCGGGGAGCCGCCCCAGCCGCGGAATATTGCCGGCCAGCTCGATAATCCGCTTGTTGTAGACGTCGTTGATCATGGCTTTCGGAAGCGGTTAATGGCGAATCCGCCGATTGCGCCGTGCGCCTGAACGAATATATAGGGACTGTTTGGCAGGTGCGAGCAGGGTAAGCCTCGCGTCGGCCAGGCGGGTTTCGCACCAGCGAAGCCATGTAATATGGGAATGCGGCGTCCGGTGGGCGCGCATGGGTCCCAATACCCACGGCGCGCTATGACTGATGCGGCCGCCCCGGTGACACCCCCGGTCCAAGGCTTTGGGATCGGTCGAACGGAGAGACCGTTATGGACGCTGTCGTCAAGCCGTTGCGCAAGGCGCAACTTTCCGACCATGTCAGACAGGCCCCCGCTACGGCGCGACCCTCGCGCGAGGACGCCGAAGCTGCAGTGCGCACGCTGATCGCCTTTACGGGCGATTACCCGGAGCGCGAAGGCCTGCTCGACACGCCCAAGCGCGTGATCGACGCCTACGAAGAGCTCTATCGCGGCTATCGCGAATGCCCGGCCGAGGTACTCGACCGCACCTTCAGCGAGATAGGGAAATATGACGACTTCGTGCTGGTGCGCGATATCGCCTTCAACTCCCATTGCGAGCATCACATGATGCCGTTCATGGGTAAGGCGCATATCGCCTACAAGCCGGTCGAGCGCGTGGTCGGGCTGTCGAAGCTGGCGCGGCTGGTCGACGTCTATGCGCGGCGCCTGCAGACGCAGGAGCACATGACCTCGCAGATCGCGACCGCCATCGACGAGATCCTCAATCCGCGCGGCGTGGCGGTCATGCTCGAGGCCGAGCACATGTGCATGTCGCTGCGCGGCGTCGAGAAGCCGGGATCGTCGACGATCACGACCCAGTTCACCGGTTCGTTCCGCGACAATCCGGACGAACAGGTCCGCTTTATGAACCTGGTGCGCGGGCGCTGATCGCCCCCCGCTAGTGCCCCGAACCCGAAGTTCGCACGCCAGTGCCGCGCGTCCGATTGCGAACTTCGGGTTCAAAAGCGGCACTAGAAGCTTAGAAGTGCTAGTGTCCCTTTGTTTCCGAAGTTCGCATGAGAATGTGCCGCGAGTATTTGCGAACTTCGGAATCGGGACACTAGATCGCGTGAGGCACCTGTGGCCGATCCATCCGCATTCGCGAAGCCCGGCTCGGCCGAGGAGGCCGAGGAAGGCCGCACGTTGGCGCCGAAGTTCGATGCCGACGGGCTGGTGACCTGCGTCGCCACCGATGCGCAGTCGGGCGAGGTGCTGATGGTCGCGCACATGAATGCGCAGGCGCTGGCCAAGACGATCGAAACGGGGGACGCCTGGTACTACAGCCGCTCGCGCCGGCAGCTCTGGCGCAAGGGCGAGACGTCGGGGCACGGCCAGCGCGTTATCGAGATGCGGATCGATTGCGACCAGGACGCGGTCTGGATCACGGTCGAGCAGACGGGCGCCGGTGCCTGCCATACCGGCCGGCGCTCGTGCTTCTACCGCGCGGTGCCGCTCGGCAAAACGGGCGCAGTGACGCTCGAATTCCGCGACGACAAGACCTTCGATCCGAAGTCGGTCTATCACAGCAGCTAACCCACCCCGGCGGCCTTGGCGCGCGCGATCAGCGCCTGGGCGCGGACGAGATGTGGCCGGTCGTACATCACGCCATCGATCGCGACGACGCCCCCGCCCGGCGCGGCCGTGAACGCGGCCACGATCGCCTTGGCGCGCGCGACCGCCTCGGCGGTCGGCGTGAACACGTCGTTGATGATCGCCACTTGCGCCGGATGGATCGCGAGCCGGGCCGCGAAGCCGTCGCGGCGCGCCTCCTCGGTCTCGCGCTTCAAGCCCGCAAGGTTGCGGAAATCGACATAGACCGTCTCGATCGCGGTCACGCCGGCGGCGGCAGCAGCGAACAGGCATATGGAGCGCGCAAGCCGGTAGGGCCCGGTAAGATGGCCCTCGGCGTCACGGTTCGCCTCGGCCCCGACCTCCGCGGACAGGTCTTCCGGCCCCCAGGTCAATCCGATCAGCCGCGCGCTCGCGCCGGCCAGGCTGCCGGCCGCAAACAGCCCGGCGGCGGTCTCGAACGCCTGCGCCACGATCTTGACATGCCCCTCGTCGAGGCCCGCGATCGCCTCGCGCGCCGTAAGCTTGGCGTCGGCATGGATCAGCGAGGCGCCGCCTTCGGCCTTCGGCAGCAGGATGGCGTCGGGTCGCGCCGGCACGATGGCGTCGAGGTCGGCATCGGTGAGGCCGGTCGCCAGCCCGTTGACGCGCACCAGGAGGCGAGGGCGCTTCGTCTGCTGCGCCGCCTGCTTGATGAAGGCCGCCGCGCTCGCCCGCGCCGGTGCCTTGCGATCGCCGGCGATCGAATCCTCGAGGTCGACGATCACCGCGTCGGCGCCGCTGGCAAACGCCTTGTCGAGCTTGGAGCCGCCATCGGCGGGAACGAACAGGAGGGAACGCATCAGGCCTCGATCATGCCTTCGGTGATGATGACCGCCGAGCCGCCAATGGTTGCGGACGTGAGCGTGCCGCCGGCGATCGTGATCTGCAATTCGATCAGGCTCGGCCGCCCCATCTCGTAGCCTTGTTCGATGACGAACCGGTGCTCGCCGTCGCCGGGCGACAGCGCCTGCGCGCACAGCCCGGCGAACGCCGCGGCAGCCGAGCCGGTGGCCGGGTCTTCGACGACGCCGAGCCGCGGCGCGAACATCCGGGCATGGAAGTTGTTCTTGCCGTCGATCGTCTCGCGGCAGAAGACGAAGGCCGAACTGCGGCCGCCGGCCTCGAAGGCCTCGTCCCAGCTGGCGTCAATCGGGCGGCAGCGGCGGATGGCGTCGAGGCCGCGCACAGGAACAAAGGTGAAGGTATTGCCGACCGACCAGCGGGCGGGCGCGAGCTGCTCGAACCCGATGTCGTCCACCGTGAGTCCGATCGCCGCCGCGATCGCCGCGCGGCTCGCGGCCGTACCTGCGGGTTTTGGCAATTCCGGCAGAGTGAAGCGCGCGTGGCCGCGGTCTGCGCCCTCGGGCGCCGCCGTGCAACGGATGATGCCGATCTTCTCCTCGAGCACGATGTTGCTGGTGTGCCCGTGGCCGTTGAGCGCGAGGATGAGCGCGGTGCCGACGGTCGGGTGGCCGGCAAACGGCAGCTCGACGCCGGGCGTGAAGATGCGCACGCGCGCGGTGCTGCCCGCGGCCTCGGGCTTGAGCACGAACACCGTTTCCGGGTGGCCGAACTCGCGCGCCACTGTCTGCATGGTGGCGCCGTCGAGGGCGTCCGCGTCGAACACCACCGCGAGCGGATTGCCCGTAAAGCGCCGGTCCGTGAACACGTCGAGGGTGGCGAACTGAAGCTTCATGATCAGGCCGGCCGCATTCGCATGAACGCCTGCCGGCGGCACTCGGCGACGAGCTTGCCGTCCTGGTTGTAGGCGCGGTGATGGAACTGGACGATGCCGGTGCCCGGCCGCGAGTTCGACTCGCGCTTGCCAAGAATCTCGGTCGAGCAGTGGACGGTGTCATTCTCGAACAGCGGGTGCGGGAAGCGCACCTCCTCCATGCCGAGATTGGCGATGGTGGTGCCGACGGTCAGTTCGGCGACCGAGATGCCGACCATCAGCCCGAGCGTGAAGAACGAGTTCATCAGCGGCTTGCCCCACTCGGTCTCCTGTTCGCAGAAGTGCCGGTCGATGTGCAGCGGCTGCGGATTGAGCGTCATATTGGAGAACAGCATGTTGTCCATCTGCGTCACGGTGCGGCGCAGCCCGTGCTCGTAGACGTGCCCGATCACGAAATCATCGAAATACATGCCTCCGCGCGGGTGGCGCTCCGCCGGATTTTCAGCCATCGGATACCTCCAGAGGGGCGTTTGTTAAGGTCTCGTTTACCATAGTCCCCGACATTCGGCAGGACTCCCAAGGGGCCCGCGACTCGGGCCGAACCACCTTATGCCGGCCGACGGCAGCACGAACGTCCCGCGCCCACCGGCGCCGATCCCCAACATCCGCCCACCCACGACGGCGGTCACCGGGGCTATTCAAAAGGCCGCAAAGTCGACCGGCGCGAGCTTCGACTACCTGCTGGCGACCGCCAAGGTCGAGTCGAACCTCGATCCCAGCCTGACGATGCGGACCTCGACCGCGACCGGGCTGTTTCAGTTCCTGGAGCAGACCTGGCTCGGCGTGATGAAGACGGCGGGTCGCGCCTTCGGGTTCGCGCAGTATGCCGATGCGATCACGCAGATCAGTTCCGGCCGCTACGTGGTGGACGATCCGAAGCTGCGCGCCGAGATGATGAAGCTGCGCAAGGACCCGGCCGCCAACGCGGTCATGGGCGGGGTGATCACCCAGCAGAACGCGGCGGTGGTGGCGAAGCGCATCGGGCGCAAGCCGACCGAAGGCGAGCTCTACGTGGCGCATTTCTTCGGCCCCTATGCCGGCTCGAAGGTGATCCAGCAGGCGACCAGCAATCCGGATGCGAACGCGGCCGCGCTGTTCCCGGCAGCGGCGCGCGCCAACCGCTCGATCTTCTATGACCGGCAGGGCAATGCCCGCAGCATCGCCGGCGTGCATAACGAGCTGATCCGCCGCTACCAGGTCGCGAAGGCGCGCCACACGCCCGGGGCACCGGTCATCGCCGCGGCGACGCCCACGCCGAGCGCCGCACCAACCGCCCCGGCGCGGGCGGCAGAGGCGAGCGCGCCGAAGCGGACTCAGCCGGCCGCTCCGGTCCAGGACACCGCCGCCGTCACCGACGCCATTGCGACCGCGCGCGCCCGGGCGCGAGAAAGGCCGGTCGTTCCGCAAGCTCAGCCGACGCCTGCGGCTGCACAGTCTTCGCAATCGTCGTCGCAATCGGTGTTCCATTCGCTGTTCGAGACCGAGGAGCGGCGCGGGGCGGTGTCGCCGGTTGTCGCCGACCTGTGGACGCCGCGCGACGAGACCAAACGGGCCCCGGCGAGCCAGCCGGCGCCCCCGGTCGACCGCGCGCCCGGCGTGCCGCTCGACCTCTTTCGGGAGCTGTCACCGCTCTCGCGCGCTTTGTTCGACGGCA
>WNGB01007113.1_pt1 | contig 28245 bp, 31 predicted proteins | sample 5400681 | NCBI WGS metagenome assembly WNGB01 (sample SAMN13153367, study PRJNA577476) | soil metagenome | isolation source: 115 cm soil or saprolite under grassland replicate 2 | place: USA:California | collected 2016-06-15
ACCTCACACACGTGCTTGCCCCTGTGGTTTGCCGAGCCGCGCGCGGGCGAGCAGCGGACCGACGGCGCGTAGCGCCACGAGGGACGCGGTTGAGCGAAAAGCGCGCGGCGGTCACGCAGCGGAGCAATTTTTCCAAAAAGCGGAGCAATTTCCAAAAAGAAACTCGTTACGAGGCGGTCATGCAGCGGAGATCTTTTCCAAAATGAGAGGCGATCAGAGTGCAGTCAGGAGCGCGTAGCGGCGGGGGGTTATGCCAAAGGCGGCGCGGAACATGCGTGTGAAGTGGGCTTGATCGGCGAAGCCGGCTTCTAGGGCCAGAGTGGCGAGCGGTGTGCCACCGTTGCGGAGTCGATCGCGCGCGAAGTCGAGCCGGCGCAGCAGTGAATAGCGGTACGGGCTGGTGCCGTACAGCGCCCGAAACTGGCGTGCTAGGTCATAGCGGGTCAATCCGGTGAGTGCTTCCAGGTCCACCGAGCGCACCACCCGATGGGTGCCGTCCAGATACAAACGTGCCCGATTCAGTGCTGGTTCATCCAATCGGGCCGGCGGGCTGGCGCCGTGGTCGGCTGCAACGAGGAGGCCTTCGGCCAGGCGCAAGACGAGGCTGTCAACGGCGAGGGGCGCCAACTCGGAGGCGAAGGCGGCGTGGACGGCTGAGGCAAGCCGCGCGTTGTCGGACACGGGTTCGCGCACGAACGGCAACCCGGAGCGGCCAGTCAGCACGCGCACCGCGGCCGAGATACGCGCCGGTTCGACGTACAGGATGCGATAGCCAAACCCGCCTTCGGCGCCCGCCCGGCCATCGTGCAGCTCGTCGGGATGGAGCACCGTCACCTGCCCGCGCAAGCTGTTTTCGACCTTGCCGCGATAGTCGAAGGTCTGTACGCCGACGTCAGTTACACAGATGCCATAGGTGTCGTGGCGATGCCGCGAGTAGGCGTGGCCGCTGAACCAGGCGCGCATGAGCTCGACGCCCTCGAACGGACCACGACGACGCACCCAGTCGCGCGGGTCGCACAAACCTTCAAGACCTTCGACGGTCGGCGCGTCTAGGCTGGGCGTCATGCGCGGAGTCTATCGATCGCGGCGAGTGGGCGGCCATTGAAGCCCGAGCAGGCGCTGGCTTTCGCGGTGTTCTCGGTCGTGGCGGCTGGCACACCCGGACCGAGCAACGCACTGCTGACGGCCACCGGCGCCAGCGTCGGTGTGCTGCGCGGTCTGCCAGCCCTGCTCGGCGTTTCTGTCGGCATGGGGCTGATGATGTTCGGGGTCGGGTTCGGCCTTGGGTCGCTCATCCTGGCAAACCCGGCGGTACTCAGCATCGTCAAGTGGTGCGGCGCCGCGTTTCTGCTGTGGCTGGCCTGGAAGATCGCGACCTCGCGCAGTCATGCCGTCAGGGACAGCCGACGGCCGGTCGGATTCCTCGGCGCCGCCGCCTTTCAGTGGGTCAATCCGAAGTCGTGGCTGGTCTGTACCAGCGCGGCGGCCACCTTCCTCGATCCGAACACTGGCGGGGCGGCGCTGCAGTCCGGGGTGCTCGCGCTCACATTCGTGGTCGTCTCATTGCCGAGCTGCTTGCCGTGGTTGGCGTTCGGCGCCGTGATGCAGCGCCTGCTGCGATCGGAGCGCGCGCAACGCACGTTCAACGTCGCCATGGCCGTGCTGCTGGCAGCGTCCGTCGTCCTGATCGTGTTCGACTAGAGCCAGCCGGTGCGCTTGAAGCCGACGAACAGGGCCACGCACGAGCCGACCATGGAGACCAGCGCGAGCGGGTAACCGAGCGCCATATGCAGTTCGGGCATGCGCTCGAAATTCATGCCCTCGATGCCGGCGATCATCGTCGGAACGGCAATGATCGCCGCCCACGCCGCGAGGCGGCGCATGTCGCGATTCTGTTCGACCGACCATTCGGCCAGCCGTTTCATCTCCTTGTTCTCTTCGACGGAAATCATCGACAGGTTCACTTCGAATGCAGTGGTGAGGAGTTCGCGCAGGTTGTCGACCATTTCGTTGATGCGAATGACGTGATCGAGAACGTCTCGAAAGTATGGTCGTGTGTCGTCTGGGATCAGCTCGATATCGAAGCGCATCAGGCGATTGCACACTTCGATGAGCGGGGCGACTGCGCGCTTGACGCGCAGCAGGTCGCGTTTGAGCTGGTAGATGCGCGCGAGCGTCTGCCGGCTGACGCGGTCGGTATCGCCGAGCAGTTGTTCTTCGAGGGTGGCGACTTCCTCTTCGAGCGCGGCCACGATCGGGAAGTACTGATCCACCAGGAAGTCCATCAACGCGTACAGCACGAAGCCCGGGCCGCGAGCGAGTAGTTTGGGCGAGGCCTCGCAGCGCGCGCGCAGCTCGGTGTACGCCCGCTGCGAGCCGTGGCGTACGGTGAGCACGTAGCGCGGTCCGACAAAAACGTGCGTCTCACCAAACTTGACGCTCAGCAGCCCGTCGGCGGAATGGATCAGATAAGCCGTGCGCAACACCACGAACAGTGACTGCTCGTACTGCTCGAGCTTGGGCCGCTGATGGGCGCGGTGGGCATCCTCGATCGCCAGGTCGTGCAGCTTGAATTCCTTCTGCACTTTGCGCAGCAGGTCTTCGTCGGGCTCGTACAGGCCGATCCAGATGAATCCATCGACCCCGTCGAGGACATCGCCGATGTGGTCGAGCGGGACATCGGCGAGGCGGCGCCCGCCGGCGTAGGCGGCGCAGGTGACGACACCACGGTGCGTGCCCGGGCTTGGCGGTGCGGCGCTGACGCGCGGGGCGACGTCGGTCATCGCGCTTTGATCTTAACGCCAGCCCGTGCGCCTCAGCTTGGGCGCTATTCCACGACTCCAGTCGGCGCTATGCCTCGTTTTCGAGGGGCAGCACGATGGTGAACGTGCTGCCCCGCCCCTCGCCCTCGCTCTCGGCCCAGATCTGGCCGCCGTGGCCTTCGACAATGCTGCGCGTGATGTACAGGCCCAGGCCGACGCCCGCCGTGGTCCGCGACAGGCGCGTGTCGGCGCGATGGAAGCGGTCGAAGATGCGCTCCTGCTCACCCGGCGGGATGCCCACGCCGCGGTCGATCACGCGTACCACCGCGAACACACGGTCGTCGATGGTGCGAACTTCGCCGGCGATCAGCACTTCGCCGCCTTGCGGGCTGTACTTGATCGCGTTCTGCACCAGATTGAACAGCGCGCGGCGCAGCTGATCGGTGTCGCCGCGGACGAGCGGAAACGTTGGCGTGAACGTCGAGCGCAGACTGTGCTTGGGCGCGCGTGGCGCTAGCTGGTCGATGACCTCGCTGACCAGCTGCGGCAGCTCGACGCTGCCGACGCGCATGGCGACGCGGCCGGCCTGGATGCGGCTCAGGTCGAGTAAGTCGCTGATCAGCCGCGTCAGGCGGTCGCACTCCTCCTCGATATTGCGCGAGACGCGCTGGATGGTCTCGGGTGGCCAGGTGGCGTCTTCGCGCGCCAGGGTGGCGGCGTAGCTCTTGATGATCGCAACCGGTGTCTGCAGCTCGTGCGAGACGATCGATACGAACGTGTTCTGCATTTCTTCCAGGCGGGTCTTTTCGGCCAGCATGGCGGCCGTAGCCCGGCCCTGTTGGAGCGCGCCTGCCGCCTGGCGGGCAAAGACGTCGAGTACGTGCAAGTCGCGATCGGAGAATCCGCCCGCGTCCGAGTGGCGGAAGACGTAGATCACGCCCAGTAGCTGCTCCTCGTGCTGCATTGGCAGCGCCAGCACGTGGTAGCGGCGCGCCCAATCGCCGAAGCCTGTCGGCACATACAGCACGCTGACCTGCTCGCCGAGCTGGCCCAGAACGTTCAAGATCGCGCGATCCAGACGCGGATGCAGGCTGGCCACGGCGCCCGTTGGCAGACCGTAGCTGGCGCGGGGTACGAGCCGATCGCCCTCGAGCAGGGCGATAACGCCAGCGCTGCCCTGCAGGATCTCCACCGCCGAGACCACAATCAGCTGTAGCACCGGCGCCGGGTCGGCCACCGTGGCTGCTATTTGTGCCGATCGGGTGGGGTGCATGTCGGGGGTCGACCCCCTGAATGCTATCCTCGGTCGGGCCGACGTATGTGGCGCATTGTTGTCATCCTCGTCCTGGTCGGGCTGCTCCTTGTCTCCACGGGCGCCAACGTGTTCCTGGCGCGCCAGATGCTGAGTGACCAGACCGATGCGAATCGGCTACGGACGCGGGCGGTCGCCGCCGAGGCGACACGTGGCACGCTGCAAACACAGGTTGACGAGCTCAAGACACAGGCCGGCCAGGCATCCACAGCGACGACGCCCGGGCCAGTCACGACCAGCCCAGGTGCACCCGTGCCGACGGTCGCCACAGCAGCAGGACCAGATCGCGCGGTGCTGCAGCGCATTCAACAGCAGGTGTCCCAACTGCGCGGTCTGCAACCGAAAAGCGACGTACAACTGCGCTTCCTGAACGAAGCCGCGCTGCGTCAATACTTCCTGACCAATTTCGAACGCGATTACCTACCCAATGAACGCGAGTCAGATCAAAAATTGCTGACCACACTGGGCCTACTGCGCGCCAACGAGAGCATCGTGCAGCTCTTGCTCGACGTGCTCGAGGAGCAAGTGATCGGCGTCTACAACGAAGACGAGAAAGTGATGTATCTCGTCGACGACAACAATAGCCAGTTCACGCCAGATGAAAAGACAACCTTTGCGCATGAGTACAACCACGCGCTGCAGGACCAGTACTTCGATCTGACCAAGCTGGCCCCCAAACATCCTGACAACGACGATCGCTCGCTGGCGGCCCAGGCCTTGATCGAGGGTGACGCGGTGCTGATTCAGCGCTTGTGGGCCCAGGAGAATTTGTCGGCCGACGAGCTCAACCAGCTCGGCCAGAGTGCGACGACCGACTCGAAGCTGTTTTCGGCGCCGCTGTTCGTGCGCGAGCAGCTGCTGTTCCCGTACGGCGACGGCTTCAACTTCGTGCGGCGCATCTACCAGACCGGTGGCGGCAATGCCGGCGTCGACGAGGTCTTCCGCAATCCGCCCGATTCGACCGAGCAGATCCTGCATCTCGAGAAGTACCGCACGCGCGAAAAGCCGGTCGAGGTGACGTTGCCTGACCTCGCGGCCGGGCTGGGTGACGGCTGGCGCAAGATCAACTCGAACGTGCTGGGCGAGCTCGACGTGCGGCTGATCCTCGAGCAATTGACCGACACCGGCCGCGCCACGCGGGGCTCGGCCGGCTGGGGCGGCGACCGCTGGTTGCTGCTCGAGAAAGATGGCCGCCAGGCGCTCGTGATCAAGACCGTCTGGGACACCGAAACCGATGCCCGCAACTTCTTCGATACGTTCGGCCTGGCTATGCGCAACCGGTTCGGCGGCGCCAAGCAAGAGGAAGCCTCGCCCACGCGCCAGGCGCTCACCGCGCCGACGAACGCGACCGAGGTCCGCCGCGCTGGCCAGACAGTACTCGCCGTGATCTCGTTTGACCGTCCGAGTGCTGAGGCGCTCGTGACCGCCGTCGGCGCGCCTTAGCCCGCGCTGGAAGGGCGGGCCGAGGCCGCTCAGGCGCTCGGGTGTGATACGCAGCACGTAGCCCGGCGGCGGGTCGGCGATCACGTCCGATTAGAGCTCCAGGCGCAGACCGTCGTAGGCAATCTCAACCGCTGGGCCAATTTTGTCGTTGGTCGTCTGGTGCTCCAGGGTGTGGCCAACGTGCGTCAGGTAAGCGCGTTCGGGCTGGAGGTCCTCGACGAGCGCCAGCGCTTCCGGGACGCTGAAGTGGGTCGGGTGCGGCTCCCAACGCAGGGCGTCGACGACGAGGATCTGTAGGTCATGAAGGAGCACGCGCGATGCCGATGGGATGCCGCTCGTGTCGGTCAGGTAGGCGAACTTGCCGATGCGGTAGCCCGTCGAACGAATGGCGCCGTGGCGCATCGGAATGGGTTGGATACACGTGCCGCCGACGAAGAACGGCGCCGCGTCGACGGCGGTAAAGCCGATGTGCGGAATAAGGCCGATCCATGGGGTGCCCGCGAAGGCATACGCGAAGCGCTCGCGCAGCGCCGCACCGGTCGCGGCGTCGCCGAAGCAGGGCAGGACGCCGCCTAGCCGCGCGTTGAACGCTTTGAGGTCGTCGATACCGGCAGTGTGATCGGCGTGCAGGTGGGTGTACAGCACGGCATCCACCTGACTGAGGCCTTCGCGCAGCATCTGCAGGCGCATCTCGGGGCCACTGTCGATCAGTAGGTGGACGCCCTCGTCAGTCTCGACGTAGGCCGAAGCGCGAGTGCGTTTATTGCGTGGGTCCTGGCTCGTGCAGGTGGCGCAGCGGCAGCCGATCACGGGCACGCCATAGGAGGTGGCGGTGCCCAGGATGACTACGCGCATGGTTTATACGGATGACAGTAGCGCAAATGTGTGTGGGGCCAGCACGCCGACCATCAGGCCGGTGATGATCTGGCCCCGTTGGCGTCTGAACTTGAGCACCCAGCGGGCGATGGCGAAGCCCGCCAGGCCTTCCATGGCCATCGGCAGTGGCAGCCATACGAGCCGCGTGGTGAGCGACGGCTGTGCGCCTAGTGCTACGTCATACGCGCCCGCCGCCAGCAGTGACGCCGCCGTGAGCGCGAGCGCAGCGACGAGCGTGGCGCGGACGGAAAAAGCCATGATGAGCCGAATCGTGAGCTGCGCCGCGGCGAGCACGGCGAAGTTCCACAGCACGAGCACGGCTAGCCACGCTGGCTGGATGAACGTGGTGAACGTCACCGGTCGGCTGCCAGGGCCAGGGGGTCAGTCAAGCGTGCGCTGACCATTGGTGCCGTCCTCGCGCTGCGCGGGCCGACCGGCGAAGCTGGATGACAACAGGGTTGAGGCGGGAGCGGCCGGCAAGTGAACGGCCAGTCACTCGAGCAGGGCGTACACCTTGTTGAGCAGCTGGACCGGGCTGAAGGGTTTGATGAAGTAGTCGTCGGCGCCAGATTCGCGGCCTTTGGCTCGGTCAACGTCGGCGCCTCGGGCGGTGAGCATGACTACTTTGATGCCGGCGGTCTCGGGCTCGCTCTTGAGATGGCGGCACACCTCGAAGCCGTCCAGCTTGGGCATGTTCACATCGAGCAGCACCAGCTCGGGCCGTTCAGCGCGCGCGATCTGCAGCGCCTCCTCACCATCGGTGGCGTGCAGCAGGTCGAAATCCTCGGTGCCCAGGGTGGTGCCGATCAACCGCCGCAGGCCAGGATCGTCGTCGGCTAGCAGGACTCGACGTTTGGCGACAACCATGCGTCAGGTGTTCCCCCCTCGTTGTGGCGAACCGGAACTAGCCGGCTCCGCGTGCCGTGATGGGCCGCTCCACAGGCGAACCTGGTTTCGTCCGTTGCGCTTGGCTTGATACAGCGCGTGGTCCGCGTAGCTAACCAGCAGCTCGGCGTCCACGACGGCCGCTGCCAGCGACGTGCCTCCGACGCTCAATGTAACAGGCGTGGGCGCCGAGGTCATACCCCCGCTCAGTGGCGGCAGCTCTTCGATGGCGCGGCGCACCTTCTCGGCGACGATCGAGACCTCGGTCAGGTTGGCGCCGGGCAGAATGGCGCCAAACTCCTCACCGCCCAGGCGGCCGAGGACGTCCGTGCGGCGCAGGCGGCTGCGCAACTGCTCGGCGACCTGGCGCAGCGCCGCATCGCCCATCGGGTGGCCGTGTCGGTCGTTGACCAGCTTGAAGTGATCGAGATCCATGATCACCAGCCCGACGGCGTAATCCATGCGCCGCGCGCGTTGGACCTCGAGATTGAGCAGGTCGTGAAAGTGACGGTAGTTACTGAGGCCCGTCAAAGGGTCGGTCGTGGCCAGGCGCTGCGTCTCCTGATAGAGGTAGGCGTTCTGCAGAGCGACGGCGGCAGCCGCGGCGAGCAGCTCGATCACTTTGACGTCTTCTTCGGGCAACGGCTCGCCCAGCCGCAGATCGAGCGCGCCCAGGCAGCGCCCGCCCGCGCGCAGCGGGACGACCAGCTCGATCGCGTCATCCGGCGTCGGCCGGCCAACAGTGTGGTCGGCGCGCATGGCTTCGGCCACCGTGGTGTCGTCGTCGGCGACGCTGCCGAGCAGGGCGTGCAGCGTGCCACCGGCAAAGGCCCGACCGGCACGCAAGCGCGGCGGCGTACTGGCCGGCACCACGGTGTGCGGACCCTCGGCCGGCACGGTCACGTCGAAATCGACCAGGTACACAACGGCCGTCTCATAGACGAGCAGCTGGCTGAGTGAGTCGAGCATGCCAGCGAGCACTTCGTCCGGATCGAGCGCCGATACGATACGCGTATTCACTTCGTGCAGCACGGTCATGTGGTGCAGGTGCCGACGTAGCTCGGCATAGGTGCGGCTCAGATCGGCCGCGTAGGTCTCGAGCTGGGACTCCTCGCGCCGCGGGGTCATTCGGCGCCCACACCTGGCGCGCTCAATGCTGACGCCACCTGCAGGCGCGGACGGAACACGGCTGCGATGCGCTGGTACAGCCAGGCAGTCGCGGGCACGCCCAGCGGCAGCAGGACGTAGACAAAGACCAGGCTACTGGGCATATTCCAGCTCCAGTAGTGGTGTAAGTAGAAGATCGGCAGACACACCAGCGTGTACGCGACGACGACTTTGGTGAGCATGGTTCGCCAGCCGAGCAACGTCGCCAGCGCAAGCGGCCACATCCAGTACCAATCGAGCACCCAGGGCAGTACCAGCAGGATCAGCACCATGAACGCGCGCACCGAGCTCCTGAGGACCGCGTCGACGATTGGTCCCGAGCGGCCGGCGAGCCGCCACAGGCCCCAGCACTCCCACACCAGATACACGGCGAAGATGGTCCGGGTGACGTTCTTCATCGTCGCCCGCGTCTGGCTCGACGTGGCCGTAGCGTACAGATCGGCGTACAGATATTCGTGGTTTTCGGCGACGATGTTCGGACTGGGCTCGTTCAGCAGCTTGTTATCGATTTGCAGGGCGATGATGTCCGGGCCGGAGTTGCTGTACTGCCATGACTTGCCGTTGGCGGCGGTGAGGATCGGCTCCAGGGCACGCGGAAACTCGAGCCATGGCCAGAACAGCACCAGCGTGACGGCCACGACCAGCACGCCCGTGCCGCCGAGCCAGAGCAGCCTGGCGGGCAACGAGCCCAGGCGGCGCGCCCAGGGCACCAGATAGAACAGGCCGACCAAGCCGGTCGTGTACTTGATCAGCGCGCTCATGGCGATGAAGAACGTGCCACCCAGCCAGGCGCGGTTCGTTGGCCGTGAAACGGAGAGCGCCAACGGCGCGACGCCGAGCAGCAGCAGCGTCACCATGAGCACGTCGTTGTGTGCGTTGCCGGGCCCGTCGAAGAGCATGACCGGGTTCCAGGCGAACACCGTAAACGCGGTCAATCGGGCGCGGCGGCGCCCCGACATCAGCAGGCTGAGCAGCCACCACACCAGCACCAGATTGACCACGTGCGCGACGTTCATCAGCACCTTGTACGCAAAGACCTGGTGGACGAGGCTGAGCGGCGCGATCAGGCGCGCGAAAACCCAACCCAGGTTCGTCCACAGCGGGCCGTAGACACTCGGCGCGTCGAACCAGATGGGATGGATCCAGTTGCCGTTCATCAGCTCGTGGTTCGGGAAATAGTTGGGTGGATAGATGTACGGGTTGAGGTTGTAGATCGCCGAAATCTGGCCGTACATGACGTACGAGAAGATGTCGGTTGTATACAGGCCAGGCAGGAGGAACAGCGTGATCTGGAAGGCGAGCTCGAACACGATGATGACAGTGAGTGCGCCAGGCACGGCCGAAGTGCCCGTATCGAGCAGCAGCACGCCAGCCAGGTAGCCGAGCCCGGCAATAACGAACGCCAGGACCAGCGCGTAGACGAGCATGTTGAAATCGGGCGGCGGTTCGGGCGGTTCGAGCCCGGGCCCGAGCGTTTGCGCCACTTGCAGCACGTCGCGCAGCTTCTCCCAGACAGCCGACTGCTCGACCAGGAACTCATAGCTGAACGTGTTGCCGTGGGTCAGGTGGTAGCTCAGGAACCAGACCATGACCCAGCCAATCTGCATGACCAGACCGGCGCAGCCAAGCAGTGCCAGGCGTATCGTGCAACTGATCAAGGTGACGAGCGGCGGCGGAACGGCCAGGAGTGTGCTGCGCGTAGCTTCGTCAGCCGACAGTTGATCTGGCAAGTCGGCGGTACGAGGGGCGATCAACGGTCGACCAGGGGCGCCTGGGCCAACGCAGGGGTCGGTTCGCGGGCGTGCAACAACTATGCCAGGTTCTCGATTACGTTACCGCGTTTCGGCGAACCGTGAGGCGCTCGAGCGCGCGCCTGGCGACGACCTGGGCGCCGTCCATCGGCAGGTCGGTCCAGGGCATCGTGTCGTTTGACAGTGCCGCAAGGTGTGATCCAAGGTTGCCTGAGAGCACGTCAACCCGCGGCACGTAGCGCGCCCTGCCAAGTCGCTGGAGCGCCTCGGCCAAAACGTCGTATTCGCGGAACGGGCCGCGGTCGGTGAACAAGACCGCGGTGCGGTTGGCCAGGCAGTCGGCCACGATGCCGTAACCGGGTTTGGTTACGACGACGTCGCACGCCGCCAGCAACGACACGTAGTCCTTGGGCTGCTCGGTCAGGCGCAGCACGTTGGCAGGCACAGCTTCGAGCCTGCTGGAGATCGGCGGCGTCAGCACAAACGTATGAGTTCCGAATGCGCCGAGGGCGGCGACGTCGAGACGATCGGCGTTGAAGGCGCCGAAGGAGATCAGGACCACGCAGGCGCTGGCGTGCAGGCCCAGTTCGTTGCGGACCGCTTGGCGCGACCGGCGCGCACGGCGGGCGATGAGCGGGACGTCCTCGATCGTGCGAAACGCGGGAAATGCGTCGGGACACGGACTGTGGAGCGGTAGGCGGTACAACAGATCGGCCCGGGCGTAGCCCTCCTGGACGGATCGGATTGCCTCGTCCATGTGCGGCCAGGCGGCGTAGATCCAGTCCCAGCCGAAGTTGGTGACGGCGGCGCTGGGCATGCCCGCCCGCGCCGCCGCGGCAAATGCAAGCGGCGGCATGTCGCCCAGGACGAACTCGACGCCGCGATCGCGCAGCAGTTGTGCCTCGTCGGCCACGCGTTGCTCAAGCGTCGGGCCAAATTCCAGCCAGCGCTGGCGGGTGGCGTCGACGTCGAATTCGAGGCCATCGTGTTGCACGACGCCAACGTCAATCGCCTCGCCAGTGACGTACGTTGCCTCAGCTGGAAACAGCCACTGTGGCGCGTCGGTCCGGATCAGCACGTGGGCAGCCTCGTCCAGGAGGGCACGGGCCACTTCGGCCGACCGCACGGCGTGGCCGAAGCCGTGGCCGCTCACATACAGCGCCACGGTCGGCGTCACTTGAGCCGGCCCTCCGCGCGCAAGCGCTTCTTCAGGGCTTCCAGTTCGGATTCGATCGGGTCCGGACCCGAGGTGGTGCTGCCAAGCTCCTGTGGGCCGATGAGGCTCAGGATCCGTTGCCAGACCCTCGGCTCGTTGAGCAGTGCCCCATGCCCGAGCGTGCCGGCCAACCCGCGGGCCGTTAGCAGCAAATCGCGCTGCGATTCGCCGGGCGCGGGCAGCAGTGCCTCGTCGGGTCGGACGACGGCGTCGTCGGGGTCGGCCAGGGTGAGCACGGCCGCGCCAGCCGCGCGCAGGAACGCGGCGCGACGGGTGAGGCGCTCCTGCTCCTCGGGATCACGCCAACGCGCCTCGAGGTCGCGGCCGGCCTCGCCTAGTGGATCGGGCTCGGCCGTTGCCAGCCACGCCCAATGGATGAGCGGCCCTGCGTTGCACCCGCGCACCGGCGCAGCCAACGTGACCACGCCCGCCAGGCGGTCGTGCCATCCGTGCCGATCGCGCACGAGCGCCAGGGTGGCGCCGTCGAGCGCAGCGACGCCGCCGAGCGAGTACCCCACCGCCAGCAGGCGGGTATCGGCTGGCAACCGATCGCGATACCACTCCAGGCTGCCGGCGGCCGCCTCGGCGATGTCCAGTAGCGGGCGGCGCGTATCGGACGGGATGTATGGCCGCGGTCGCCAGCCGCCGTTGCTGTCCTGCCCGCCGAAGGTGCCCTCGAGGACATCGCGGCGCGCGTCGTACCCGCCCTGCTCGGACAAAAAGCGCACGAGTCCGGCGAAGGACTTCTCGGCGTCGCCGGTGCGCGAACCGATACCGCCGAACAGGACGAGCTTTGTCCGCCCGCGAGGCCAAACATAGTGGCTGGGCCGCCAGCTGGGCACTGGAGCGCGCGGCTGCTCGAAAGGCACAGCCAGAGGGTAGCAACGGCTGCCCCCGCAAGTACGCGCGTCTCTTTGTCAGCCGCGACAACGCAGGCCGGCGAGAACCTCGCGCGCTCGAAGGAGCTTGGTCCGAACGGCATTGAGCACATCGAAGGCGCGCTCATGAAATCGCCAACGCATCGCAAGAACATTCTCGAAGAGCGCTTCTCGCGTGCCGCGATCGGCATGGCCGCCGATGCCAATGGCCGGGTGGCCTTCGCCGAGATCTTCCGCGGCGAGTAATTACGCCGCCGAGCTAGCGCCGGTTTCTTCTAACGCCATCTTGTAGCCAAAGCCGCGTACGGCGACGATGGCTGGCGCGGGCACTGGGCCCGAGTTGAGCTTGACCCGTAAGCGCCTGATGTGGACGTCGATGGTGCGGCCACTGCTCGCGTCCTGATAGCCCCATACTAGCGTCGCCAGCTCGTCGCGCGAGAGGATCTCGTCGGGGCGGGAGGCCAGCGCTGAAACCAGGCGGTACTCGGTCGGTGTGAGCTGGATGGGTTCGCCACCGAGGGTGACGCGGCGGCGGGAGCGATCGATGATCAGCTCGCCGACACGAATATGGTCGGGCGGTGCAGACGCGGGCTCGACCGTTCGGGACTGGGAGGTTCGGCGCAGGACGGCCTCGACGCGGGCTTCCAGCTCATAAATGTCGAACGGCTTGGCAACGAAATCGTCCGCGCCGAGCTTGAGGCCAAGGATTGCGTCACGTTTCTGCGGCGTAGCGCTGCAGATGATGATTGGGACGTCGGCGATGCCTTTGAGGCCCGAGCACAAGACCAGGCCGTCGACGTCGGGCAGCATCAGGTCCAGAATGACCAGGTCCGGGTGGGTCTGCTCGAGCAGTGTCTTGGCGTCGGCGCCGGTCTCGGCGAGCCAGACACGGTAGCCGCTTGCCTCGAGCGCATCAGTGAGCGTCTGAGCGACGGCCGGGTCGTCCTCGACTAGCATAATGGTGGTTGCGCCCGGGGTCCGGGGCTGAATGACCACAGCTACCTCGCTCTCGGCTCAATTTTACAAGTGTGTCTGGACGGTGACGTTTCGTGTGACAAACCGCGTCAGCCTTGTGCGTCGTTCCAGCATGTTACGTGCCACGCGCTTGCGATGACCGTTACGCCCGCGGAAATTGACATCTCGGCGGTCGCCAATGATTCTCGCCGCGTTCTGCTCGCCAATCGCCAACACGGCGTGTCCGAATGGGACGGTCGGCGCTACGACTTCGTGTGCCCATCGCCGCAAACCTATCCATTTCAGTGGCTCTGGGATTCAGCCTTCCATGCCATCGCGCTGTTGTGCGTCGATCCCGAATTAGCCAAGCAAGAGCTGCGCTGTTTGCTGCAAGGCGCACAACCGGATGGCTTTATCCCGCACATGCTGCTGTGGGAGAAGGCTTTCCATACCGCCGCCTTGAATGAGTATTCGATTGTCCTCGCCAATCCGTACTACACGGCGACCGTTCAGCCACCCGTGCTTGCGCGCGCGGTATGGCGCGTTTATCAGGCGACCAAAGACCGTGACTTCTTGCTCGAAGTCTTGCCGGCAGTCATGCGCTTCTTCCGCTGGCTCAAGGCGTACCGCGACCCCGATGACGATCAGCTGATCGCGATCATTCAGCCTGACGAATCGGGCCTCGATGCGAGTCCCAAATATGACGTGCTCATGCAACTGGGCGAGCTGCCATCGGAGCGCGTTTTGCCGCAGCTCGTGGTCAGCATGAAGCGTCTCTTCAGCGCGTACGAGGCGCATCGCGAGGACCCTGCGCGACTCCTGGCGTTGGACGTCTTCAACTGGGAAGACGTGATGTTCAACACCATCTACGCCGACGGGCTGCGGCTGATTGGCGGACTGTGCCGCGAGGCGGGTTACCCGGCGACCGAAGCGGCCGAGTTCGAGCGTCGCGCGCGTCACGTCCTGTCCGCGCTCGAAGAAAAGTGCTGGGACGAGCGCACAGGTGTCTTCTGGGACTTGTATGGCTACGAGGAGCAGCGGGCGCACACGCTCACCTTCACCAGCCTGTTTCCGCTCGTGCTCGACTCGCTGGATCGGCATATGGTGTGGCGCCTGGTCGAGGAGCATTTGCTCAACGAGCGCGAGTTCTGGCTGCCCTATCCGGTGCCGAGCGTCGCGGCCACCGAGCCGAGCTTCGATCCCGAGCATAAGACCGCAGTCACATGGCGTGGTTCATCGTGGGTGAATTCGAACTACTACCTCTACTGGGGGCTGCGCGCCCACGGCTACCGCGACGTTGCCTCAGAGTTGGCAAAACGTACCGTTCAGATGGTCGGCATCGGCGGCGTGCGCGAGTTCTTCAACCCGTACACCGGCGCTGGCCAGGGCGCCGTTGACTTTGGCTGGACGGCGCTGGTGCTGGATCTGATCCACGCCGAGGGCTGGGGCTGTGGGTGTGCGCGCGAAGAAAAAAGCGCGCACCTGGAACCGTTCAGCCGCTAGGCCGCCTTGTTTTCAGAGGAGGGTGCGGTGGTGCCTACTTGCCCGCGGGCGCGGCTACGGAGAACAGCAGGAATTGATTGATCTGCGTGTCGCTGAAGTTGTCGTCGCTGATCACCAGCAGCGCGATGCGACCATCGGCGAGCCGTGGGCCCTGAGCGATGCCCTCGAGGTTGTCGGACGTGATGCCCAGCACGGCCATGTTGACCAGCAGCGTCTTGGACACCGTCGCGCCATTGAACGGCACAGGCAGTGACGCCATGCCCGAGACGTCGGTCGCACCGGCGGTGCGCACGCCATAGATGTTGACATCGTTGCCAACGCCAGTCACGAAGCTGCGTTCCATGGCCAGGAAGTCATACTCAGGCAAGAGGTGACGAATGAACATCAGGGCCGAGACGCCGTTGTCGGCGAACTGGTCGGGCGGCATCGGCGTCGCGAAGATCGGGTCGGTCCGATACACCTGCTGTCGCCCGGGCACTGGACTGCCGGAGCTGAGGCCGTAGCGCAGCAGCCGATCGTTCGTGCCCGCCGCGGGCGACGCGATCGGGCCATCCTGGGCCAGCGCCTCCTCGTTCATGACGTACAACGCGCCCTCATCGGGCGCAAGCGTCACGCCCTCGAAGCCAAGATTGCTGCGCACGCCACGCGTCTGCACGTTGCGCCCCTGCGCATCGGGCATCGAGTCCGGCTGGAATACATCGGGAATTGGCCAGTCCTCGAGCAGCGAGCCATCCAGAGCGAACCGGCGCAGCCACGGCCGGTTCTGTCGGTCGCGCTCTGACGAGATCAGCAGCGTGTCGTCCGGCAGCAGCAAGATTTCCTCGGTGTCCGAGTCGTTCTGCTCGTACGGCTGGATGCCAGGTGTGGGCGCGTCGCTGTCGAGGAGAGTGGTGCCGACGAACTGCACATCGCGAATGCCGTCGGTGCTGAGCGCGATGCGCACGGTATAGAACCGCGGCGGGCCGAAGTCGCCACGATCGTCGCAGATGACGTAGTACACGCCGCGCCGGGCGTCATAAGTCAGTCCGGACAGGCCGCCGACCGTGGTTCCGTCGATTTCGACGGCCTTGTCAGGAATGTCGAGCTCGCCGAGGAAACGCAGCGGCTGCTCCTGGGCCGCGCTGGGCCAGGGCACGAGCAACAGCACGCTCAGCAGTGGGGCGCACCAGGCTGCGCGCGGTGACAACCTCATGGGGATAGCTCTCCAGATCAGGTCGAATCTGGCAGCATTGTGCCAACCCTGACCTGTGGCTGGAGCACGAGCCCATGAACGCTAACGCTGGCGCACGCGAGGCGGTGATCGCGGGCTACGTTCGAACGCCGATTGGCCGCTACGGCGGCGTGCTGGCGAGCGTGCGACCCGACACGTTGTTCGCGCACGCGATCCGTGTGCTGCTCGAGCGGGCGCGCGTGGATCCGGCCGAAGTGGATGATGTGATCGCCGGCTGTGCCAATCAGGCCGGCGAAGACAATCGGAACGTCGCGCGGATGGCGCAGGCGGTCAACGCTGCCGCGCAGGCGATCTGGAGTGGCCAGGGCGACGTCTTCATCGCCGGTGGCGTCGAGAGCATGACCCGTGCACCACTGATCATGCTCAAACCGGACACGGCGTATCCGCGCGGCGTACCCGCAATGGCGGATTCCACCCTCGGCTGGCGCTTTCCGCACCCTGTGCTCGAGGAGCGCGGTTATACCGATACCTTGGGGCAGACGGCTGAGAACGTCGCCGAGCGGCGCGGCGTGTCGCGCGCGGACCAGGACGAGCTTGCCGTACTGAGTCAGCAAAAGACAGCTCGGGCGGTGGAGTGTGGACGTTTGGCGGCAGAGGTCGTGCCGCTATCAGTGCCCCAGGCGCGTGGTGAGCCTGTTGTCGTGGACCGCGACGAGCACCCGCGGCCTGGGACGACTCTGGAGCAACTGTCGAAGCTGCGGCCGGCGTTTGTCAAAGATGGCACGGTGACGGCGGGCAACTCGTCGGGCATCAACGATGGCGCGGCCGCGCTGCTGGTGACGTCGGCCGAGCGGGCGCGCTCGTTCGGGCTCGAGCCGCTGGCGCGGGTTGTGGCGACGGCCGTCGCGGGCGTGCGGCCGGATGAGATGGGCCTCGGTCCGATACCGGCCTCGCGCAAGGCGCTGGCCCGCGCCGGACTGAGCATCGACGCGATGAATGTGGTCGAGCTCAACGAAGCCTTCGCCAGCCAGGTCATCGCTTCTCTGGAAGGCCTGGGCGTCGACTGGCACGACGACGCGCGCGTCAATCCCAATGGCGGCGCCATCGCCCTGGGCCATCCGCTCGGTGCCTCGGGCGCCCGCCTGTGCGGCACGAGTGCGCTCGAGCTGCACGAGCGGCAGGCGCAGTACGCGCTGGTCACCATGTGCATCGGCGTCGGCCAGGGCATCGCCACGATCCTCGAAGGCGCCTGAGCCTGGCTGTGACACACATCACGTGGACCGTGTGACGGGCCTCACGGAGCGACGGGCAGTTCGATTGATGGGCGTGCGTGGTAGAACGCCGCGCGTGTCCATCGACCCTGCGGCGAAAGCGGTGATCGGCTCTACCCCGCGCGTGCTGCGGATGCTCCTCGAGGGATTGCCTTGGACGCTGGTCGAGGCGCCCAACCCAGAGGGCTGGTCACTCAAGGACATCGTCGCCCACCTGCACGACGCGGAGTCGATTGCCTTCGTCGAGCGCATCCAGCGCATGCTCCACGAAAACCGGCCTTTTATTCGGTCGATCGATCCGCCGGCGCGGCTGGCGTCAGGCGGCTATGCCGAGCGTGGACTGGCCGAGCTCCTCGACGACCTCGATCGCCAGCGTGCCGAGCACCTGTCGTGGCTGGAGGCGCTCACGGAGGACCAGTTGGCTCGTGCGGGCGAGCATGACACGGTGGGCGAGATCCGCGTCATCGACATCGCCCATCAATGGGCGGCCCATGATATGGCGCACCTGCGGCAGATCGCGCACATGATCCAGGCGCACCTAGCGCCGCTGATGGGCAATACGCGTGGTTTCTACGACGTCTGAGAGGTGAGCGTCAGGCGACTTGATGGGCGGTATCGCGCTCGCGTTTGCGCCGTCGCTGCTCGACCAGCCACTTGGGTGGTCGGCCGCGCCGCGGGCCGTCGTCTTCCCATTCCAGTGGCTCGTAGCGGCGGTCGACGATCTCGACGGAGTCAACGTAGACCGAGCCGCCACAGCGTGGACAACGCAAGCGCGAGGTGTCCCACACGCCGATCGAGCCCCGCCTGCCCCCACGCTGAATCGCCACCCGCGTTGCCGTGCTCCCTTGCTCCTGCTCGATTGAGCCGGCACTCGCGCCACACAGGTAGCACGTGAGGTCGGCGAGCACAAACGTGCGGATGGACGGCTGTTGCATGGGCACCTCCGGCGGGGCTCTGTCCAAGTGTGGAGGCCGAGCCATTAAGTGCTTCGTAGGGGAATGTAAAAGCAGTGTTATGAACGTATCGGCTAGACGACGTTGTACTCGCGCTCACCGGCCGCCTCAGATGCGAAGCGGTTCGGGTCGAGGCTGGTGATGTCAATAGTGTGGGCATGACCATCCAGCATGACCTCGGCCAGCAGCTTGCCCGCGATTGGCCCGTGCATGAAGCCGTGGCCTGAAAAGCCGGCCACGATGTACGCGTTGTCGAATGGTGCCAGCCGGCCGATCAAGGGATGCGCGTCCGGGGTCATCTCGTACAAGCCCGCCCAGTGATGCGCCAGGCCGGCTTGCTCGAGCAGCGGGAGGCGGCGCACCGCGGCCCCGAGTTGGACCTGCTCCCACTCGAGGTCGACCGACTCGTCCTCGCCAGCTGGCTCGTCGGGATTGGCCTGGCCAGTCAAGATACCTGGCCCCTCGCGATGGAAGTACAAGCCGCTGGCGAAGTCGATGACGAATGGAAAGTCCGCCGGCACCTCGGGCAGGGGTGTGGTCACCAGCATCTGGCGGCGCACGGGCACGATGGGCAACTCCAGATTCAACATGGCGCCGATCGCGGCCGCTTGTGGTCCCGCCGCGATCACCACCTGGCCGGCTTCAATCTCCCCGCTTGCGGTACAGACCGCGCCCACGTGCCCGTTAGCGTGCTTGATGCCGGTGACGGTCGTGTCAGTCAGCAGCGTTGCGCCGAGCCGCCGCGCCGCGGAGACGTAGCCGTTGACGACGCTGCTCGGATCGCACAGGCCGTCGCGTCCGTAGAACGTGCCTGCCCGGACGTCGTCGAGCTGCAGCAACGGCAGGCGGTGCCGTACCTCGTCGCCGCTGAGCCATTCCGTCTCGACGCCAAGCTGCCGCTGCAGGGACACGTTCCGCTGAAATGCCTCGATGTCTTGTTGTTGGGTGAGCAAGAAGAGGTAGCCGCACTGGCGCAGGCCGATCTCCTGGTCGAGCACGTCCGGAAAGCGCTCCAGCATGCGAATGCTCTCGAGCGACAGGCGGATGTTGATCTCCGAGCCGAACTGATGGCGCACCCCGCCGGCGCACTTGCCCGTGGCGCCCTGGCCGAAGACCTCGTTGCGCTCCAGCAGGATGATGTCGCGCTGGCCGCGCATGGCCAGGTGATACGCCAGGCTGGCGCCCATCACGCCGCCACCGATGATGGCGATGTTGGCCTTAGACGACACGCTCGCCATCGACAAGCAGGTGGAACACATCCGGCCGGGCGTAATGGCCGACGACGTCGAAGTCGTAGCGGGCCTGCGTGATCAGGTCGAGGTCGAGATCGGCGAACAGCGTGCCTTCAGCGTCGTAGAGCGGACCAGCTACATAGCGGCCCAGGGGATCGACGATGGCGCTGCCGCCGCGGCACAGCACTTCGGGCCCCGGCCCAATGTCCTCCCAGTCCACCGGCACGTCCGCGCGAGCCACGAACTGATTGCACGACAGCACGAAGCAGCGGCCCTCGCACGCGATGTGCTGGATCGTCGCCTGCCATGAGTCGCGCGCGTCGGCGGTCGGCGCCAGGTAGAGCTCGACGCCCTGCGCGTACATGGCCGTGCGCGCCAGCGGCATGTAGTTCTCCCAGCAGATCAGTCCGCCCAGCGTGCCGTACTCCGTCGCTATCGACGTGAGCGTGGACCCATCGCCCTCGCCCCAGATCAGTCGCTCGGCGCCCGTCGGCTTGAGCTTGCGGTGCTTGCCCAGCAAGCGGCCATCCGGCCCGAAGTACAGCAGCGTGCAGTACAGCGTGCTGCCGCGCGAGGGCGAAGCACGTTCGATGACGCCGAGCGCCACGTATGCAGCCGCCCGCTCAGCCGCGGCGCCGATCGCGTCGGTCAGGGGTCCGGGCACGTCGACGGCGTTGTCCCAGTAGCGGGCGAAGGCGCGCCGCCCGGCCGCCGAGCGATCGCCGACGACAGTGCCAAAGCCGAGCCCTCGCGGATAGGCCGGCACGAACGCCTCAGGAAATAGGATCAACTGCGCGTCCTGCCTGGCGGCGTCCTCGATCAGCCGGCAGGCCTTGGCACACGTGGCATCGCGGTCGAGCAGCACCGGACTCGCCTGAACGACGGCGACGCGCACAGTCCCGGGCATTGGCGCGTGTTACTGCAGTGGGGAATAGCTGCTGGCGCGCCAGAACTGGTTGCGAATGCGGGCCACGATCTGACCATCGGCCTCGGTCGCGGCACGATCGCGCTGCCAGCCTTCATCCGCCTGGAAGGCATCCCACGCGCGCTGGCGATGGGCGAGGTCGTCGTAGCGCAGCACGTAGTGCAGCTCGTTGCTGGTGCCTGCAATCGCCTCCCAGAAACCGACTACGCCGATGCCATGCTTCTTGAAGTAGCCGAGCGTAATGGTTTCGAAGCGCTTGTTGAGCGCGGGCATACGACCGGGGACGACCTCGTAGATGCGGTACTCGAACAGGGCCATGCGCCTGCTGTTTCCTCCGGCATTAAGAATCGAAGACGTATTGTCGCAGCACACTCGCCGCGACGTTGCGTCCGGTCACGATCACCACGGCTGGGAGGTGTGCGTCGAGGTTGACGAGGCCTTGTCGCAGGGCAGCCACGCCAACGGCGGCCGAGCCTTCGGCCAGGACGTGCTCGTGCTCGAGCAGAAAGCGCATCGCGTGCGCAATATCGGCTTCGGTGACCAGCGCGATGCCGTGCACGTGCTGCTGGATGAGGTCGAAGGTGATGCTGCCGTGCTCGACGTTGCCGGCCAGGCCATCGGCCAGTGAGTCCTCGATCGTGACCGTCGTCAGATGACCCGCCTGCTGGGCGGCGTGCAGCGCTGGCGAGGCCTCAGACTGAACTCCGTAGATGATTCTTGTTGGGTCGATGCCGTGCGCGGCAATCGCAACGCCGCTGATCAGCCCGCCGCCGCCCGCGGGCACGATCAGCGTTTTCGCCTCGGGCAGGTCCTCGAGAATTTCGAGCGCGATGGTCCCGCCGCCCGCGATCACCGCCGGATCGTTGTACGCCGAGACGAACACCGCGCCGCTCTGCTGCACGACCTGGCGCGCCTCGTGTTCGGCGATGTCGTAGTTGGACCCGCGCAGCAGCAGCTCCGTGCCCGCGAAGCTGCGCAGCATGGCGATTTTCGCTCGGGACGCGGCCTCAGGCACGACGACGGTGGCGCGCACGCCGAGCAGCGCCGCGGCATGCGCCACGCCGAGGCCGTGGTTGCCCGCCGACGCCGTCACTACGCCTCGTTTTCGTTGATCGGCGGTCAACGTCTGCAGGGCGTTGAGAGCGCCCCGCAGCTTGAACGACCCCGTGCGCTGAAAACACTCCAGTTTCAGCCATACCTCGCGCTGGCACAGCTCCGACAGAGCCGCCGAGCGCTCCAGGGGCGTCCGTACGACATAGGGTCGGATGCGCTCGGCCGCCGCGCGCACCTTATCCAGGCTGACCATCGCGGCTCATCGTAGACCGGTTGACGCACAGAACCTCCTGCACGTACAACACTATTTGTACGTGGCAGGAGGTTGGGCCGTGTTGTTCTCCTCGACACTGCATGAGCCGAGTGGCGAAGGTCAAGACGCCGGCGGTTGCTTCGGTACGCCGCCGCCCCCGGTCGCTGGTGGGGCCTCGGAGACAGCCGCCGCGCCCAGACCCGGCCCGCTGCTCGTGTTCGGCAGGCACCTGCGTGTGGTCCAGAGCGGCTTCGGCTCGGTCGATGACTGGCGCAAGTCACTCGAACTCTTCGCCTGCCGCGTCTTGGGCGTCCAGCCGGGGCGGCGGCTGCCGGCGCCCGAGGTCGAGCTTGACCGGCGGTCTCAGCCGCATATGGGGCGCCTGGCCCAGCCGTTCGCGGTCGGGCTCACGCCAAGACAACGCTACGCGCTGCGCGGCGACAGCGGGGTGCCACCACTGCACTCACTGCCGCCACCTGCGCGCTTCATGCAGCCGTGAGCCAATCCGTCCTCGAGCTGACGTCGCTCGACCAGGTCGCCGCGCTGGTCCACCCGGTCCGTCGGCGCATCCTGGCGGAGCTTGTCGAGCCGTCCTCGCCGGCCGAAGTTGCGCGTCGCATCGGCATGGCGGCCCAGCTGGCCAACTACCACGTGCGTGCGCTGGAAGAGGTCGGCCTGGCTGAACGCGTCGAGACGCGCCAGCGTCGCAACCTGATCGAACATCGCTTCCGAGCCGTCGCCCGCAGCTTCGCACTGTCCAGCGCGCTGCCGCTCAGCGATGAGCAGCGCGCCATGCTGCAACAGGACGTGGCCGTCCAGGAGCTCGTCCAGACCGGCGACACCATTCGCAACGGCGCCCTGGCATTGCTCGCGTTGCCTACTGGCGATCGCCACTCAGCCGCCGTATCGCTCGATGTCGCTCTGCGCGACGAGACCGAGCGTGCTGCGTTCGTCCGCGCCGTCCTGGACGCCGTCCGCAAGGCGGCCGAGCCGTATCGCGCGCGCGACAGCGGCGCTGCCTACTGTCTGCACATTGCCGTCTATCCTGCCGGCCCAGCGCACACCCCGTCAGATCGAGTTGGGTGATCACAAGCCGCCGCTGGCGCGTGGAGCCCGGGCGGGGCGCGGGCCGAATTCGCTCTCTGCAGACGAGGTTGGTCGCGAGTTTGCCAAGTTGTGGGCGGGCCAGAGCGTATCGCTCATCGGCTCCGAGGTCAGTTTGTTGGCAATGCCGCTGCTGGCGGTGCTGGTATTGGGCGCCAGTCCGGGCGAGATGGGCGTGCTGCGCGCGGTTCAATTCACGCCGGAGCTGCTGGCGCTGCCTGTCGGCGTGCTCGTCGACCGCGCCAGGCGCCGGCCGCTGCTGATCGGCGTCGACCTGCTGCGTGCGCTGCTCTTGGCCTCGATTCCAGTGGCGGCGTTGCTGGGCGTGCTCGCGATGACCCAGCTATACGTCGTCGCGGTGCTGATTGGTGCGCTAACGGTGGTGTTCGGCGTGGCGTATATGGCGTACCTGCCGGTGCTGGTGCCCACGGCACGTTTGATGGATGCCAACAGCAGGCTCGAAGTCAGCCGCTCGGCGGCCCATGCCGCGGGCCCAGGCCTCGCCGGCTTGATCGTGCAAGCGCTATCAGCGTCGGCCGCCATCCTGTTCGACGCCGTGTCCTTTGTACTCTCGGCGGTCTGCCTGTGGTGGATCCGCCAGCCCGAGCCCGAACCGATGCCCAAGAGCGCCGGGCATCGTTGGTGGTCTGAGATCAAGGAGGGGCTGCGCGAAGTCGTTCAGCAACCCATCCTGCGCGCGACGACGCTGTCATCGATGGTCTGGAACTTTTTCAGCGGCGGACTGCTCGACGCGATCTACGTCCTGTACTTGTCGCGCGAGCTGCACATGAGCGCCGGGCAGATTGCCACGGTCTTCACCATGTCTGGCGTGGCCGGCGTCGCGGGCGCGGTGGTCTGGACGCGGATTGCGCGCCGCGTCGGCCTGGGCAGGTCGATCATCGCGGGTCAGGTGCTCGCCTGCCTCGGCACGCTGGCGGTGCCGTTCGTTGACGGCTCGCCTGAGCAGGCCACGCTCACATTGATCGGCGTCATACTGATCATCGGCTTCGCCATGCCGATGTCGTTCGTTGGTCTCGGCTCGCTGCGTCAGGCATACAGCCCGCCGCATTTGATCGGCCGCATTTCGGCGAGCATTCGTTTTCTGCTCATCGGCGTCGTGCCTGCTGGGGCGCTGCTGGGCGGCGCGCTAGGTGACGCCATTGGCCCACGCAACGCGCTGTTAGTGGCCGGCATCGGCGTGCTGTTCACGCCGCTCGCGCTGGTCTTGTCGCCGGTCCGCTCGATGCGCACCCTATGAGCACGTGCTCAACGATTACGGCGTGCTGCGTGGCCACCCCACCGCGGCGCGGGTCGAGACCGTCGATGACAACCCGCATTACCAGATTCGCCTGGTCGCCAGCGGGATCCAGTACCGCGTCGCGGTCAATGTCCAGTCCACCGATCACTCCTCACTGCTATACGTGGCGAATGAGGCCTTCGAGCATCCGATGCTGGCGCGGCTTGGGCAGCTTGCGCCCGGGTTCACGCGGATTCCGCGCACGTCGGGCGGGCTCGCGCTCGACTACGTCCGCACCCGGGCCGTCGATCGCCGCGCGATGCGGCCAGTGCCAGCGAAGGTCGCCGGCCCCGACAACGACCTGAACGAGTACCTCGGCAAGTACGTTGGGCGCGCCATAGCCGAACCGAGCGCCGAGCTCTTTGCCCTCGGCGCGCCGTGGGGACCCGAGCCGCGCAAGCCCGACAAGGTCTTCCGCTTTCGCCCCGGCCGCGGCATCCACAACATCCACATGAACCAGGGCAACGACCCCGGGCATCGCTTCGAGGACGGCGTCTGGCAGGACGGCGCCCTGTTCGTGCACTTCCCCACCCCGCCGCGCTGGGTCGCCATCTTCCTGGCGTTCCAGTCGCAGTCGTGGCGCACCGACGATCACGGCCACCCAAGGCGCCACGTACCATGACTGATCTGTGCTGAGCTTTAGTGTTCTGGCGGCGTGCTTCGAGGAGCTGGAGCACACCTCCTCGCGCAAACAGTTGACCACGCTGCTGGCGGATCTGCTGCGCAATGTGGGCGATGACGAGATCGACGAAGTCGCGTACTTGCTCCAGGGGCGAGTCGCGCCGCTGTACGAGCCGGTCGAGTTCGGCTTGGGCGAACGGTCGATCGAGAAGGCGATCTCCCTGGCGTTCAACGTCCCCGCGGCCGACGTCCGGGCGAGCAATGCCAAGCACGGTGATCTAGGGCTCGTCGTCGAGGAGCTCAGCCGCGCCAGTGGCCACCAGGTCACGACGGGCGGACCCGACGTACGCGCTGTATTCGCAAGATTCCGAGCGGTGGCCGATCTGAGCGGCGCCGGCAGCGCGGAGCGCAAAGTCGCCGCCCTCGCCAAGCTGCTCGACGGCATCGATCCGATCGCGGGTAAGCACCTGGTGCGCATCCCGCTCGGCGCCAGCCGCCTGGGCGTCGGCGACGCGACAATTCTGGCGGCGATTACTGAGGCGAAGCTCAACGGCACCAAGCAGGACCAGCTGGTGCTCGAGGAGGCGTACAACCGGACGTCCGATCTCGGCCTGCTCGGCCGGACCTTGTGGACTGGGGGCCTTGACGCCGTGCGCGAGATGCAGGTCGCGGTCGGGCGGCCGATCCGTCCGCAGCTGGCCGAGCGTCTACCGGATGTCCCGAGCCTGATCGAAAAGCTCGGCGGCAAGGCGCACGTCCAGCTCAAGTTCGACGGCATCCGCGCCCAGCTGCACTTGAACCGCAAGAACCCGCCGGGCGAGCAGGTGCAGATTTTCTCGCGCAGCCTGGAGACGTTCACGGGCATGTTTCCGGAGCTGGTTGAGGGCGTGCTATCGCAGGTCAAGGCGGAGACGGCGATTCTGGACACCGAGGCGCTCGCTTTCAATCCCGCGTCCGAGGAGTTCCTGCCGTTCCAGGAAACGACACGTCGCCGCCGCAAGCACGGTATCGACGACGTCGCGACCGAGCTGCCGATCAAGGCCATGGTGTTCGACGTGATGTATCGCGACGGTGTCGCGCTGCTCGATCGGCCACTGATGGAGCGGATCGAAATCATGCACGAGATGGTCAATGGCAGCGACATCCTGCGCGCCGAGACAGGCGAAGTGGTCGACGATGCCGATCGGCTCGAGTCGCTGTTCGAAGACGCACTGAGTCGCGGACTCGAGGGCCTTGTCGTGAAGCGGCTCGACTCGCCCTACCAGGCCGGGGCCAGAAATTTCAATTGGGTCAAGCTGAAAAAGCACTCGCGTGGTGCACTCGAAGACACCGTCGACTGCGTGGTGCTCGGCTATTTCCTCGGGCGTGGCAAACGCGCCGGGTTCGGTGTTGGCGCGCTGCTCGTCGGCGTGTACGACAAGGAAGCCGACGAGTTCGTCACCGTCAGCAAGCTGGGCACGGGTTTGAGCGACGAGCAGTGGCGGGAGGTGCGCGTGCGCGCCGATCCGCTGCGGTCCGACGAGCGGCCGGCGCGGGTGCGTTCGACGATCGAGCCCAGCGCGTGGGTCGAACCCAAACTGGTCATCGAGGTGCTGGCGGACGAGATCACGCGCTCACCCAATCACAGCGCTGGGTTCGCGCTGCGCTTTCCGCGGGTGATCCGTTTCCGCGAGGGCGACAAGCGGCCCGAGGACGCGACGAGCCTGCAGGAGCTCGTCGAGCTCTACAGGGCCCAACCTGGGCATTCCTAGGAATGGAGCGCCGCGCACTCGGCAGCTCGGGCTTGCTCGTGCCTGTCGTGGGCATGGGCACCTGGAAAACCTTCGACGTTGCTCACGCTGAGGACCGGCGCGAAGTGCTCGACGTCGCGCTGGGGCGCGGGTCAAACCTGATCGATTCATCGCCGATGTACGGACACGCCGAACGCGTGCTGGGCGAGCTCCTGCGTGGGCGGCGCGGCGACGTTGTCGTGGCGACGAAAGGTGTGGACGCCTGACGACGGCGAGGCCGAACGGCAACTGCAGCGCGCGCTCGGGTACTACGACGGTCGAGTCGACGTGTACCAGGTGCACAACCTCGTCGCCTGGCAAAAACGGCTGGCGCGTCTGGAGCAGTTGCGCGACTCAGGCCAGGTTGGTGTCGTGGGTATCTCGCACTACGCGCACTCGGCGTTCGACGACATGCTGCAGCTCATGCGTACTGGGCGGGTCGGGAGCATCCAGGTGCCATACAACGCGCTCGACCGCCTGGTCGAGCAGCACGTGTTGCCGTTGGCCGAAGAACTGGGCATTGGCGTGTTGATCATGCAGCCGCTGGGCAAAGGGCCGCTCGCTCGGCGGGCGGTGCCCGAGGCACGACTCGCGCCGCTGGCTGAGTTTGGTGTTCGAAGCTGGTCGCAGGCGCTCTTGAAGTGGCTGGTGAGCGATCCGCGCGTTACGTGCGTCATTCCGGCCACCTCGAATGCGGCGCATGCGCGCGAGAACGCCGAGGCGGGTGACCTGCCGTGGTTCGGGCCCGAAGAGCGCTCGTACGTGGTTCGTCTGGCCGAGGACTACCGCTAACCGCCGTGCGGGTAGAGGTCACGACGTGGTACCTGCAGATGTTGTCGCCGTCTGACCTGCGGGCGGTGGCGTGCCCGGCCGAGGCGGCGCGGCTGGTGCGGGCGGACGTGCCATCGCCCGAGTTCAACCGGTTCCTGTACACGTCCGTCGGCGCGAGCTGGTACTGGCTGGACCGGCTCGGCTGGGACTATGCGCGCTGGCTGGCGTACCTCGATCGGGCTGGGCTGGAGACGTGGGTCTTGTATGTCTCGGGCACGCCGGCGGGGTACGTGGAGCTGGAGATGCAGCCCGAGGACAACGTCGAAGTGGCGTACTTTGGCCTGCTGCCGCGCTTCATCGGCCAGCGGCTGGGCGGTTACCTGCTGAGCTCGGGCGTCGCGCGGGCCTGGGACATGGGCGCGCGGCGCGTCTGGGTGCACACGTGCTCTCTGGATGGACCTCATGCTTTGGCGAACTATCAGGCGCGCGGCTTCAACGTGTACGACCAGCGCACCGTGGCCGTTGACCTGCCGGAGCGGTCGCCGGGACCATGGCCGGGCACTGGCGTGTAGGCTTGGGCGAGTCACATGCGCAAACGCCTTGCGGTTGAAGAGCTTGGTGACCTGCTCGAGCTGCCGCTGCTGGCGACGCTCGCGACCTATCGACGCGACGGCACAGTACTGCTGTCGCCGGTCTGGCACGAGTGGCGCGACGGCGGCTTCAACGTGGTGCTCGGCGCGGGCGACATCAAGACGCAGCATCTCGGGCGCGACCCGCGCGCGTGCATCGTGCTGGCCGAGAACGACCCACCCTATCGTGGCCTCGAGGTGAGCGGCGAGGCCGCCATTTCCCTGGACCCCGCCCTGGCCCTGGAAGCGTTTCGACGCATTGCGATGCGCTATCTCGGCGAGGAGCGAGGTCGAGCCTTCGCGGGCGATAACGGCGAGGTGTTCAGTCTGCTGCGCCTCACGCCGGGCCGGCTGCGCACCTGGGATTTTGTGGACGATCCGCAACTGGCGACGTAGGTACCATCGGCGCGATGCAGCAGCGCGAATTCGGGCGCACGGGCCTATCCGTG
>WNGB01002741.1_pt1 | contig 28240 bp, 30 predicted proteins | sample 5400681 | NCBI WGS metagenome assembly WNGB01 (sample SAMN13153367, study PRJNA577476) | soil metagenome | isolation source: 115 cm soil or saprolite under grassland replicate 2 | place: USA:California | collected 2016-06-15
GAGCAAAGTCGTGATCGTCCTTCAGATCAAAGTGTGTGCGAAAGTGCAGGCCAAAACGGGCGACTTGGCGTCGCCCGTAAGTTATTGAAGATATTGGTGCCCGCTAGTAGATTCGAACTACTGACCCCTCGCGTGTGAAGCGAGTGCTCTACCACTGAGCCAAGCGGGCCAACCTAATAAAATCGCAGCTTTCAAAGAGGCGGAGCCAAATCTACCCCTATTCGTACCCCTCAGTCAATATAAGTAGAAAAGCAAGAAATCTACTCATATCCGTGTCGATGTGAGAAGAGAATCGAAAAATCTACGCCTCCGTGTTTGCTTCAAAAATCGGGGAAGGTGCCATCTCCTCTGTTGATTCGCAAGCTTACAGACGAAAGGGACGGGGCGAGTCCTGGAAGCACTCTAAGTCCTGAAGGCACTCAACACTCCTGAACGTCGTCAGTCATACGCTACCGGTGTTCATTGCCGTGCGGGATAGCCTCTTAGAACATGTTGGTTCCAAACGCGTGTCGAACAGAGTAGAATGCTCGGCCGTAACCCCTGATGGGACATTTTGCGTTTGTGAGTCAATTGGAATTTACAGATGGATAGACATCGCGGTTTTTTTGGACCCACTTGGAGAATGTGAGATGAGAGTATCCAACCCGTATCGTGGGACCGAGATCTTGAGGCAGGCTGGGCCATGGCTTCTCATGAGGATATATTGGCCCAAGTCGCTCGGTTGATCCGCCACCGATCTGGTAAAGCTAGGACGGTAATCCCTTCTAGAGGAGGAACTATAGGATGCGTGTCAAATTGCTGTTTTTCGGCGAAGCAGTGAACATCCCGGAGACGTCAATCGGACTTGGCGTTGGCGCAATCAGCGTATGGGTCGACGGGCAGGGATTCACGAGCGCTACCAACGATCTTGGTGCCCTTGGCTATGTTTTCCTTGAGACGCAGGACGTCGAATTGGGTGATGTGTCAGAGGAGCTACGGCAGCTTTTCACCAACCTTCACGGTCAGGTTGTCGACTTTGAGATAAAGGTAAATATCTTTGTCAGTTCGGGTGGCATTGCCAGAATTAAGATGACAAGGAATGTGGATCAGGGTGGAGCCCTTGTTCCCAAGACGCTCGATTTTCAGACGACCAACTGTAAAGGCATATGCTTTTCAAGCAACCCCTTCAGTTTCTCGGTTGAAATGCTGCAGTTAGAGCAGGCGGTTGCCGTCGACGAGAGCATCGTATCGGAGGAAGATCTCGTAGCAATCGTTGACGCGGCACCCTCTGACCAGGGGGTCGGCTAGTCCGTCGACCTTCCGGACAATTGTGACGAAATCGGTCAGGCGAAAATGAGTATTGGGTAAGACCAGCGACCCGAATTGCCTGATGTGCAGAGCGACTTCCACTCGTAGTCCTAAGACCCCGCAACGAAAGGAAGAGGAATCAAAATGCTAGTCGAACCGAGTGTTCCCGCAAATACTATTATGCCCAAGCTCTACAACGTCCTCACCAATGGTGATGATACGGTTCCGCCGTCGGCCGACAACTTCTTCAGCTGGTGCACGCCGGGGATACCAGTAGAGCCCGCCGACCTAGAGTACCTCACACAGGGTCTCACCGGGATCGTCAAGAAAGCGGCCGTGGACGCCATGCAGCCGACTGCCGCGGCAGCAAGCGCCGCTGCCGGCGTATTTGCAGCGGTGTAGCTCGGCAGGCTCAAGTAAACAAGCTTTGCAGGGACGATACACCTTTATCAAAAAAGGTTAATACTTCTTGTGCAGATCGGGGCAACTGGGAAATGGCCTGCGAAACACTTCCGGCGAGGCACTTTGCTGAAGAAAAGTTTGTGCGCCCCCTTTCCAGTCTAAACAGGTTCCATTCGGGCCTATTTAGCTAACAATAATCGAATTGAGCTACTCACTACTGTGAGGAAACTTTCAGGAGAACTATCCCATGGCTGCTCCAGCGTTTGAGCCTCGAGTTGATCGCACAGTTCGGCCGGATGGCAACGTATCGTCCTTTGGGCTTACCGCGATTCCTGTCGCGGGAGTTCTCGTGGCCTCGATCGAGATAGAGGGAAGTGCTGTTTCATCGGATGCGAATCTTTTTCGGGTGGAGCTGATATCCGTAAGTCAGCCGGTTGAAACCCTTGTATTCCCCGACAAATCGGATTTCCCGCCGGGCAAGGCGCCAACAGAACCAGAGGTCGTCATAGAGCATAAGCTTGTACGCCGAACGGAGGGGCCAGGTCCTATAGAAGCTTTCCCAGGGGAGGACGTCCTAATTCGCGTCCGCGTGGAAAACCTGACGCCGGACTTCGTTGAGGCTCAGGGTAAGCTCAGAGTCGTAGCAGAGGGGTGGGACCCGATTGAAATATCAATTAGGTTCTCCCGCGAAGGTGAGGTCACGTGTGATGTAAAGCAACTCGGTATGCAGATTCGTCAAGGAGAGTTTGCATCAGCGCAGGTGCCCGTTCGATGGCAAGGAGGCCCAGCTAGCATCGTCTTTTGTTCAATATTTTCCCGCGACGAGGGTACGTTCGAATCTTTACCGATTAAATTGAGTGCACCCAGAACAGTTATTGGAGTGGGTCAGACAGCTGACGTCCATTTCACTCTTGAGGTCGGGCACGAATGCAGCCTAGGTTTGAAACGGGTAAGGGCATTCATTCTCGGCGGAAATGAAGCAGTTACCTTTGATATCAATTTAGATGTCTTGCCAGCTCCTCCTCCACCTCCGTCTAACGACATAGACCTTGGCGGCCTTTACGTTCTCAAGAGAGATGGAAGAAATGTGCTTAGGCTTACTGGTGCCAAGATAACTCCAATTGTTACTCTAGAAAGGGTGGATATAGCTGCAGTAAGCCTCCCGAGCGAGGGGATGAGCGAACAGCAGAAGGATCAAATTATACGTGCAACTGAAAATAACGTTAAAGAATACTTCCGAATCAATGGGTCAGATAGCCTCTCGATGCCAGCAGCGAAGGCGGGTGCGGCTCTCTATGGCGCCGCGTCAGCTGCGGCCGTAGCAGCAACACTAGGGCCAGCAGCCGCCTTGCCGTTTGTCGGCCCCGCGGCGGTAAAACTTGGCAGCAATGTGGGAGAGTTTTATGGGTCAATTGTCGATCACTTCGCGGCCATTATAAAAGGTGAGGATCAGGCCTCCGTCTCAGAAGTGGTTGGAACGATGGCAGTCCTCTTCTTTACTCAGATATCGCCAATCGTGGCTCAGGCCGATTCAATAAGGTTCCTGGGAGCGGACGGATGGACGTTAACTCGTGAGCTTGGGAAAAAGGTCGGCGCGGGGTTAGAGGCCGCAATTGAGGGAAGCGGATCAGTTATCGGAGATATTGGGGATGCTATAGGCGATGCCGTAGATTTTGTTGGTGACTTGTTTTAGCGGACAATGCCTATTGGGTGTCACTGCTATGGCCGGAGACATATGGGACCGCATGTCGAACAGAGTAGAACAGCCGTACACCTTTGGAACACCCTGCTTCAGCCGTAAGCCGCTCGCCTTTACGTAAGTCGACCTTCGCTTCTTGAAAAACCAGCTGTAGCAAACGCGGGTATGGAGTTGCCGGAACTTGCTCGGCTCTTTGCGCACAGGGGATCCGCTATGAGTTATCGGTACTACAACCGGACGAAGGACCGTCGATAAGGCACGCGACATTCTGAACGAGTTGCGATATAAGAAAAATAATAATTTTTTGAGAAGTCTTTAAGGACTTTCGAGAGAGCGAGATCTAGAGTGCTTCCGTTGCTGAGAACCGAAAGGCCGATTAATATGTCGGCCTTTTGGTTTCTGGTTGTTTGATCGGCCCAGGTTTCGAAGAGTGGCCCAATGATGGCGACCAGGATCATCCTTGACGATAGTGGCAACATTGGCCTTGTGGTAATCAGGGCATCAGATGGAGATAAAAACGGCACCCAAGAGGTTACAGGGCCGGAAGTGAAGATATGACAATGGAAGGTCAGACAATACCAAAGGAACGCCAATGCGCACATCTTCATTTTACCCCTTGCTCAACCCTTACCAAATAGTTCGTGATGTGTTCTTCAGAGAAGCGCAAGGTTCGACGTGCGCGATAACAGGCCAACCGTTTACGACGAATCTCACGCATCACTGTAGAGCGGGAGATGCCACCACAGAGCTGCCTGACATCCTCAACGGTGTACTTCGCTCGCCTGCGCTCCAGCGTCGGGCTAGTCTCCACTTGCTTCGTTACCTTCTCTGCCATACTTCTCTCGCGTGCGAATTTTCGCTACCGTCAATGGGTGGTGCCGAAGAGCTCTCAACGATCCTTCGAACCTACTGAGTATCTAGTTTCTTGGCAGTGATGAATAAACGCTAAGCAACACGAGTACCATCGGGATTTCTTTCCCGGAGGACTGAGCTGCTAGGACGGCATCTCACTTGCTCATTCTCATCTGAGCAAGAAAGAACCCCCGTTTTAAGTTTCTTGCTACACGAACGCGATTTGAAGGTGCAAAATCGAGCTTGAGACGACGGATTCTCATCATGAAGCCGATCATTAAGGCAGCAAGTGTGACTTCTTTGATGGTCTACACGCCTCCAGATGATTCGTATACGAATCACCTGATTCAAATACGAATCACTTGATTCGCATACGAATCATCCAAAGGGGAGACAAGATGGCCGCAACTCAGAGGGACTCATTCTACCCAGCCGACAGAACCCAGTCTCAATTCCTGCCTATCAAAGTATTTCGCCCGAAATGTGAAAGCGGATACCAGGAAGTGGACCGGCTCGACTCAAAATTGATCGGCAAATCTCAGGTTATGGAGGTTCTGAGGAAGTGGATTTGCATGGTGGCCAGATCCACAGAGACGGTACTAATCACGGGCGAATCGGGCACCGGCAAGGAGTTAATAGCGCATGCGATCCACGATCTCAGTCACCGGAGAGATAAACCATTTTTGGCTGTTAATTGCGGCGCACTTGCGGAGTCGTTGCTTGAGTCTGAATTGTTCGGTCATGTGAAAGGCGCATTCACCGGAGCAACAACCAACAAGAAGGGATTCTTTGAAGCCGCTTCAAGCGGCACGATCTTTCTGGACGAATTCGCAGAAATGTCACTGACCACACAACAGCGCTTATTGCGTGTGCTTCAGGAAAGAACCGTTCGCCCTGTCGGTAGTACAGAGCCAAAAGAGATTGCGATAGATGCGCGAGTGATCGTTGCAACTAATCATGACCTTGCGCAGGATGTCGTCAACGGCAAGTTTCGAAAAGATCTATACTACAGAGTTAACGTGTTGGAGATTCGTGCGCCGGCATTGCGGGATAGGTTGGAAGACGTCGTACCTTTGGTGCAGCACTTCCTACGTGAATACAACCTGAAGAACTCTTGTCAGGTCTCAGAATGGATAAACGCCAACGTCATGGCCGTGCTTAAGGAGTATTCATGGCCTGGGAACGTGCGCGAGCTCCAAAACATCACTAAGCGACTAGCCATTAGCGCGTTAGAAAGCGGCGTAATCTCGGAAGATCACACCAGACACATTTCAGAGTTGAACCCGTCGGTTCCGAGACCTGCGAATTTCGACAGCGCTGCGATGAGTCATCAGACTTCGATCATGAACAGATCCTTAGCCGCAACTCAGACAAACCAGCATCGATGCGCCCGCTGTGAAGAGGTGGAAGTGTATCGTCGGAAAGTGTCTGAAGTCGGCGGCAACGTAACTGAAGCGGCTCGACAGTTACGGATTCCGCGTTCGACACTTCAAAGAAAACTAAAGCGACTTTACACAGTTGCTTAGCGGATCCTTCTACCTCACTGACACTTTGGCTAGGCGCAAATGCCTGTTTGGAACTCTAGACTTCGCCAAGACGGAGGCGTAAAATTGCTGCAATAGGTTTTAGCTTCGGAGGAATATGATGCCTCTCATCACTCACTACTTGCCCGAACTGCAAGACGAGGAAAAGCTTTACATTCAAGATCTGATCGAAGGAATGTCGGACGATCAGGCGCACTTGTTCGCTGGTGCTTATAGGCAACGACGCAAGGATCCTCATACAGTTTTAGTTACTGCGATCGTCGGGTTGGTCGCCATTCCGGGACTCCAACGGTTTTGGCTAGGCCAGATCGGAATGGGATTTCTGTACCTCTTCACCTGGGGACTGGTGTTAGTGGGCTCGATTTCAGATCTTGTGAGGTATAGGAAGCTGGCCTTCAACTACAATCGAGAAGTCGCTAGGCAAATAGCCGGCAACCTGCCAGTACCTGGAGGGATGCCACCTTCACGCTTTAGTGAAGATGCCTTGTTCTCTCAGGGCGGCTTTGTATCTCAAACGCGTCATGCATAGTGTGCCTGGAGGGCCCAAATCACGCTGAGCTAATTGTTGAGTTCCCGAGGTACGTCCTCATTCACTCCGAGATCACAGATCCTTACCAACAAGCAGATTACTAGAACAAGCTGAGATTTTCTCCAATGCTTTCGTCAACTCTGTTGACGAGATCCGGATGATCAGTCTTGGGTTCGTTCACATCGCTACTGACGGGATGACTCTTCATTTCAGAGGCAGGGTATGGCAATAGGAGACTTCGCAAATCCTCGCGCTTCGCGTTGCCAGTAAGCCAGGCTTCGTAAGACTCAGGATGAAGGATAACGGGCATCCGGCATGAATCGGTGCTAATAGTTCATTCGCAATGCTGGTGATGATCGCACATGACTTTATCGTCCTTTGATAATCGCGCCACTCGTCCCAGATCCCGGCAAACGCAAATGGTGCCTCATCTTTCAGCTGAAAGTAGTATGGCTGTTTCCAGTTCCCTGATCTCTTCCACAGGGTTATGTGGACATTTTCTACCGTCAAAAACGAAGATGAGCCGCCGCGTGTTATCTCGCGCGGTTCGCCGCGGCGAAGACTCATTTGACGGGGAGGATGCATCATGCGGGTTCAGAAAGTCCACGGAAGCTCCGGGTATGAAGTTGCGCTGCTCGATGACAGAGATCTAGCGATTGCCATTGTCACTGACTTCCTCAGCTATTTGCGCGCCAGAGGATGTTCGCCTAACACCATTGTTGCCTACGCGCACGATCTGCAGCACCTCTTCCAGTTCCTCAAAGGCGCGAAGATTCATTACCACGAGTTCACTCCGCGACGAACTCTGGATTTCCTGCAATATCTTCGCGCTCTACCCAGTCGTCGGAAAGTGCGCAAGCCCGCACCAGAACTAGGCCGTAGCGGATCAGACGGGCCAACGCCCCAACTTGCGCCGAGTACAGTCAATCGTATTCTCGCCGCCGTCTCAACCTTCTACGAGTACCTCATCATCACTGAGGCAGTTGCCGCCGCCGAGAACCCGTTGAGGAAGATCCCAGACATCGCCTCAGCGCGCGTCGTGCCAAGATACACACCTTTCCTCAGTCTCACGACGAAACAGCGCCCGGTAAGACGCGTCGTTCGGGTGCGGACGGCCCAGCGCTTGCCGCGCCCTTTGAGGGACGACCAGGTGGCCGCGTTGTTCAATTCACTCACACGGCAGCGTGACAAAGCCATCTTCTTACTGATGCTCCAAGGCGGATTGCGTCCCGGCGAAGTGCTCAACCTCCGCCTCGATGATGTGCAGTATGGTCGGCGGCGCGTGATCGTCAGGCATCGCACCGATCACCCGAAGGGCGCGCGCACGAAGTCATGCGTCGAGCGAGTCGTCGATCTTCATGAGCCGGAGGCTTTAGCCACCGTCAGCACGTACGTGTTGCACGAGCGCCCTTCAGAGACAACCGCAACGTATCTGTTCTTGGTCGGCGGAGGCGGCAGGAAGCGGCACGAACCGTTGGGCTACGCCGCACTCGTTAAGTTGTTCCGGCGACGTTGTGTGGCTCTCGGCTTTAATGAGCCCTGGGTGACGCCGCACGCCCTTCGGCACACACACGCCACCAGGATGTGGGAGGGCGGGATGCGTGAACTGACTTTGCAGAAGCGCCTCGGCCACGCCTCGCCTGAGTCAATCCGGATCTACACCCGCGTCTCTGATGCCGCCATGCTCGAAGACTACCATCGTGCGCTCAAACGCGCAGACAAGGATGGTGAACAGTGAGTGCCTTCTTGAACCCGCAACCCTCGCGCCCGCGCTTTCCGCACGTGACGAGTGACAAGTACAGCGCGTTCACGGGGCAGAGACCAACGATACGCTCCGGCAACAACCTGCTCAAAGCCTATCGCAGGTTCATCCGTCATTATCCTGACTTAGACCAGTGGTTCCAGGCATCGCTTGCTGAGCGCGTCGGCAAAACGAAAACACGTTCGGGTAAGGCGTATGTCTCCGCCTTTGCTCGACCATATTTGTATTACCTGAGGTTGAGAGGGGAAGTGTTTTTCGACTGGGACTGGATCATTGGAGTGAACTGCCATGTCCTCTCGGACGAGTTGCTACCTCCGGCGGTCACAGAGTTGATCGGAGCGCTAGTGAACGAAGCAGTACGACTCGGGTATAGGCGCCGGAGTGTAACTTACAAACTATCGCGCGTTGCAAAAGCTCTTTACCTTAACCGTCTCGCAATGGGAGTGGCCAAGATCAATGAAGCAGACATTACTGCGTTCGAGGACGCAATCATGGCATTCGCCCAACGGTCGGACGTGGAGACGTTTTTCGATTCCACTGAAGCTTACGGGCGAGTGGCAAAAGGATACCGGCAAGCCATCTACAGCTTGCGCGTTGTGCTGTACCACCGTGGCGAGATTGCAACGCTGCCGAACAGAAAAGCGTCACGTCCGAAGCGAGTGAGTCCGCGACCAAGAATGGACGTCTTGCTGGAACGCTACCTTTGGGCGCGGCGCGTACAATACACGCGCCCTGCGACGATCAAGAAAGTCGGTTGTGACGTTCGGCTTTTCATTAACTGGATATCGCTAGAACACCCGGAGGCCGATTCGTTCGCCGACGTGACGCGCGAGCATGTGCTCGCGTTCGCGGCCTCCTTGGAAACTACCCTGTCGCCGCGCAGTGGCAAACCATTAACGATCGAGTCCAAGATCACACGCCTCTCAAGCTTATCTGTATTCTTTAGGGATACGGTTGCGTGGGGCTGGGAAGAGGCTCCCACTAGACCACTTCTCGGTGCGCGCGATCTGCCGAAGCGACCCAAACGCATTCCGCGCTACATCCCCGCCGATCAACTCAATCAACTCGTTCATGCAGTACGACAGCTCGCATGTCCCTACCAACGAGCAGCGTTGATTGTCGCTCGCTGGAGTGGCGCCCGCCGAAGTGAGATCAGGAACCTGGAACTTGACTGCCTGGACGCCTACGTGGATGGGACGCCGCGTCTGCGAGTGCCAGTTGGAAAGGGCAAGAGTGAGCGACTCGTGCCGCTGCATGAGGAAGCGGCTTCGGCTATCCGCAAGCTCCAACAACTCGCCATTGCCACGCGAGGGTTGCGTGACGATCAGACAGGCGCGGAGAGTCACCGTCTGTTCGTCTATCGCGGACTTCTTTTGTCCGCCTCATACCTGTTCGAGACGGCGCTGGAACGAGCATGCAGTCAAGCCGGGCTCGTCGATCACGAAGGTAAGCCGATGGTAACCGCCCACCGCTTTCGCCACACGGTCGGCACAGAACTGGCTGAAGGAGGTGCGCGGTTGCATACGATCATGAAGATGCTGGGCCATACCAGCACCGAGATGACGCTCGTTTACGCCCATATTAGTGACAAGGCAATGGCGGAGGATTACCACAGGGTACTTGGGCCAGGGGCTGAGCTGGCGGGACCACTTGCCGAACAGTTGCGTGCAGGCACCTTACCGGAAGAATCAGTGGAGTGGCTCAAGACGAACTTCTTCAAGACGGAACTGGAGCTGGGCCACTGTCTGCGTCTACCGCAAGAAGGACCTTGTGAATGCGATCTGTATCTTAGTTGCGCGAAGTTCGTCACGACCAGAGAGTACGCGCCACGCCTGCGGTCGCGCAGGATGCGTGAATTAAAGTTGATGGAAGACGCGATCTCACAGGGATGGGATCGCGAAGTGGAGCGCCATCGCTGCACCGCCAAGCGCATCGAGCAGTTACTTGAAGAGTTGGGTGAACCGCTTGAGATGATCGGTGAAATGAATCAACAAGGATAAGCAGAGAGGGTAGCCGCGCTGAGAGCCACCGTTTGCGTCGAAGCTGCCACCGATTTCTTGCTTGCGAGCTCAGAGATAAATGCTCTAATCTCAGCCTTGCGCATATCCTCGGGATGCTGCTTGTTATGGAAAAAGATGTAACGCTTGATCCAGTTGACGTAGGCTTGCTCAGTTCGGATGCTGTAATGCTTCATCCGGAGCACGTCTCGAACTTGGTCGAGGAGTTCGGGCACGTGCGGGATTTTACCACCGAAACCCGGTCTTATCCCGCACTTCCGCGGATGAATACATGTTGGGCGGCTTCCGGTTGAGCCACTTTGCTAGAACATACTGAGCAAAAAAGTCCTCCAATTCATTCTCTTAACATTCCTGATCAGTTGGTCAGTAGCCCTGGCCGCCTACCTGCTTCACATAACCTACGGCTCAATCCTGTTCTTCGTCATCATCGCAGTCTGTTATATGCCCGCACCCGCGTATGCCACTTTGATCGTACAGAAGCTCGTCTACCGCCGTTCATTGCAGCCATACGGTTTCACACTTAAAAACATATCGCTGCGTTGGCTCTTAATAACGACCGCCGGCTTCGCATGGTTCATCGTCCTGGGAACATTTGTAGTCATTGCCATTCTGGGAAACGTCTTCGGGATAGCTCTCTTTGGCAGGATTGATTTCAGCGAAGCTGCGTTCTTACATCAACTCACGATCTTTTCACGCGGCGCTTTTGGTCCTGTGCCCCAACATGTTCCTATTCCGCCGGTTGCAATCTTCCTGCTCGCCATGGTGCAGGGTTCCATTGCCGGGTTTACCTTTAATCTTCCCTTCACTTTTGGCGAAGAGTTAGGTTGGCGCGGATTGTTGTTGCGAGAAACACAAACGTCAGGCTTTCTCAGAAGCAACTTATTTATTGGTGTGGTGTGGGGATTATGGCACGCACCGATCATTGTGCAGGGCCACAACTTTCCGGGCCATCCGCTAGCGGGAATATTTATGATGACCTTATTCACCACCTCTCTATCTTTCCCGATGGCCTATTGCCGTTTTAAGTCCAGGACTATTCTGGGGCCAAGCGCACTTCATGGAATGATCAATCCGCTCGGAGTGCTGACCGTGTTCTTTGTTGTCGGTGCAAACCCGCTGTTTGGATTTGTCGCAGGCATCGCTGGTATTGCGGTCATCCTATTGTTGACCGTGGGTATATACTTTTTCGATAAGAAATTCATACGAGGCTATCAGATATTGTGAGTTGACTGTTGCGGTTAAAGCCGCTCATCATGCTCTGCCGCCACCGAACTCATTGGACACGAGCGGCGGGAGCGTGTTTCGCAATTGTTTGGTGCGGCGGAGGGTGCTTTGATTCGCGCCGCCGCGTCAACTCAATCGTTGGGCCGCTCGAAAGGATGCCGTGAAAATATTTGGACCAGAGGCCGATGATCTTGTTATGACCACCTCAGCTGTAGCCCGCCCGATCCGCGCTCGGCGCTTACTTGTCGCACTTGCGTTCGCATCCCTTATCGTGCCGGTAGCGCTCGCGCAAAGCCAGGCCTTGAGCGCCCCCGAAGCCCTTTTGGACAAGATGACGGGGCATTGGGTGATGACTGGCACGATCAGCAAGAAGCCGGCTACGCACGACGTAGACGTGGACTGGGTGCTCAAGCGCGAGTACATCCGCATCCACGAAGTCTCTCGCGACAAGGACGCCAGTGGCGGCATCGGCTACGAAGCCTGGATCTATATCGTCTGGGACGCGAAGAAGGACGAGTACGCGGTAATGTGGCTCGACAATACTGCGGCAACCAACTTCGCCGCTGAGGGAATCGGCCACGCGAAGCCGGACGGCGACCGGATCCCGTTCATCTTCAAGGATGCGGAGGGAACCGGCATTCATACCACCTTCGCCTACGATCGCGCGAAGGATACGTGGTCGTGGACGATCGACAACCTGGACAGGTCCGGGAAATCGTCGTCGTTCGCGAAGTTGACGCTAACGCGTAGGAAGTAGTCCGGTTCACGGCTTTTTGGATTTTGAAATCGCGTCGCAACAGAATTCGTTGACGCGTGCGAAACGCGGCCGAACAAATCAGCTTGCCAAAGAAATGAGAATCATTCTGGCAAGATGGGGACGCATAACGGTCATTGCAGGTGAGCCGCGATTGATCGTCTCTCAGCTTGAAAGATAGAATCCATGTTGTGTGCTGGCCCAACACGTCGTCAATATTCTCGATCTCTCAGAGGCATGTTATGTAACGCGGAGGGACTTGAGGTTCACCATCGCAAGGCGTGAGATGTTGACGCGCGTGATAGAGTCTTCACTGCCGGCACGGAGGATAGGGCAACGCTGGAGAGCGACCCGAGCGCCGTCGTCGGTGAGTATACGGAGGGCTGGGCTGGTGGCGCTGCCCTGAGTTTGTCTATCCCTCCGGTACTCCATAAAGCGATAAACTCGTTCGCCTCGATTACGAACTTCTAATTGACGGGAAGTGTCTACATAAACTCATAAAAGCCATCTGCAGGAATCAAGCATCTTCGTCTTTCGAACGACTCGCTGAAACTCGGCTTGTCCTCCAAGGTCTCAGCGCGAGCGTTGATGAAACCCTTCGCTTCTTTGGACCATGATGGAATTAGGCCCCACTGAAGAAGCTCGGCCTCGCGGTCACTGCCGTAGTGAGCGATCGCGAAGACACTCTGACTAGGAGCGATGTTGTAACGTGGAAACAGTGGCGGGAAATGAGAACGGTTTACACCCTGAAACTTTGTTCTGCCGGGTGATTTGAGAGTGAAACGGCCGCACATTAACCAGAAGATAACCCAGCGATTCTTTCCAAACCAAACTGATTTAGCTCACGTGTTAGATCAAAAAGCGGCAAGAAAGCTTTTGGAAGCTTCCTCGCCGCTTCTTCTCATAACTTTCGTCATGAGTGGCGATCACCGTCCTCACCCCGGCAATCGCTGGGCGAGCACGTTCAGCGCTCGCTTGGTTGCTGCGGATTCTATCAACCGGCACACGCGATCGACAAATTCGTCGACTCTGGCTCCGTCCTTAACGTAATCGCCCCCGTGGCCGGTTGTGTAGCGTTCGGCTTCTGATCCGGGCAACAGATTTCATTGCTGCCATCTCCTTATTGCAGCTTCACGATGAGAGCAGGGCACGAAGCCTTTCCTTCAGAACCGCCTCTTTCGGCGTCCTCACGCCCTGTTGCAACCACTCTCGCACCTTCGTCACCGTCAAGGTATGCGTAACTGAACTGTGCACCTCAATTTCCAACTGAGTTAAGCCGCGCGGCTCAAGTTCGTGTTTTCGAAAAGCACATAGGCCCAACACGGAGGCTTCGTACAACCCGTCAGCCTGGACTTCGACTGAATGGCGGATTCCATCTAAGTCCACGAATGATACGATGCAGGCCGCCATGCGGCGTAATTTAGCAATTTTCGGAAATTTTTCGCCAATCGGACACTGTGCCATTTACGGCACACAAACGATTTGCAAAAGTGGAATTCTGTGACTCCAGCTACAAACTTCCTGCTAAAACCGTCGCTTTATAAGCTGTCGCGCGAAGCCGGCCGATGTTGGCAATTCCCATAATTTGGGGCATGATTGCTGCCAGCCAGCTTTTTAATGGACGGACCGCCGCACCAGGTTCAAGAGCCATTCGGAATCCGCTACGAAGGCACGCGGTCCATCTACTTTCAAATTCTTATAGGGTCGACGAGAATCTTCCCATAGATTTAGGTCCGCAAAAGAACATGCCCGGCGAACGTTGGAATGGCAACTCCGAGGAATGGCAACAGCTGATACTGAGTCTGTTGAAGGTTCGCTATCCACTTGGCGAATTTGTTGAAATTCCTGACTCCGTAGGAGGTGACTGCGGCCTCGAAGGCTTTGGAAGGGATGGGATTGGCTTTCAATGCTATGCGGTCGAAGGCGAGCCACTGCCTACCGATCAACTCACGCAGCGTCAGAAGCGAAAGATCAGGAACGATCTAAACAAGCTCCGCGTCAATGCCTTGCCTCTTGGGTCGATCTTAGGAACTACTGTTTTGCGACGATGGTTGTTAGTTGTGCCCCGTTGGTTAGACAAGGATCTTCAAGCCTATGCCGAGGAGAGAGCAGAAGTCCTCCGACAGGCGGGTTTGGTGTTTATTGCTGCAGATTTTGAACCGAGTATCGTAACTCTTGAGGAATTCGTCGTGGAGCGTCAGAAACTTGGCTTGGCAAGGAGTGAATCACTGCGGATACAGGCTGAGGAGCCGCAAGAGCAGGATGTCCGCGATTGGGTGGGTGAGAATGATGAGCTAATTGCGAATCTTGATCGGAAACTATTAATTGTCTGCGGAGGACGCACGAGCGAAGCACTAAAGTTAAGAAATCGGTTCTTATCGCACTACCTGGAAGGGCGCAACCTCTTGGAAAAGATGAAGAACCAGTATCCTCCATTATATGAGTCGATATACAGAATTAAAGAGGAGCGCGAACATTTCCTTGAGACCGAGTCGCTAATACCCTATTCGTTGCCACCGGAGCGAATGAAAGAGACGCTCGCTGATTTTGCCTGCCAATTGCGCTCGACACTACCAGGCCTTTCTCCCTTTAATGTCGAACAATTGGTACACGAAGCTATCAGTGATTGGTTACTTCGCTGCCCTCTCGACTTTCCACAGGAGGCTGAATAGATGATGGATGATCCCCTCCTGATTCACCTGAACGTGCCTTTCGAGTTCCGTGCCCAGCCGACTCCACTGGCCGGAGATTTGCGCATTTCGTGGCGTATCGCGCTATTGCTTCTTATTCTTCTGCATTCACGAGCTCAAAAAGCATCGCTTCAAAAGCTTCACGTACTGAATTGGGCCTCGCGGACGGAAGAGACGCGGAGGCTATTTTTCCATTTCGTGCGAGGCACGATCGATAAGGACGAACTTGTTCCCAGGATCGAACCAAGTATGAATCGTGCTGTGGATTTCGCTTTGGGAGAAGGCCTAGTAAGAGTTGAGAATGGTAAGAACTTAAAACTTACGGCGTCTGGCCTAGACGCCGCGAGACAAATAGATCAAGCCGAGGACTGCTTAACCGCTGAGAAGTCTTTTGTTCACGCGATGAGGACCTTTTTCACCGAGCGGAACATAGGTGATCTACTCTCTTGGAATTTGACGATATGAGTCTCAGACTGCGTCAACTGCACCTCCGAATCCAAACTCGTGACGGGCTCTACGGAACGCGTCTAGCGTTCGGAGAGGGACTCACAATTCTAAGGGCAGAAAACAACATGGGGAAGTCTACCTGCATTCAGGCCATTGTGTACGCCCTTGGACTAGAGAAGATGCTGGGACCCACGATGGATATACCGCTCCCTCACGCAATGACCAGCTACATCGAAAATGGAATACCGGAACTCCCAGTCTTGGAATCGGAGGTTCTCCTTGAGATCGAAAATGCTCGTGGCGAGATACTCACAATACAGCGAGGAGTGGTCAGTGAACGTGACACACGACTGATTAGTACATGGGAAGGTGCAAAGCTATCCGAGCCCGATGGCGCCTTTCGGCACCAAGACTATTTCGTTCGCGACCCCGGATCTGCTACACGCGAAGCTGGATTTGCAACTCGACTTGCTATGTTCTTAGGGTGGGAACTCCCAACGGTCAGCCGTTATAACGGAAGTGAATGCCCACTATATTTGGAAACCATTTTCCCTTTGTTTTTGGTCGAACAGAAACACGGTTGGGCGGGAATTCAATCAAATCTCCCAACATTCTTTGGGATCCGGGAGATGGGAAAGAGGGCTTTGGAATTCGTCCTGAATCTTGACGCTTCTCGGCTAGCAGACACGAGGCTGCGAATACAGCAAGAAGAGTCGACGGCTAGAACGGAGTGGCAACGCTTGCTCTCACAGTTAACTGGCACATTGCGTTCAGCAAATGCGCGAGCTACAGGTTTGCCGCAACAGCCCACTTCACAATGGCCGCCAGCTGTTTACCCTCAACTGGAGGTGTTTCGAGCTCACGAGTGGCTGAATGCTGCAGCTGCTAAAGAAGCTGACCAATTGGAACTCGCCGAACTTGAATCAGAGCCTATACCTACAGTGGGCGAATCGGCGGAGAGCTTGACGACAACTCTTTCCACAGCGCGCACGCGATTAAGTGAATTAGAGTCAGCTGCGGCGCTCTTGCTCCAAGATATAGAGACGGAGCAACAGCAGTTGCAATCAGTAGGTCTCCGATTGTCAAGCCTGCACGACGATCTCGGGCGTAACCAAGATGCCGAAAAGCTTAGAGAGTTCGGTGCAATATCCTCTTGGAGGATTAACGAAGGAATTTGTCCTACCTGTCACCAACATGTTACTGACAGTCTTCTTCCGCAGGATCTTGCCGCCACGTCGATGTCCCTAGCGGAGAACATTGTTTTTATTCGAAGTCAGATCGGAACGTTTGAACGGCTATCACAAAATAGTAAGCAACTGATAGAACGGAAGAGCACAGAGCTCGCTGCTTTGCGTAACGATATAAACGAGGTTCGCTCTCAGATTAGGGCTGCACGACAGAGCCTTCTCTCCCCGAACGCCAGTCCTTCTATAGAAGCGGTAAGACGGCGTGTCGAAGTTGAATCTCGATTGCGCGTTCTTGCCCAAACTACTGAGGATTTCGAAACATACCTCGATTCGTTCTCGACGCTCGCGATAAGCTGGCAGCAGATCACAGAGCGGAAACGCCAGCTCCCAGAAGACGGCCACTCCGCTACAGATAGAGAAAAGCTCCGCACCTTTGAGCAGTTAATGCATCAGCAGCTGCGCGAGTTCGGATTTAGCAGTCTGAATCCCGATTCGATTTCCTTATCAGAGGACACGTATCGGCCGACTCGTGAAGGGTTTAACTTAGGCTTTGACTTGTCGGCAAGCGATAACATTCGCTTGATTTGGGCGTACCTAGAGGGTTTGCTGGAACTCTCGGCTAGGTTTGAACTTCACCACCCTAATCTCCTGATTCTTGACGAACCGCGACAACAAGAGACTGCCCAACTTAGCTTTGTGGAATTACTTCGCCGAGCTTCGACAAGCGGTACACGTAATCAACAGGTCATTTTTGCGACAAGCGAACCTGAATCGAATGTCTTAGCGATGACGAACAACTTGAACGTCAACTTGATTAGTATTGAAGGTCGAGTAATAAAGAAACTTCAGTAAGGACCCTTTGCGCGTCGCTCTTGTCATCTTAAGTAAGGCGGTCAGTCAGCTTCCGTTCCTCTTCCGCCTTAGTAGGATATTGTAAGTGTGGCCTCCCATGATTCATGGGCGGTTATCTTGGGACTCTCAGACCAACCGAAAAAGAGCAGTTCATAGAGTGCGACACATTGTTTACATCGTCGGCGCTGGGATGACTAAAGCTTTGCAGGCTACAGCACCAGTACCTTTAATGTGGGATTTTGTTTCCGTCATGTCCGAATATATCTATCGCGACAATGGCGATTTCGACCGCATTATTCTGACTAGCCTGGCTGAGATGGAGAATGCTGGTGTCTTTGAGCACACCAAAAACTCCTGGCGAGAGCTCGCTCAACGGGTCGTCAGGTCAGACAGAGACACGGAACCTGACTTAACAAAACAAGAGGCCGATGAATTCAGAAGAATAATGCGCGAGCGCCCTCCTGAGAATATTGAACAACTCTTGCAACGCGCTGTTGACATTGCCGCCGATGAATTTGGTGCAGGATTGCTACCTCAAAGATTCAATTTCGGAATCAACGAAATGTTTTCGCGAATTGGATGGAACCTTAACCTCACGTGTCTTGATCGGTTTCTAGCCAAGCAGTGTGAATTGCCCGATACGAAGCATACTTTTGTTAGTTTCAACTATGACCTTGTTCTGGATCGCTGCATTCAACAAAGAAAGGACGGCTTGTGGAACGTTAAGCAGGGATATGGATTCGAAGTTGATCGCTTCATTACGCCAGCAGGAGCTGTCGAACACATGAAACAATTTGACGGACCTGGTGGTGCGTTCGGAATGCTACCTAGCAGAAGGTTGGATGCGAAGGGCGACAACAACCGAGCAATCACGATTCTCAAGCCGCATGGTTCTCTCAACTGGTTGCTGGGATTCAGAGAGAACTACCACTTCATTGATGCAATGCCGATTCTATGCCTCGACGCCGATCATTCAATCACCCATTACGACCGTTTCAGTTGTCAGCACATTCAGCTCAAGGATGATCTCGATTATGATCTTTCGGAAGACTCTGTCTGGGCGGATGCCGGCTTATACCTAATTCCGCCTACGGATTCGAAGTCGAGCAAACTGCAGTTCATTAAGAACGTGAGGGACCAAGAGAAACAAGCTTACACGACCGCTGACGAGGTTTATGTAATAGGCTGGAGTATGCCATCAACTGATAAAGACCAAGTTGAAATCATTAGTCAGTCGATACAGGAACGGATAAAACCACTCGAAAGGGTCACGGCGATCAACTTCAACGCGAAGCCAGAATACTATGAGGAACTTGGACGAGTGTTTGATGTTGATGATTTGAACTTAATACGCTACGACAAGGGCTTTTGCGAATACCCAAACTGAGATCGCAGGTGCGCTTTATTTCCAATTCCCAATTAGGAGGAACGGTGCCCAAAAATAAGGATGAGCAAAAGGCGTTTCGGATCGAGGGTTTACCGCGTCAGCGTTACGCAATTTGAACAAGGACACTTGTCCGCTTCATCAGCCTAGAAAAGCAAACATGTCTTCCGCAATGTCTATTTCTGGTGGGTAGAACTCGTCTGGTATGTTAGGAAGTTCTTTCCATCCCTTTAGATACGTGTCGAGTTTTGTCAAATTCATTCTTCCGCCATGACCTGAGCCATAACTGTTAATGAATGAAAAGATCTTAGCTACTTGGCGACCCAAGTCTAATTCTCCATCTTGACGGATCTCTTTGACGCGATTGAGCCAAGCTACGAATGGATTATTTATGTTCCATAACGTTCTGACCCAGTACATCGGGTACTTTCTTCCCGAAAGGAAATACGCAATGTGGCGCTCATTCGGTATGTCACCCACTCCTAGGCCGACGTAAAAGCGGTAGCCTCGGTGCTTCTCGCTAGAAAATATTCTGCTAGAGTCAACCAAGGTCGCTTCAGCTGATCGCCATGTAATCTCGATCATGCTGTTCTCGATTTCTTGAATTGAGGGAAGGCGATGGTCCAAAAGGTCACTTGCTATCTTCCCGTCGAGGAGCAACAGATCGGACCCCAGCATGACATCTAGCTGTTGAGTGTCACAGACACTCGTCGTGTGCTTTTCGTGTTCAGGTCGCACAAAATCATATCGGTCGTCAAACAGGCGATGGATCGTAGTAAGTAATTCAACGGATCGGACTTCGTTCAACGAAACTGGGCTAAACTGCCTCTCGTGATAGACCGGGACCAAACCGGGACATGATCTCCAAAAAGACATCAGCTTATACTCTTGGGCAAGCTCGTTCTTGTACTTCCACGAGTTCTCTCCGGTGTTCAGCGTCGTAGTAGCGAGATGTTCACGTAGCGCGTCGATTAGCCTGTCGCGTATAGCCTCCTTGTGCTCTTCGGCAAGCATGTAATTCCAACCACGGAAGAGTGAAGGTTCAAAGTGTTTATCCCGAATATCTAGTCGAAAACTGGCTTTCCTATTTGCGAAGATGTGCTCATGAAACATTGCTTCCTCAACGACATAATCAGTCATGGCGATTCCGTGAAAGCAAACGAGACTCCCTGGAACCGACTTCTCGTCACCGGTGGGATGGAGATCTTCATCGCTTCTAACGAACGAACTTGCCCATGACTCTCCATTGGCATCTCGCCGACCAAATACATAGATCTCGCCTTCAAGACCGGCACGATTGAGGGGAAAGGCTTTAACGAATAGTTGAGCGTTTTCGCTCGTCATATCAGCTCTCTCGAATTCATAGTCACTCGCCTTTTCCGCCAGAATAGTTTGCTGTGTTCCATCTGTCTGGACGGCAATTGGGAACTCCACGCGCTTGCACCAGCCGATGATTGCGTCGAGCACCTTTTGTTCGGACAAAGCCTCGCGGATCTGAACCTCAATTCGGGTGCCGCTAGTTTCTTGGGTGCCACGTTCGGTTAGCAAATAGTTTCGTGGACCAGCGATGGTCAGACGAACGGGCACAGCGGTCGGTGACGAAGGCTTATACGTCTCGATCGTCACATTGTCACTGACCGCGAAGACAGAAAGAAAGCCAACGCCAAATCGACTCGTCGGTGCAAAGCGGTAATGGCGGCGAAACTCTTCAGTGGTGTAGTAGGAACGGCCCACCTGCAAGAAGTAGTTCTCAATGATTCCTCGATCCATTCCCACGCCATGGTCTTCAATGATGAAGAACTGTTTGTCTTCAGTTTCTCCTGAGAGGGCATTCCGAATCTGCCTGGACTCGATTTTGATTGTTACTGGATACCGATTTCGCAGACGCTCATCCACTGCCGTCGGATACTCCGGCTCCAACAGTTGTTGCCGTCTTAGATCTATGTACATTTGACATCGATTGGCATCAATGGCGTTTTGAATTAGTTCGCGAATGAAGGTGAGCGGGTTTTGATAGAGATCTCTTGACAACAACTCGAGGACAGAGTCTCTATCCATTTCAAAGGTCCACGCTGAAGGGATGTAGTTGGCCGTCGCTGTAGGTCGAATCTTAATTGTAGTGTCTGTACCGAACATTGAAGCCTGAGGCGGCTGCCAATTTGATGCTGAATGGCTCATCAAATCGCGCGCGTTCCTTATTTCCTCTACAATCCATTGGCACCAATCTGCTAGTACGCGATGTTCGTTCTGATTTTCACATTCAGCGGTGATTTCGATTCTCCTTGGAGATGTGGCTTGATGAACCAGGCGCTGGTACTGCGTCCAGTGGGCCAGGCTCTCCGCGGGAATGGGGCTCGCTGCGTTCATTAACAAGGGACAGGCACGGTCGTAAGACAAATCAAGCAAATCTCCTAAACGCAGGAGGATTGCCATCAATCTGACGTTGACAGTATGTCCCTGAATGTCCCGCCTCTCGGGGAACCGCTCGCTCTCGTCAAGCTCGAAATGCCTAAGGCCGTGCGCAATACATACGTCAGCGATTGTTCGCTTCAACATTTGGTCGTTGAACGCAAATCGCCCCAATTCATGCTCGTAGAGCCTGATAACATCCCCGGCTCGCAGATGGTGTCGTCGCCGAACGAACTCCGCCAGCAAAAATCTTGTCTGCAGATCGGCCACAAAATGTCTCGCCGACGTTGTGAGACTTGTGCCGCTTCGAATTCTTTCGATCTCTCGCCATCGAGGCGCTCCTCCGCCATGCGAAACCCACTCCAGCCAGTCGGGGTCCGAAGTCATGATCTCAAGTTTCTCTGCGTCAGCAGCAACCATGCCGGCATCATGTAGGTACGCTGCCGCAATCGGGACATACGCCTCCATGGGCGTCAATCGCACGATTGGTTGATCAGCGCCCTCGTCAAAAAGCAATCTCGAAATCTGCGCGATTATTTCTTCGCTGTGTTGAATGGTATGTCGCGTATAGTGCGGAAAGGTTTCGGGGATATAGTTAAGCCATCCCTGCACCACATCTCGCAATTCCAGAGCCTTACCGTAGTAAATGGCGCTTTGTGCCTGCAGATAGCGCATCAAGGCTGTATCGCGTACATCTATGTTCATGTTGCCGCTCCGTGTTGAATCTTAGTTGATACAACGAATTTTCGGAATCCAATGAGTTCATTGTACTGACGCAAAACAACAACTAACTGCTTGGTTCAGCAACGCGCCTGCCAATCCAAATAAGGCCTCGCCTTGCATTCCACTTCGCTCCATTCCAGGCGAGAGAAGTTGTAAGTTTTAGAAGTCGATGCGAATGAAAGCGGTCGAATCGCCAGTTCTTTATAGAAGTGGATGCGAATATTTATAAGAGTGGCTGCGAATGATTTCGGACTTTATAGAAGTTGTTGCGAACTCTTCTCTATTGCTTTGAGGGCTTGCCATCGAGAAAGTCGTTCACCATCGGGACGATAATGCCCATGCGGTTCATCAGCGTAACGTGTGTTGTGTCGGGCAAGATGGCCAATCTCGATGCTGAGCGCGTCCCGAGGTCGCCAGAGATCCCGCCGCCCTTCAGGCTGAACATTTCCGAAATGTGGTCGAGCCGTACGCCATCGGCATCGCCGTGGATGAAGAACATCGGCGCTTTGGTGGCCTTGAGCTTGTCGGCGTCGAAGTCGTACGGCCTCAAATCCATGGCGATGACGCGCTTGACAAAATTCGGGAATTCGTTTGGCGTCGGGTTCAGTTTGTTGTACTCGGTTTCGACGGGCGAGCCTTTGAATGCTTCCGCCGTGATTTTGGAAACTGCGTCGTTCTTTTCCTTGACCCAACCGTCGCGGCGAAAAGCGGATGAAATGACGACAACCTTACGCACTTTTTCCGGATGTCGGATCGCACACTGCATCGCGACGCCGCCACCCATGCTGTAACCGATAAGGTCTGCCTTTGGAATGAGAGGATCGAGTAGCGCCGCCACATCCTCGGCAAGGTTCTCAGAGCTGAAGTCGCGCTTGATGTCGGCCGTGCGCCCGTGGCCCTGCATTTCGATGGCGATCACTTTCCGCGTTTTGGAAAGTTCGGCGATCCAGTTCGTCGCTCCATTGCCCCATGGAGCCATCCAGTTGTTCGTGATAGTCATGAACGCCCCGTGCAACAGCACCACAGGCTCGCCCTCGCCGTGGATCTCGTAATATATCTTCAAACCGTTGACCGGCGCATAGCCCGTCGTCGGTTTTTGCTGCGCGGATACGACACCCGCTAGAAGTATTGTCATCGCTATCGTCGCTATAAAAGCTGTTGTCTTCATGTTTGGTGTAGCTCCCGTTCGGCCGAACGCCCAGGTTAACCCGCGTTGTGCGGCGCGAGTTGCGTGCGTTACAGACCAGACCCGGACGCCGCACACGTCGGGTTGAACCGCTTGTTAGACCCAGCACTGTGACTACGCGTCCTTGCGAGCAATAACGAGTTGCATTACCGATAATGCAGTGTGCCAACTTTCACTCGTCACCCTTCAGCCAGCACATCATCGAGCTGCTTGTAGCTCATCTCCATACCATCAGTCATGCCAGTAGAGAACGCCTCGTCGCGGTCGGCCTTCGAAGCATACTTGATCCAGGTCTCCATGTTCGTAATCCCGCCGGCTTCCTGGAAGGTGACGGTCACGATCGATGGTTCACCCCCCATGGAATAGCCCAGATCACCCGGATCGTAGATTTGGGTATGCACGATTCTCGCGTGCGGAACGACTTCCAGTACCTCGCCAGTGAATCCGAACTCCTGGCCGTTCTCGTCACTGCGCCAGCGCCAGCGATACTGGCCGCCGACGCGCATATCCATCTCGCAGACAGGCATCGACCAACCGGGTAGGCCCGAGCACCAACGACGCATCAGGTCCGGTTCCATGTAGGCCCGCCACACCAGTTTGACGGGAGCATCGAAGCTCCGTTTGACGAGTACCTCGGTATCTGACGGCAGGCTTGCTTCGGCGGGTTTCATTTCTTTCGCTCCTGTTTCTCTTGTTGTTTTAACTCTGCAAGCAACGCATCGAGACGCTTGTAGTTGGCTTCCCAGATCTCCTGCACCTGCGCCAGCCACTCGTCGATCTCCTTCATCTTTTCGATCTCCAGCGAATAGTAAATTTCCCTGCCGCGTTGTTCCTGCGTCACCAATTCGCATTCCGTCAGCACACGCAGGTGCTTCGACACGGCTTGTCGCGACGTGTCGAAATGCTCCGCAAGCGCATTCGGCGTCATCGCCTGTAAAGCAAGCAGAGCAATAATTGCCCTTCTTGTCGGGTCGGCGATGGCTTGAAAAACGTCCCTTCTCATTTTGGTTTTCTCAGTTTATGAAACTGATCGGTTGCGAGTATACGCGCAACTGTTCGGTTTCGCAAGTGCTTTTTGCATTTTATTTTTGAGAGGAAAGTCAGGCCGGATTTTCAGGCGTAGGTTGGGCGGGTGTGCATACGAGTCAGAACCGGGAGCGGTAGCGACCTTAGGGACCTGCTGGAGGACGACGGCGGGTTCTTATACGACGCCAAAATAATGGGGAGCGGTTATCAAGAACCCGCCATCCCGAACGCTTAATTTCAACCACACGCTACCACAGGTGGTACTGACTTCAATGCCTCGTCTTTTCATCGGCTTATAATAATGAATTGCCGGCTTACCAGTGGGTTTTTCCAGGACGGATCTCCAATACTCCATAAGCTGATAAGTGATCCTCCCGTACAGAACCGTACCCGCGCTGTTTAAGAGATCGGTATAATGCTGGTGTATCTCATCATCCGCGATCATCGCCGTGTGGTCGCAAAACCCGTCAAGCGTCATATTCATTGCTGCGATCAGTTTTCTCATGCCTTAATACTGTCGATGCCTGCGTCGCGGAGCGCATCGCGTTCGTCGCCAAAGGTTTGAAACTTAATGGCCTTTCCATCACGAAATGTGAAAACGTCTCCGATGCGTCCGTCGATCCAATCCGTCCCGCCTTTCAACCTGACGCGTATATTACAGAGCACAACGATCTTATCGCCTGAAGCGATAAAACGGTCCGGCTCGCAAGCGCCTTCGGCCCAGGTCGAGCGTCCCTGCACCACATGGGTTGTGACAGCCTCGATCCCGTTATAGGTTCCGGCGCTGGGGGAATCCTCGAACTCGATGCGTTCGACATTCTCGTCGAATATGGCAACGAATCCGGGAATATCGTTCCGGTTTAGCGCGGCATATGCTGCGCGTAGCGCTTCTGTCTCAGCCCCCAAGGCCGGTTCTACCTTTTTCATATTTCCTCCAGGTCGCAAAACCCGTCAAGCGTTATATTCATTGCGGCTATTACTTTTCTCATAATTATTAAATTCGTTTGAGATCCGTTATTTGGTTAATTTCCGATCCGATCATTTTACGAAAACGCTGGGCGAGGTCGGTGTGGCCTAAATCGATTAAGCCAAAGGAGTTTCAGTCACTTCCGGAACGAGTTGCCAAGGTCATTCGCATCCTCTTCTATAACGATTCGCAGCGTGTTTTAGAAATTCGCATCGCCTTCTAGAACTCACAGAAGTTGTGAGTTTTAGAAGACGATGCGACTGAGAGGGGTCAAAGAGCCCATTTTTGACAGGAGAGGATGCGACTGCGTACAGAAGACGATGCAACTAGTTTCGCAAAGTACACAAGTGGATGCGACTAGTTTTGGTACCTGTGCCGGATCCACCTGCGCAGTCAGATGTTGAGGCGCGGCGTAAGAGATATCCCGAGAACGGTCATCGTGGCCAGGCCTAGTGGTGCCTCCTCTGGTCCTACGGCAGTGTGAAGCAACCTTTGGCCAGGGTCTCCACCATCACCACGTCGATACCACCCTGTGGAATTGGAATCCCGAGCCGTTTCGCGAACGCCGCCTCCTCCTGTGCCTCAATCTGAGGTTTGGAATTATCAACACGGCCGGCCAGGTCTACCTTCTCGCCTTCGTGCTCACCCAGTCTCATTTGGTCCTTGTTCCCCAGGCGAAATATTCGACCGTCATCCATCTTAAGCACGAAGTAGTTATCGGATCCGATCAGGCAACCGACGAAATGCTGCACGGGCGTAGCTGGAACGGGAGGCCAACCAGGTTTCGCCAACTGCCTGTTCCATTGCTGCCAGGCCCCCTTTAGTTCTTCGACCTTTTGGGGATGCTTCGAGGCGAGGTTTTTAGTCTCGCTAATGTCGTTCTTCAAATTGTACAGCTCGACGCCGGATAGATCGCTCAGCACTGCGGGGTCCTCTTCGTCCCGCGAATAGCGCATCTTCACCAACTTCCAATCGCCTTTTCGAATTGCCTTGATGCTCCCCGTTCGCCAGTAGAGAGATTCGTGCGGACTTCCTTTAGTCTTTCCGGTTAAAAACGGAATGAGATTTACTCCGTCCAACTTCCATTGCGGTTGCACTTGAATACCAGCGGCCGCCAGTGCAGTTGGCAATACATCCAGTTGAATAATCGGCTTAGAATAAATTTTCCCCTCGGGCAGATGTCCCTTCCAACCGATAATGAACGGCACCCGAATTGCACCCTCCCACATTTCCCCTTTTCTTCCTCTCAACGGCGCATTGCTGGACCCATTCCACGAGTCGGGAGGTGGAGGTAGGGGTCCCCCATTGTCATTAAAAAAAATAAGCAACGTATTGTCTTCAATGTTTTCGGCACGTAACGCTTCGACAATACGGCCAATTGCATCATCCATCGCCGACAACACGGCTGCATAGTTACGCCGTTTCGCGTTCGCGATATTCGGAAAGCGCGCCAAATATTTGTCGTTTGGTTCCGTTGGTTCATGCACGGCATTGAAGGCGACATAGAGGAAGAATGGTTGCGATTTCTCACGGCTGATGAAATCGACTGCGCGATCGGCAAAGGCATCAGTGAGATAGGGGAGTTTCTCAACAATCCTTCTCCCGTTTTTATCGACATCAAAGATCGGGTTAGTTTTGGGAGTGGGATCGTTATACCCGTGTGATCCGCTCAGGAATCCGAAGAATTCATCGAACCCGCGCTTGTCGGGCCAAAACCGGCCCTGGACCCCCAAATGCCACTTGCCGACCAGCGCAGTATGATAGCCGGCAGCTCTCAAGCGATCAGCAATCGTAACTTCATCGAGAGGCAGTCCAATCTGGCGATGAGCTGGAACCATCCCACCGATGTTGAACTCGTGTCCGAACCGCTGTGGATAACGACCAGTCATCAGCCCGGCTCTTGTGGGGCTGCAATACGGGCCGCTGACATAGGCGTCGGTGAACCGGACGCCGGCCCTTGCTAGAGCGTCGATATTGGGCGTGGGGATATCCTTGCATCCGTGGATGCCAATGTCTGCATATCCCATGTCGTCAGCGACGATGACAACAATGTTCGGATGTCGAATCTGTGCTTCAGCGGTATAAGGCCAAACGCACATAACACTGAGGGTGAGGGAGATCGTTAAGAACATTTGTGCGACTTGTTTCATGGCGTTCTCCTTCGCGCTAGGCAGTTGTGAAAAGGATCTAAGAACAGACCCTGACCAGACTGCAAACTTTCATGGCGTCATCGATTGCCAGAATGAGGGTTGCGAGCGCCTTGCTCGTGATTCAATCCGCGCAACAAACTAATCTATCGACTCGCGCGAGGCAAGTTTCTTAGCTTTCTTTCAGCGCAGTTCGCGCGCGCCGGTCATCCCAACTATTAGCCGGCCCAACAAATCCTCGGCTGGAGGTTTGAAACTCGCTTGAATCTTCCGCGACGAGCCAGACCCTTCGGACTTGCCGAGAACGAAGAGATACGCCGTCACACCAAGTGACGCCACCTCACTCCAGCCTCGTCAGCTTCATGCGCAGCCCAACTTTCTTCGCCTTCTCTGTGGTTAGAATCAACCAAAACGTGTTGGGCCCTTCGAATTTGAACTCGGGGGGAGAAGTGTCTTGTCTGTTCATATCCGAAGGTTCCTTTGCCACGATCGGGCGCATCACGACGGTCGACTCTTTGACTTCGTAGCTGCCGGAAATCCCGACGAACCATTTCCACTGCTCAAACTGTGCTACCTTCTCGGCATCGGTGAGCGTCCGCCCTCTTTCGAGTGGCATTGACTCGGCTCTTGGTGCCATCAACATCGCCACGCTGTAATAGCCTTTTGTGAAAATAATTAGAGCCGGCTGAGGACTGGTGTTTATTTTCCCACCCTCTATCCATTCGGTTACCTTCCACACGCCCTCAACCGGAGACTTCGTCTGAGCGAAGCTACTGCTTGCAGACGAGACACAAAGCACGAACAACAAAGCATATCGTTTCATACCGACCTCCTTTCACCGTATTATCATTCAATGTCACACGCGTAACACGCCAGAAAGAGATATCCCGAGAACGTCATGGTGTGGTCGGCCTAACGCTTTGCGTTAGTCGGGCCAGTGTGGTCTGAAGGTAAGGGAAGAGCTCATGGTCTAGTCGCACGGACTTCGCTGCTCACTTTGCCACGCTTTAGCACCAACGCAATCTCGCGCGTATTGCGAATATCCTTCGTAGGATCCGCACGAAGAACAACGAGATTAGCCAGCTTCCCAACGGCGATAGTTCCGACTGTCTTTTCGATCTTGAGAGTTCGCGCCGCTACGCTGGTCGCTG
>WNGB01015872.1_pt1 | contig 28236 bp, 30 predicted proteins | sample 5400681 | NCBI WGS metagenome assembly WNGB01 (sample SAMN13153367, study PRJNA577476) | soil metagenome | isolation source: 115 cm soil or saprolite under grassland replicate 2 | place: USA:California | collected 2016-06-15
CACGTCCTCGCGAACAGCAACGATGCGAGCATCGGGGACGCGGCGCTCCAGCCGGGGCCGTACGACGGCGGCACCGCCGCCGACCAAATCGGCACGCTGTTCGACTTCCAGGCCATCGACTTCACGGGCGGCAACAACACGATCGACGCGGCCATCGCGCTGTCGAGCGCGGGTGACGTGGGCAACGCCACGCCCGCCGACGACGGCTACGGTGCGCCGAGCGGCGCCATCTACAACGACGCGAACGGCGACGGCCTGTTCGACGACAAGAGCACCCTGCTGGGCCTCAACGTGCAGAAATACGGCCGCACCACCAGGCTGACACATGGGCAGATCACCGGCATCAACGTGACCGTCGACGTGTGTTACGAGGTGCTGATCATCTTCTGCGTCAAGTCGGCGCGGTTCGTGGATCAGCTCCTGATCGAGCCCGGGTCGTTCTCGGGCGGGGGCGATTCGGGGTCGTTGATCGTCAGCGACGACGCCAACCGGAACCCGGTGGGCTTGTTGTTCGCGGGCAGCTCCACCCAGACGATCGCGAACCGTATCGACCTCGTGCTGAATCGGTTCGGCGTGCACGTGGATGGCGGGGAGCCGCCGCCTCCGCCGCCGCCACCGCCGCCGCCGACCCCCGGAACCGACGTCGAGATCGAGAGCGTCAGCGCGCCGGGATCGGTCACCAAGGGCGCCAGCGTGACGGTGGTCGTGACGGTCCGGAACGTCGGCACGCAAGACGTAGGCACCGCCTTCGCCGTGACGCTCAAGGACACCACCGACAACGTTCTCATCGGGACTCAGAACGTGACGGAGCTCCTCATGGGCGCGTCCGCGACGCTGAGCTTCACCTGGAACACCGGTGGCAGCTCCACGGGAAGCCACTTGCTGCTCGCCCGGCATGCCTTGACTGATGACAACGCGTCCAACGACTTCGGCGTGACGACGGCTACCGTCAGCATCCCGCCCGGCGTTCACATCGGGGATCTCGACGCGTCCTCCTCGAGCAGCGGTTCCACCTGGACTGCGATGGTGGAGATCACGGTGCATGACGCCCTGCACAACCCCGTGAACGGCGCGACCGTGACGGGCAGCTGGAACTTGAACGGCCTGAACGCGGATACCTGTACCACGGGAGACTTGGGCGGCAACGGGACCTGCATCGTCTTGTTCCCGGGACTCCCGAAGAAGGTTCATACCGTGGTGTTGACGATCAGGAACGTGACGATGCCGGGCCAGCCGTATCAGTCCGCTCTCAATCACGACGTGGACGGCGGCAGTAGCGGCACGTGGATCAACGTGAATAAGCCGTAGCTGCGCGCGCGTTTCTGAGTGCATTGACCTCCCCCGGTGGCACCGCTAAGTTGTTGTGCGATGCCCACCTACGAGTTCAAATGCCCCAAGGGCCACGTGTTCGAGAAGTTCTATCCGGCGATCTCGAACACGCGGCGCCTGAAGTGCCCCCAGTGCGGCAAGATGGCCGGGCGGCTCATCTCCGGAGGGGCGGGACTCGTCTTCAAGGGCTCCGGTTTCTACGCCACGGACTACAAGCGCGCTGGCGAGAAGCCGGAGAAGGCCGAGAAGACCGAAAAAGCTGAGAAGCCGGCCGAGACCAAGCCGTCCAAGAAAGACTCCAGCTCCGACAAGTGAAGGCGCCCGACGTGCTCCGCTCGGCGCTGGCGCAGGCGGCGGCGAAGCTGGGCGCGCCCGCGCTGAAGGACACCGACGTCCTCCTCGAGCGTCCCAAGGATCCCGCTCACGGCGACGTCGCGACAAACCTGGCGCTGGCGCTGGCCAAAACCCTCAAGGGCAAGCCGCGCGACGTAGCGGGCAAGCTCGTAGCCGCGCTCGAGCTGCCGCCGGGGGTGGTACGCAAAGTCGAGATCGCGGGTCCCGGCTTCATCAACTTCTTCCTCGCCGAGGCGCAGCTACATGGCGTCCTCGGCGCCGTGATCGCCGCCGGCCCGGCCTATGGCCGCAGCGATGTGGGGAACGGTCGCCCGGTGAACGTCGAGTTTGTGTCGGCGAATCCCACCGGTCCGCTGCACGTTGGCCACGGCCGCCAGGCCGCGTTGGGCGACGCGATCGCCTCGCTGCTCGAGTGGACCGGCTGGCGCGCGACGCGCGAGTTCTATTACAACGATGCCGGTACCCAGATCATCAACCTGGCGCGCAGCGTGCAGGCCCGGATCCAGGAGCTGCGCGGCCGCACCGTCGACATCCCCGAGGGCGGCTATCACGGTGGGTACATTCGGGAGCTCGCCGAGGGCTACATCGCCGCGCACTCCAGGGATCCGGACGGCGCGGACCTCGACGCCGTGCGGCGCTTCGCTGTACGGGAGCTGCGCCAGGAGCAGGATCAGGACCTCCGGGCGCTGGGCGTGAAGTTCGACGTGTACTCGCTCGAATCGTCGCTCTATTCGGCGGGCAAGGTCGAGGAAACAGAGCGGCGCCTCGTGGCCGCAGGCCACACCTACGAGAAGGACGGGGCGCGCTGGCTCAAGACTACCGACTTCGGCGACGACAAGGACCGCGTCATGCGCAAGAGCGCGGAGAAGGGCGGGGACTACACCTATTTCGTGCCGGACGTCGCGTATCACGTCACCAAGTGGGAGCGGGGCTTCACACGCGCCATCAACGTCCAGGGGGCCGACCACCATGGCACCATCCGGCGCGTGCGCATCGGCCTGCAGGCGTTGGAGATGGGGATCCCGGAGGGCTATCCCGAGTACGTGCTCCACCAGATGGTGACGGTGATGAAACAGGGCGAAGAAGTGAAGATCTCCAAGCGCGCCGGAAGCTACCTGACGGTGCGTGAGCTGGTCGAGGAGGTGGGGCGCGATGCGGTGCGCTACTTCTTCCTGATGCGCCGGAGCGACTCGCACTTCGTGTTCGACGTGGACTTGGCTCAGAGCCAGACGGAGGAGAACCCGGTCTTCTACGTCCAGATGGCACACGCCCGGATGAGCGGCATCTTCCGGGTCGCCGCCCGGCCGCCGGAGAGCGCGGCGCCCGAAGGGGTGGACCTCGCGGTGCTGAGCGAGCCCGAAGAACTGGACCTGATGAAGGAGTTGGCCGACTTTCCGGCGATCGTCGCGGGCGCGGCGGCCGCGCTCGAGCCGCATCGCATCACGGGCTGGCTCGAAGCCCTGGCCCGCGTCGCCCACGCGTGGTATCACAAGTACCGCGTGCTGGGGGAGCCCGAGGAGGCGGCCCGGCTGGTCCTGGCGCGCGCGGTGCGCCAGGTGTTGGCGAACGGTCTCACCCTCTTGGGGATCAGCGCCCCGGAACGGATGTGAGCGTGAGTCTGCTCGTCGTCGGCTCGATCGCGCTGGATTCGGTCGCCACGCCCTTCGGCGAGACCGCGGACGCCCTCGGCGGGGCCGCCGTGTTCTTCTCGATGGCGGGCGCCGTGCTCCATCCGGTGCAGGTCGTGGGCGTGGTGGGCAACGACTTTCCCGAGGCGCACCTCAAGGCTCTCGCCGCGCGCGGCGTGGACCTCGCGGGCGTCGAGCGCCAGGCGGGCGAGTCGTTCCGCTGGAAGGCGCGCTACTCCTACGATCTCGCGAGCCGGGAGACGCTCGAGACCCGGCTGGGCGTGTTCGCCGACTTCCGGCCCCGCATCCCCGACAAGTTCCGCGCCGCGCGGTACGTCTTCCTCGGGAATATCGATCCCGAGCTGCAGCTGAGCGTGCTCGACCAGGTGAAGAAACCGAAGCTCGTCGCCTGCGACACGATGAACTACTGGATCCACTCCAAGCGCGACGTGCTGCTCGAGCTGCTCCGCCACATCGATATCCTGATGGTGAACGACTCCGAGGCGCGCGAGTTGTCGGGCGACTGGAACATCTACCGGGCCGCCCGGTGGATCCTGGGCCGCGGGCCCAAGATGGCGGTGATCAAACAGGGGGAGCACGGCGCGCTGCTGGTGGACGCGGATACGACCTTCAAGGTGCCCGCGTACCCGCTCCAGGAGGTATTCGACCCGACGGGCGCCGGGGACGCCTTCGCGGGCGGGTTCATGGCCCACGTGGCCAAGAGCGGCGACCTCTCGTTCGACAACCTGCGGCGCGCCATGGTGTACGGGTCGGCGATGGGCTCGTTCGCGGTCGAGGCCTTCGGAGTGCAGCGGTTCGAGGTGGTGACCCTGGCCGAAGTGCGCGCCCGCGTGCGCGCCTTCCGCGACCTCGTCCACTTCGACCTCGATGCGGAGCAGGGGTGACCGACCCCTACGCCGCCGCCGGCGTGCGGCTCGACGCGGCGGAAGAGGCGAAACGCCGTATCGGCGAGCTGGTGCGGGCGACACGCACGCCGCTCGCCCTCGGCCGCATCGGCGCGTTCGGCGGCATGGTCCGCGTGCCCGAGGGCTACCGCCGGCCGGCCCTCGTGATGTCCACCGACGGCGTCGGCACCAAGGTGCTCGTCGCCGTCCGCTCGCCTTCCTCGACTACATCGCGACCGGACGCCTCGACCCCGACGTCGCGGCGGCCATCGTGACCGGGATCGCGCGCGGCTGCCGCGCGCACGCGATGACGCTCGCGGGCGGCGAGACGGCGCAGCTGCCCGACCTGTACGAGCCCGGGCACTACGATCTCGCGGGGACGATCGTCGGGGTAGTGGAGGAGGACGAGGCGTTGCACGGGGACCGCGTGCGCCCCGGGGACGTCTTGATCGGGTACGCGTCGAACGGACTGCACACCAACGGGTACACATTGGCACGGCGCATCGTGTTCGACCAGCTCGGGCTCGGCGTCGGTGACCCGTTCCCCGACACCGACCAGTCGGTCGCGCAAGTGCTGCTCGCGGTGCACCGCAGCTACGCGCCCGTCGTGTCCCCCGTGCTCGGCCGGCTGCATGCCCTCGCCCACATCACCGGCGGCGGCGTGCCCGGGAACCTCGTGCGGGTGCTCCCCGAGGGGTGCGAGGCGGTGGTGGACGCGGGGAGCTGGCCGTGGCCGCCGGTGTTCCGCGTCCTGATGCGCGCCGGCAAGATCTCGCACGGCGAGATGCGGCGCGTCTTCAACCTCGGCATCGGGATGATCGCCGTCGTGGCGCGCGGCGAGGTCGAGGCCGTCGTGCAGGCGGCCCAGCGCGCCAAGGTCCCCGCGTGGATGATCGGCGAGGTGCGCGCGGGAAAGACCGGCGTGCGCTTCGAGGAACGGTGAGCAGGGAGGTCGCATGCGAAAGCTCCGATTGATCGTCTTTGCCTGCGCGTGGGCCGGCCGCGGTGTAGCGGCGCAGGAGCCGCAATGTCAGAGCGTCAGCCCCCAGGCGCAGGCCGCCTGCAACACGATGGTGGACGCGACCAAAGCCTTCCACCCGCTCGCGGGGATGATCGTCAGCGGCGGGAGTCCCATGCTCGGGACCGCGTCTACGCTCGGCGGATTCGGCCATATCTCCGGATCGTTCCGCGTCAACGCCATCAAGGCGTCGCTGCCGAACCCCGACAGCGCGGCCCAGAACCCCGTGCCCTCGAGCTTCGACGGCTATCTGCCAGCGCCGGTGGTGGAGGCGGCCGTCGGGCTGTACCAGGGGACCGGCGGCGGGCTCCTGTCCATTGATGCTCTCGGCAGCGCTGTGCTGCTCCCGGCCAGCCGGGTGCGCGGCATGTCGGTGGATCCCGGCGCGCCGCAGATCGGCGACGTCGCGCTGGGGATCGGGTACGGCGCCCGGATCGGGATCCTCAAGGGCTCGTTCCCCGTCCCAACGGTCTCGGTGAGCGTCATGAAGCGGCATGTGCCGCGGGTGCAGTTCGGCGACGTCAACGCTCCCACGAGCGACCCGGCCGATTTCGCGACGGACTTCGATGCGACCAACTGGCGGGCCGTCGCCGGGACGCGGATCCTGTTCGTCGACGTGGCGGCGGGGCTCGGCGTCGATCATTACACGTCCAACGCAGTCATCCATTTCCGGGACATCGCCGGCATTCGCACTGTGCGACTCGACCTTGCGAACACGCGCGACGTCCTGTTCGTCGACGCGGGGCTCACCGCCGGCCTCGTCAAGCTCGCCCTCGAGTTCGGGTACCAGACGGGCACCGACCAGAGCTTCGCCACCACCTTCGCGGACTTCGATCCCAAGGCGGGACATGTCTTCTGGGGAGCCGGTCTCCGCGTCAATTTCTGACGCGATGCGACGCGCCTTGGACCTCGCGCTGCGGGGTTGGGGGCGCGTCGCGCCGAATCCCCTCGTCGGCGCGGTCGTGCTGCAGGGAGACGCGGTCGTGGCCGAGGGCTGGCACGCGGAATTCGGCGGGCCGCACGCCGAGGTCCACGCCCTGCGCATGGCCGGAGAGCGGGCGCGCGGCGCCACGCTCGTCGTCACGCTGGAGCCGTGCGCGCACCAGGGCAAAACGCCGCCGTGCACGGACGCGATTCGCGCCGCGGGGATCCGCCGCGTGGTCGCGGCCGTGCGCGACCCCGATCCCGACGCCCGGGGCGGCCTCGAGGTCCTGAAGCGCGCCGGCATCGACGTCGCCGTAGGCACTCTCGCCGAGCAAGCGGCGGCGCTGAACGCGGTCTTCCTCACGACCCGCGTCCAGACCGAGCGGCCGTTCGTCGGGCTGAAGCTCGCCACGTCCGTCGATGGACGCATCGCCGACAGCCGGGGGCGCTCGCAGTGGCTCTCGGGCGACGAGGCCCGGGATTACGTGCACTGGCTGCGCGCCGGGTTCGATGCCATCGGCGTGGGCGGCACGACGGCTCTCACCGACAACCCCCAGCTCACCGTCCGCGGCGCGATCACGCCGCGCAAGCCCCCCGTGCGCGTCGTGTTCGACCGCCGCGCGATGCTCAACTCCGGCGTGTCCCTCGTCCAGAGCGCCCGCGAGGTGCCGACCTGGGTGGTGGCCTCCCCCGAGGCGCCCGCGGCCAACGTCTCCGTGCTCGAGGGCAACGGCGTGCGCGTCTTTCGCCCCGAGACGCTCGATCAGGGGTTCGCCCAGCTGCGCCTCGCCGGGATCCAGTCGCTGTTGTGTGAAGGGGGAGGCGCGCTCGGCGCCAAGCTCCTCGCCGATGGCCTCGTGGACCGGCTCTACTGGGTGCAGAGTCCGCTGTGGCTCGGCGAGGGCGCCGTCCCGGCCTTTCCGGGGGTGCCCGACTTCCCCCTCGCCGAAGCGCCGCGCTGGATCCCGGTGGAGCGCCGCGCCTTGGGCCTTGATACATTATTGGTATTGGACCGGCGGCTATGTTTACCGGAATCGTAAGCACCGTAGGACGCGTGGAGTCCGTCGCGCTGAACAACGGCGTGGAGCTGCGTATAAAGGCGCCGTACAAAGGCGTGAAGAAAGGCGAGTCTATCGCCGTCAACGGCGCCTGCCTCACTGTCGAGCGCGTCGTGAAGGGCGGATTCACCGTGCACGCGGTCGAGACGACGCTGGGCCGTACGCTCATCCGGGAGTGGGGGAAGGGGCGGGCGGTGAACCTCGAGCGCGCGCTCAAGGCGGGCGACCCCCTGGGCGGGCACCTCGTGCAGGGGCACGTCGATGGAGTCGCCACAGTCGCGCGCGTGGCGGAGCGAGGAGATGCGCTGGTGATCGACCTCCGGGTGCCGACTGAGGTGGCGCAGGTGACCATCCCGCACGGCGCCATCACCGTGGATGGCGTCAGCCTGACGGTCAACGCGTTGCCGGCGCCGGGCGTCGTGCAAGTGTCGCTGGTGCCGTTCACGCGGACGGAGACGACGTTGGGGCGGCTCGCCGCGGGTGACCGCGTCCACGTCGAGGCGGACCTTGTGGGAAAGTACGTGAAACAACTATGCCGTTCGGAACAGTAGCACAAGCGATTGCGGACGAAAAGGTCACCCCCGAGATGGTCAATTTCATGGCGACGCATGGGCGCGGGCTCATCTGCCTGCCGCTCATGCCCGACCGCTGCCAGGCCCTGGGCCTGCCCCAGATGACCGAGTACAACTCGGAGTCGCACGAGACGGCCTTCACGATCAGCGTGGACGCCGCCCCGCGCTTCGGCGTGACTACCGGGATCTCGGCGGCGGACCGCGCGGCCACGATCCGCGTGGCGATCGACCCGGCCGCAGTGCCGGGCGACCTGCGCCGGCCGGGACATGTCTTTCCGCTGCGGGCGCGGCCGGGCGGTGTGCTCCAGCGGGTCGGCCAGACCGAGGCGAGCGTGGATCTGGCACGCCTCGCGGGTCTGTACCCGGCGGGCGTGATTTGCGAGATCTTGAACGACGACGGGTCCATGGCGCGCCGCTCGGACCTCGAGCGCTTCGCGGGGCGGCACGGGCTCACGTTCATCACCGTGGCGCAGCTTGTCGCCTACCGGCTGGCGCACGAGCGGCTGGTGCACCGCGTCGCCGAGGCGCGCCTGCCCACGCCGTTCGGCGAGTTTCGCATTATTGGCTACCGCAACGATGTGGACGCGGCCGAGCACATCGCGCTCGTGTACGGCGACGTCGCCGGAAAACGGGACGTGCTCGTGCGGATGCACTCCAAGTGCCTCACGGGCGATGTGTTCGGCTCGGCCCGTTGCGACTGCGGCTGGCAGCTGCACAGCGCGATGCGGATGATCGCCGCCGAAGGGCGCGGGGCGATCGTCTATCTCGACCAGGAAGGGCGGGGCATCGGCCTCCTCAACAAGCTCAAAGCCTACGCGCTGCAGGACGCGGGGGACGACACCGTAAAGGCGAACGAGAAACTCGGCTTCAAGCCGGACCTGCGCAATTACGGCATCGGCGCCCAGATCCTCCTCGACCTCGGCCTCTCCGCCATCCGCGTCCTCACCAACAACCCGATGAAGCTGGTCGGCCTGGAGGGCTACGGCCTCGAGATCGTCGAGCGCCTCCCCATCGTGCCGGCGCCGTCCGACGAGAATCGGGCCTATCTCGACGCGAAGCGGGACAAGCTCGGCCACTTCCTCACCCACTGACCGTGCCCGCGCGCACCCCTTCCGCCGGGCGCCGCGTGGCGGTCATCGTCAGCCGCTTCAATGAAGAGGTCACCACGCGCCTGCTCGAGGGCGCGCGCGACGCGCTGCGCCGCCACAACCTCCCCGACTCGCGCGTGGACGTCGTGTGGGTACCCGGGGCGTTCGAGCTGCCCGTGGCCGCGGAGGCGGCCGCGGTGAGCCGGCGGTACGACGTCATCGTCGCGCTCGGCTGCGTGATCCGCGGCGAGACCCCGCACTTCGAGTACGTCGCCGGCGAAGCCGCGCGCGGCCTGGGCAACGTCGCGCTGGCGCACCGCATCGCGCTGGGCTTCGGCGTCCTCACCACCGAGACCCTGGAGCAGGCGCTCGCCCGCGCCGGCGGCCCGGCGGGCAACAAGGGGGTCGAGGCCGCCGAGGCGGCCCTGCAAACGGCCGACGCCCTCGAACAGCTCGGCGCCCCCGCCCCTCGTGCAGCGTCCCGAGACTAGGGCGCGGGCGCGCGCTCTCCAGCTGTTGTACGCGTGGGAGCTCTCGGGCGAGCCGTCCATCGAAGCCGTGGTCGCCCGCGTGGCCGGCATGTACGGCCGGGTGCCCTCGGGCTACGACCGGGGAGCGGATTTGGCGGCCAAGGCCGCGGCCGGTCGTCCGGAATTCGACCGCCAGGTGGCCGACGCGGCCGAGCACTGGCGCATCGAGCGGGTCGGCGTGGTCGAGCGGAACATCCTGCGGCTGGCGCTCGCCGAGCTCGCCGAGGGCGCGACCCCGGCGCGCGTGGTGATCGACGAGGCCGTGAAGCTCGCGTACTGGTTTGCCGGCGCGAAAGCGCCCGCGTTCGTGAACGGAGTGCTCGACGCCGTGGCGCGCGAGACGGGTGCGCTGTGAGGATCCTGGTCGTCAACTGGAACGACCGCGAGAACCCGTACGCGGGCGGCGCCGAGGTGCATCTGCACGAGATCTTCGGCCGGCTGGTGCGCGCCGGCCACGAGGTGGACCTCGTCGCGAGCGGCTGGCCGGGCGCGGCGCCGCGCGCGGAGCTGGACGGCATGCACGTGTACCGCACCGCTCGCCGGTTCAGCTTCGCGCTCCGGGCCCGCGCGGCGGTGCGGCGGCGGCTGCGTGCCCGGGCCTACGACGTGGTCGTCGAGGACCTCAACAAGATCCCGCTGTACCTGGAGTCGGTGACGGCGCTGCCGCTGTCGGTGCTCGTGCATCACTTGTTCGGCGCCACGGTGTTCCGGGAGGCGGCGTGGCCCGTCGCGTCATTGGTCTGGCTCGCCGAGCGTCCCCTGCCGTGGGCGTACCGCCGCGCGGCGTTTCAGGCTGTGAGCGACAGCACGCGGGACGACCTCGTTGCGCGCGGTGTGGCCGCCCGGCGGATCGAGGTGATCCACGAGGGCGTGGACACCACGTGGTACTGTCCCGACGGCGCCGCCCCCCGTGCCGCCCGGCCGACGTTCCTGTACCTCGGTCGCCTGAAGCGTTATAAAGGAGTGGAGATCGCCGTGCGCGCAGCCGCCGCGGCGCGAGCCGTCCGGCCCGACGTGGTCCTCGAGATCGCGGGGCAGGGAGACGACCGGCCGCGGCTCGAGGCATTGGTCCGGTCGCTCGGCCTCGGCGAAAGCGTGCAGTTCCTCGGCTTCGTCGCCGAGGAGGAGAAGCGACGGCTGTTGCGGCGCGCCTGGGCCGTTGTTTTCCCCAGTCCGAAGGAAGGGTGGGGGATCACGAACGTCGAGGCGGCCGCGTGCGGCACGCCCGCCCTGGCGTCCGACAGCCCGGGGCTGCGCGACTCCGTTCGGGACGGCCGGACGGGCTACCTGGTGCCCCACGGCGATTGGCGCGCGCTCGCCGACCGCATGCTGGCCCTGGCCGGCGATCCCGCCCTCGTGGGGCGTCTCGGCCGCGCCGCCCGCGCCTTCGCCGAAGGCTTGTCCTGGGATGCGGCGGCCCGCGCCACGGCGGCCCATCTCCAGCGTGTTCTGGACGGAGGTTGAGCGATGCGGACCACCATGACCGCCCGCCACTGCGACGTTGCGCCCGAGCTGCGCGCGCGTGCGCGCGCGCTGCTCGAGCGCCTCGGCCGGGTCGCGTCGCGTCCCCACGACGCTCAGGTGCTCTTCGCCGAGGACCACGGGGAAGCGGTCGTGGAAGTCCGGCTGCACACCGCCCGCGGGCAGGTCCACGTCGGCAAGGCGCTGGCGGCCGACCATCGCACGGCGCTCGACCGGGCGGTCGCGCGCGTGCGGCGTCAACTGGACAAGAAGAGGCTGCCCGCGCGACGCCGCAGCCTGGCGCGCGAGCCGCGATGAGCGGCCTCAAGGTTCGCGACCTCCTGGCCAAGAAGGGCGACCCCCTCCAGCTCGAGGCGTTGACGGGGGAGGCGGGGCTGGATCGCGACATCCCGTCGCCCGAGGTCTCGAGCCCCGGCCTGGTGCTCGCGGGCTACACCGCCCGCTTCACCGGCGCCGACCGCGTTCACATTCTGGGCGAGACCGAGGTCACCTACCTCGCGGCGCTCGATCCCGCCGCGCGTCGCAAGTCCCTGGACACCTTCTTCGGCTTCGACCTGCCGTGCGTCATCATCACCAAAGGTCAGGATCCCCCCGCCGAGCTCCTGGCCCTGGCGGCGGCGAAGGGCATTGCGGTCATCCGCACGCGGCTCAAGACGGCCGAGTTCTACCGCCGCCTGAAGCCGTTCCTCGACGATGCCTTCGCTCCCACGACCACGGTGCATGGCTCTCTGGCGGACGTGTTCGGCGTGGGGCTGCTGTTTCGGGGACGCTCCGGGATCGGCAAGAGCGAGTGCGTGCTCGACCTGGTCGAGCGGGGGCATCGGCTCGTCGCGGACGACGTCGTGCACGTCACCCGGCGGGGCAACGACGTGCTCATCGGCCGCGGCCACGAGGTGTCCCGTCACTACATGGAGATCCGCGGGGTGGGGCTGATCGACATCAATGCGTTGTTCGGCGTCCGCTCGGTGCGCCAGCAGAAGCGCATCGAGGTCGTGGTGCAGCTCGAGGACTGGGATACGAACCGCGAGTACGACCGCACCGGCCTCGACAGCCAGGAGACCGACCTGCTGGGCGTCTCGGTGCCGTTCGTCACCGTCCCGCTCAACCCCGGCAAGAATCTGACCGTGATCTGCGAGATCGTCGCGATGAATCATCTGCTGCGCTACAGCGGCGTGGATTCGGCGCACACCTTCAACGAGCGGCTCATCCGCCGCATGCGCGAAAAGCGGGAGCTGCAGGAGTACCTCGAGGAAGACTATGAGTGAGCCGCTGCGTGGAGTGATCGTGTCGCACTCGGCGGTGGCTCAGGCGCTCGTGTCGGCGGTGGCCGCCATCGCGGGCATCGACAACGCGCTCGTTCCCGTGAGCAACGAGGGCTGTGACAGCGGGGCGCTCGCCGAGCGGCTGCGCGAGGCCGTGGGGCGCGGGCCCGCCGTGCTGTTCGTCGACCTGCCGGGAGGGTCGTGCCTCACGAGCTCGGTGCGGTACGCCAAGCAGCACGCCGACATCGCGGTCGTGACCGGCGTGAACCTCGCCATGCTGCTCGACTTCGTGTTCCACCGCGACGTCGCGCCCGCCGAGGCGGCGCGTCGGGCCGCCGACGCCGGCGGCAAGGCCATTCGCGTCACCGCCGCATGACCATCGCGCTCTACCGCATCGACGACCGTCTCATCCACGGCCAGGTGGTCGTAGGCTGGGGCCAGCCCCTCGACTGCGCGTTCATCGTGCTGGTGGACGACGAGGTCCGGAGCAGCGAATGGGAGCAGGATCTCTACCGCATGGGCGTGCCCCCCCACATCGAGGTCGTCTTCGCCTCTGTGGAGGAGGCGGCCGAGCGCCTCCCCGCCTGGGACGCCGATTCGCGCGTCGGCATCGTGCTGGTCGGCGATATCGACACCGCCGCCGGGCTCGTCGGCCGGACCGATCGGGTGAAGCGCTTCAATGTGGGCGGTATCCACCATCGCGCCGGCCGCACCGAGCGGCTGCGCTTCGTCTACCTGACCGACGCCGAAGCGGCCAAACTGCGGCAGCTCGCCGCCGCCGGCGTCGAGGTGACCGCCCAGGACGTGCCCACGGCGCGCGCCGTGCCGCTCGGGGAGTTCACGTGACGCCCGAGCTGACGATCGCCCTCCTCGTCTGGGGCACCCTCGTGGGCCTGGACCTCGTGAGAGCGTCCCGCAGATGATGATCGCGCGGCCGCTCATCGCAGGGCCGGTCGCGGGCGCGATTCTGGGCGACCTCGAGACCGGGCTGAAGCTCGGCGTGGTGTTCGAATTGCTACAGTACGACATCCTGCCAGTGGGCGCCGTGCGCTACCCCGAGTACGGCCCGGCCACCGTCGGCGCCGTCGCGACGGCGCACGCGTCGGCGGGCGTGCTGGGCCTCGGCCTCGGGACGCTGGTCGGCCTGATCACGGGGCTCGTGGGCGGCGTCACGATCCACATGCTGCGCCGGGTCAATGGCCGCATGATCCACGCCGCGTCCCCGACGCTCGAGGCGGGCGACCCGGGGGCGTTGATGCGCGTGCACGTCGCGGCGATCCTGCGCGACGGACTCCGCGCGGCGCTGGTGACGGCGTTCGGCCTGGGTCTCGCGTGGGCCGCCCGGCCCTTCCTCGGCGGGATCCTGACGCTGCGCGGGGTGACCTTGCTCGCCGTGGCCGCGGTGGGGGCCGCGCTCGCCGCCGGCGCGGCCGGGACGCTGCGGCTCGTGGGCCGCGGCCCGAACCTCGCGTGGTTCGCCGCCGGCTTGGGCGGCGGTGTCGTGGTGGCGGGAGTGCTGCGATGACGCCCCCCCCCTCCCGCCCGCCGCTGATGCGCACCCTGCTGCGCCTGTTCGCGGTCCAGGGCTCGTACAACTACGAGCGGATGCTGGGCCTGGGCGTCGGCGTCGCCGAGGAGCCGCTGCTGCGCGATCTGCCCGCCGACGGCCCGGAGAGCCCGTACCGCCGGGCTGTGGCGCGCGGGGCGCACTTCTTCAACGCGCATCCCTACCTCGCCGGCCTCGCCGTGGGCGCGGCCGCGCGGGCCGAGCACGACGGCGCGCCACCGGAGCAGGTCGAGCGGCTGCGCGCGACGCTGTGCGGGCCGTTGGGCTCGCTCGGCGACCGCCTGGTGTGGGCGGGGTGGCTGCCGCTGCTGTCCGGTCTCGCGCTCTCCGCGATCGCGCTCGGCGCCGGCTGGACCGCGGTCGTGACGTTTTTCGTGCTCTACAACGTCGGGCACGTCGCGCTGCGCTGGTGGGCGTTGAAGGCGGGGTGGACGCACGGCGCGCGCGTCGCGTCCGCATTGCACCACCCGCTGTTGCAGCGCGGCGTGGCGGTCCTGGGCCCGGCGATGGCGTGCGCCGTGGGCGCCGCGCTGCCCCTCACCGCCCAATACCTCTCGGCGCCGTTCGACACTTGGGCGCACGGCGCCCTCGCCGCCGTGGCGGCCCTGGGCTTCATCGCGCTGCGCTGGCTCCCGGACCGCCTCACGGGGCTGCGGCTCGGCCTCGGGTTGGTGGCCGTCGCGCTCGTCGTGGGATCGCTATGGCCGTGATCGAGCGCGAATGCAAGATCGTGAATCCGCTCGGGATGCACGCGCGCCCCGCGGCGGAGCTCGTCAAGGTCGCCAACCGCTTCCGGTCAGCGGTCGAGGTGCGGAAGGACGACGTCGCGGTCAACGCCAAGAGCATCCTGGGCGTGATGACCCTGGCCGCCGAGTGCGGCTCGTCGCTGTTCATCAAGACCGACGGAGACGACGCGGAAGAGGCCATGGCCGCGATCCTCGCCCTGGTCGCCGATGGGTTTCACGAGATGCATCTGAAGCCGGAAACGGAAACGGAAGAGGCGGAGTGAACGAACGGCAGCTGAAAGGCGTCGGCGTGTCGCCCGGCATTGCCGCGGGGGCGGCGGTCGTCGTGCGGTGGGCGCTGCCGGAGGTGCCGCACCGGGTGGTGCCGCGCACCCACGTAGAGAAGGAGATCCGCCGGCTGCGGGCCGCCATCAAGGACGTGAAACGCCATCTGAGCGAGCTGCGCGAGCACGCCGTGGACCGCGCCGGCGTGGACGAGGCGCGCATCTTCGACGCGCAGATCCTGATGCTGGAAGACCGGGAGTTCGTCGGGGGCGCCGCGGAGCTGATCCGCGAGAACCACCTCACCGCCGAGAAAGCGTTCGAGTTCAAGACCCTCGAGGTGCGCGACGCCTGGACTGACACCGGCAGTCCGATGTTGAAGGAGCGGCTCGCCGACCTCACGGGCGTCGCGATCCGCGTGATTCAGCACTTGATGCACCGCGGCGCCGACGACCTGTGGGACGGGATCGCGCAGCCCTCGATCGTCGTGGCCAAGGAGCTGTCGGCCGGGCTCACCGTCCAGCTCGACCGCGAGCATGTCGTCGGGCTGATCAGCGAGGAAGGGACGCGCACGTCGCACGCGGCCATCCTGGCGCACTCGATCGGGATCCCCGCGATCTTCGGGTTGCGCGGCGCGGTGGCCCGCATCGCGCCCGGAACCATGGTCATCCTGGACGGCACCCGCGGGACCGTCCTCCTCGACCCGACCCCCGAGGAGATCGCCGAAGCGGAGCGGCGCGAAACGCGGCGGCGGGAGCTGTCGGCGCGTCTCGAGGAAACGGTCGCTCAGCCCTCGGTCACCGCGGATGGCGTGCGCGTGGCGCTGCGCGGCAACGTCGATCTCCCCGCCGAGATCGCGGCCGCTCAGGCGCACGGCGCCGAGGGCGTGGGCCTGCTGCGCACGGAGTTCCTGATCACCAAGCACAGCGCCCTCCCTTCCGAAGACGAGCAGGCGGACTACTTCCGGCGGGTGGGCGAGGCGTTCCCCGGTCATCCGGTGGTGGTGCGCACCTACGACTTGGGGGGGGACAAGTTCCCCGCGCCGTTCCGCAGCCCCCCCGAGGCGAACCCGTTCCTCGGTTGGCGCGCGATCCGCGTGTGTCTCGATGAGCCCGAGATGTTTCGCACCCAGATCCGCGCCGTGCTGCGGGCCGCGGCCCACGCGGACATTCAGCTCATGATTCCCCTCGTGACGCGGCTCGACGAGGTCGAGCGGACCCGCGCCCTCGTCTCCGCCGAGGCCGAGCGGCTGCGCCAGCGGGGCGTGGCGGCGGCTCAGTCGGTGCCGGTGGGCGTGATGGTCGAGACGCCCGCCGCGGCGGTCATGGCCGACCGGCTCGCCGAGATCAGCGACTTCCTGAGCGTGGGGACGAACGACCTCACGCAGTACACCCTCGTCGTGGACCGCGGCAACGCGCGGCTCGCTGACCGGTTCACGCCGCACGATCCCAGCGTGCTGCGGCTGCTGAAGCAGATTGCCGACGCCGCCCGCGCCGCCGGCAAACCCGCGAGCGTGTGCGGCGAGATGGCGTCCGAGCCGCTGTCGGCCTTCCTGCTGGTCGGGCTCGGGTACGAAACGTTATCGGTCGCGCCGCCGGCGCTGCCGTTGATCAAATGGCTGCTCCGCCAGGTGAGCACCGTGCAGGCGCGCGCCGCCGCCGAGGCCGCACTCGCGGCGCGGTCGGCGGAGCTCGCGCTCGACATCCTCCGCGTCGCCCTCGCGGAAGCCGTGGACCTCACACTCCTCGACCCCGACGCACGGTTGCCCGCAGGGCGGCGCTCGGGTAGCTTGAAACTTTAAGGACGCTCACATGCCCGCACATCGCCACGTGTTCACTTCCGAGTCGGTCACGGAAGGCCACCCCGACAAGATCGCCGACCAGATCTCCGACGCGATCCTCGACGCCATCCTCACCAAGGACCCCGCGGCCCGGGTCGCCTGCGAGACGCTCGTCACCACGGGCATGGCGGTCGTCGCGGGGGAGATCACGACCTCCACCTACGTCCATATCCCCGACATCGTGCGCGGGACGATCACGTCCATCGGCTACACGGACGCCAACTTCGGGTTCGACGCCCAGACGTGCGCGATCCTCACCACCATCGACCGCCAGTCGGCCGACATCGCGATGGGTGTGGATCGCGGTGGTGCGGGGGACCAGGGGATGATGTTCGGCTACGCGACGGACGAGACCCCATCGCTCATGCCCCTGCCGATCGTTCTCGCGCACCGCCTCGCCGAGCGCCTCGCCGCCGTCCGCAAGGCCGGCGATCTGCCGTGGCTGCGCCCCGACGGCAAGACGCAGGTCAGCGTCGTGTACGAGGGCGCGACGCCCGTCGGCCTCAGCAAGGTCGTCGTCTCGACCCAGCACTCCGACATGGTCGACAACACCGAGCTGCGCGCCGGTGTGATCGAGCACGTGGTGCGCCCAGTGGTGCACGAGGCCGGCTTCGAAGTGAGCGAGCGCGACGTCCTCGTGAACCCCACCGGGCGGTTCGTGGTCGGTGGTCCGCAGGGCGACGCGGGGCTGACGGGCCGCAAGATCATCGTGGACAGCTACGGCGGCATGGCGCGCCACGGCGGGGGGGCGTTCAGCGGCAAGGACCCCTCCAAGGTCGATCGCTCCGCCACCTACGCGATGCGCTGGGTGGCCAAGAACATCGTGGCTGCGGGGCTGGCGCAACGGTGCGAGGCGCAGGTGGCTTACGCCATCGGCGTGGCCGAGCCGGTGTCGATCATGATCGAGACCTTCGGGACGGGCACCGTGCCGCAGGAGGCCCTGGAAGACGCCGTGCGGCAGGTATTCGACCTCACGCCGGCCGGGATCATCCAGGCATTGAACTTGCGGAACCCCATCTACCGTCCCACGGCCGCCTACGGCCACTTCGGCCGGGTGCCCGAGCGGCGCCGCGTCGGCGACCGCGACGTCGAGCTGTTCACGTGGGAGCACGCCGACCGCGTCGAAGAGCTCAAAGTCGCGGCGGAGCGGGCGTCCCGTTCTCCCCGAAAGGCCCAGGTGTGATCACCGTTTCGAAGCCCGACCACGACATCAAGGACGTCGGCCTCGCCGCCGAGGGACGCCGCCGCACCGAATGGGCGGAGCGCGCCATGCCCGTGCTGCGCCAGCTGCGCGAGCGGTTTGCCCGGGAACGGCCCCTGGCCGGCCGCCGGCTCGCCGCCTGCCTCCATGTCACGACCGAAACCGCGAACCTCGTGGTCACCCTGCAAGCGGGCGGGGCCGATGTGGCGCTGTGCGCCTCCAATCCCCTGTCGACGCAGGACGATGTGGCCGCCCACCTGGTGCGCGATCACGGCATCAAGGTTTTCGCGATCAAGGGCGAGGACCACACGACATACTACGAGCACATCCGCGCCGCGCTCGCCCACCGGCCCGACATCACGATGGACGACGGCGCCGACCTGGTCGGGGCCCTGCACATGATCGCCCTCAACCGGCTCGACGACCTCGCGCCGCCGGTCCGGAAATGGGTCGAGACCCTCTCGGCCGCCGAGCGCAAGGCGCTGGTGGCTGGCGTGGCCGGCTCGACCGAGGAGACCACCACCGGCGTCATCCGCCTGAAGGCCATGGCCAAGGACGGCGTGCTGCAGTTCCCGGTCATCGCCGTCAACGACTCCGACACGAAGCATCTCTTCGACAACCGGTACGGGACGGGCCAGTCGACGCTCGACGGCGTCATCCGTGCGACCAACATGCTGATCGCGGGGAGCACGGTCGTGGTAGCGGGGTACGGGTGGTGCGGGCGCGGGTTCGCGCTGCGGGCGCGCGGCGCCGGGGCGAATGTCCTGGTGACCGAGATCGACCCGATGAAGGCGCTCGAAGCCCAGATGGATGGCTACCGCGTGGTCCCGATGGCCGAGGCGGCGCGGGTGGGCGATCTGTTCGTGACGCTCACCGGCAACGTGGAGGTCATCCGGGTGGAGCACATGCGGATGATGAAGGACGGCGCGATGCTGGCGAATTCGGGGCACTTCAATGTGGAAATCGATCTCGAGGGCCTGAAGAAGGTTGCTCGGGGACCGGTGGCGGTGCGCGACTTCGTGGAAGAGTGGCAGCTCGACGGCAAGAAGATCTTCGTGCTGGCCGATGGGCGGCTCATCAATCTCGCGGCGGCCGAGGGCCATCCGGCGAGCGTGATGGACATGTCGTTCGCGAACCAGGCGCTGGCTGCCGAGCACGTGGTGCGGCACGCCAAGACGCTCGCCAAGGACGTGCACCGCATCCCGGCCGAGCTCGATAAGGAGATCGCGCGGCTCAAGCTTCAGGCGATGGGCGTCGCCATCGACACCCTGACGCCGGCGCAGAAGAAATACCTCGCCTCGTGGGATCTCGGCACCTGACGGCGATGATCCAGGTCCGCGTGGCCCACCTCGGGCTGGACCGCACGACCAACACGCCGGTCGTCATTCTGCAGGAGCAGGAAGGGGAGCGCGTTCTCCCCATCTGGATCGGACCCGCCGAGGCGAGCGCGATCGCCATGGAGCTCGCGGGCGTGAAGTTCTCCCGGCCCCTCACACACGACCTTCTGAAGCAGGTGATCGTCGGCCTCGGCGCCGACCTCCGCAAGGTCATCATCACCCAGGTGAAGGACAACACCTACTTCGCCGAGCTCCACATCTATCGCGGCGACACCGTCATCCAGATCGATGCGCGTCCGTCCGACTCCATCGCCCTCGCCCTGCGCCTCAAGGCGCCGATCTTCACCAACGAGAACCTGCTCGAGCTGACGTCGGTCGAGACCGGCGAGGGAGGGGTCACGCCGGGCAGCGGCACCACGCCGCTCGATGCCGACTCCCTCAAGTCCTACCTCCAGAACCTCGATCCTGAAGACTTCGGTAAGTTCACGCCGTAGCCTCCTGATCGCGTCGCTCGGCGCCACCCTCGCCGCCCCGCTATGTTCGCAGGCGGTGATCGTGCGCGGGCGCGTGCGGCTCGGCGGGCGCGACACCGTGCCCCTCGCCGGAGCCTGGGCGGTGCTGCACCGGGTGCTGCGGGACTCCGGCGGTCCGCTGGACTCGGTGCGGACGGATCGCGCCGGGCGCTACCACATCCGCCTGAGCCGCGTCGACACCGGCGCCGTCTACGTCGTGAGCGCCTGGTACGACAGCCTCGCCTACTTCTCGCTGCCCCTCAACGTCCTTGGTCGCCCCGCCGCGGACGTGGAGGACCTCATCGTCTATCGCACCACGAAGCGCATGCCGCCGATCCGCCTGGCGCGGCGCCTCCTCACGATCGCCCGCCCGGGGGCCGACGGCACTCGGGACGTTCTCGAAATCCTCGAGCTCGAGAACGCCGGTGTCACCACGCGGATCACCGACGACACCCTGGTCCCCACCTGGGCCGGCGCCATCCCCGCGGCCGCGATCCAGTTCCAGGGCGGGCAGGGCGACATCTCGCCCGACGCCATGGCGCGCCGCGGCGACGCGGTCGTCGTGCTCGGGCCGATTCCGCCCGGGCATCCCAAGCAGCTGAGCTTCTCTTACGTGCTCCCGGCGGGGACGAACGCGCTCCCCGTCCCGATCGATCAGTGGACCAAGGAGCTCAACCTGCTGATCGAGGACACCACCGCCGTCGTCACCGGCCCCTCTCCGGGCGTCGAGTCGATTGGCGTTCAGGAGATCGAGCAGCGCCGCTTCGCCGCCTACCGTGCCGGGCCGCTGCAGAGCGGCGCGGTGTTGACGATCGCGTTGCCGCAGGGCGCGCTGCGGCCCCAGCACTTCCTGCCGTACGTCGTCGGCGTGCTCGCCGCCGCGATGGCGGCTGCGCTCGTGTGGGCGCTCAACAGAAAACCGGTGCGTGGTGCGTAGTGCGTGGTGCGTGGTCCATGACCCCACGCACCACGCACCACGCACTTGCGAACCGCCTCTCGCCGTCCTAGACTAGGGTCAAGTTTGCGAACGGGGATTCACGGAAGCCGGTGCGAGTCCGGCGCGGCCCCGCCACTGTAACGGGTAAGTCGTAGCGGCTCAGAGCCACTGGGTGTTTGTCACTCGGGAAGGCGAGCCGTTCGCCCGAAGCCAGGAGACCTCTCCGTTCGCGCCACCTGCAATTCCCTCGCGGGAGGGATGGTGGCGCTTGCGCACTTCACGCGCAGCCGCTCGCCCATCTCCGCTCCGCCGGGGGTGGGCGTTCTGACTTGCGCGGTCTGCTCCTCGCCTCGTTGTTGTGCATTGCTTGTCGGCCGGCGTCGGACCGCACCCCGGGTGGCCCGCTCAGCATCGTGGACGACGCCGGCCGCACTGTCACCCTCGCCGCCCCCGCCCGCCGCGTCGTTTCGCTCCTCCCCTCCTTCACGGAGCTGCTGTTTGCCATGGGGGCGGGGGATCGCCTTGTAGGCCGCACCGCGTGGTGCGATTACCCCCCCGCCGCGCTCGCCGTGCCGAGCGTGGGCGACGGCATGCCGCCGAACGTCGAGGCGGTGGCGGCGCGGCGGCCCGACCTCGTGCTCCTGTATCACTCGGGCGCCAACGTGACGGCCGCCCAGCAGCTGGCCGGGCTGGGCATTCCGGCCGTGCTGCTCCATCTGGATCGGCTCGAGGACTTGGGACCGGCTGCCCGCCTGATCGGCCGTCTCGTCGGCCGCGTAACGCAAGCGGAGTCCCTGGCCCTCACCATGGACAGCTTAGCCGCCCAGCCCCCAGCCCCCAGCCCCCAGTCCCTGGTCTTCGTCGTATGGGACAATCCCCCCATCGTGATCGGCCACGGCAGCTACCTCGACCGCCTGGCCGCGCTCGCCGGCGCGCGCAACGTCTTCGAGGACGTGGCGGCGCCATCGGCCCAGGTGTCGCTCGAGACGATCGCGGCGCGGGATCCGGATTGGGTGGCGGTGCTGTCCGACTCCGCGGCTCCCCCGGCCTTTGCCGCGCGGCGGGAGTGGCGCGCGGTGCGGGCGGTCCGCGGGGGCCGCTTCCTCAACCTCCCCGGCTCGCTCTTCGGCCGGCCGGGGCCGCGGTCGGGCCAGGTGGTCGCGGAGCTGCGCAGCCGGCTTGAGGCTGCGCCATGAGGTGGGTCGCGCTCGTCACGGCCGCCGGGCTCGCTCTGGTTGCGAGCGTGGTGCTGGGACCCGCTGCGGTCCCGTTCGGCGAGCTCGCCCGATCGGACATCGTCTGGAGCCTGCGGGCGCCGCGCACCATCCTCGCGTTCCTCGTCGGGGGGTCGCTCGGAGTCGCCGGGGCCGGACTCCAGGCCCTGGTCCGGAACCCCCTGGCGGACCCCTTCCTGCTCGGCCTGTCGGGTGGGGCGGGGCTCGGGGCCGTCATCGCGCTGGCCGCCCACCTCTCCGGGCCCTGGGCGTTGCCGCTCGCGGCCTTCGCCGGGGCGCTCGGCGCGCTGGCCCTGGTGTACCGCCTGGGGCTCGTGGGTGGCGCGGCGCTCGATCCGCGCATCCTGCTCCTGGGCGGTGTGGCCGTGGGCGCGTTCGCCGCGGCGATCACCACCGCCATCGTGGCGCTCGCGGACGCGGCCGAGTTGCGCAACGCGTTTCTCTGGCTCTGGGGAGGGCTGTCCGCGGCGTCGTGGGACACCGTCCTGGTGTTGGCCGTGTACGCACCCCTCCCGCTGGCCGTGCTCTTCGCCGCGGCGCGCCCGCTCGACTTGCTGGCCCTGGGTGAGGAGCCCGCCGGCTACCTGGGCGCGGACGTGGAACGGGTGAAGCGCCGCGTGTACCTCGCCGCCTCACTGCTCACGGCTGCCGCTGTAGCGGTGTCGGGTGTGATTGGGTTCGTCGGCCTGGTGGTTCCCCACATCGCCCGCCTCGCGTGGGGCCACCGTCATCGTGCGCTGCTCCCGGCGGCGTTCATCGGCGGCGGGGCCCTGCTCGCGTTCGCCGACACGCTGGCCCGGACGGTCGTTGCGCCACGCGAGCTCCCCGTCGGGGTCGTGACCGCCCTGATCGGCGTCCCGATTTTCGCCCTGCTGCTCCGGCGATGGGCCATCGCGTGACCGCACCGATTCTCCACCTTCGCGACGTCGGCTACCGCTACCCGGGCGCGCCCCGGGACGCGGTCGCGGGCGTGTCGCTCACGGTCCGACCGGGCGAGTTCCACGCCATCCTCGGGCCCAACGGCAGCGGCAAGACCACGCTGGTCCGCCTCGCGCCGTGCGCTCGCCCGCGTGGTCGGGGTCGTTCCCCAGCGCGAGGACAACCTTTTCCCGCAGCGGGCGCGCGAGACCGTGCTGCTCGGCCGCTACCCCCATCTCTCCCTGTGGGGGGCGGAGCGGCCGGAAGACCACGGAGCTGTGGAGCGCGCCCTCGCCGCGTGCGACGCCGCTCATCTCGCCGACCGCTGGCTCTGGACGCTGTCCGGCGGTGAATACCAGCGCGTCCGGGTGGCCCGCGCGCTTGCGCAGGAGCCCCGCCTCCTCATGCTCGACGAGCCGGGCGTCTCTCTCGACCTGCGCCACGAGATGGAGCTGTTCGAGCTGGTGCGGGGACTGGCCGACCGCGAGGGCCTTGGCGTGGTCATGATCACGCACCACGTGAACCTCGCCGCCCGCTACGCCGACGCGGTTTTGCTGCTCGCCGAGGGCCGGCCCGCGGCGGCCGGCGTCCCCGCTGACGTGCTCACGCGGGAGACGGTGGAGCGCGTCTTCTCGTGGCCCGTGGCGATCCAGGTTCTGGACGGTCGCCCACAGATGATCCCCCTGCGTCAACCGAAGGAGCCCGCATGAACGTCGCGTTGCTCATTCTCGCCTGCGTCGTCCAGGACACCGTCGTTCTGCAGCCGGTGGTCGTCACGGCCACCCGCCTCCCCGTGCCCGTGGACATCGTGGCGTCGGCGGTCACGGTGATACGCGGCGAGGATCTGCGCAAGCAGGGAATCCGCACCGTCGGGGACGCCCTCCGCGGCGTCGCCGGCGCGGCGGTCGTCGAGACCGGCAGCTTCGGCGGACAGACGTCGTTGTTCCTGCGCGGGGGCGAAAGCGACTACGTGAAAGTCCTGCTCGACGGCGTGCCCCTGAATCGAGCGGGCGGCGCGCTGGATCTTGCGAGTCTCACGACCGACAATGTCGATCGCATCGAGATCGTGCGAGGGCCCGGGAGCGTCTTGTACGGGTCCGATGCGATGACCGGCGTGATTCAGATCTTCACGCGCACGGGGCAGGGGGAGGGGAGGCCTCGGGTCGGTGGGGACCTGCGCGCGGGCACCTATGGAACGACCGATGGTGCCGTCGAGGTCAGTGGCGGCGGGAATCGAGTGTCCTACTCGGCGCGGGCGGCCCAGTTCCGCTCGGACGGGCTGTACGCGTACAACAACGAGTACCGGAACACCGTCGTGAGCGCGCGTGTCCGCGTCGCGCCCGACGCGCGCACCGACGCGAGCCTGGCGTATCGGTACGGTGACGACGTCTATCACGTCCCGACGAACAGCGCCGGCGAGCCGGCGGACTCAAACGCCGTCAGTACGGAGCGGGGGCCCACCCTCAGTCTCGCCCTCGGCCGCACGCTCGGCGCCCGGCTCGAGGCGCGAGTGCTGGGGACGCTGCGCGAGGGACGCCTGACGTACACCGACGAGGCGGACTCCCCAGGGGAAGACGGCAGCTTCCGGAGTCGCGACTATGTGCGGCGGGCCGGCGGGGGTGCGCTCGTGACCTGGCGCCCCCGTGGCGCGGCGCTGACCGCCGGAGTCGAGTACGAGGATGAACGCCAGCGCGGTCGCAGCGAGTTCACCGCGTCGTTCGGGACGTTCCCCGACTCGATCGCCGTGCGCCGGTGGAGCACCGGCTACTACGTGCAGGCGTTGCTGGGCGTGGCGGGCCCGGTCGCGGTGACGCTGGGTGCGCGTCTGGACGACAACTCGCAGTTCGGCGGCCACGGCACGTTCCGCGCAGGCGCGAGCTGGCGGCTCGACGGAAACACGCGGGTGCGGGTGGCGACCGGGACCGGGTTCAAGGAGCCGACGTTCTTCGAGAACTTCGCGCGCGGCTTCGTCCAAGGGAACCCGAACCTCGACCCCGAGCGGTCACGCAGCTGGGAGGCCGGGGTCGAGCACGCGATGGCGGGCGGCCGCGTATCGTTCACCGTGACGTATTTCGATCAGCGATTCCGCGACCTCATCGAGTTCACGTCGGCGCCACCCCCCGGCAGCCCCAACTACTTCAACGTCGCGGGGGCGACGGCCGACGGCGTGGAGGCTCAGGTCGACGCCACGGTCGCACCGCAGCTGGTGATCGGAGTCCAGTACACGTATCTCGCCACGCGCGTCGCAGAAGGAGGCCTGGACGGCGGGGCCGACGGCCTCTTCGTCGCGGGGCAGCGCCTGCTCCGGCGGCCGGCGCACACCGTGGCTCCGCATCTCGCCGCGACGCTGAGCAAACGTGTCCGCGTGACGGCCGATGCACGCTGGGTGGGTGAGCGGGACGACCTCGACTTCCGGCGGCCGGCGGGTGACCGGCGGGTGACGCTCCGCCCGTACACGCGCGTCAACCTCGCTGCGGAGTACGCGCTCCGCCACGCCGTGCTCACCGCGCGCGTCGAGAACGCGCTCAACGACGGCGCTTCCGAGCTCGCGGGCTTCCGGTCCCGCGCACGCACCGTGCTCGTGGGCGGGCGAGTCGCGTTTGGGCCCTGACGCGAGGGCGGCGCGCCGCATCGTGTCGTTGCTTCCGAGCGCCACCGAGATCGTGTGCGCGCTTGGCCTCGGCGACCGCCTCGTCGGCGTGTCTCACAGCTGCGATCATCCGGCCGAGGTGACGGCCAAGCCACGGCTCTCTCGGCCGCGATTCGCAGTGAACGGCCTGTCCGGGGCCGAGATCGACGCCGAGGTCCGGCGCGCCCTCCGCGAGCACGGAAGCGTGTACGCAATCGACGTAGACCGGTTGGCCGGCCTGGAGCCCGACCTCGTCCTGACGCAGGGCATCTGCGACGTCTGCGCCGTCCCTGAGCGCCAGGCCGTCGGCGCGCTGGCCGGACTTCGCCCGGGCCCGGCCGTCCTCGCGCTCGACGCCCACGATGTGAGTGCGATCCTCGCCGGCATCCGGGCCGTGGGCCGTGCGACGGCTGCTGACGCTCGCGCCGACGCTTGCGTTGCGGACATCGAGGATCGGGTCAACGCGGTGCGCGTACGGGTCGCTGGCCGGCCGCGGCCCCGCGTCCTCGCCCTCGAGTGGCTCGACCCGCCCTACGTGCCCGGGCACTGGGTACCGGAGCTCGTCGCGCTGGCGGGCGGCGATCTCGTGGCCGGAGTGGCGGGCCGGCCGTCGTACCGGGTCGGTTGGGACGAGCTGCGTCGCGCTGACCCTGATGTTCTGCTGCTCATGCCCTGCGGGTTCGGGCTCGACGAGACACGCCGCGAGGCGGCGCGTTACCGTAGCCTCCTCCAGGCGGTGGCAGGGCGGGCGATCGCGTCCGGCCGCGCGTACGTGCTCGAAGCCTCAGCGTACTTCAGCCGCTCGGGACCGCGGGTCGTCGAGGGGCTCGAGATCCTGGCCGCGCTCATTCACCCCGACCTGTTTCGAGACGTTCCACTCAGCGGGCGGGCCGCGCACTGGTATTAGGCTGCACCAGCTATATTTCTGCGAAATGGTTTTCAGCCCTCGACGATCACTCATGACCGGCGTCCTCGCGCTCGCCGCGCTGGGCTGCAGCGATGCCTTGGAGCAGGATACGACCGCGGGCCTCACGGTCGCCGTCGTGAACACCGGCTCGAACACCGTGTCGTTCGTGGACGCGACCCACTTTGTTGCCACGCGCTCGGAAGACCTGACGCCCCCGACGGGCACGCCAGCCACCGCGGACGCGCGGGGAACGCTAATCCTCGTGCCGATGGGTGACGCGGATGCCCTCCGCGTGGTGAGCTCTGGGACACTCCCGTCCGGCGCTCCGCCCGTCATCGCGCTGCCGGCCGGGTCGGGCGCAACCGGCGTGGCCATAGAAGACGACTCGACAGCCTGGGTCGCGAATCCCAACCTGAACTCGGTCACGCAGGTGCATTACCTCACCGGTGACACCGCGACTTGGGGAGCGGGCACGTTCCCGCAGGCGGTCGCCGTCACCGACCTCTACGTCTTCGTCGTCAACGGGAACCTGACGGGCGGGCAGCCCGCCGGCCCCAGCTCGGTGACCTGGTTCTCCCGCCCTGGCCCGATTCGCGCCTACGGGACGTTTGCGCTCTCATGCACCAACGCGCGGTTCGCCGTGCTCGGTGCCGACGGGCTGCTGTATGTCGTGTGCTCGGGCACGCCGGGGGCCGGGGACGGGAAGCTCGCCATCGTGGATCCCGTCGCGCGCCGGGAGTTGGCGGTGCTTAACGGCCTGGGAGAGTCCCCGGGGGCGGCCGTCTATCACCCGTCCGGCCGGCTGCTGATCGCTTCCCCGACCGACGGGATTCTCGAGGTTGACACCCAGACGCGCACCGTCACGCCGGGGCCAGGGTTCAAACCCGGCGGCAACGGGATCGCCGCCCTCGCCCTCGATCCGCGGGGACGCGTGTACGCAGCCGCCCCGGGGACGTGCGCCGCCCCCGGGGTTCTGTACGTGCTCACGGCGCCCCCGGCCTACAGGCAGATCACGACTGTGCCGCTGGGCGTGTGCCCGGCCGCCGCCGTGCTCGCCGCTGTGCCGCTCGCCCCCTGACAAGTTAGGTTTTCACCGTGTACCGCCCCGTTCTCATGCAGCCGAGGAAGTTCGCGATGTCGCGTGTGCCGCTCGCCGTCCTGCTCGTAGCCCTGACCACTCCTGTCGTCGCCCAGGCGCCGCGGATCACGCCCGCGGGCGATCCGTCGATCAAGAACGACACGATCTATCGCCTGGCCGTGAACCCCGCGGATCACACCGACGAGGACTACATCTACCTGTTGGACGACGGCGTCGTCCGGTTCGAGGCCGACGGTCGCGGCAGCCGCACCTATCGCCAGGTGGTCCAGATTCTCACCCAGGACGGCGCCGAGGCGTGGGGGGAGCAGAGCTTCTCGTATTCGAGCGGGTCGGAGCGCCTCACCGTCAACTGGATCAGGGTCGTCAAGCCGAACGGGGAGATCGTGAGCGCGAAGCCGGCGCACGAGCAGGAATCGCTCGCGCCCGTCGCGTTCGACGCGCCCGTCTACTCCGACGAGAAGGTGCGGCGCGTCACGCTGAGCGGCGTCGCGCCTGGTACGCTGGTGGACTGGAGCTATACCGTCGAGCGCATCAAGCCCCTGGTGCCGGGCGACTACTACACCGGCTGGCGGGTCACCACGGGCCGCCTCACGCGCCGGTCTCGGTTGATCGTGGACGTCCCGGCCGCGGTGACGCCGCGCATCAAGGAAGAGAACGTGCGCTTCCAGCGTCGAACGGTCGAGGCCAAAGGCCGGCGGGTGTACACCTGGGCCACGGCCGACGTGCAGAAGATCGAGTCGGAGCCCTTCGCGGCGAGCCCGAACACGCTGTACGTGAGCATCGACGTTTCGGCGCCGCTCACCTGGCCCCAGGTCGCTCGCTGGTACGCCGGCCTGTCGCGCGACCGCTACCAACTCAGTCCCGACCTCGAAACCAAGCTCGCCGAGGTGGTGCGGG
>WNGB01003430.1_pt1 | contig 28228 bp, 26 predicted proteins | sample 5400681 | NCBI WGS metagenome assembly WNGB01 (sample SAMN13153367, study PRJNA577476) | soil metagenome | isolation source: 115 cm soil or saprolite under grassland replicate 2 | place: USA:California | collected 2016-06-15
GAGCCGCGGATGTCGCGGCCCTGGTGGCGCTTGTACAGCACGTACGCTGCAACGGCCCCTGCCCCGAGCACCATCAGGACGAGGAGTCCGATCAGGGCCCGCTTCACGAGCGATGGTGCCGCGGCTCGAGCGCGTACAGGCGCGAGTAGCCGTGGAAGAGCAACCGCTGTCCGTTGCCGGAGACCGGCACGTACTCACCGTGCTCGAAGTTCACGCGCACCCGGCCGGAATGGACGTCGACGCCGATGATGTGCTTGCCGGTGCCTGCATAGGCGATCCCGTCGACGACGACGGCGGCGCCCGAGATCCGCCCGCCCGCGTTCGCCGTCCACAGGGTCGAGCCGGTGCGGGCGGAGACGCAGTAGAGCAGGCCGTTGTACGAGCCGAAGAAGACGCGGCCGTCCCAGGCCGCGGGCGAGGAGTAGACGTATGCGCCGGTGTCGCGCGACCACAACCTCCGCCCGCCTGTAGAGAAGGCGGTCAGCGAGTTACCGGTCGAGGACGGGACGAACACGCGTCCCTTCGCGATGGCGGGAGTCCCGTAGATTCGGCCGTTGACCGAGCCCGACCAGCGCAGCCGCCCAGATGCGGCCGAGAGAGCGAGCAAGCGCCCGCCGTAGTCCCCGATGAAGACCTTCCCGCCGGCGAGCGCGGCGCTGGACGTGATCTTGTAGCCCGAGTGATACGTCCACTTGACGCGGCCGCGACGGAGGTCGAAAGCGTAGACCCGGCCGTTCCAGGCGCCGAAGTAGTCGATTCCGTGGCGGACCACCGGTGAGGACTCGATCGGAGAGCCGATCGAGAACCGCCTCTTGATTCGCCCGTTGTAACGGTCGAGGACGTAGATGCGTCCGTCCATCCCGTGCGCGATGAGCTCGTTGCCGACGACGGCGGGCGAGGCGGCCATCGGGCGTTCGTGTCCGTCCGCCAGGCGACCCTTCCGGAGCGCATCGAGACGGCTCGGACGACCCCGCGGGCGTTGCCGATGAACGCCACTCCGCTCCAGACGACGGCCGGAAACTCGATCAGGCTGCCCATCCCGCGCGACCAGGCGATCCGGAACGGTGGGCGGATGTGGATGTTCGTCTGCGCCTGGGTGCGCGCCGGGGTGACCCCGTACAGCGGCCATTGCGACGCGGGCTTGAAGAGGAAGAGCGTCACCCACTTGTGGTGAGGGCCGAACGCCATCCGCACCTTGCGCTTCGTGTACCGGCGCGCCCAGGCCGTCACCGGGAGCGGTCTGGCCCGCCTGACGCGCAGGGTCGCGATCCCGCGCCGTCCGACCTCGTCGGCGTGGCTGCCGATCCTGACGACGGCGCCCTTGACCTTGCGGTGCGTGTCCCCGTCGATCACGGAGACGTAGACGAGCGGGCCTCTCGCCTCCGGCTTCGGAGCCGGCTGAGGCTTCGGCTTGGGCTTCGGTTGCGCCTCCGGCCGCCCGCCGCCTGACGCGCAGCCCGCCGCGAGCCCGATCAGAGCCAGGAATGCGAGCGCGGGGCGAATCACGCCTCGCCGGGCTCGCTTGCAATCGGTTCTGGGACGTCCTCGGAGAACGGGACGAGAGTACCGTCATCTCCGGCGGTCAGGACGAGATGTGAGAGGAAGCGGGCCATTACGATCCCCTCCTTGAACTCGCCCAGCCGCGGCTCCGGGTGCTCGCCGTTCGCGAGCGCGATCGCCAGCTCGGGATAGCGGCTGCCGGCAGCAAGCGGAAGCGGGAAGGCACCGCCGAAGCGCGGGTTCACGTCGGTGACCTCGTGGCGGCCCTCCTCCTCCCGGAAGCACTGGATGTTGGCGGGGCCCTTGAGCCCGAGCGTCTCGGCCACATGGGCGCCGTACTCGATCAGGTCCCAGTCCTTGATCGTCATCCCCTTGATCGACTCGCCGCCCCGCGACTCGATCATCGTCCGCGGGATCGCGTTCAGGCAGCGCCCGTCGAAGTCGCAGAAGACGTCGATCGAGAACTCCTCGCCCTGGCAGCACTTCTGGACGAACGACTCCGCCTTCGTGTAGCCGAGGAAGAAGTCGAGCTGCTCACGGTTCTCGGCGCGGTAGATGTGCTGGGAGCCGAAACCCTCGCGAGCCTTGACGAGGACGGGAAATGCGAGCTCGTCCGGCAGCTCGTCCGGCAGCCAGCTCGACGGCGACGCGATCCCGTTCGACCCGAAGAACTCGTGCGCGAGGTACTTGTCGTTGACGCGCTCCACGACCTCCGCCCGGGGCAGCAGCGCCTCGGCGCCGAGCTCCCCCTTGTCGCGCGCGCGGGCGAGGAGCACCTGGTCGAGGTCGGTGAGGGGCACGACGAGGCGGACGTCGTACGTTGCGACGACCTCGGCGAGCTTCGGCAGGTAGCCCGGATCCTCGATCCGCGGGAGGAAGGCGTGGTGGTCGGCATGGTACAGCGCCGGAGCGAGCGGACTGAGGTCGGTGGCGATCGTCGTCGCGCCCGCGCGTCCAAACGCGCTGACGATGTCGACGCGCCTGCCCGCGCAGGTGAAGAGGACCGCCGTCATGCGAAACCGGAGGATAGTGTCAGGCCGTGGACGGACCGAAGATCAACCTCGGCTCCTGGGCCCACGCGCCCGAGAGCTGGATCAACATCGACGGGTCGTGGAACGCCTGGCTCTCGCAGCGGCCGCGCCTTCGGCGCGTGGCCGAGGCGGTGGGCGTGCTGCCCGACTGGGCTTCGGACACGGAGTGGCCGCCGAACATCGTCGTCCACGACCTGCGCAAGCCGCTGCCCTTTCCGGACGGGTTCGCAGCCGCAATCTACGGATCGCACGTGCTCGAGCACCTGTACCTCGACGAGGCCGAGCGGCTGCTCGCGGAGTGCTTCCGCGTGCTCCGGCCCGGCGGCATCCTGCGGCTGGTCGTCCCCGACCTCCGCGCAGTCATAGACGAGTACCTCGGCGAGCGGCCGTTCGCGGACTCCGAGCAGAAGGCGGCCGAGTTCAGCCGGGCCGATCGCATGAACGAGCGACTCGGTCTGCGTGACCGGCACGCGCCGCGGGGAAATCCGGCCTACCGCACCTACGCCGCGCTCAAGGACTTCCACTCGCACAAGTGGATGTACGACGCCGAGTCGCTGACCGCGCGCTTCGAGGCCGCCGGGTTCGGGGACGTCCGCGAGCAGGGCTATCTCGAGAGCCGGATCGAGGAAATCGAGGAGGTCGAGCTCCGGAACCGCGTCATCGACGAGTGCGGACTCTGCATCGAGGGCACGAAGCTAACCAAGTAACACTGTGTCACTAAGTCGAGGAGGGACCACACAGCCCCCGTCCGCGACCCAACATCTTCCTTCCAAGTAACACTGTGTTACTTGGGCATGAGGAGCCCCGGACTCAGCCGGCGTTCTGCTTCCAGCCCCCCGTCGCGCCCTTGTACGTGCCCGTCAGGAGGGCAAGCGGTGTTCGCGCCAGGATCTGCAGGTCGAGCCAGGCCGAGCGGTGCTCCACGTACCAGACGTCGAGCTCGATCCGCTCTTCCCACGGCAGCTTCGCGCGGCCGTGGATCTGCGCCCAGCCGGTGATGCCCGGCTTGACCTCGAGACGCTTCCGCTGGCGCGGCGTACGGCGGTGATCCTGGGATCCCCTCTGTTAACCGCGTATCCGGCTCCGAGCTTCTCCGCGCCGACGACCATCGTCCGCAGCTTGAGCAGCTCGAACTCACGGCCCCGCCTTCCGACCCGGCGCTGGCGATAGAGGACGGGACCGCGGTCCTCGAGCACGATCGCGAGCGCGGCGACGAGCAGCACCGGACTCGCGAGCAGCAGGAGCAGCGAGGATCCGAGCAGGTCGAAGGCGCGTCTCACCGCGTCCCCTCGGCCTGTTCCCACACGGCGGGGACGCCGTGCCGGAGATAGCCGGCGAGCGAGACGACAGTCGCCCAGGTGACGAGCACGTAGTAGTAGGCGAGCGCGGCGCCCGGAATCTTGACGCCGAGCCGCCCGGCCACCGCAAGCGCGAGGAAGGCGCCCTGTCCCGCAAGCACCGCCTGGTAGATCGGCCCCTCCTGGACGAGGGCGATGCTCGTCCCGAGCAGCACGAGATGGAGCAGCCCGCTCCCGTACCGGAGGTGCCGGTGGGAGACCATCTCGGCCAGGTACAGCGGCGGCAGCCGGCGCAGCGTCCGCCCGCGCAGCGTGATCAGCCAGCAGTGCTCGAACATGCGGACCTTGCGCCGGTACTCGTCCTCGAGGTCGCGTGACTCCTTCTCCGACGAGAGCGCCTCCGGCTCGTAGACTGCCCGCCGTCCGCGCTGAACCATCAGGTACGGGAGCGCGAGGTCATGGCCGAAACGAGGATCGACGTCGACGTAATCCGCCCGGCGCACGGCGTAGATCGGCCCGTAGCCGCCGGTGAGCGAGCCGGTCAGCGACTCCTGCGCCCGCAGCCAGGTCTCGAAGCGCCAGTACGCGCCCTCACGGTTCGTCCCATCGGAGGAGATCAGGTTCACCCTTCCGCACGCGTAGGCAACCTCCGAATCCGCGAAGTTGCGGACGAGCTTCCTAAGCGAGTCGGGCTCCCAGACCGCGTTCGCGTCGGAGAAGGCGAGGATCTCGCCGGCGGTCTCGGCGACCGCGCGGTTCTGCGCGGCCACCTTCCCGCCCCGCTCGCAGCGCAGCAGCCGGACGCGCGGCTCCCGGGCGGCGATCTCCTCGACGATCTCGTGCGTGCGGTCGGTGGAGGCGTCGGAGGCGACGACGACCTCGAGGCGATCGGCCGGGTAGTCCTGCGCGAGCAGGTTCTCGACCCGCCGCCCGATCACGGACTCCTCGTTCCAGGCGGCGACGATCAAGCTGACGGAGGGCGTCAGCTCGGCCTTGCGAACCCGCCGCGGGCGCAGCCTGGCGAGCGCCGCCGCGGCCAGCGGATAGCCGGCGTGCGTCCAGGCGAGCGCGCCGAGCGACCCCCAGAAGAGCGCCTTGACGAAGATCACGTTCGGATGAGCCCGTCCAGGAGCTCGCGATAGCGCTCAACGCCGGCCGAGCGGTCGGCGTGCTCGACCACATACCGGCGTCCGCGGTCTCCCATCGCTCGAAGATCGTACTTTCCGTCGCGGGCGGCGCGGATGGCGGCCGCGACCTCGTCCGGACGCCCCGGCGCGACGACCACCCCACAGTCCACGCGCCGCACGAGCTGCGCGGTCTCGCTCTCCTCGTCGGCAGCCACGAGCGCCGGCCGGCCGGCCGCCATCACGCCGTAGAGCCGGCTCGGGACGACGTAGCCCGACAGCCCGCTCGCGAGCCCGACGAAGTGGAGCGACGCCGCCGAGAGCGACTCCGACAGCTGCTCGCGCGGGCGATACGGATGGAAGGAAACGTTCGGGAGCCCGGTTGCCAGTCGCTCGAGCTCTGCGCGTCGCGCGCCGGAGCCGACGATTCTGAACTCGATCTCCGGGAGCCGGGCGGCCGCCTCGATCAGCGTGTCGAGATCCTGGGCGTGCCCGAGGTTCCCAGAGTGCATGACCACGAAGCCGTCGCGCTCCTGCTCGACGGGGTGGATTGCGCTCGTGTCAACCCAGTCCGAGATCACGACGGAGTCGATTCCCCGGTCGGAGAGCCGGCGTCGCATCGTCTCCCCGATCGCGACGGCGCGGTCGGCACGACGCAGGTAGAAGTCGATCGCGGCACGCATCGCCCCAGCCGCCGCCGGGCTCCGCAGCCTCCCGAGCTCCACCGCGGTCTCCGGGAAGAGATCCTTGACAACGGCGACGAGCGGCACCCCGAAGCGCCGGGCAACGAGCAGCGCGGCCAGCCCGACGACCGGCGGGTCGGTCTTCGTGAGCACGACGTCGGGCCTGCGGGCGGCAAGCCCTCGGACGGCGGCGAAGACCAGATAGCTGAGGTAGTTGGCCGCACGCAGCGACATCCGAGCCCGGTCGAACGCCGTCGAGGGCACGCGGACGATCTCGACGCCGTTCCGCACCTGCCGTCCAGGCCCGGCGCCGGACGTCGTTCCGGCGACGACCGTGACGTCGTAGTCCGGGGACAGCCCCTCGCACAGCTCGGTCAGGAGTTGCGCGGTCGCCTCGATCCCCGGCCAGTAGTACTGATTGAGCACCAGCAGGCGCTTCACGCCTGCATCCTAGGATTGCGGGGTGGCGGTCGGCGCGAGACAGAGGACGGTCGCGGCTGCGGCCGTGCGCGTCCCCACCTGGGCCTGGGTCGGCGGGCTCGTCGTCGTCTCGACCGTCGCCTACGCGCTGCTCGGCCGCAGGATCGCCGCTCCCTGGATCCTGATCGACGAGCTCGTCTACTCGGAAGGCGCCAAGAGCTTCGCCGACACCGGCCACTTCCTGGTGCGCGATCGGACCTGGGAGCACTTCGGGCCGATCTACCCGGCTGTGGTGAGCCCGGCCTGGGCGCTCTTCTCCTCCGCCCCGCAGGCCTACGCCGCCGCCAAGCTGATCAACGCGCTCCTGATCTCGCTCGCGGCGGTGCCGGCGTACTTCCTCGGCCGCCGGGTCCTGTCGCCGCGCTTTGCCCTGGTCGGGGCAGCCCTCAGCGTCGCCCTGCCCTCGATGCTCTATTCGGGGACGATCATGACGGAGAACGCGTTCTATCCCGTGTTCCTCGCCGCTGCGCTCCTGCTCGTGCTCGTGCTCGAGCGGCCGACCGTCCTCCGCTCGGTCGCCCTGCTGGCCGTCTGCACGCTCGCGTTCTTCACCCGCGCGCAGGCGGTCGCGCTGATCCCGCCGATCCTGACCGCCCCGCTTCTGCTCGTCTTGTTCCGCCGCAGCGGCCTCAGGAGCCTGAAGGCGTACTTGCCGCTCTACGGTGTGACCGCGCTCGTCCTGCTCCCGCCCATCCTCGTCGAGCTGGCTCGCGGCCGGTCGCCCACCGACCTCTTCGGCCGGTACAGCTTCGTCGGCAACGAGCGCTACCCGGTGGGGAGCGTGGCCAAGTGGTTCGTCTACCACATCGCCGAGCTCGATCTCTACCTCGGAATCGTCCCGTTCGCGGCCCTGCTTCTCCTCGTCGCACTCGTGCGCCGGCTGCCCGACCGCTCGCAGGTCTTCACCGCCGCTGCCGTCACGCTCGCGGTCTGGCTCCTGCTCGTCGTGGCGGCGGTCGACCAGACCTACACGTTCGTGCACCGGGTGGCGGAGCGGAACATGTTCTACGCGGCGCCGCTGTTCGTAATCGCGCTCCTGATCTGGGTCGAGCGGGGACTGCCGAGGCCGCGCCGCTGGGCGGCGGGAGCCGCAATCGCGGCCGCGGCGCTTCCGGCGGTGCTTCCGCTCGGCTGGATGCTGAACATCAGCATCGTCTCCGACACGCTCGCCCTGATCCCGTGGTGGCGACTCGACCTCGAGCTCGGCAGCGCCGGCTGGACCCGGGCCCTGCTCGTGCTCTGCTGCGTCGCCGCGGGAGCGCTGTTCCTGTTCCTGCCCCGCCGCTTCCGGCTCGTTCTGCCCGGCCTCGTCCTCGCCTACTTCATCGTGGTGATGGCCTTCGTCGAGCACGACTTCCGCCGCGCCTCGACCGGAACGCTCGGGGCGGTCGGGAGCGCGGTGCCGAACTGGATCGACCACGCCGTCCCGTCCGGGGCCAGCGTCGCGATCGTCTACACGGGCAAGGCGGCCCCGGTCACGATCTGGGAGAACGAGTTCTTCAACCGCTCGGCCGGTCCTGTCTACGACCTCGGCGAGCCGACGCCGGGCGCTCTTCCTGAGACGCGCGTGGCGATCGATCCTCGCACTGGCTCTCTTCGTGGCGCCGAGCCGGCCAACTACGCGCTCTCGGACGTCACCGCTCCGCTCGACGGCACCGCGATCGGGACGGCCGGGCAGCTCACGCTCTACCGCGTGCCCGGCAAGGTCGGCCTGAAGACGCTCGTGGAGGGGCTCTACCCCGGCGAGACCTGGTCCGGGCCGCACGTCCGCTATACGCGGTTCGACTGCACGGGTGGACGCGTCGCCGTCCTGCTCGGAAGCGACCCGAAGCTCTTCATCTCCCGCAAGATGGTCACGGCAACGGAGCTCGGACGTGTCGTCGCTCGAGTGTCCGTCCCGCCCGCGCACCCCGTGAGGCTCGTGCTCCCGCTCCGTCCCCGCGCGGGCGTCTGCCGCGTCGACTTCGCCGTCAGCCCAGCACCACTCCTGACGATTCCGCGCGGGACGCCGGCGCGGCCGATCGGGGCGAGGTTCCAGTTCCAGTGAGGGACTGTCCCCTCGGCTGTGGGCCGCTCGTCCTCGACGAGACCCCGCTGCGCGACAACCGTCTCGGGCTGCCCCATGTCGTGCACGTCGCTTGGTGCCCCGTGTGCGGCCTCGGCGTCACGGTCGATCCCCCGTCGCGCCCCCAGCTCGCGAGGCTGTACGAGCAGCGGTACATCGGTGACGACGAGCGGCGCATTCCCCGCACCGGAGCCCTCGCACGCGCCTGGCACGCCGTCAACGGAAGCCTGCCGCTGACCGATCTCGTGAAGACGGGACCGGTGCTGGACGTCGGCAGCAACACGGGCGAGGCGCTCGTGACGCTCCGGTCCCGGGGATTCGACGTCGTCGGCCTCGAGCCGAACCTCGAGGCGGCGGAGGTCGCGCGCGGCTACGGCCTCGAGGTGATCGAGGCCCCGGTGGAGGAGGCCGAGCTGCCTCCCGGGCGGTTCGGCTCTGTCCTTCTCTCCCAGGTGCTCGAGCACGTCGAGGACCCGCACGCGGTCCTGCGCAAGGTTAGCCAGACGCTGCGCCCGGGCGGCGTGGTCTACATCGTCGTCCCGAACGCCTCCAGCATCTGGCGGCGGGTGTTCGGGCCGGACTGGGTGCACTGGCACGTCCCGTTCCACCTCTACCACCACACCGAGGCGTCGCTCGCGAAGCTCTGCGCCCAGTGCGGGCTCGAGTTGCGCAAGACCCGCAACGTCACCTCGGGGGAGTGGCTGCTGATGTCGCTGGCCGCGCGCCGCAACGCCCGCCGGGGGCGGTTCGAGCTCGAGAGCTTCTCCGGACGCTACGGGCGCCGGCTGCTCGTCGCGCCGGCGGGGCGGGTCGCCGACCTCTTGCACCGCGGCGACGCGATCGTCGCTCAGGCGATGAGCTCGCGGTAGACCGCGTCGTGGCTGCGGGCGGCCTCGGCCCAAGTGAAGCGCGCGGCCTGCTGTAGACCGAGGGGAACGAGCTCCCCCTCCAGCGCGCGCGCCGCCGCGGACGCGATCTCCTCCGCCGAGCCCGGGTCGAAGAAGACGGCCGCGTCGCCGCAGACCTCCGGCAGCGAGCCGGCATTCGAGCACGCGACCGGGCAACCGCACGCCATCGCCTCGAGCGGCGGGAGCCCGAAGCCCTCGTACAGGCTCGGGAACACGAGCGCGCCGGCGCGCCGGTAGAGCGACGGCAGCTCGTCCCAACCCACGCGCCCCACCGTCCTCACGCCGGCGGGTAGGTCGCGAAAGCCCTCGCCCGTGAGCACGAGCTCGAGCTCGGGACGGTCGGAGCGCAGGAGCGCGAACGCCTCGAACAGGCGGGCGTGGTTCTTGTGCGGCCACGCGTTGGCGGGATAGAGCAGGAAGCCCTCGCGCGCCTGCGGCCCCGGGCGGAAGCGGTCGTGGTCGATGCCGTGCTGGACCGTCCGGATCCGCTCGAGCGGGAGGCCGAGCAGCTCGTGCGCCCGATCTCGGACGAACTCGCTCGGCACCATGACCAGCCGGGCGCGCCGTGCCGCGCGGTCGTACGTGAATCGGCGCAGGAACCGCTTCAGCGGCGACGGAAGGTGCCCCTCCTCCCGGTGAAGCAGGTCGTGCAAGGTGACCGCGGTCGGAAGAGCAGTACGAGGGACGGGGATCGTGAACGGGTAGTGGACGGCGTCGAGCCCCTCGAGCCGTCTCCCGACGACGAAGGGCAGGCCGTCCGCTGCATCGGCGGCCTCCGCCGGAACGAGGCAGCGGTACTCGAGCGATCCGTGGTCCGCGAGAGCACGTGCGAGCCCCCGCGCATAGGTCTCGGAGCCGCCCATCCGCCCGGGCCGGAGCGTGAGCATGCTGATCCCGATCAAACGGCTTCCTGCACGCTCGCGACCAGGTTGTCGACGCTCGGACCGTAGCTCCACCCGCGCACGATCTCGCGCGAGCGGCGGCCCATCGCGGGATCCGTGCGGCGCAGCGCCTCCGCAGCGGCCTCGACGTCGCCCGCGGGGACGAGGACGCCGTTCTCGCCGTCACGGAGCAGGTCCGGCGCGGCGCCGACACGGTCGGAGAGGACGAGCGGGAGCCCGCACGCCGCCGCCTCGTTCACGACCACCCCCCATGGCTCCCGCTCGGAGAGCAGCGCGAAGACGTCCGCGGCTACATAGGCCTCGATCACCCGCTCGTGCGGAAGATCGCCGGCGAGCACGAGCCGGACGCCGAGCCCGCGCGCCAGCTCCTCGAGCCTCCCGCGCTCGGGGCCGGAGCCCGCCAGAACGAGCACGAGCGGCCCACCGCCCTCGGCGACGGCACGGACGAGCGTCTCGAGCCCCTTCTCGGGCGAGAGACGGGCGACGGAGAGGACGGCGACGTCGTCGACACCGAGGCCGAGGCGCTCCCGAAGCTCCGGCCGGCGCAGGGCGAGCCGGTCGGCGCGCTCGGACCACCCCTCGACGTCGATCGTGTTGGCGAAGACCCGCACGTGCTCCGGCCGGGCGCCGTAGGCGAGCATCGACTCCCGCGCCAGCGTTCCGGTCACCAGCACGCCGGCTGCCCGGCGGACGATCAGCGGGACGACGGAGCTCTTGACCCTCCGCCGCCAGCTCGCCCGAGGGCCTTCGTCGTGGCTTTCGACGATCAGGAGGAACGGGACGCGCCGCCGCCTGCACCAGCCGATCGCAGCCTGTGAGGCGAACGTGCTCCAGCCCGACACGATCACGCAGTCGGGCCGGACGGCCCCGAGCGCGCGCCGGATGCCGGGGGTGACGGGGTAGTCGTGATGGAGGATCCGGCGGGCGCCGGGAACGCCGACGCCGCGCAGAAACACCGAGCGATGGTTCGTCCGGACGTCCCAGCGACGCCCCGCCACCGTTCGGGCCGCGTAGATCACGGTCAGGTCGATCTCCGGCCGCGCCGCGACCTGGTCGAAGAGGGGCGCACGGTAGGGCGTGGGCTCCGGGGACACGATCGCGACGCGCTTCGGCCTAGACTCAGCCGCCATGGCCACCGACCCGCTGACCGTCGCCGTCGTGTTCGGGACGTTCCCTCCGGAGCGAAACGGCGGCGCCGACTTCGTCGCCCGCTTCGCCCCGGCGCTCGCCGAGCGAGGGGCGCGGGTCCACGTGATCACCTCGACCGGCCTGAGGCCCGAGCGGGAGAGCTTCGCTGAGAACGTGACGGTTCACCGGACGGTCGACGACTGGACGCTGAAAGAGAACGGAAGAAAGACGCTTCGGCGGGTGAACGAGCTGCTGCGGAGCGAGGGAGTCGACATCGTCCACGTCCTCTTTCCGGACTCCGTTCTGCAGGCAACCTACCAGCTTCCGGCGGCAATCGGCCTTCGCCACACCCCCCTCGTGACGACCTTCTGGAACCTCGGGCTCGGCCGCCGCTCGCCGCTGCGGATCAAGCTCGAGGCGCTCGCCCTGATCGGCCGGAGCGCCGCGCTGACGAGCCACGATCCCGGCTATCTGAGCCCGCTGCGGCGGATCGCCGGCCGTGTGAAACCGGTGCACTGGCTTCCGGTCGGAACGAACATCGCACCGGAGACTCGCCGAGCGCCCTCCGCCGTCAGACGCGAGCTCGGGCTGCGCGACGTCCCGACCCTCGGGTATTTCGGGCAGCTCGACTTCACGCGTGGGGTCGAGGACCTGTTCGAGGCGCTCGTGCGTGTTCGCCGGGCCGGGCCGGACGCGCGGCTCGTCATGCTCGGCGGCGCGGACAGCGCGCGCTACGAGAAGTACCGAGCCCTGGCCGGTCGCCTTGGGCTCGGCGAGGCCGTGGTGTGGACGCCGTACCTCGACGCACAGCACGCGGCAGAAGTGCTCGCGTCGGTCGACCTCTGCGTGCTCCCCTACCGGCGGAACAGCCTCGGCAGGAGCGCGCTCGCGGCCGCGCTCGAGCTCGGCATGCCGACCGTGCTGGCGGGGACGCCGGAGCGGGTGGCGCCGCTGGTGGCCGGGCGCGACGTCGAGCTCGTGCCGCCCGGCGAGCCCGCCGGGCTCTCGGAGGCGATCATCCGCTTGCTCGGCAACCCCGAGCGCCGGGAGCAGCTCGGCGCCGGCGCGCGTGAGGCCGCACGCCTGTTCGCGTGGCCGCGGATTGCGGACGCGGCCCTCGGGATCTACAGGGGCGTCCTCAGCCGAAGGGGCGAATCAGCCGGTCGGCCGGACGCTTGAGCGAGAAGGCGAGGCTGCGCGGCCCCGTCGCCTTCCCGCCGGTGACGAGCTGTGCGCGCAGGTAGCCCGACTTGGCGCCGGTGATCCGCCGGCTGAAGATCCCGTAGCCGTTCGTCGGCAGGGCCGCGATCTGCTTCCAGCGCCCAACGCTGTTCTGGTAGATCGCGACCCGGCCCGGCTTCCCCCACGGAGTTCGGCCCCAGACGAGGATCCCGTGCTTCTGCCGATAGGCGACGAATGGGAAGCGGAAGGCGGTGAGCGTCGGCTTCGGCTTGTCCTGCGCGAGCGTCGCGCCGCGCCAGTACAGGCCCGACTGCGTCGGCTGGGAGGGATAGGGGTTGTCGCGAAGATCGAGCCAGGTGACCAGCGTGATGCCGACCTTCCACATCACGTACATGGCCTCGGCCGTCCAGCGGGACTGGAGCTTGATCGGGACGGCAAGTGGGTCGGGCGGGTTCGTGTCCCAGGAAAACTCGGTCACCCAGAATCCAGGCATGGTGCTCGAGAGTGCGTGGTGCGCCTTGTAGGACGCGACCAGCAAAGCCTTCATCTCCGGCAGGTCGCCGAGCGAGACGTCGTCGGCGCGGCGGGCGTGGTGGTACGGACCGCCGGTCGTGAACGGATGGTGCGACCAAATGTCGAAGTGGACGCGCCGGCTGCAGGACGGACGCGGCCGGTTCTTCGTCGTCATGCAGAGCATCTCCCGCATGAACTTCATCGGGCCGATCGTGTTCGTCTCGCCGAAGGTGACCGTGAACGGCGAGAGCCCGCCGGCGATCACCTTGTTGTCGGCATGGACTCCATGGACCGCGACGGCCGCGGCGTTGACGAGCGCCGCGTACTTGGCGGGCGAGACCGGCTTACCGTTCGCGTACTGGGGCTTGAAGAACTTGTTCACGTTCGGCTCGATCCAGACCTGCCAGTAGCGGATGCGCGGGAGGCCCTGATACTGCCCGCTGTAGCGCTCCGCGGCGGCGCGCATGAACTTCCCGAAATCGGACGGGTTCGGAGGTGCGCCGGCGCCCTTCTGGCCCGTCCTCGCCCAGACCGGGGCATCATTCACGGCGAGATACGGCTCGAGCCCGTGGGCCAGTGCGGCCTCAATCTTCGCGTCGGCTCTCTCCCAGTCGTAGGCGGGATCGGACGGGTTCTCCGGGTCGAAGTCCGGAGGCGGGTCCTTGGGTGCGATCGCGTACCAGGACAGCGTCGTGCGCATCAAAGTCGCGCCGGAGCCGTGGATTCGCTCGAGAACGAGGTTCTCTTGGGCTGGGCTCAGATTGGCGAAATCCCAGGGCTCGACGACGGCGGTCTTGAGCGGACCGCCGCCGGTCGCCGAAGACGCGAACGCTGCGGCGGCCACCAGGGGAAGAAGTGCGAGCGCGATCAGTGCCCGAGGCATCGCCCGAATGTACCAGCGGCCTCGTTAACGATCGGTAAGCTCGCCCCTGGCCGGCGGCCTCTCCCGGCCGGCGGAGCCGGCCTCCAAATCGACACGGAGAGGGCAGAGCCCTCTCGCGCCAATTTTTAAGTCGTAGTTACGGTGGACCCGCAAGGCGGGCTCCACGGAGCCTGTCGCCGCTGGCGGCACGGTGCTCTCCGGGTCCGTATACCCATACTGTCCCCTCCGGCCCCGCATCGCCAGCGGCGCCCCAGGAACGAGCTAGGCTGCTTCTCAGAGTTGGTCAGCGGCGCCCCAGGGACACGAATGAGTTGGCCCACAGCGGCCATGTCCGCCCCAGATGCACGATCTTCTCGACGTCGAAACCCGTTTCGCCCGCCAGCCGCCGCAGCGCGGCGTCGGAGAAGAAGCGGATGTGGTCGCCCTCGACCGCGAAGTGGCGGTCGAATCGGAACGCGGCCAGCACGAGGTTCTTGGCCAGGCCGTGATACGGCGTGCTGAGCAGAACCCGCCCGCCGGGTCGGAGCGCGGCGTGCGCCCCATCGAGCAGCCGCCGCGGGCGGAGCAGGTGCTCGATCACCTCGAGCGCGACTACCGCGTCGAAGGAGCCCTGCTCGACCGGCCACGGCAGCTCCTCGACCGAGTGCCGGACGAGCGTCGAGCCCGGATGCCGCTCCTCCGCGAGCGCGACCGCCCGCTCGGACACCTCCAGGCCGACGGTCTCGTACCCGTCCTCCACGAGCGCGGCGACGAAGTCACCCGCCCCCGCGCCGGCGTCGAGGACGCGACGCGCGCCGGCCTCCCGAAGCAGTCGCCGCACGAGCTCGAGCCTCCGCAGCGCAAGTGGGTCGTGAAGCGGGGGCGGATCGGGACGCCCCCAGTAGTCCTCGTAGTACTGATGCGCATCGCCCACGGTCAAGCCAATCCTGATGCATCGAGCCTCGGTAGGCTCCTCCGGTGTTCGCCGAACTGCCGGTCGACATCGGGCGAGACCAGCAGGCTCTCCGCATCGTCGTCCACGACTTCTCCGGCTTCCCCTTCCCGGTTCAGCTCAGCCGGGAACTGGCGCGGCGAGGACATAGTGTCCTCCACCTGCATTGCCCTTCGTACTTGAGCGGCAAGGGAGCGGTTGCCAGGACCGCAGGCGACCCGCCGACATTCTCCGTCGAGCCGGTCGAGCTCGGAGGTGTATTCGAGAAGTACACGCCCGGTAGAAGGTTCCGGCAGGAACGCGAGTACGGACGTCGATTGGCCCACCGCGTTCATGCGAGCCGGCCGGACGTCATCGTCTCCTGCGACACCCCGCTATTGGCTCAGCAGGTCTTGGTCTCGGCGTGCTCCCGCATCCCCTTCGTGTTCTGGCAGCAGGACATCTATAGCGTCGCAATGAAACGAGAGGCGGAGCGACGCCTTCCGGTGCTCGGACGCCTGATCGGGAATCGGTTTCTCGCCATGGAGCAGAGGATGCTCGAGCGGAGCCAAGCCGTCGTTACGATTGCGGAGGACTTCCGCTCGGAGCTTCTCGACTGGGGTCTTTCGTCCGAACGCCTGCACGTGATCGAGAACTGGGCACCGCTCGCAGAGCTTCCGGTGCGCGGTCGTGACAACGAATGGGCCCGTAGGCACGGCCTCGTCGAGAAGCGGGTGCTGCTGTACTCCGGCACTCTCGGGCTGAAGCACAACCCGGGACTACTGCTGCGGCTCGCTCTCGCTTTTCGAGACGAGCCAGACGTGTGCGTCGTCGTCGTCTCCGAGGGCGTCGGCGCCGAATGGCTAAGACATGAGGCTGCGGCACAGGGGGCCGAGAACTTGATCGTCCTCGGTTTCCAGCCTTACGAGGAGCTTCCGGACGTCCTCGCCACCGGCGACATCCTGGTCGCCATCCTCGAACGAGAGGCAGGTCGGTTCGCCGTTCCCTCGAAGGTGCTCACCTACCTGTGCGCGGCCCGCCCGCTGCTCGCCGCCTTGCCTCGAGAGAACCTGGCGGCCACGGTCGTCGCCGGGAGCGGAGCGGGCCTGCTGACCGAACCGGACGACGCCGACGGATTCGTCAATGCGGCGCGAAAGCTGCTCAACGATCCGATTCTGCGGACGAGCATGGGTGCGGCTGCCCGCGCATATGCCGAGAGCAGGTTCGATATCGAGCCCATCGTAGACCGCTTCGAGGAAGTCCTGAAGTTGGCCGTCTCGCCTCGATAGGTACCCTCCCGGCCGTGGAGACGGACAAGCTCGCCGTCGTCAGCGGCGCAGGCGGCTTCATCGGGGGGCACCTCGTTGGCAACCTCCTCAGCCGCGGCCACAAACGTGTCCGTGCTGTCGACGTCAAGCCACTTCCCGACTGGTTTCAAGTCTTTCCTGAAGCGGAGAACCTCGTCCTCGATCTGCGCGCCAAATCAGGCTGCGAGCAGGCCGTCGAGGGCGCGGATTCGCTCTTCAACCTCGCCTCGGATATGGGCGGAATGGGCTTCATCGAGCGCAACAAGGCGCTCTGCATGCTCTCCGTGCTCATCGACACGCACCTGATCGCCGCCGCCGCGGCGGCCGGCGTCGAGCGCTACTTCTACTCCTCCTCCGCCTGCATCTATCCGCTCGACCTCCAGAAGTCTCCCGACGTCACGGCGCTCAAGGAGTCAGACGCCTACCCGGCGCTCCCGGAGGACGGCTACGGCTGGGAGAAGCTCTTCGGCGAGCGGATGTGCCGCCACTTCCGCGAGGACTTCGGGCTCGAGACGCGCGTCGGCCGCTACCACAACGTCTACGGGCCGCACGGCACCTACGACGGAGGGCGCGAGAAAGCCCCGGCCGCGATCTGCCGCAAGGTCATCGCCGCCCAGCTCTGCGGCAGCGACGAGATCGAAATCTGGGGCGACGGCGAGCAGACCCGGAGCTTCACCTACATCGATGACTGCCTCGAAGGAACGCTGCGGTTGATGGAGAGCGACGTAACCGAGCCGCTCAACATCGGCAGCTCGCAGCTCGTCACCATCAACCGGCTCGTGAACATCGTCGAGGAGATCGCCGGCGTCAAGCTCGAGCGCCGCTACAACCTGTCCGAGCCCCAGGGAGTACGGGGGCGAAACAGCGACAACGCGCTCATCCGCGATTTGCTCGGCTGGGAGCCGGCAACGCCGCTCGAGACCGGGCTCGAGCAGACCTACCGCTGGATCTACGACGACATGGTCGCGCGCGACCGGCGGCCTGAAGCGTCAGTCGCGCCCTGAGCCGCCGCCGTCCTGACGGACGGCCTGGACGGTGAGCTTGTTCCCGATCCCCCCGCCGGCGTCGTTCAGCGCCGTGAGTGCGCCCGTCGCGAGCGGGAAGAGCCGCCGGCGCGAGAGCAGATGCGAGACCGAGCCGGGATGGTGCCGGTAGTACATCCCGTAGCGGTGCGCCTCGACAACGCGGAACCCGTGGCCACGGAGGGCCGTCGTGACCTCGTCGAGGTCGAGCCGGGCGACCGGATTGCCTGCCTCCTCTCGCTCGAGCGCGAGACCGAGCCGGACCGCGAGCGCGGTCACCGCCGCCCGGGCCGGCTCCGTGATCGAGACGGCCGTCTGCGCGACGCGCGTCATCTCGGCCAGACCGGCCTCGGGGTGCTCGAGATGGTGGAGGCCGTCGTGGACGTAGACGAGGTCGAACGACCGGTCGGCGAATGGGAGATCCTCGGCGTCCGCGACCACCGGCGTGATCTCGACCTCGAATCGCCGTGCGCGCTCGCGCGCGCGCCGGGCGGCGCCGAGCGAGATGTCGGCCGAGACGACGCTCGCGCCCGCACGGGCGAGAAGCTCCGCATCCATCCCGGAGCCTCCGCAGACGGCGAGCGCCGTGCTTCCGGGCACCAAGTCGCGGATCCCGCGAATGCTGCGGCTGAACTTCTCCTCGATCAGCCACCGGTACAGCTGCGTGGTTCCGTGCGGCCGCGAGATCTCGAACTCCGCGTCCTCCTCCTCGTCGAAGTAGCCGGCCTGTCGCAGCGCGTGGTCGCTTCCTCCCCGCACGAGCATCGGGATGCCGTCCTCGACCGGATGGTCGGGGTCCCGGAGCAGCGGCCCGATCTCGATCACGAGCCCGCTCTCAGCTCGCGCAGCTTGACGCCGATGATGTACTCGTAGTAGCTCATCAGCACGCAATAGGTGAAGCCCGGGCGGCCGTCCAGGAAGCCCCGGCGCCCGAGGTACCAGACCAGGAACCGAAGCGGGGTCCGGAACGGCATCCGCACCCACAGCCGCCGGAGGACCCGCTTCCGCTGGAAGGAGTCGAGCCTGAAGAAGCCGACCGGCCCGACGCCGATCGGCTCGGCCCGGAACTTGCGGTACAGGTGCGCCTCCCACGTCGCGTACCGGTTGTGGCGGTCGAGCCAGGCCGAGATCCCGCGGTAGTCGTCGTGGAGCAGCGGCGTGCGCAGAAAGCCCGTCGAGCCGTCGACGACGACGTGCTCGTGGATCTCGTTGTCCCCCGTCCCCGGGACGTCTGCGAGCTCGAGGTCCTCGAACCGGCCGAGGCCCGTCCGGAACAGGCGCAGGTTCCAGTTGGGGCGGAAGCAGCGGAGCGACCGGCCCATGAACACTAGCTCCCGGTCGACGTAGAAGCCGTCACGTTCGCCGCCGGCGATCGCCTGGTCGATCTCGGCGCGGAGCTCGGGCGGGACCCGCTCGTCCGCATCGAGCAGGAGCAGCCACTGGTTTCGGAGCTCGAGGCTCGAGAGCGCCCAGCTCTTCTTCTTCGGCCCCCCGGGGACGTAGCGGAACTGGACGACCTCCGCCCCGGCGGCCCGCGCGATCTCCTCGGTGCGGTCGGTGCTGCCGGAGTCGACGACCACGATCTGGTCGGCCCAGTCGACGCTCCGGAGCGCGTCCGGCAGGTTCTGCTCCTCGTTCAGCACCGGGAGGACCACAGTAAGTGGCGCCTTGCTCACCGGCCGGCAACCTCTTCGTACATCTCCACGATCCGGGGTGCGAGCGCGTCCCAGTCGTAGCGGCGGGCGAACTCACGGGCGCGCTCCCCGTACTCGGACCGGCGCTCGGAGTCCTCGAGCAGGAACGAGATCGCCGCCCCAAAGGCCTCCGAGCTCGGCTCGGACACGATTCCCGCGCCTGCCCGCTCGATCTCCCCGGCGAGATTGACCGCCGGCGAGACCACCGTCGGAGCTCCGGCGGCCAGCGCCTCCATGACGGCGATGCCGAAGTTCTCGGTGTGGGACGGGAGCGCCCAGACGTCCGCGGCGGCGAGCGCGGCGAGCTTCTCCTCGCCGTGCAGCATCCCGGTGAAGGAGAGGCGGTCGGCCACGCCCTCCTCCGTGGCAATGACCCGCAGCCCGGGCTTGAGGCCTTCGTCGTCCGGGCCGGCGATCACGAGCAGCGCGTCGGGAGACCTGCGGGCCGCGATCGCGAACGCCCGGACGAGCACGTCCAGGCCCTTCTTCGCCGTCAGGCGCCCGAGCGTCAGCACCACGGGCCCTTCGGCGCCGCCGATGTGCCGCGCGCGGAAGGCCGCGGCGGACGGGAGCGACTGGTAGTCCGTCCAGCGGATGCCGAGCGGGACGACGATCCTCGGCACGCCGCGCGCCACGTCGCCGGCGAGCAGGGCCTCGTCCTCCGAGGTGAAATGGAGCCCGGCGGCCCGCGAGAGCATCCGCCGCTGCCAGGCGAGCTCGACGAGGGCCTTCTGCAGCCGCCCTCGGCGGCGCAGCCACGGGTCGAGCGCGCCGTGCGGGGAGACGACATACGGGACGCCCTTCCGCGCCGCCTCTCTCGACGCGGCGTACTGGGGGTAGAGGTAGAGCGAGTGGATGTGGACGACGTCGTACCCGCCGACCTCCTTCCTCAGCGCCCGCCGAAGCCCGGGCGAATAGACGAGGCGATGAGGCCGCCGGATCGGAAACAGGCGAGTCCCGCCGCCCCCGTTCCATCCCTGCACGAGCTCCTCCGAGGCGACCGGCCGCGCGTTGCGCGTGATCGCCGGATGGGCCACGTCCGTGGCGAACACGGCGGTCTCGACGCCTTCGCCGCGGATCACCCGCGCCATCTCCGCCGCGGCGACCGCGGGGCCTCCGGTCCGGCTCGACAGCGACGGAATGACGTGCAGCACCCTCATGCCAGGCAGGCGGCGACGATGCCGTCGGCGCACGATTCGATGCTGTAGCCGTCGACGAGCTCGAGCCCGCGGCGCCCGAAGTCGCGGCGCATTTGCTCGTCGGCGACCAGGATCTCGAGCTCGCCCGCGAGCGGCTCCGGCTCGCCGGCCGGGACGACGAACCCGTTCCCACCCGGTCGCACGAGGTCGGCGGCGCAGCCGACCTTGTCGCTCACGACCACCGGCAGCTCGAAGTTGAGCGCTTCGTTGACGACGAGGCCCCACGTCTCGCGGAGGACCGAGGGGAGGCAGAAGATGTCGGCGGACACGTACGCGGCGGGCAGCTCCTGCTGGTTGAGGAAGCCTGCCAGGTACACATCGGGAATCCCGCGCGCGGCAACCAGCTCCTTGACCGCGGGCCGGAGCTCCCCCTCGCCCACGATCAGCAAGGCGCACGGCGTCCGCTCGCGTACTCGGGCGAACGCCTCGACCAGCACGAGCGGCGCCTTCTTCGGGATCAGCTTCCCCACGTAGAGGATCACGGGCAGCGCGGGATCGGCGATTCCGAAAGCGGCCCTGAGCTCGTCCCGTCGCGGTCTCAGCTCCTCCGCACGCCGCCGGAAGAACGCGTTGTCGACGCAGTAGCGGGCGGGAAAGAGCCGCTCCTCCGCCAACCCGTACCGGAGGAAGTAGCGGCGGTTCTGCTCCCCGATGTAGAGCCCGTACGCCCGGGCGAACAGCGTCCGCAGCGCCACTTCCTTGAGCGCGGCCTTGTACCAGGGGCGCTCGTGAAGCAGCGTCTGCTCCTCCCGGATCAGGACGCGGGCACGGCGGAAGGGCGCGCCGGCGGCGGCGAGCCACGCGTTCACGTGCGCATAGCCGTGGATCCAGATCGTGTCGTAGCCATCCGAGAGCACCTCGCGCAAAACGTCCAGGTTCGGAGCCGCGCCGTAGGGAGCCTGGATGCCCGTGCGGGCGGCGCTGGGCAGGAAGCGGGAGCGGTAGCCCTCGAGCAGCGGCGTGTCCCAGCGGACCTCGCGCCCGTACTCGAGGTCGTGGTAGCCGCGCACCGACGCGTCCGAGTAGAAGTACACGGTCAGGTCGACCTCGGGCCTGGAGGCGAGCTCGCGGTAGAGCGGCGCTTGGTAGTGGATGGGATGAGAGACCAGGTGGGCGAGGCGGACGGGCACCTCAGACCTCCGCCGGGACGCGCTCGAGCTCAGGCTCCGGTTCTGCCTCCGGCGACGCGCGGTCGAGCCGCGGGAGCCCCATGAGGAGGCCGGCGAACAACCAGAAATAGACGTTGGTCGGGTCGAGGTCGAAGTACTGCGCCTTCGCGTTGTAGACGAGCACGAAGCCCATGAACGCGATGATCCCCGCCGAGACCATCTTCAGCCTCGGATCCCGCAGGCGCTGGTGGATGCGGAAGGCGCGGACGAGGATCGTGATCAGGAGCGCAAGAACGATCGCGAGCCCGAACACCCCGAGTTCGAGGTAGGTCTTTACGTACCAGGCTTCCTGGACCGCTCCGGTCACCGTCTCCAGCTGGTTGTTGGGAAACGCGTAGCGGGCACCCGTCGAGTCGGAACCGGCGCCGAGGCCGAGCCACGTCTTGTGCACGGCCTGACCGACGCTGTGCGTGACGACGGTCTCCTTCTCGCCACCGGTCGCCTCCGCCAGGTGCTGCCCCACCCCGCACGTCGCCGCGCCTGCGCCGGCCGCGATCGCGAAGCAGACGGCGCCGATAGCGACGATCGCCCACGGAAGCCGGTTCACCGACCTCATCCCGAGCAGGATCATCGCCAACACCACGAGCGGAATGAGCACGAACGCGAGCCTGACGCCGCTGAACATGGCGGCAAGCAGCATGAGCAGGAACAAGACTCCGCCGATCCGCAGCTGGCGTCCCGGCGGCCGCGACCCGCGCCACCAGGCGAAGGCGATCACAACCATCGCAGTCGCGAAGAGGTAGTACTGGTAGAAGAACGAGAAGGTGCTGGGCACCCGGCGGATCGTGCAGCCGTGGGAGAGGATGAAGGTGGTCTTGTTCTGGGTCGCGGCGTTAACCGCGCCTCCATAGGCGTCGTAGACCGTCTGCACGTGGCCGGTGTAGTAGAGAGCAACCTCCGCCAGTCCGATCACGGCGGGGACGATCGCGAGCAAGGTCATCCCCCCGAGCACGCGGAAGAGCTGTCCTCGAGTCTCGACCAGGTGGTAGCCGAGGAAGAAGAGGGGGACGTAAAAGAGCCAGACCTTGATCCCGATCAGGCCCACGAGGTGGTTCTTCAGGTCCGGGTTGAACCCCTGGATGACGACGATCAGCGCGAGCAGGCCGAACAGGACGAGCGGGGCGCCCTTGAACCAGAACGGGCGGCGGCGCCTCCAGAAGTAGACGAGAAAGCCGACATAGGCCGGGATCACGAAGACGAAGTCCTTGGCCAGGATCGCGACCGCCCGGTCGGTGCGGCCCGGGTAGGCGGCCAGGATCGCGATCCCGGAGACCGGCAGGTAGCAGAGCAACCCGTAGAGCGACCAGCGCCAGTTGCGCAGGCCGACGCCGAGCGCCACGAGCAGGACGACTCCCCCAGCGACGATCAGCTCCGGCCGGATCGACAAGGCGGCCATTATTCAGACCCTCGCAGCGGCAGCACCCGGCCCGGCCAGGTTCCGGGCCACGTCCAGCGGCCGCTCACGAGCGCGAGCAGGACGCCGAAGCTGAGTGCCGCGGAGACCGTGAGCGCGAGCGCGACCCCGCGCGCGCCGAGGAGCGGCGTAAAGATCGCGAGCGCGGGCACGAGGAAGACCCAGGACGAGATCTCCGCAATCGTGCCGAGACCAGGCCGTCCGAGTCCCTGCGCGCCGTCCGTCAACACGCGGCGCGCGCTCAGGAATAGGGCCCCGACCAGCAGGATCCGGGTCAGCGAAACGGCGCCGGAGAAGCTCGCCCCGAAGATCCAGGGCACGAGGCGAGAGACGCTGAGCTCGAGCCCGACGACGACCAGCGAGGACGCGGCCACCGTGAGCAGGAAGAACTGCCACATCTCGGCCCAGGCTGCCCGTCCTTCGCGGGACGCCACGCGCGGGTAGGCGATGTAGCCGATGCTCTGCGCGATGAAGCGCGGCAGGTTCGCGAACGCGAGCCCCACGACGTAGAGACCGAGCGCGACGGGCGAGAGGAAGAGGCCGACGATCGCCTGGTCGAGCCGGAAGGTCTCGATCGGAGACGTCCAGCCCAGCAGCCCCTTCAGCCCGAAGCGGAGCATCGCGGACAGCGACGAGGCCTGCCGGCGCGCGGTCTTGAGCGGCAGCGGCCGGAGCGCGATCAGCAGCGTGACCGCTCCGACGGCGAGCGACGAGGCAACCCAGCCGACGGCGACCCATTGGAGATTCCCACCGCCGGCGACGAAGATCACGAGGACGGCGAGGCTGTACGTCGCGGCCGGAAGCGTCCTCAGCGTGTTGAAGGCGGCGAACCGCTGCCGGCCCTGCAGGAAGGCGAGCCCGTAGCTCTGGGCAAGGATCGCCGGCACCGCGCCGAGGCTGAGCAGCGCGCCCACGCGCACGGCGTGTGGGTCGTTCCAGAACACCGCGGCGAGAATCCCGGCATGCAGGACGACGAGGCAGCCCACCTGCGCGAGCGCGGGCGAGGCGAGCGTCCGCACGATCTCCGCCGCGCGTGCCCGGTTCCTGCTCAGCTCGAACGTCGCGGCGAGTGGCAGGCCGAGCGACCCGATCTGTCCGAGCACGGCCGGGAACAGGACGAGCAGGGCAAGGTAGCCGCGGTCCTGCACTCCGAGAATACGCGCGGACAGGACGCCGCTGACGATCAGCGCGCCCTGCCCGAGGACGGCCGCGAGGATTGAACCCGCCAGCGAGGCGGCCGACTGTCTCAGCGGCATCATTGGCCCGCGAAGAGGCCGGACCGCGGGTTGAGCTCCCTGGCATGGCGCAGCCTCGACTTCGCCGCGGCGACGTTGCCGAGCTTGGTCTCGAACCGGGCCGACAGGTACCACGACTGCCAGTCGCTCGGGTCGCGCTCGATTGCCTTCGAGACCCAGTCCTCCGCCGTGCGGTAGTCGCCCGCCTGCTCGGAGACGAGAGCGAGCTGGAGGTAGGGGCTCGCGGCCCAGGGCTCGATCTTCCGCGCATTGTCGGCCCGGTTGACCGCCGCGGCGAGGTCGCCGCGGTCCGCCGCCGACTTGCTCGCCTGGAGCTCGCGGTCTGTCAGCAGCGAGACCGCCTGAGCCGCGACCGCCGCCAGCCCGACGACCACGAGCGCACTCCGGCCCGCGAACAACCAGCGGCGCCTCGAGGGTCTCTCCTCTACAGGTCCCGGAGCCGAGGCACGGCTCGTGACGAGGCCGAGCATGGCGATCCCGACCACCGAGACCACCGTCATCTCCCACATCCAGTCGATGCCGGCGGCGAAGGCGTACGCGAGAAAGCCGGCCGACAGGGCGGCAACCGTGATCCGCGGCTCGCCCGTGCTTGCGAGGGCGCGGCGCACACCCGCCACCAGGCCCGTCACGAACGCCGCCACGATCAGCAGGAAGCCGACGATCCCCAGCTCGCCGAGCGTCTCGAGATAGAGCGAATGCGCGTCCTTGACGTAGCCGCGCAGGCTGCCGTGCTCGGCCCACCAGGCCTCGTAGGAGCCCGCGCCGCGGCCGAGCGCCGGGGCGGTGCGGAACTCGTCGATCACGCTTGCCCATTGCTGCCAGCGGCCACTGGAGCCGGCACTCAACAGGTGGATCTGGACGGGGTTCTTCCGATCCTTCGGCAGGGAGACGTTCAGCGAGGGTGGTGGCCGCTTGAACTTCTCGAACAGCCGTACCGGATGGCCGGCGACGATGGCACCCGCGGCTACCAGGACTACCAGGCCTGCCGCCACTCCCTTCCAGACGGGGCGCACGCGCGCCACGCGTCTCTCGACTCGGGCAGCGAGATAGCGCAGGACGAGGAAGTAGAGACCGGCCGTGGCGGCGCAGCTCGCGAGCACGAGCGCGAACGCGACATGGCCCTGCCCGGCCGCATCCAGCCCGGGGTGATTGACGAGCAGGTCGCGCGTTGCGACCGAGGCGACCCCGGCCGCGCAGCCGATTCCCGCGACGACGACCGCTTCCAGCGTCCGCATCTGGGGCACCAGAGCGAGCAGCGCAAGCGTTCCGACCACGACCGTCGCGACACCGCCCCGCGACGAGGTCAGAAAGATGACGGCGGCAAGAGCCGGGAACGGCGCCAGCGAGAGCGCACGAACGAGCTGCCGGCCCGGTGCGATCGCCGTCCGCAACAGCAGAGGCACAGCCAGGGCCACGAAGATCGCCAGCCCGTTCCAGTATTCGAGCGGATAGCTCAGCCGCGTGAAGTCGAGCGGCAGGAAACGGAGCGTCTTCTCGGTGAGGATCACGTCCGGGAAGCAGCGGCTGAACAGCGACAGCCCGGCGGTCGCAACGATGCCGAGCGCCAGCCCGTCGCTCCAGCGGGCGAGCGTCGCGCGGCGAGCGGCGAGGGCCGCGAGCGCGAAGATCCCGACGTAGAGAGCCGCCCGGTCGAATTCGGAGAAGGCGTCCTCGGCGTTGTCGGCCCAGATCGCCGAGGTGAGCGTGAAGACGGCGAAGAGGGCGAGCAGGCCGCCGGCGAGCAAGGCCGCGCGGCTCAGGCGCACGAGCGGCCACAGGCCGAGCGCCGCTGCCAGAATCACGACCCACCAGACTCCGATCGCAAGCGAGTCCCGATTCGTCTCCCCGAACGTGCCGCCGTCATAGGCGAGGAGAAATGTGATCGTCGCAACGACCAGAATCAGAGCGACAGCAGAGAAACGGCTCTGCTCCGGCACGTCGGTGGGAGGCCCCATCGGGTCTGCTAGGGTAGCCGCCAGCTCGAAACGGCTCCTGAGGAGGGGTCCCGATGGATGCCAAGCGGATTCGACAACTGATCGTCGTCTGCGCGCTTGCTGCGGTGGCAGCGCTGGCGGCAGGCTCTCCGGCGTACGGGAAGGGATGCCCGGGCAACGTGAAGGGCGATCCGGCGTCGTCCGTTGCCCAGTACGTCGAGCAGATTCCGACCTCGTGCGGGAATCACGCCACCGGGACCGGCAACCGGAGTACGAAGCTCCCGCGCTCGATTCAGAAGAAGATCGATCAGCAGGGCGGCTCCGACGCGACTTTGCTCCAGAACATCGCCACATCCGAGAGCTACGGGGCGCCGCCGCAGAAGATCAAGTCGCCCAAGGCCCAGGCCAAGGCCGACAGGCACAGCAAGATCGTCAGCGACTCGGCCGCCACCCACAGCAGCAATCCGCTCTCGGCCTCGGTCAGCGTCGTCACGGACGGAAGCGACGCGCGTCTGATCGCCCTCGTCGTCCTGATGGTCGGCATCGCGGTGCTCGTGCTCGCGACCGCCGTCCGCAGGCGGCGCGTCGTCACTCGCTAGCGAGCAGTCGGTGAGCGAGGGCACCGTCCCTCGCGGTCACCCTGCCCGCAGGCTCACCTTCCTCTCGTTCTTCGCGCTCTCACTCGAGCGCCTGCTTGCGCTCGTCCTCGTCGCGGTCGTGGCCGCGTTGTTCGGCGCGACGAAGCAGAGCTCGACCTACTTCCTGGCGCTGATCGTCCCGATCACGCTCGGGGTCTCGACGAGCGAGGCTTTCTACACGGCGCTGCTTCCCCTGTTCACGCGGGCGACGCGTCCTCCTCGCGAGCTCCTGTATGCGGCGCTTCGCGTGGCCGCTCCCGTGACGCTCGCCGCAACCGCGCTGTACATCGTCGTCCTGGTCGCGGTTTCGCCCGCCCAGCTCTCCGTCTGGCTCGCGTTCTCGCCGGTCATCGCCGCTACCGGTCTGAACGGCGTCTACGCGGCGTTTCTGACCGCCGACCGCCGCTATCCGCTCGCGATCATGCGAGTGCCGCTGGCGACGGGAATCGCGCTGGCCTTCGTCGCCGCCGTGCTGCCGGCGTGGCGCTCGACGACGACGCTCGCGCTCGGGGTCAGCCTCGGCCAGCTCGTGACGCTCGCTCTCCTGGCCTGGCGGGCGCGGGATGCGCCCAAGGGGAGCGGCGCCGGCAAGATCTCGGCGATCGGGCTGCTCGCGTCGGCGGCGGCCGTCTTCGCGGCGACTCTCGTCGGTGGCCAGCTCGTGATCGTCGTCGAGCGTTTCCTCGCGAGCGGCCTCGTTGCCGGAGCCGTCGCGCTGCTCGCGTTCGCGCGCGGCGTCGCGCTCCTGCCCGCGATGTTCGCGCAGGCGCTCGGGAGCGGGATCTTCCCCGCCGCCACGGAACGCTTCAAGGCGCTCGAGCGAGCCTCGCTCGCGCGGCTCGCGCTCACAGGCCTGAGGCTGAGCATCCTCGCCGGGCTCGTGTCGACGGCCTTCGTCGTCATCTGCCGGCAGGAGCTCGTCCAGATCGCGTTCCAGCGGCATGCCTTCGGGTCTGCGGATACGCGCGAGACGGCGACGCTGGTCGCAATCCTCGCGGCGTCGCTCGCCGGTGTCTCCGCGGCCGCAACCGGCTCGAAGACGCTGTTCGCCCTCGGCCGCCGCGGCCTCGTGCTGGCGATCAGCGCGGCGAGCGTGGGGCTCTACGTCGTCGCTGCCGTCGTCCTGCGCGAGGTGTACGGACTCGACGGGCTGGCGACCGCCTTCACCGTCGCTTCCTCAGTCGGAGGCCTGATCTTCGCGGCCGCCCTCGTCCCGGCTCTCGGTCTCCGGCCGACTCAGATCGTGCGCGAATGGATCCTGGCCCCTGTCCTGCTCGCGGCGTCGTTCGCCGGAGGCGCGCTCGCGCTCTGGCTCCCGCTCGGCGGCGAGCACCCGTCGGTCGCGGCGGCCCTGGGGACCGCCGTGGCCGTCGCGCTCGGCGGGCTGGCCGCGCTCGCGGTAGCGACTCGCCTCGCGAACGGGCTCGAGTACTCCCTCCTGCGGAGAGCTATTTCAGGAGGTGAAAGAGGATGATCGTGTTGAGAAAGAAGACGAACGCGACGACGATCGTCAGCCGGGTCAGATTCCGTTCGACGATGTGGGTTCCACCCTGCGAGGCGGGGGTGAAGCCCATCCCGCCCAGCCCCGCGTCGCGCCCCGAGTGCATGAGGATGAGCGCAACGAGCGCGAACGAGACGATCACGTGGAAGACGGCGACGATCGCGAGCAGCATCGACGATCAGGATAGCCGAGCCTGCTACGTTCGAGGCGTGGCCGAGGATGCCCACGCGCGGATTCAAAGGCTCCTGGTGACGGGCGACAACCGGCTCAAGCAAGGGGTGGCGCCGGAGAAGGTCCGTGAGAGCTACGAGCGGGCGCTCGCGGTCGCACGGGAGGCCGGGCTCGAGGATTCGGTGGGACCTCTCGTGGCGCTACGGCTTGCGGACCTGGAGCGGCTGAAGCACGGTGGCGCTCCGCAAGGGCGCGGCGAGACGCACTGATCGCGCGCCAGGCTTCAGCCTGGCTCGCACGTGGTAGGTCAGGCCAA
>WNGB01007047.1_pt1 | contig 28196 bp, 26 predicted proteins | sample 5400681 | NCBI WGS metagenome assembly WNGB01 (sample SAMN13153367, study PRJNA577476) | soil metagenome | isolation source: 115 cm soil or saprolite under grassland replicate 2 | place: USA:California | collected 2016-06-15
TGGACCGCCCGGAGATGAGATCGGCGCCGTTGGGGTGGATGTCCAGCGGCTCACCCAGCCGGGTCAGCGTCGACAGTGACAGCGACCAGTTGTTGCCGGCCGGGGAGTGGCTGTGGTCCTCCAGGCTGTTGTAGGTCAGGCTGAGCACGCTCGCCAGCCCCCGCCCAGGCTCCGACCATGGCGACCAGTGCGCCAGCAGGTTGCCGTTGGCGACGTTGACCAGCGCGGTCATGCCCCCACCCAGCGGGGTCTGCTGGTAGCCGTAGTAGCGCTCCAGACCCAACGCGTCGTCCAGGTCCCGGGTCACCACCACCGGGTTGTCGACCGGCTTGTTGCCGTGCTGGCTGAACCAGCTCGGGCTGGGGGTGGCCGAGTCGGCGTCGGTGTCGTAGACGTCCAGCCGCAGCCGCACCAGCGACAGGTCGATCCCGGCCGGCAGCGCCGGCGGGTCGATCACCACCGGCAGCGTCTTCGATGCTCCCGGCTGCACCGTCGCCGGGAAGCTGTCCGCCGCCGCCCCCTCATAGAGGATCGTCCCATCAACGGTGTACCAGCGATACCACAACCGCAGCTCGCTGCCCGTGCTGTTCTTCCACGCCACGCTGCTGGTATTGGTCACCGTCACGGTCGGGCAGTAGGACGTGGCCGGGCAGGTGGTGCCACTGGACGAGGTGGTCGTGTCGGCAGCGCTCGAGGTGGAACCGGACGCCGCCACCGTGGGTGCGAGTGGGCCGGAGCCCAGGTTCCGCCCTCCACCGCTGTAGGTGTCGGTGGAGGCCACCGTGGTGCTGTTCGGCATCACCGGCGGGATGTAGTCATCCGCCGGCCCGGGCGCGTTCAGGTCGAACGCCGCGCTGTACCGAGTGCCGGCGGTGTTGTCCACATACACGCTCTGCGAGCTGGTCGTGACGTTGCCACTGCGGTCGTAGGCCTTCACCGTGACGGTGTGCGGCGTGGACGGGTCGTCGAACGCGGTGTGCAGCAGATCCAGGGTGTTCCAGGACATCGTGTACGGCGCGGAGGTGTCGTCGCCCAGGTGCTGCCCGTCGGCGTAGAACTCCACGTTCGTCACGCCCACGTCGTCACCCGCCGTGGCGTTCAGCGTGACCGTGCCCGATACCGTGGCGTTCGCCCCCGGACTGCTGATCGACACGGTGGGGGCGCTGGTGTTGTCGGCGGTCACGGTGGTGCTGGCGCTGGCCGAGTTACCGGCCTCGTCATAGGCGGTGGCCGTGATCGTGTGACTGGCGTTGGTGGCCGTCGTGCTGTTCCAGGTTGCGGTGTAGGGCCGCGAGGTGTCCGAGGCGAGCACGCTGCCGTCGACGGCGATATCGACCCGGCTCACCGCACCGTCATCGGAGGCGGCCGCGGTGATCGGCACCGAACCGCCCACCCTGGCGTTCGCCGCCGGTGCTGCGATCGACACGGCGGGGCCGGTGGCGTGGCTTCCATCCGCATAGCGGACCACAAGCTTGGGGCGCTGGGTCGCGGTGCCGTAGTCGTCGGAGTAGTAGTCGAAGTACTTCTGCGGCGTGGTCGAGGGGATCGCCTCGTTGTTGATCTTCAGCAGCATCCCCAGGTTGGGGGTGGTGCCGTTCACCCAGTTCTGCATCAGGGTGGTCACTGTGAAGGCATTGCTCCCCCCGGTACTGCTGTGACTGGTCGCGGGAACCGACGCCCACTTCGTCCCGGCGTCGAAGTCACCCCCGGCTGCCGACCACGCCAGCCCCGCCCGGGCCTCCCGCCAGTCCGCCCCCGAGCCGTCACACGAGCCCGGGTAGACCGCCTTCCCCTCGTCCCACGCCCGGGTCGCCCGATACACGTCCACCTCGCCCGGAGCCGCCGAGTTCGCGCCGTACCACAGCGTCAGCGTCGCCGACGTGACCGACGCCCCCGGCGGGATGCGCCGCAGGTCGAAGCGCAGCAGCGGCCGGTGCACCACCGTGTTGGTCGCGCTGCCGATCCGCAGGTTTGTCGCACCGCCGTAGTTGAAGTAGGCGTAGCAGGTCGTGGTGATGCCTGACCCGAACGACATGTAGGTCGCCTCGCCAGCCGCCGGGCCCGGCTGCAACGTCAGCGTGGCCTGCCCGTCCGCGGGCAGCGTCACCCGCTGCTCATTCGAGGCATCGGTGCCGTTGACCACGACCTTGTACGAGAAGGCCGTCGCCGCCGCTGCGGTGGTGTCCACCCAGCTGGTCGTGTCGATGTCGCGGATGGTCGCCAGCAGCGTCGCCGCCGACGGGGTGAACCCGGCCGTCGCCCACCGGTGCACCTCGTACCGGTCGAACACCGACGGGCCGGCGAACCGGGACCAGTGCAGCTCCGCGCCGCTGGAGTGCAGCCACGTCGGCGCGTCCAGGGTGACCGCATCACCCGCCGCGGCGTGGGCGGGCGCAGGGCGGGACGGTAACCCGACCACGGTCAACCCGGCGGCCATGATGAGCACGAGAACAACGCGAAGGGAACGCGACCAGGACATGGCAGCCTCGCATGACGCGACGGCGGCCAGGACGCCGTGAACGACGGCCGCTGCCCGTCTGACAGACGGTCAGCAGCACATCCGACAATCGGCGCGGACCCCGTCCTCCACGTTCCTCCGCGCTCCGGAATCCCCTGGTCCCGGGCGGCGGCCGACGGGGACATCGCGGCGGGCCCCGATCGGTACACGCATTTTCCGCCCCTCGCGCAGCTTGTCAAGACTACATTAGATTACGGCTCTTTGCGTAAGATCGCGTGGTCATTGCGCCGTACACGAACTTCGTCGGCGTCCTTCGGATCTAGGCCGGTCTAGGCCGAAGCCTAGCCGCGGGCCTAGCCGTCGAAGCGGTAGCCGACACCCCGGACGGTGACGATCAGCCTGGGATCGTGGCGGTCCTCTTCGAGGCGAGCGCGGAGGCGCTTGACGTGGACGTCGAGGGTCTTGGTGTCGCCCACGTAGTCGAAGCCCCAGATCCGGTCGATGAGCGTCTGGCGGGTGAGCACCCGGTTGCGGTTCTCCATCAGGATCTCGAGGAGCTCGAACTCCTTGAGCGGGAGGCTCACCTCCGCGCCGCGCACGGTGACCTCGTGGCGCTCCTGATCGAGCCGGACCCCGGCCGCCTCGATCACCGAGGCATCGGCGGGAGCCTGGGTCTGACTGGCGCGGCGCAGCAGCGCCCGCACCCGCGCGACCAGTTCGCGTAGCGAGAACGGCTTGGTCACGTAGTCGTCGGCGCCCATCTCCAAGCCGACGACCCGGTCCACCTCGGCGTCGCGTGCGGTCAGCATCAGGATCGGGACCTGGCTGGACGCCCGCACGCGGCGGCAGACGTCCCAGCCGCTGAGCCCGGGCAGCATCAGGTCGAGGATGAGCAGGTCAGGCCGTTCGCGCTCGAAATCCTGGACGGCCTGCGACCCGTCGGCGGCGGTGACGACCTCCATCCCCTCGCGGGAAAGGGCGTAGCGGATCGCTTCGAGGAGCGATTCCTCGTCGTCGACCACCATCACCTTGGGCACAAGGCTCCCTTCCCGGCCTCGTGAGCCGACCGGTTTGTCGACCGGGCGGCTGCCAGGAGTCACGGTTCCATAAGCAATCCTTGGCCAGCAACCCGGGGCGGGTTGGGCTCGCGGGTTTTCCGGCCAACCTTCATCTGCCGTTCCTCTTCCCGCCACGCGGCCGACCGCGAACTGTCCAGGCGCCGCGTAGCATGAGGCTGACGAACCACTCGGTCTGGTAACGGGGAGAGGGCGTGCGGGCGACCTTCCAGGAACGGCTGGATGGCCTCGAGGCGAAACTCGGGCAGATGGGACAGCTCCTGCGGTCGCAGCTCGACCGGACACTGTGCGCGCTCGCCAACTCCGACGTGGACGTAGCCGACGAGGTCATCCGACGCGACCAGCTGCTCGATGCCGGCTACGTCGAGGTCGAGGAGGAGATCCTGCGCACGCTCGCGTTGGAGGCGCCGGTCGCCAAGGACCTGCGGCTGCTGGCCGGTGTACTGCACGTGAACTCCCACATCGAGCGCATGGGTGACCTCTGCGTGAACATGGCCCGCTTCGTGAAGCTCGCCGGGCACGACCAGCCGGATCCCGAGATCCAGTCGACCCTGACCGAGATGGGGGAGCATGCAAGGAACCTGCTCGCGACCGCGCTCGGGTGCTTCGCCCGGCGCGATGTCGAGCTGGCCGAGCGGCTACCCATCATTGACCAGCCCCTCGACGAGCTCAACGAGCTCGTCTTCCGCCAGCTCGAGAGCCTGCCGGCCGGTCCGGGCTCTTCCCCTGGCCCGTGGGCGAGCCGGATGGTGCTGGTGGCTCGATACCTGGAACGAATCGGCGACCACTCGGTCGACATCGGCGAGCAGGTGGTGTTCATCGTGACCGGCGAAGTCCGTGAGCTCGTACCGCCGAAGGCGGTCCGGGCTCGGCTCGAACGCTGACCTCGGAGCCTCGGATGCGACTTTCCAAGCCGCTCGGCGAGCTGCTGGCCGGCTACCTCGCCATGGCGGTGGCGGCGATCGTCGTGGCGCTGGCGCTCCAGAGCGGCCGCGTCACCGGAGAGCTGATCGCCGCTGCGGTGGGGCTGGTGATCCTGGCGGTCGCGCTCGCCCTGCTGTCCGCCAGGGCGCTGGGGGACGCGCTCGCCAGGCTGCTGCGGGCGCTGGAGCGGCTGGCGAGGATCGCGCTGCCCAGTTGGCGCTGGAACGGCTCCGAGGACCTCGACTCGCTGGTCACCGAGCTGAACGCTATGGCGCCGCGCCTGCGTGACCGGCTCGAGGAGCTGACCGAGGACCGCGACCGGGCCGGGCAGATCCTGGACGCCCTCGACGACGGCATCCTGCTGCTGGACGGGGCCGGACGGCTGCTGGTCACCAACCCGACGGCGCGGGCGTGGTTCGGGCTGCCCGAGGATCTGCGGCCCGGCCTGCCGCTGCGGCGGGTGATCGGCGTGGCCCAGATCGCCGAGCTCGCCGAGGAGGCGACCGCGAGGAAGGCCCCCGTCACCGGCACGATCACGGTGGTCCTGCCCGAGCACCGCACGCTGATGCTGCGGGCCTTCCCGCTGGCCGACCGCGGCCCGACGGGCCGGACGGTGGTGACGCTCAGCGACATCACCCAGCGCCGCCGCCTCGAGGTGCTGCGGCGCGACTTCGTGGCCAACGCCTCCCACGAGCTGAAGACGCCGGTGGCGGCGCTGCGCGCGCTGTCGGAGACGCTGGAGAGCGCGCTGCCCGACGACCCCGACGTCGCGCTCGGCTTCGTCACCCGCATCAGCCGCGAGGCCGAGCGGCTCGACGCGCTGGTCCGCGACCTCCTCGACCTGTCGAGGCTGGAGCGCGGCACGCTGGACGCCGAGCCGGTCGACATGGTCGGCCTGGTCAAGGAAGTGGCCGAGACCTATGCCGAGCGTGCCGAGGAGCGCCGCATCAAGCTCCGCACCGAGCTGCGGCCACAGTCCATGGTGCGCGGCGACCGCGCCCAGCTCGGTCTCCTGCTGTCGAACCTTGTGGACAACGCCCTCCGCTACACGGGCGCGCGTGGTACGGTCCGGGTTCGACTGGACTCGATCGACGGCAAGGTGATACTCGAGGTGGCCGACACCGGCGAAGGCATCCCCGCCAAGGAGCTGCCGCGGATATTCGAGCGCTTCTACCGCGTGGACAAGGCCCGCGCCCGCCAGACGGGCGGTACCGGCCTGGGGTTGGCGATCGTCCGTCACGTGGCCGAGTCGCACGGCGGCACGGTCGCGGTCCAGTCGAAGGTGGGCAAGGGGACGACCTTCTCGGTCACGCTCCCGGTGACCGGGCCGTCGACGATCGCCGGGACCTGATCGTGCGACCGCTCGGCTCGACCCCGGGGTCGGGTGCTCCCGCCACTTCGGACCTTCACCGTGGCCCCGAGGCGATCGCCGCCGAGGGCAACCTCCGGCGCCCGCGAGCCGACGGCAGGCTGCTGCTTCTGCTGGTGGTGGTGGCCATCGGCAGCCATGGCCTGCTGGCCGGCGCGCTGTCGGGACCGGCGCTGCGGACCTGGTCGACGATCTTCGTGTCGATCACCATCCAGGCGCTGCCCTTCCTGGTCCTGGGGGTGCTGGTCAGCGGGGCGATCGCCGCGCTGGTGCCGCCGAGCCTGCTGACGCGGGCCCTGCCGCGGCAGCCACTGGTGGCCGTCCCCGCCGCCGGCCTCGCCGGTGCGGCGCTGCCCGGCTGCGAGTGCGCCTCCGTGCCGATCGCCGCGCGGCTTGCGGCCGGCGGGGTCACCCCGGCGGCGGCGCTGACCTTCATGCTGGCGGCGCCGGCGATCAACCCAGTGGTGATGGTGGCCACCGCCGTGGCGTTCCCCGGCCGGCCGCAGGTGGTGCTGGCCCGGTTCCTGGGCTCGCTGCTGGCCTCGGTGACGGTCGGCCTGATCTGGACTCGCGTCGGGCGGCGGCTGCCGATCACCAGCCCCCGGCGGTCGCTGCCAGAGGGGCTGGGGCGCTGGGAGTCCTTCAGCCACACCGCCCGCCACGACTTCCTGGAGGCCGGCGGGTGGCTGGTTGTGGGAGCGATGGCGGCGGCCACGCTCCAGGCGGTCGTGCCCAGGGGCGTGCTCGACCAGGTCGCCGGCAACCACCTGGTGGCGGCGGTCGCGCTCGGCCTGCTCGCGGTGGCGCTGGCCATCTGCTCGGAGGCGGACGCGTTCGTGGCGGCCAGCCTGCAACAGTTCTCGCTCACCGCCAGGCTGGTGTTCCTGGTGGTGGGCCCGGCCGTGGACGTGAAGCTGATCGCCATGCAGGCCGGGGTGTTCGGGCGCCGCTTCGCGCTGCGCTTCCCCGCGCTGACCTTCGTCGTGGCGGTCGGCTCCGCGCTGCTGGTGGGGCGGTGGCTCCTGTGAGAAATCGCCGGACCCAGGGGACCATGCTGCTTGCCATCGGCGGGATGGCACTGTTCCTTGGCGGCAGCGACGTGACCCTGTCCTACGTGCGCGCGTTCATCCGGCCACTGCTGCTGGCCAGCGGCGTTGTGCTGGTCGCGCTTGGCCTGGTCGCGGCCCTCGGCCCGGCCGCGCGGCCGGGGCTGATCGCTCGGCTCCGACCGGTGGTCCGCGGCGCGGGGGCCGGGCCTGCCCCGGCCGGCGGCGAGGCGGGTGGGGAGGATGAGACGTCGCGGATCGCATGGCTGCTCGTGGCGCCGCTGCTGGTGCTCATCCTGGTGGCGCCGCCGGCGCTCGGCTCCTACGCGGCCAGCCAGCGCCAGCCGGCGGCGGCAGGCGGCGGCGGCGGCTCGATGCCTCCGGTCGGGCGGGCGGTCGACGGGGCCGTGCCCATGGAGCTGAGCGAGTTCTACTACCGCGCGGTCTTCGACGAGCGGCATTCGCTCGACGGGGTCCGGGTGCGGCTGCTCGGCTTCGCGACCCCCCGGCATGGCGGGGGCGGCTACCTGCTGGCGCGCTTCGCGATGTTCTGCTGCGCCGCGGACGCCGAGGTCGTCGAGGTCGCGGTTCGCGGGGACAGCGTGCAGCGACCCGCCGACCAGTGGCTCGTGGTCGAGGGACATCTGCGAGCCTCCCTGGCGACCGGCCACGGTCCGGACCCGGACCCGTCCAACGCGACTCCCGAGCTGGTGGCCGACTCCGTCGCGCCGACCAACCCTCCGCGCGACCGCTACGAGCACACCCTTTACGGGTACTGAGGCGGCGACCGCGTCACGGTTGACGCGGGCTCGGCGCGTTGACATCAGGTCGGGCGGGCATAGATAGTGAGAACGGTTGTGAAAATCGTTCTCACTATGCGCCGCTGGGAGCCGTCATGCGAAGGCCACGCTCGCCCCTCCTCGTCGCCAGCTTCGCCGCCATCGTGCTCGCGATCGCCGGCTGCTCCAACGCGAACGCGGGCTCAGGGAACGCGGGCGGCGGGAAACGCCTTCGGGTCGTTGCCACCACCACCCAGGTCGCCGACTTCACACGTGTGATCGCCGGCGATGCCGTGGAGGTCAAGGGCATCCTCCAGCCGAACGTCGACGCCCACGACTTCGAGCCGTCCCCGGCTGACCTCGACGCCATCGCCAGGGCGGACGTGCTGGTCAAGAACGGCGTGGGGCTGGAGAAGTGGCTCGACGACACCATCAAGAGCGCCGGCTTCGACGGCACCGTGGTCGACACCAGCCAGGGGGTCCAGCTCCGCCACGGCGGCCCCGAGGGAGGAGAGCCTGCGGACCCGAGCACGAAGGACCCGCACATCTGGTTCGACCCGCGCAACGCCAAGATCATGTGTGCCAACATCGAGCACGCGCTGGCCGCCGTCGACCCGTCCGCCGCCAGCGGCTTCGAAGCCAACCTGCGCGCCTATGACGCCAGGCTCGACGCCCTCGACAGCGACATCGCCCGGCGGCTCGAGGGCCTGACCAACAAACGGGTCGTCACCAACCACGACGCCTTCGGCTATTACATCGACCGCTACGGGCTGCAGCTCGTCGGCTCGATCATCCCGAGCTTCGACTCCACCGCCGAGCTGTCCGCCAGGGCCGTCTCCGACATCGTGGCCAGGATCAGGGCGACCGGGGTCCTGGCCGTGTTCTCGGAGGCCTCGATCCCTGCCAAGACCGCCGAGGTGATCGCGCAGGAGGCGCACGTCAAGGTCGTCGGAGGCGAGAATGCCCTGTACGGTGACAGCCTCGGGCCCGCCGGCTCCGACGGGGCCACCTACCTGACGATGATGGAGCACAACACCAGGACGATCGTGTCCGCGCTCGGGGGTGACAATGGCTGATCCCGTCCCGGAGGCGGAACCGCTGCTGGTCGCAACCGACGTCGCCATCGCCTACGACCGCACCCCGGTGCTCGAGGGCGTCAGCGGGCAGGTCCTGCCCGGCGAGTCGGTCGCGCTCATCGGCCCCAATGGCGCCGGCAAGACCACCCTGCTCAGGGCGGTGCTGGGGCTGGTGCCCGTGGTCCGCGGCTCGCTGACCGTGCTCGGTCGCGCGCCGGCCGCGGCCAGGCGGCAGGTGGCCTACGTGCCCCAGGCGGTCGCGCTTGACCCGGAGTTCCCGGTCTCGGCCGGCCAGGTGGTGCTGATGGGCCGTTACCCGAGGGTGGGCTGGGTTCGCCGTCCTGGCCGGGCCGACCGGGCGGCCGCGGCGGCGGCGCTGGAGGCGGTCGGTCTGGCCGACCAGGCCAAGGTGCGCTTCGGCGCGCTCTCCGGCGGCCAGCGCCAGCGCGTGCTGCTGGCACGGGCGATGGCGCAGGAGGCCCGGCTGCTGCTGCTCGACGAGCCCTTCACCGGCGTCGACGCCACCTCTGAGGAGCTGCTGGTCGCGGCGCTCGCCAAGACCCGCGAGACCGGTGCCGCCGTGCTGGTCTCCACGCATGACCTCGCCCTCGCGCACGTCACCAGCGACCGCGTCTGGCTACTGAACCACCGCCAGTTCGGCTTCGGCCCGGTGCGGGACACGCTCACGCCCGAGCGGCTCCAGGCGACCTACGGCGCCAGAGCCGCCGAGCCGCGGACGCAACGGGCCGCGATGTCGCGGCCATGAGCTTCCTGCTGGAATCGTTCCAGGCGCCCTTCATGCAGCGGGCACTCATCGCCCTGCTGCTGATCGGCGTGCTGGCCGGCACGACAGGCGTCCTGGTGGTGCTGCGGCGGCTCGCGTTCCTGGCCGACGCGCTCACCCATACCATCTTCCCCGGCATCGTGATCGCCTTCCTGACCGGCCACTCGCTGCTGCTCGGCGCGCTCGCGTTCGGGCTGCTGTCGGCCCTGCTGCTGAGCGGGCTCACCACCAGACGGGGCGTCGGCCAGGACGCCGCGCTGGCGATCCTGCTGACCTCGTTCTTCGCGGTGGGCGTGGCGCTGGTGTCGCGCAGCCAAAGCTACACGGCCGATCTCGCGGGCCTGCTGTTCGGCCGCGTGCTGGCGATCCAGCCGGCCGACCTGGTGCAGATGGCGGTGGTCGCCGGGGTGGTGCTGCTCACTCTGGCGGCGCTGCGCAAGGAACTGCTGCTGCGCGCCTTCGACCCCGACGGCAGCGCCGCCCTCGGCTACCGCACCGCCGTGCTCGACCTGACGCTGAACCTGGCGGTCGCACTGGTGGTGGTGACGGCGGTCAAGGCGGTCGGCACCGTGCTGGTGATCGCCATGCTGGTGGTTCCGGCGGCGACCGCCAGGCTGGTCACCGACAGGGTGGCGCCGATGACCGCGGTTTCGGTCGCGCTGGGCGCGCTCGCCGGCTGGCTCGGCCTGGCCGTGAGCTACCAGGCGTCGATCGAGTGGGACCTACGACTGGCGGCCGGCGCCACCGTGGTGGTGCTGCTGGTCTGCTTCTTCTTGCTGGCGCTCGGAGGGTCCGTGCTGACGCGGCGGCCACGGTGAGCTGGATCGCCGGCTCTCTGGACAGCCCGTTCATGCAGCGGGCGCTGATCGAGGCGCTGATGGTGGGTGCCATCGCCGGCGTCGTCGGCGTCCATGTGCTGCTGCGCCGGCTTCCGTTCCTCACGCTGGCGCTCGGGCACGCGACCTTCCCGGGTATCGTGCTCGCCTCGCTGCTCGGCATCGACCTGTTCCTCGGCGCCGGCGCGTTCGGCGCGCTGGTGGTCATGGCGATCGCGCTGCTCGGCGCGCGCGAGCGCATCGACGCGACCAGCGCCATTGGCGTGGTGCTGGCGGGCGCCTTCGCGCTGGGCGTGCTGCTGCTGTCGGCGCGCTCGGGCTTCACCAAGGACCTCAGCGCCTTCCTGGTCGGCTCGATCGTGACCGTGCAAGCCGGTGATCTGGTCACCACCGCGGTCGCCGGAGCGGTGGTGCTGGCCGTCCTGGCCGCGCTCCACAAGGAACTGGTCATGGGCGCCTTCGATCGCCCGGGCCTCCAGGCCCTCGGCTACCCGGTGGTGGCGTTGGACCTGGTGCTGCTGCTGGCGGTCGAGGCCGTGGTGGTGACCTCGGTGCCGGCGGTCGGCACGGTCATGTCGGTCGCGCTGATCACCGCACCGGCGGCGACCGCGCGCCTGTGGAGCGACCACCTGGGTACGACCATGGCGATCGCCGCCGTGCTCGGCGCCGCCAGCGGCGCTATCGGCCTGCTGGTCTCGCAGCGCTGGGACATCGCGGCCGGCGCCGCGATCGTGCTGGTGGCCGCGGCCCTGTTCGCGGTCTCCCTGGCACTGGCGCCGCTGCGCGGCCAGCTACTCGGCGGGCGGCGGCCGGAGGGACTCGGGGAACCGCAAGGGGTGCCGCGGTGAGCCTGGCGCCGGCGACCTGAAATCGCGTTGACCTGGGGCGTCGCCGCCCGTCACCGTGGGGACCCGACCAGGGCCCCTGGAGGAGGTCGCAATGACCACCACGACGACCGAGAGCCTCGAGCCGCAGCTGCTGATCACTGGTGAGCGAGCCGCGCTGGGACCGCTGCGCGGCGACCTCGTGCCGATCTACCAGCGCTGGGTCAACGACCGTGAGGTTGCCCGCGGGCTCGACGTGAACGCCGTGATGACCGGGGAGGCCGAGCGCGCCTGGTACGAGGAGGCCAGCCGCTCGGAGGCAGATCGCGTGCACTTCACCATCTACGACCAGGACGACCTGGCACCCGTCGGCACCACCGGCCTGTTCGGCATCGACCACTACCACGGCCATGCCACGTTCGGGATCATGCTGGGCGAGCGTCGCGGGCAGGGTCTCGGCACCGAGGCGACACGCCTGGTGCTGGAATGGGGGTTCATCGTCCTCGGTCTCTACAACATCCATCTCAAGGTGTGGGAGTGGAACGCTGCGGCGATCCGCGCCTACACCAAGGCGGGGTTCCGCGAGATCGGCCACCGCCGCGGCGCAGCGGTCGTGATGGGCAGACGCTTCGACGAGGTGCTGATGGACGCGATCGCCCCAGAGTTCCAGGGTTCGGCGCTGGCCAGCCTCGTCCCCGACGGCGGCCATTCGCTGGCCTGATTCGAGGGCCTGAGCCGGGTCTCCGGAGCTGGGCCGGGACCTCGGAGCTGGGCCGGGACCTCGGAGCTGGGCCGGGACCTCGGAGCTGGGCCGGGACCCGGTTCTTGGCCTTGGCGGCCAGTCCGTTGCTCGAGGACGATGACGTGCCGGACCCGGCCGTCGCCGAGCGCGGGGAGAGGCGGGCCAGCGGCGGGCGCAGCTCGCGCAGCAGCTCCTGCGCGGTGGCGACGGTGACGTGCAGCCCTTCGTCGGCAAGTGCCCGGACCAGCCCCTCGGGCGTGAGGGAGTCCTTCTCCTCGCGCTCGTCGAGGATGCGCGCGGCCACCACGTAGGGCGTCAGCGGCTTGCCGTTCCTGTCGAGCGCACCGGGCCGCTTGTCGCCGCGGAGCCGGGCGGCGTTGAATACCGGCTCGGAGGCGTGGGCCGCATCGGCCCTCATGCGCTGTGGCCCGGGCTTGGATGTCGCCGGGGCGGCCTTGGTGGCTGGGGCCGGGGCGGCCGGAGCTGAGGGGGTTGGCGCCGCGGCGGCCGCGGCGGCGCGGGCCGCGGCCGCGCGGGCCGCCTGGCGCTTGTCGTCGTCGCGGGCAGGCGTCGCAGGGGTGAAGATCGGCACGTTCGGGTCGCGGTCGGCGTCCCGCGACCGGGGTTGGGGCTGGGGTTGCGGCCGCTCGTCCTCGACCGGCGTCGACTCCTCAGCGGCCGCCTTCGCTTCGCTCGGCACCGGTATCTCACGGCGTTGCTTGCGCTGCTTGCGGGTGATCTCGCCGCGGACGGGCGCCGGCGGCGGCGCCTGGAGCGCGGCCAGTTCGAGCTGTTGCTTGTCGAGCTCGGCCTGGAGCCTGGCGGAGCGGATGGTGGTCGCGCGGCGGAGCACCATCATCAGCAGCTCGACGCCGAGGACCAGCGCGGCCGGCGGGATGGCGGCCACGCCCCGAGCCGCCCAGTTGCCGGACTCCGCGTGCGCCACGTTGAGGATGAAGCTCACGCCCGCCGCGCCGGCCAGCAGCGCCTTGGGCCACCAGATCTCCCACGAACGACGTACCTGCTTGGTCGTCGTGAACCACAGGTCCGCGCCGGTGGCGACCACGATGAACGAGTCCACCAGCAGCGGGATGGCCCAGGCGTGCTCTGGGGCGATCCCGCTGGAGCGCTCCGCGTACGCCTTGATCGCCTCGAAGCTGGTGTAGAAGGCGAGGCAGCCGATGCCCGACACGGCGCCCCCGAGGATCGCGACCAGGATGGTCCTGAACCGGCTCAACCACTTGTCATGGGCGATGGCGGAGGCGGAGAGCGGCAGCGGGGGTGCAGAGCTCACAGGGGAACGCTCCTCGGTCGTGGCACGCGACGTGCAGGCTGTCTTTTACAACAACCGTCCCCTGGAAGACCAATTGAGTGATGGGCGGTCTTTCGCCGCCCTCACCCTTTGTTCGCGCCGTGCCGCCGTACGAAGTCGTTCACCTGGTAGTAGGCATCGATCGATTCGCCCGCATCGCCCCAGAACCCGTCGAGGACGTCGTACTCCATCGTCCGCTTGGCGACGTAGAAATTGTTTACGTCGGTGATCTCCAGCTCGCCCCGCCGCGATGGGGTCAGCGTGGGGATGACGTCGAAGACGGACTCGTCGTAGCAGTAGATGCCGGTGACCGCGAAGGTGCTCGGCGGATCGTCGGGCTTCTCCACGATCTGGACCACCCGGTGCTGCTCGTCGAACTCCGGCACGCCCAGGTGGCGCAGGTGCGGCGGGTCCTCGATGCGCGCGAGCAGGATCCTGGCGCCCTGGGTCTGGAGCGCGAAGTTCTCGACCAGCGGGCGGATGGAGTGCTCGAACACGTTGTCGGCCAGCATGACCAGCACCCGGGCCCCATCGACGAACCGCTCCGCCAGGCCGAGCGCCTCGGCGATCCCGCCGGGGCGCTCCTGGTAGGCGTAGAGCAGCCGGTCGATCCCGTACTCGTGCCCGTTGCCGAGCAGGCGCAGGAACTCGCCGGCGTGCGTGCCGCCCGTGACCAGCATGATCTCGGTGATGCCGGCCTTCACCAGCGCCTCGATGGCGTAGGTGACCATCGGCCGGTCATAGATGGGCAGCAGGTGCTTGTTGGTGATGCGTGTCAGGGGATGAAGGCGGGTCCCGATTCCGCCGGCCAGCACGACACCCTTCACGCCAGAGCTCCCATGTCCGCGCTCGTCCCCGCTCGACGGAACCCTCCTCATGCTCCGTACTTGGCCAGCCGCTCCGCGGCGGCGAGCAGTTGTGGCAGCAGGTGCTTGGCCTCGAAGCGGCCGAGCGAGCCCTGCCGGCAGTTGACCTCGTCGAAGCCGCGCAGCCCGTCGGCCGCCGCGGTCCCGCCCCACAGCAGCACCGGGACCGGGTGCCACGAGTGCGCCGCCATCTGCGCCGGGGTGGAATGGTCGCCGGTCACCGCCAGGACCTCCACGCCCGCGTCCAGGATCCGCGGTATCAGCGCGTCGACCTCCTCGATGGCCTGGACCTTGCGCCCGAAGTCGCCGTCCTCGCCGGCGGAGTCGGTCTTCTTCACGTGCATGAAGACGAAGTCCGCACCTGGAAGGAGGTGCTCCAGCGCGTGGACCTCCTCCGGCGCCGCGCCGTCCACCTGGTGGGTGTCGAAGCCGAGAAGGCGCGAGATGCCCAGGTACATCGGATAGGCGGCGATCGCCAGCGCCCGCAGCTTGTAGCGCTGCGGGAAGGACGGCAGCTCCTTGTGCGTGTCGAAGCCGCGCAGCAGCAGGTAGTTGCCCCGGTCCCGATCCGCGAGCAGCGAGCGCGCCTGGTCGAGGAAGCTGGTGACCAGCTCGGCAGCGCGCTTGGCCTCGGGCGCGGTGGCCTCCGGCTCCATGGGGGGCACGCCCTCGCGCTGGGGGTCGGTGTCGCTGATCGAGGGATCCAGACCCTGACCCCGCAGCACCAGCAGGCCGCGGTGCTCCCGCTCGGGCTGGATGAACAGCTCGACGCCGTCGAGCTTGACCTCGCGCATCAGCAACTCGCAGATGCGCCCGGCCTCCTCGGTCGGCAGGCGGCCGGCACGCCGGTCGGCGATGGTGCCGTCGGAAGCGAGGTTGCAGAAGTTCACCCGCGCGGCAACGTCGCCGGGGCGCAGCTGGAACCCGATGCCGGCGGCGGACAGCGCTCCCCGGCCGATCTCGTAGGCCAGGGGATCGTACCCGAACAGCCCGAGGTGGCCGGCGCCCGATCCGGGCGTGATCCCGCGGCTGACCGGGTCGTGCAAACCGAGCGAGCCCTCGTTGGCGAGCCGGTCCAGGTTGGGGGTCCGGGCGGCGGTGAGCTCCGAGCTTCGCTCGACGGTTCGGTAGCCACCCAGCCCGTCCATGACGAGCAGCATCGCCTTCCTGCCCTGCGATCTCGCCATCGCCATCACGACGGACTCAGCGGTGAGTGGCACGAGCGCCCTCCGAGCGAAGCGTGGATGGTCCGGTGCGAGTCTACCCGGTGCCTGTCGGCGACTTTGGCACCAGCGAGTCCGCGTACTCACGGTTGCAAGGAAGCCTGACGGGTCTCTGCCGGTCCACCGCCGGCCGTAACGTTTCCGAGACGGAGGCCGGCCACACTGGCACCTGACCCGCGAACCCTGGGAGGGGCGACGGTGCCAGGGACAAGCTGCGTGCGGCAGGGACCATGGCGATGACCCCTACCGCCCGGCTGGCCCGGCCGCTCCATTGGTCGGGCGTGTTGGCGTGGGCACTGTGGGCGCTGGCCGTGCTCGCGCTCGCCGAGGTCCGCTGGCTGGATCACCTGCTGCGCCAGGCCGGCCGTCCCGACCTGGTTCAGTGGGACGCGCGCCCCGCGGTCGCGATGGTGAGCGCGGCCACCGTCGGCGCGGTGGTGGCCAGCCGCCGGCCCCGCCACCCGGTCGGCTGGCTGCTGCTGGGGCTCGCCCTTTCCCTGGTCGCCACCGGGGCGACTGCGCAGTACATCGTCTATGGGCTGCTGGTCCGGCCCGGGGCGCTGCCAGCCGCCCGCTACGCGGCCCTGTACTACCCCGCCACCGTGTTCACGGCTTTGGCCTTGATCGGCTTTGTCCTGCTGCTCACGCCCACCGGGTCGCTGCCATCGCCCCGCTGGCGCTGGTGGGCCAGGATCATGGTGGCCGCGCCGGTCGTCTTGCTGGTGGTGGTGACGCTGGCGGGCGGGCCGTTGGACCCGCGGTACCAGGCGGTCGGCGGCCCGTTCGACTTTCGCGGCTTCAGCGGGGTCGTGCTGGTCGCCAGCCAGGTGGCCCTCGCGGTCACCGTCCTGGCCGTGGTGGTGGCCGCCGGGTCGCTGGTGGTGCGGTTCCGCCGCGCCCGTGGCGTGGAGCGATTGCAGTTGCGCTGGGTGGCGGTCGCGGCGGCGCTGGTGTCGCTGGCGGGCGTGGTCGTCCTGGCCAGCCTGGGTCTGGGTGCCACAACCCTGCTCACCTGGGCGGCCAGCATCTGCGTTGCGCTCATACCGATGGCGATCGGCGCTGCGGTCCTGCGCTACCGCCTGTACGACCTGGACCGCATCATCAGCCGCACGCTTGCCTACGGGCTGCTCACACTGCTGCTGGGCGGTAGTTACACCGGGGTGGTCCTGGGGCTCGGCCAGCTACTCGGCCGCACTTCCGGCCTGGCCGTCGCCGTGGCCACGCTGACGGTGGCCGCGCTGTTCCAGCCGGCCCGCCGCCGCATCCAGGGGGCGGTCGACCGGCGCTTCAACCGCCGCCGCTACGACGCCGCCCGGACGATTCAGGCGTTCAGCGCTCGGCTGCGCCAGCAGGTCGACCTGGACACTCTGACCACTGAGCTGCTGGCGGTGGTCGAGCAGACGATGCAGCCGACCCAGGTGTCGCTGTGGCTGCGGCCTTCCGTCAGCGTGTCCGAGGACCAGAGCAGGGCGGGCGCATCCCGCGCGGCTCGGCAGCCGCCGGCGGCTTTCCAGACGCTTCGCACGGCGTTGTGAAGCAGGCTCAGGCACCAGCCCGACGACCCGCGCTCCTCCTCCCTCCACGTGGACGGGGCTGGCTCCCCCACGCCCCCCAAAGAGCGCCGGTGCCATGGTCACGACGGTTGCTGCCCTTGAGCTGCCACCTTCGCGCGCCAGGCTCGCTCGGCCGCCAGGCTGGAGGCGAAGCCGATCTCGACCGAGGGCAGGTAGGCGGTGTCGCACAGCTCCATGATCGAGCCGACGATCCGGTCGACCTCCTCGGGCGTGACCGCCAGCAGCGGCACCTGGCCGACCACGAACAGGTCGCCGTTCTCGTCCAGCGTGAAGCGCAGGACGTAGCTGGAGGCCTGCCGCAGCAGGAGGTCGCGGAACAGTCGGCCGTGCTGCTCCTCGGGCGCGCGCATGAAGAACGACTCGACCCGCAGCGTCCGGTCCCCGACCTGGAGGTGCACCCCGATCCCGAGCTTGCGCTCACCGGCCAGGACCAGGAACCAGCGGCTCTCGTCGAGGCGCTCCGCGTCCAGGTCGGTCTCGGCCAGGAACGCCTCGATGGCCGCGCGTGCCGCCGCCCGCACCGCCTCGGGCTCCGGGCGACCGTCGCGAGCTGCTGGGTCCGGTGGCGTCGTCTCCACCTCCAGTGGCAGTGGGCGCTGGATCACGACCGGCGGATCGCCGGCACGGCATCGGGGCAGAGACTACCCTTGCTCGGGCCCACGGACACCGCGGCCAGCGATGGGGCAGCCAGAGGCGCAGGAGGACAGAGCCGACATGGGAGCCACCGCGATCCAGGTGAGCGACCTCCGCAAGAGCTACGGCGAGGTGGAGGCCGTCAGGGGAATCTCCTTCGAGCTCGACGAGGGCGAGTGCCTGGCGATGGTCGGCCCCAACGGCGCCGGCAAGACGACCACGGTGGAGATCCTCGAAGGGTTCCGGCGGCGGTCCGGCGGGGACGTGCGCGTCCTCGGCATCGACCCGGAGAGCGCCGGGCGGGATTTCAGGGAACGGATCGGGATCGTCCTCCAGTCCTCCGGCCTGGACAGGAACCTCACCGTTCGAGAGCTGGTGTACTTCTACGGCGGCTTCTACCCGGCTCCAAGGAATGTCGACGAGACGGTGGACCTGGTTGGCCTGGCCGAGAAGCGGGACACCCGCGTCAAGGCGCTCTCCGGAGGGCAGCAGCGCCGGCTCGACCTGGCGCTGGGCATCGTGGGCGACCCTGACCTGATCTTCCTGGACGAGCCGACCACGGGATTCGACCCCTCGGCCAGGCGCCACGCCTGGGAGCTGGTGGACAACCTGCGCTCCCTCGGCAAGAGCATCCTGCTCACCACCCACTACATGGACGAGGCCCAGAACTTGGCCGATCGGGTGGTGGTGCTGGCCGGGGGCGCGATCGTGGCCGAGGGCAGCCCCGCGTCGCTGGGCGGCCGCGACCTGGCCGAGGCGGTGATCAGCTTCCGCCTGCCCGCCGGCCTGTCCCTGAGTGACCTGCCCGGCGGGCTGCCGAGCCAGCCACAGCTCCAGGACACGAACGTGCTGCTGCGGACCCCGACGCCGACCGCCGCGCTCAACCTGCTCACGGGTTGGGCGGTCGGTCGCGGCGAGGAGCTCCAAGCTCTGACCGTCACACGCCCTTCGCTCGAGGACGTCTATCTACAGCTCACGGGTGACGCCGATGCCACCGCCCCCAAGGAGGTCACCAATGGCTGACACCGCCGCCAGCGCCGAGGCGGGCCCGGTCGCCAGCGCGACCCGCGGCCGGCCGCCGGGCGCCCTCACCCTGCTGGCGCGCCAGTTCTGGTACCAGAACCTGCTGTTCTGGCGGAACCCGTTCTCGGCGTTCTTCACCATCGCCTTCCCGCTGATGTTCCTGCTGCTGTTCAACTCGCTCCAGGGCGGGTCGCGGCTGGCCGAACGCGAAGGCATCCGCTTCGCGCAGTTCTTCACCCCGAGCATCCTGGTTTTCGCGGCCATCTCCGCGACCTACGTGAATCTGGCCGTCTCGGTCGCCATCGTCCGCGACGAGGGCATCCTCAAGCGGCTGCGGGGAACGCCGATGCCCGGATGGGTCTACGTGGCCGGCCGCGTGCTCCACGCCACCTTCGCGGCGGTGCTCGCCTCCGTCCTGATGGTCGCCGCGGGAATGCTGTTGTTTCACGTGAAACTCATCGGCCACCTGCTGCCAGCCGCGATCGTCACGCTGCTCGTCGGGATCGTGAGCTTCTGCGCGCTCGGGCTGGCCCTGGCCGCCGTCTGCCCCAACGGCGAGGCCGCGCCCGCCATGGCCAACTTCACGTGGCTGCCGGTGGCGTTCGTGTCGTCGATCTTCTTCCCGATGGACGCCGCACCCAAGTGGCTCCAGTCGCTGGGCGGGATCTTCCCCGTCAAGCACTTCGCCGAGGCGATGCAGGCGAACTTCAGCCCCTACACCACCGGCAACGGCTTCCGCTGGCACGACCTCGGCGTGATCGCCCTGTGGGCCGTCGGCGGCACGATCGTGGCGGTCCGGAGGTTCCAGTGGGAGCCGCGTGCCGCCGGCGGAGGACGACGTCGACGGCGGCAGGGCGTCCGCACAGTCGAGGAGTAGGTCAAATGGCTGCTCACGCCGAGACGCTGAACGAGCAGGCCGAGCGCCTGGCCGACCTGCACCATGGGGAGCGCCCGCTGCTGCTGCCCAACGCCTGGGACGCCGCCAGCGCGCAGGTGCTGGAGACCGCCGGGTTCCCCGCCATCGCCACCTCCAGCAGCGCGGTCGCCGCCAGCCTTGGGTATCGCGACGGGGAGGCCGCCCCTGCCGCCGAGATGCTCGCCGCCGTGGCGCGCATCGCGGCGGTCACCTCGGTGCCCGTCACCGCCGACCTGGAGGCCGGTTACGGCCTGCCGGCGGCCGAGATCGTGGAGCGGTTGCTGGAGGCCGGCGCGGTCGGCTGCAACCTCGAGGACTCTGACAACCGCGCGGGTGGCCTGGTCGACGTCGAGCGCCAGGCCGAGTGGCTCGCGGAGGTCCGCGCGGCCGCCGAGGTCAGCGGCGTCGGACTGGTCGTCAACGCGCGGGTGGACGTCTACCTGCACCAGGTCGGCACTCCTGGGCAGCGCCTGGCGGAGGCCCTGCGCCGCGCTCGACGCTACCTGGAAGCCGGCGCCGACTGCGTGTTCCCGATCCGGGTCAGCGACGAGGAGTCCATCGGCGAGCTGGTGCGGGACGCCGGCGGGCCGGTGAACGTCCTGTATCAGCCGGGAACGCCCTCCCTTGAGCGGCTCGCCGAGCTCGGCGTGGCACGGATCTCGTTCGGCGGCGGGCTGCACCGCGCCACCCAGGTGCTCCTGCGGCGCCTCGCCGCCCGCATCCTCGCCGACGAAGACCCGTACCAGCCGTAAGGGTCAGGCCGGCTCGGCGACCAGACCCTCGATCGGCGGCGCATGACGGACCGACGGGGCGGCGGTGGCCGCGAGCGCGGCGGCGAGCATGATGCCCGCGAACGCCAGGAACGACGGCCCGGCTCCGATGCCCTGCGCCAGCAGGCCGGCGATGAACTGGCCCAGCGGGATGGTCCCCCAGGCGAGCAGCCGGGCGACGCTGAGGTGCGCGCCTGCAGGCGGTCCGGGACCAGCTCGTAGCGGTAGGTGGCGACGACCACGTTGAAGGACACGCCGAACAGGGAGCCCACCCCCAGCAGCGCGCCGAGGGCCAGCGCGTTCGGCATGACGACCAGCGCCGCCACCTGGACGGCCCAGAGGGCGTTGTGCACGAAATTGGTCACCCCGATCAGCAGGGCGATGCTGCGCAGGAACCGCTGCCGCCAGAGCCAGGCGATGCCCTCCGAGATCTCGGCGCGCAGGCGCCCGCGCACCAGCACGCGCCGTTGCTGAAGCGGCGCGCGAAGCAGCAGCAGGGTGGTGAAGGCGACTCAGCGGCCGCGGGTGCGAACGGGGCGACTCAGCGGCCGCGGGCGACTCAGCCGCCGCCTGCGACTCAGCCGCCGCCTGCGACTCAGCGGCCGCGGGTGTCGAGCAGGTGGAAGGCTTCCGCCAGCGGGAGGCCGAACTCGGCGCCGATGGCCGCGTTCCAGGTGCGGATCCGGCGCTCCAGGTCGGCCTGGTCCTCGATCTGGCTGGCGTGGGCGCGCAGCGCCGCCAGCTTCGCGTCGATGGTCCCGCTGATGTCCACGACCTCGTCGGGCCCGTCGGTGCCGAACAGCAGGATCGAGTGCGGGCGGTGGGCCGGCAGACGCTCGGCCGCCAGCGCGGGAGCGTACAGCGGATCGCGGGCCACGATCACGCCATCGACGGTGAGCAGCCCGGCCGCTCGATGGTCGGGGTGCAGCAGCCAGCGTCGCCAGGGGTCGTGGCCCACCACCACGTCGGGCCGCACCTGCCGGACCAGCCGCGCGACCGCGACGCGCAGCTCGAGGGTGGCCTCCAGCTCGCCGTCGGCGACCCCGAGGAAGTGCACGCCGCGGGCGCCGAGCTCGCCGGCGGCGGCCATCGCCTCCCGCCGCCGGGTCCGGCCGACCTCCACCGGGTCGGCGCCAGGGTCGTGGGAGCCCTTCTCGCCCGCCGTGAAGCAGGCCAGCTCGACACGCACCCCGTCACGCGCCCAGGCCGCGATCGTGCCACCGGCCTGCAGCTCGACGTCGTCGGGGTGCGCGCCGATCGCCAGGGCGCTCCCGATCGCCAGCACGCTCAGCAGCTCTGCTCGAGCAGTGGCTCGCCGCGTGTCTGGAGAAGCTCCCCGTACACGTCGAGCAGCCTGGAGGCGGCCACGTCCCAGCCGTGGACGCCGGCGAACCGGGCGGCCGCCTGCCCCATAGCGGCCAGCTTGCCGGGATGGTGGAGCAACGAGGCCACCGTCGCCGCCCAGTCCTCAGGGTCGTGGCTGGAGAGCAGCCGGCCGGTGGTGCCGTCCCCGATCGCGTGGCCGAGCCCGCCGACCCTGGCGGCCACCACCGGGGTCCCGCAGGCCTGCGCCTCCAGCGCCACCAGCCCGAAGGACTCCGAACGAGAGGGCACCAGCAGCAGGTCGGCCGCCTGATAGACGCAGGCCAGATGCTCGTTCGGCCGGGCGGGAAGGAACCGGACCCTGTCCTGCACGCCCTCCTGCCCTGCCAGGCGCGCCAGCCGCCGCGGCTCGTCGACGCCGTTACCGGAGGGGCCGCCGACCACCAGCAGCTCCACGTCCAGGTCGGGGCAGCGGCGGGCCAGGACAGCCAGTGTCCTGACCGCCACGTCGGGCGCCTTCAGCGGCTGCAGGCGCCCCACGAACGCGAGCACGTGCGGGCGCGTGACGCCGAGCGCCGCGCGCGCCGCCGCCTGGTCTCCCGTGTGGAAACGCGAGCGGTCGACGCCGTGCGGGATCACCCGCACCTTGGACTGCGGGGCGCCGTACAGCTCCGTGAGCTGCCTGGCCTCGGCCGGGGTCGCCGCCAGGAGGGAGTCGGCGGTCGCCGCCACCCGCTCCTCGCCGGCCAGCCTGGCCGCGGGCTCCGGTTCCTCGCCGTCGGCAAGGTGGGCGTTCTTGACCCTGCCGAGGGTGTGGAAGGAGTGGGCGACCGGGCTCTGCCAGCGCTCACGCGCCAGCCTGGCCACCCACCCCGAGACCCAGTAGTGGCTGTGCAGCAGGTCGTAGGGACCGTGGCGCTCTCCCGCTCGCAATAGCGCGCACAGGTAGGCGCAGAGGTAGCGAGGCAGGGAGTGCTTGGGGACCTCGGCGAGCGGACCCGCGGCCAGGTGCAGCACGCGTACGCCGGGCTCGACCTCGACGACCGGCGGGTCGTGGGGCGAGGTCGCCCTGGTATAGAGATCCGAGGCGATACCCGCCCGCGCCAGCTCGCTGGCCAGCGCGCGAATGTGGACGTTCATCCCGCCGGAGTCCCCCACGCCAGGAATCGCCAGCGGCGAGGAGTGGACCGACAGCACCGCGATGCGATGCGGCCCTGCCTGCTCCGATTCGAATCCCGCACCTCGAGGTTCGCCAATTGCCCGCACTCGGACGCTCCCTGGAATCGACTGGGCCCGCGCGCGATCCCACGCGGAACCGGTGCCCTTTCGGTGCCTGATCGCCGTGTCATGCTAGCTGGCTGCATGCAAAGCCGGCTATGTCGGATCCAGGGTGATTTGATCACCCGGCATGCAAAGCGGCCGGCTCCGATCAGGAGCCGGCCGCCGGTCCCGGGGATCGACCCGAGCTACTTGTCCTGGCCGACCTTGTCGGCCGCGTCCTTGGCCGCCTTGGCGTCGGCCTGGGCGGCGCGCCGCACGGTGGTGGTCGCGCCCTTGGCCGCGCTGCGGGTGGAGCGAGCGTTCGACCTGGCGCGGGTGCTGGCCGCCTTGGTGGTGCTCACAGCGATACGGGTGGCCCTGCTCGCCCGCTCGGTGGAACGCGAGCTGCGGATCGAGCTGACCAGCGACTCACCACGCTCGACCAGGTTGTCGTAGGCGCGCACCGCGTCCTCGGGCAGCCGGGTCCGCAGCTTCTGCGCGTCCGGGAGCCGGTTGCGCAGCTTCTGCGCCTCGTCCGGCAGCTGGCGAAGCGTCGATGTGGCAAGGTCGGCGAGGCCGGCGACGGCATAGAGCGCGTGCCTGGCGTCCTTGGGCTGATTGGTTGCCATGAGATGACTCCTCTCCTCAGGTGGTGGGCTCGGCGGCTGGGGCCGCGGCCCGAGTCCCGTCCGGATCCGGGTTCGCCTCGGACGTCGCCCGAAACGACCGGTAGATCTCGATCAGGACCTGCTTTTGCCGCTCGGTGAGATGGGGCTCGCGCAGGATGGCGGCGATCAGGTCGCCGTCCTGTTCGTCGGAGTCGAGGATGCCGGCCCGCAGGTACAGCGTCTCGGCGCTGATCCGGAGCGCCTTGGCGATGTCCTTCAGGATCTTGGCGGAGGGCTGGCGCAGCCCCCGCTCGATCTGCGACAGGTACGGGTTGGAGACGCCCGCCTGCCTGGCCAGGTTGCGCAGTGACAGTTCGGCCTGGCGCCGCTGCTCGCGGATGTAGCGGCCGACGTCGCGAACCGCTCCAGCCGGGTCGAGTTGCTCCATTCCCTTGCGCACCTTGCCGCCTCGTCCGTGATCCCACTCGTTGATCCCACTCGTTCAGCCCCGTAACCATAGCACTCGTGTGTAACTTTTGCAAGCATCGGCAAGCACTGAGCAAGCAGTCTCGCCGGCGGGACGCAGGGAGGCGCCGGGGACCGGCTGGGTACTGGAGCGTCAGGTCCGGCTACTGGAGCGTCAGGTCGATGGGGGCGGGACGGACCGTGCCGACCTGCTCGCCGCCTCCGAAGACCGGGGAGACCACGACCGGCAGGAGCGCCTCCAGCTCGCGCTCGTCCAGCCAGCCGAGGGCCGTCAGCGCGGAGACCAGGGCGGGCCCGCGGGCTCGCACGGCGCCGTCGAGCACCTTCACGGCCACCCCCTGGTTGGTGTCGAGGTTCACCGCGGCCGAGGCGCCCTCCGCACCGGCCTTGCTGAGCAGCCGGCCGCCGGTGACCTCCAGCAGCACGGTGTCGAGCTGGCCGGTGCCGGAGATCATCGCCGGGTACCGCCGCACCGCCTCGACCAGGGCGGCGGCAGGGCCGTCGCCGGCGGCGGCGCGGTAGCCGATACGCGCGTAGGTGGTCGCCAGGGCCCGCAGCGGCAGCGCGTGGACCGGGACCCCGCAGCCATCGACGCCGATGTGCTCGATGGCGGCGCCGGCGAAGTCTGCGACGGTGTCCGAGACCACCGCCTGCAGCGGGTGCTCCGGCTCGGTGTAGCGCTCGATCTCCCAGCCGCGCACCACCGCCCCGGCGAGCATGTAGGCGTGCTTGCCCGAGCAGTTGTGGTACACGGCGGCCGGCGCCTCGGCGGCCCTCCGTGCCTCGGCGTTGAGCGGCAGCTCCGCCGGGCACTGCAACGCGGACTCGTCCAGGCCGGCAGCGGCGAGCACCTTGCGGACCGAGGCGACGTGCTCCGGCTCGCCGGCGTGCGAGCCGGCCGCGCCGGCCAGGGCCAGCTCGCCGAGGCCGAGCTCACGGTCGACGCCCAGGCCCAGCACCGCGATGGCCTGGAGCGGCTTGGCGCAGGAGCGCAGGTAGATCGGGAGCTCCGGGTCGCCGGCGGCGGCGACCACGGTGCCCTCGGCGTCAGTCACCGCCACGGCGCCGAGGTGCTGGCTCTCGACGAATCCGGAACGATCGACCTCAACGATGACCCGCATGACGCCCCCGAGCCTAGCCGGCCACCTCTGATCGCGCTAGCGACCCTGGCCAACCACCGCCCGAGGCTGCAGACCGTCGTGGACAGGCGTTAGGGAGCCAGGCTCCGTTCGCGTACGCCGTCCGAGGCGACACGGGTGTGGAGCGAGGCGTGCAGTACCTCCAGGTCGGTGATGGAGACGAAGGCCTCGGCCATGGCCGGGTCGAACTGCGTGCCGGTGCCGTCCATGATCTGCTCGAGCGCGTGCTCGAAGCGCAGCGCGCGCCGGTAGGGACGGTCAGAGGTCATGGCGTCGAACGCGTCGCACACCGAGAAGATGCGCGCGCTCAGGGGGATCTCCTCGCCGACGAGCTCCAAGGGGTAGCCGCGCCCGTCCCAGCGCTCGTGATGCGAGCGGATGACCTCGACGGCGGGGCCGAGCGACTTCATCCCCGAGACCATCTGCACCCCCATCTCGGGGTGCATGCGCATGATGAGCCACTCCTCCTCGTCGAGGGGACCTGGCTTGTTCAGGATCGCCTCCGGCACGCCGACTTTGCCGACGTCGTGCAGCAGGAAGCCATAGCGCAGGGAGTGGTCGGACGCCAGGTCGGCGTCGACGACCTGCGCCAGCGCGGTGGCGTAGTCGTGGGTGCGATCGAGGTGGGCGCGGGTGGCCGGGTCCTTGGCCTCGACCACGAAGGCCAGCGTCCTGACCATGTCCACGTAGGACCTCTCAAGGCGCCGCAGGGCCTCCTCCAGCTCGGCCGCTCGCGCCCGCTCCGATTGATAGAGCAGGTTGAGCTCGCGCGCGAACACCAGGAGCTGCCGCTGCGCCGCTTCGAGCTGGTTCAGGTATCGAGTCGCTGGATCCATGCTGGCACCTACCCCCGGGATGGCCGCTGGACGACGGCGACCTGGGCGAGCGGCGAATACGGCTTGGCCAGATATGCGTCCGCCCGGTGGCGTCGGCGGCACGGTCGGCACGCCGGACCTGCCCGGACAGGAGCGGCTGGAGCACACTTCAGGGATCTTGAGTGCTTCGGGACAGTTGCGTGACGGAAATCGTCTCGACCCGGCGGGTGAGCGGGCCCCTCTCCCGCCCGATCCGGCCGGCTCACGCCCACTACGAGGATCACTCCAACAGTCTTGCCACGCTCGCGGTTCCGTCCCGATAGCGACGAGCCAGCTCGCCGCGCAACAAATCGACCACCCGCTGGACAGCTCTCCGGTCGGCCGACACCAGCTCTTCCTCACGGCTCAGCAGCTCGACAGCCCTGGTCAGTTCGGCGACGTCGAGCTCCGGCAGCCGCGCGATGGTCTCGTCCGACACCAGACGCTCGAGCCTGCGACGGTGCTTGCCGTTCGGCAAGTGCATGCGGATCTTGGGGATGGTGGTGAAGCTCCCCGGACCGGCGTCGCTGAGGATCCCGGGCAGGCCGGCGACCAGGCCGGCTACGCCACGCTCGCCCCCGGCGCCTTCCGTTCGGCGCAGCAGCTCGGCACGCAGGATGTCGATGCGCCCTTGCAGCACCCGGCGCAGGTAGGAGATGCCCTCCTCCTCGGCTTCGGCCTCGCCGCGGCGCCGCCGCAGGTCCTCCAGCTCGAGGCGATCGACGTCGGCGGCGAACCACGGCTCGAGCACCCGGTCGATACGGCGCTTTCCACCTGGAACAGCCTCGACGCTCATCGCTTCGCTTCCCCCCTGTGCGCGAGGGGCCATCGGCTGGCGCGTGGGCCCCCCAGCCCGGAATGACCCGGACTGTCGCGGTCTGCTCCGCTGGGAGCCCCGTCCGTCACGAGCGCCCAGCGTTCCCCGAGCCCGGAACATCGCTGCGCCCGGACCACTCAAGGCTGGCGAGCCGGAGCATTGTATCCGCCAGCACGCCCCGCTCCTACTGCCAGATCATAAAAAGGCTCTCCGAATTCCCAGATACACAGAGGACGCAGAACCCACGAATAGCGGGATCAGCCCGACAGCTACAAACTGACCTAATCGGGGCGGAAGGGAAGGTCCGACACGATCCCCGCGGATTCCCCGGCCAGCACTCGGGAGCCGGTCGGGACCATCCGGCGGACGTAGGCGAGGCCGATCGGCCCGAGACCGGGGTGGCGAGCGACGCTGCGTACCTGGCCGGCACGCCGGCCGTCCTCGGTCCACAGGTCGGTGCCGGGCACGGGGAGGTCGCCGTCCGCGAACCGCAGTCCGGCGAGGCGGCGCTGCACCTGGCCAAGGTTGTGGACCCTGGCCACGGTCTCCTGGCCCGGGTAGCAGCCCTTGTCCAGGTGGACGTGGGAACCGAGTAGCCCCGCCTCCTCGGCGAGCACGTCGTCGGTCAGCTCGTCGCCCCAGCGGGGCAGGCCCCGCTCGATCCGCGCCAGCTGCCACACCTCCAGTGGCGCGCGTGCCACCCCGACCCGGTCGAGCGCCTCCAGGGCGCTCGGGGCAGAGGCCCCCACCAGGTCGACGCCGGCCGCGGTGCGGTGCACCACCAGGCCGGAGCCGAGGGTCGCGCGACCCGGCTCCGCCGGCGCGCCCGGTAGGCTGGCGGCCCGGAGTACCGCGCCGGCCCCGGGCCCGAGCAGGCTCACCGCGACGGCGGCACCGGCGGCCGAGGCTCCGCCCAGGCCCGCCGGGGTGGCGCCGGGAGCTCCCGCGGTGGGCACACGGCGGACGCTGACGTCGTAGCGGAACACGAAGCGCTCCAGTCGCTCGGCCAGGGCTCCGGCGGCGGCGGCCTCGGTGTCGAGCAGCGCCCCGCCATCGACCACGGCCATGCGGAAGGCGAACTCGATCTTTCCCTTGGGCGAGAGCAGGAGCGCACTGGTGGCGTCGCCCGGGCGCAGGTCGGCGGTGTGCTGGGACGAAACGGTGTGGAGGTAGCGCAGCACGTCGGCGCCTCCGAGGTGCAGGACGGCCAGGTCAGGCCGCTCCACCGCGACCACGCCGGAACGGCTGCCCTCCAGGGCGGCCTCCAGATCCAGAACGGCAGTCATGAAGACATGGTAATCGCGTTGCGGAAGCGGTCACTTGTGTGGCTAACTGGCGGCACGCGAGAAAGGAGGTGGTCCAACTGCATAAACCGTTTCGGACCCGCGAGGTGACTGCCCGATAGGGCGACCCGCTCCTGAATCGCGGGACGGGTACCGCCCGCGGAATCCCAGCAGATCACCGAACCCAGGGGGCCT
>WNGB01006521.1_pt1 | contig 28189 bp, 27 predicted proteins | sample 5400681 | NCBI WGS metagenome assembly WNGB01 (sample SAMN13153367, study PRJNA577476) | soil metagenome | isolation source: 115 cm soil or saprolite under grassland replicate 2 | place: USA:California | collected 2016-06-15
GCGACACGATGCTCTTCAACGGCGCCAACATCGCCGAGAACTTCGAGATCTCGGCCAATGGCCAGCGCGTGCGCTTCGTGCGCAACGTAGCCAACATCGTTATGGACCTGGACGACGTCGAGCAGATCGATCTGAACGCTCTGGGCGACACCGACAACATCGTGGTCAACGACCTGAGCGGCACGGACATGAACGAGGTGAGCCTCAACCTCGCGGCCGCCGGCCGCGCGCCTGACGGAGCAGTCGACACCGTCGTCGTCTACGGCAGCAACGGCAACGACGTAGTCGAGCTCTTCGGCACGCACACCGTCACCGTCGCGGGTCTGTCGTCGGGCGTGAGCGTGCTCAACTCCGATGGCGCGCTGGACACGCTAACCGTCAACGTGCTGGGCGGCAATGACCGCATCGATGCCTCGAGGCTGGCGGGGAACCTGCTCAAACTGACCGAGGACGGCGGCGTCGGCAACGACACGCTCATTGGCAGTCGCGGCGGTGACGTCCTGCTCGGCAATGACGGCGACGACACGCTGCTCGGCAGCAAGGGCGACGATCAGGTCTTTGGCAACGCCGGTGACGATCATTTGATCTGGAATCCGGGCGACGACACCGACATCGACGAGGGCGGCGATGGCGCCGACACCGTCGAAGTCAATGGCCTCGATATCGACGAGGTCTTCGCGGTCGCCCCGAACACCGGTCGCGTGCGCCTCGAGCGCAGCGTGCCCACGAGCGCTCCGTTCTCGATTGATATCGGCACCTCCGAGAGCCTTGAGGTCAACATGAACGGTGGCAACGACACGTTCAACGGCAGCAACGGCGTGGCCGCGTTGCTGCAGAAAGTCACCGTCGACGGTGGCGCCGGCAACGATCGCATCAACGGCACCGACGTGGCCGAGGTGCTCATTGGCGGCGATGGCAAGGACGTCATCGACGGCAATCGCGGCAACGACCTCGGGCTGCCCTGGGCGACACCGACAACATCCTGGTCAACGACCTGAGCGGCACGGACATGCTCGACGTGAACCTCGAGCTGGCCGCGACGCTGGGTGGCTTCGCCGGTGACGGCGCAGCGGATGCGATCGTCGTCAACGGCACCAACGGCGACGACCACGTGACCATTGCCCGCACCAACGGCAACGTCGTGGTTAGTGGCCTGCCGGCGACGGTCTCGATCGGCGCCTCCGAGGGCGCGCTGGACACTCTGCGTGTGAGCGGCCTGGGTGGTGACGACGTGCTCGACGCCAGCCAGCTGCCGGCGGGCCGCATCGGCCTGACGCTCGACCCCTAACTCCTAGCTAAACCTATCGCAACTGCAAGGGCCTGCCCTCTTCACTCGAAAGGGCAGGCCTTTCGCATGCGCGTCGCCAGGCGTGGCCTCGAGACCCACCCACCGCCCTACAGTGTGGTCATGTCCGCTAACACGAATCCCGACGCCGTGCGCGATCTGTACGACCAACTGCTCGATCGGTGGAACCAGCGCGACGCGAAGGGCTTTGCCGCGCTGTTCGTCGAAGATGGGCACATCATCGGCTTCGACGGTACTCAGGCCGATAGCGCAGCTGAGATTGCCGCGCACCTGGGTGGCGTGTTCGAGAGCCATATGACCGCCTCGTACGTGGCCAAAGTGCGCGACGTGCGGCAGCTATCCGAAGACGCCGCGCTGCTGCGCGCTGTCGTGGGCATGATTCCGCCCGACGGCTCGGACATCAACCCAGCGGTGAATGCCATCCAATCGCTCGTCGCGGTGCGCGACACCGATCACTGGCGCGCGATGCTGCTGCAGTCCACTCCGGCTGCTTTCCACGGTCGGCCCGATCTGGCCGAAGCGCTCACCGCTGAGCTGCGTGCGCTCGTGCCCAGCTGAGCAGTTTTGGAGAAGCCAGACGTCTGGCAACGGCATAGAGTGATGACAAGCTCGAGCCGCAACACACCAGACACTCAGTCGGAGAGACAAACTCCAATGCGTTTCGCCATCAATGCCAGCGCCATGTTGTGGATTGGTCAGGTCTTCCTCGCCTTGTTCTTCGCCCTGGCCAGCGGCGCTCCCAAGTTGCTGCTGCCGTTCGACATGCTCCCCCTGCCGATCGCCCTGCCTGAGCTGTTCGTGCGTTCGATCGGCGTGGCCGAGGTGCTCGGCGCGCTCGGCCTGATCCTGCCCAGCGTTTTCCGCGTTCGGCCGCCGCTCACCCCGCTGGCGGCGCAGTGTCTGACGCTGCTGACCCTCTGCGCGGCTACCTACCAGCTGCTGGCCAGCCAGCCCGGCAACGCCGTCTTCGCCCTGACCCTCGGCGTCATGTGCGCCGCGGTCGCATATGGCCGCTCACGCGTGGCGCCGATTGCCGAAGCACCGCGCGGCATCGCCCGCGACCTGCTCCGCGCCGCCTCCTAGCACGTAGGTCTCGACCATGCCCAAGTGGGGCGGCTCCAGTACCGGAGCCGCCCCTTTTTAGTCGTCCAGCGCCTGATAGGCGGTTGTCTGGAATCGTGGCCACAGCAAGCGCAGCACCTGATCGGTGAGATCGGGCATGCGCTGGACGAGCATCACGCCGACGATGTGCTGACCGAGCGCGAGCAGGAAGTGATGTCGCTGTTGACGCGAGGCTATTCGAATCGCCAGATCGCCGACGAGTTGATCTTTGGCGTGCACACAGCCGAAACCCACGTCCAGCGCATCCTGCGCAAACTAGCCCTAGACAATCGCGCCCAAGCCATCTCTGGGCGCAACAACACACCGCTCAGGCCGTAGCACCATTGTCGGAGCACGAGACGACACGTCAGTAGGCGGCCACAGCTGCGCGTCAGCTCGGCAGCGCATCAGGTATTTCGAACGAGCCCTGTCCCTGCTTGCGGAAGTACGTCCGAATACGGTGGCAATTGGCGCACACGACCTCGCACTTCGCAGCCTCAGCCAGGATCGTCTTCCACGTCAACAGCCGACGCCGCATAGTGCAAATTGCTTGAACCTTGTCGCCGCTGACGTGGTCGAAATCCATCACATAGGGCGGGTACCGAACGCCGCAGTCTGCGCAAGGCCGATCCTTCAGTTCGTTGATGCGCTCCAGGAAGAGTGCACGACGTTTGACCGTGTTGATGTTGACACGCTGGATGTGAAGTTCGCGGTTTTCTTCGTACCACCGGCGTTGATAATCGCGGTGGTAAGCGCGACGTGCTTCAGGATCCTTGAACGGCATCTCGCTAGCTCAGTGAAGCGCACAACGCGGAACATGCTGCCACCGGACGGGTAGGTGGCGGGGGTCGGATTTGAACCGACGACCAATGGCTTATGAGTCCACTGCTCTACCGCTGAGCTACCCCGCCTGGGCTTGCGGTCAGCGGGGATTGTAACCAAACACCCTTGCTGCCGACATCGAGGGAGCAAGCGTTGGCGTCAGCGCGGCGGCCCACTGCTCGGGCAGCCGCATATAGCCATCGTGGCCACCGGGCAACTCGAGCACCCGGCAGCCGACGCGCTCGGCAAGGCGCAGGCCGGCACGCGCGTAGAAGTAGCCGCGGCTCGTTTGGCCATGCGCCACGACGAGTTTGTCGCGCACGACCGAGAGCTTGTCGAGGTCGGGCTGATAGCGCACGATCGATTGCATCTCATAGGCGGCGAAGTACTCGGCGTTGCCCATCATGCGCGCGACCAGCGCGTTCCGCCCAGCGTGCCCAGCAAACATGCGCAGCACCCCAATTGCAGTGCGCGCCAGCCAAGCGAGGATCGCGCGCCCCGCCCGACCGCGTACGACACGCGGCTCGGGTTCGGCATTGAGCCCGACGACGAAGCGGACGAAGGCGGGCCAGCCACCCTCGTCGGCCGCGACGCGCCGCAACGCGTCGAACCAGGCCTGGCGCTCGCCGCCAAGCATGCTCAGCAGCGGCGGTTCGTGGATGACGGCGAGCTCGACGGCCTCCGGATACCGAGCCACGAGATCGAGCAAGAACACCGCGCTGGCGCTGCTGCCCACCATCAACGCCGACGTGAAGCCGTGGGCGTCCAGCACCGCCAGTGCGTCCGAGCTTTCCTGTGCGACCTCAATAGCCTCGGGCGGCACCGTCAGGCGACTGCGCGAGTTGCCACGGCGATCGAAGCTGAGCACCGTGAAGTGCTCGGCGAAGGAGGCCGCGGCATCGGCGAAGCTGCCGGCATCGCCCAGTCCGCCAGGGATGAGCACAAGCGGTGGCCCACTGCCACGGCGTTCGGTGTACAGCTCAGCACCCTCGACGGCAACGGTGCGGGTGACCACGGCCGAAGTCTTACCTGCAGGTGGGGCCATACCTGGATGATGCCGCCTCAGCCCAGAGACCATCCAAAACGCTAGCATTGGCCGCCGATGGCGTCGCGCAGGCTAAGGCTCAGCGTCACCGCCGAAGGCGCCATGTTTTCCGGCAGCGAGCAGCATCGGCTGCTCGACGTGGCGCGCCTGGCCGACCAATTAGGTGTCGATCAGATCAACACCAGCGAGCACGTGCTGATGGGCGACGGTGCGCTCACCTCGGGTCATGGCTGGGAGCCGCACCATCTCGAGATGGCCCAGCCCGAGTCACTCACGACGCTGGCGGCCATGGCGGGCGCAACGACGAGGATCAGGCTGCTGTCCAACGTGGTGATCGCGCCGCTCAGCCGGCTGGGTTGCTTGCCAAAGCCGTCGCAACCATCCATGCCCTGAGCAGAGGGCGGTACAGCATGGGCGTCTCGGTCAGCTGGCACCAGGACGAATACGACGCGCTGGGCGTGCCCTTCCACGAGCGCGGACAGGTGCTCGATGATCAGCTACAAGCGTGTCGCGTGCTGTGGACCCAGGCGCCCGCCACGTTTCACTCGAAAACAGTCAACTTCGAACACATGTACTGCTCGCCGAGACCTGCGCCAGGCGAGCGCATTCCGATCCTCTTCGGCGGAGCCTTCGCACCGCGACTGATCAGACGCATCGTGACGCTGGGCGATGGCTGGCTGCTGTATGGCGGGCTGGGCATGGACCACGCCCAGAAGGCTGACGCGATCGCCGAACTCAAACAGGCATTTACCAACACTGGCCGGGATGCGGCCATGCTCGACCTGTGTGATGAGGTCACACCGCGAAACGGCGACATTGCGCAAAGCATGGAAGAGATTCCGGCGCTGGCGCAGGCAGGGATCACCACGGTGCGCCTGCACCTCAGGCGCTTTATGGCCGGCCCAGACGAGGCGCTGCCGAAGTTGGAAGAAGTAGTGAGACGGTTCGAACCCTATCGAGAGGCCTGAAGGACGAGATGAAGATCGAAGCCATCGAGACGCTGCACGCCGATGCTGGCGGGCGCGCAGACGATCAAAGACGGCTACCTGTATGTGCCGACCGGTCCCGGCTGGGGCACCGAAGTCAACGAGGAGGCGGTGCGGGCGCATCCACCTGTTCAGCAATCAGCCGTCAGCCGTCAGCTATCAGCGGCAATCCGCTGAAGGCTGATCGCTGACTGCTGATCGCTTAAAGTTCAGCAATCAGCCGTCAGCCGTCAGCTGTCAGCAGCAATCCGCTGAAGGCTGATCGCTGACTGCTGATCGCTTAAATGGGAAAGGCCGACGCGGGGGGAGGTTGCGCCGGCCTTTCGGATGCGGGACGGCCAGGGGAGTAGCCGTTCCCGCCCTTACTTCGCGGTCGCCCGGGGGGAGGTGCGGTGCCGCGACTACTCATACTGTACTGCGCCTCGTCGAATGAAGGGAGGGTCATCTGGCCGGAAATGGGTAGGAATTTCCCCCACGGCCGGCGCACCTGCGCCACCTGGCCAGGTGACCAGTCAGTAGCGGTAGTCGAGCTCGCCGGTGACCTCCGACGGATGCACCTTGCGCGAGATGGGGATCACCACCACGTACGGTGGCACGCGGTCGACCACGAACGTCACGCCCAACTCGCGCAAACGCGGCAGGAGCGCAGGCTCTGGCTCGTCGGTGATGAGCACGAAGGCCGGCTTTTGGGCTTGCTCGACGAGCGGCCGGTACTCGGGGAAGCGATCGATCCCGCCGGCTTCGACGTCGTACCAGTCATAGGCGACCAGCGGCTGGCCAATCGCGCGCGCGTCGAACATAAGCGGCTGACCGGCCCAGTGATTCATCCACACGGCCGAGACATGCTCGGCCTGGAGCGTCTGCAATAGTGACGCATTTGAGACAGGCAGGCGCTCCCAGTACGGCGATTGGAAGGCCTGTAGCGGGTCAATCGCCACATACGCGGCCAGGTTGACACCCAGCGGGACCAGGGCGAGCCCCAGGGCGAGCCAACGCCGAACCCGCCACAGCGCAGCAATCGCTGCGCCGAGGACGACGGCCAGGGCGCTCCAGATCGGCGGGGCGTAGCGGCCGGTGGCGTCGAAGCCGTACGGGTTGAGGGCCGGCCCACCAAAGCCACTGAGCACAAAGAGCGTTGGGATGCACACCAGCAGCAGGAGCAGCGCGTCCAGCGGCCGCACGCGCAACGCGCGCCGCCCGAGCACGGCCCACAGCAGCGCGGCGGCAACAGCACCACCCATCACCAGGCCGACTAGCCAAGGGCTGTCGCCCCACGGATGCCAGAGGCCAGCGCCTCGGGGCAGGTCGTTGTTCCACCATGCGCCGAGGACGTCAAGTCGATCCGCCGTCTGGCCCTGGTTGCCACTGAGGACAAAACGGAGCGTAGTAAAGCCGGTCTGGAGATTGAAAATCCAGACCGGTGAGGCGCCAAGCACAAAGCCGCCCATGCCAAAGAGCGCGACAGCGAGCCACCGCCGGCCGCGCACGCGCAGCGCGAGCGTGAGCGCCGCGGCGCTCAGATACCACACGGCCAACGGGTGCATCCAGAACGCGAGGCCACCGGCCACGCCGCTGGCAGCCGCCCACAGCGCATCTCGCTGACACTTCCGTGGCCAGCCCAGGCGCACCGCGCTCACCAGCGCGAGCGACCCGAGCACGATCACCTCCGTGTACGGAGCCCACGGTTTGAGGCCGAGAACGAGGACATAGATCGGCGGCAGCGCCGCGAGCGCCGCGGCGAACCAGGCGGCGGTCGAGCCGGCCACCTCGCGCGCCAGCAGCCAGCTGGTGCCGATGCACGCGAGCGAGCCGAGCAATGCCGGCAGTTTGGCGGACACCCGCGAGACGCCGAACAGCGTGTAGCTGACCGCCATCGCGTACGGCTCCCAGGCGGAGGCGTACGTCTGGTTCTTGAGCATGATTGGCCGCGCGCCGTCGAGGACGTCGAACGCCATCAACGTCGAGAGCGCGTCGTCGCCTTCGAGCAGCCAGCCTGAACGCACCAGCAGACTCAATCGCAGCGCCAGCGCGAAGGCTAGCAAGCCCGCCCAGGCGGCGAGCTTCATTCGGCGCTGAGCGCGTGTTCGACCAGCCGCGTTTCGATGACCGCCGTCGCCTCCAGCTTTGCAAACCGCAGGTAGTGCTCGCCGACCGCGGCCAGCGCATCTGCCGGCAACATGCCCACGAGCTCGCTCGCGATCACGTCGACCCCACGCGCGTGCGCCTCGGCTGTCACACGTTCGAACACAACGTGCAGCGGTGTCTGGCGAAAGTCGAGCACGTTCATCGACACCTGGACGACGTGCGGATCGGCCGTGCGAAAGCCGCGCGCCTGAACGGACGGCAGGCCCCCGCTCGACTCGCGGATTGAGCGCGCAATGGCCTGGGCGACGCCTATATCCGCTGTGGCCAGCGTCATGTTGTAGGCGATCAACGGCCGGCGCGCCCCGACGGCAACAGCACCTGCCGGGCCGAGCCGCGCTGGTCCAAACTCCGGCGCCAGGCTCGGGTCGGTCGCGATGTGGGCTGCCAGGTGCTCGTACTCGCCTCGACGCAGATCCGGCAGCCGCCGGCGGGTCGGAATCAAAGCCGCTTCGCCGTACAGATACACCGGCAAGTCCAGCTCAACGGCGATGCGCCGCCCGACGCGTTGGGCGAGCTCGATGCACAGCTGCATCGGCGTCGAGCCGAGTGGCACAAAGGGCACCACGTCGGCGGCGCCGATGCGCGGGTGGACACCGCGGTGCACGTTCAGGTCGATGAGCTCGGCGGCACGGCGCACCGCACGAAACGCAGCCTCGGCGACCGGCCCGGGTGGACCGGCAATCGTGAGCACCATGCGGTGATGGACCGCGTCGGCGTGCCGATCGAGCATGGCCGCGCCGCGGACGCTGGCAGCGGCCAATTCGATGGCGTCCATCACGTCGGGGCGCTGGCCCTCGCTGAAGTTGGGGACACACTCGACCACCTGCACCAGCGCTCAGGCTACGTCGCCGCTGAGCAGCGCAGCCACGGCGTCCTCGATGGCGTCGCTGGCAGCGAGGGCATCGGCAGGCAGCAGGACAAGGCGAGCACCGGCCCGCTGCGCTCCGAGCCAGCGCAGCACCACGTCGACATCGGCCGGCGTCGTACGCGGCTGCTGCTGCGCCAACAGGCGCTGCGCAAAGCCTGGCGCATCGTCGTTGGCGTCGAAGACCTGCCAGGCCAAGAGCAGCCCGCGGTCGAGCACGAAACCTTCGATGCCGTTTGGGCCGGGCCGCACGACGGCGTAGCGCACGTGGCGCGGATCGGCCGGCAGCCGCAGCGCGTGGGGGTCGTACTCGCGCACGTCGGCGATGCGCTGCTCCCATACGCGCGCCGCGCGAACATCGCCCTGCGCCACTGCGCCGGCATGAGCCGCCCGGGCGGCAGCCAGCGCATCATCGAGCTCACCCTGCAGGAAGGCCCACGCCTTCGCTAATGTCTTGACATAACGTTGGACGTTCGTCAGACGCAGCCCGTCCAGATCGAATATCGCTCGCGCCAGCCCGCGCGCGTGCTGGGCCAGCGTCTCGTTGCGAAAAGGCCCGATGAACTCGCCCGCGCCGACCTCCGGACCAACAACCAGCTCGAGTCGCGGCGGCGCCAGTGGGCGCTGGCCGCGCCGCGGCGCAGGCCAGGGCCGCAGACGCAGCCAGGTCCGCACCACTCGCTGCTGACGCACGGTGTTGAAGCGAGGCTGCAATCGCCGAATCTCGCGGTCTTCCAGGATCAGCGCTTCGAGGTCGGTCTGGCACTCCTGGGCGTCGACGGTCTGGACGGCGGCCTGCAAGCCTTCGAGTCGACGCATCGCACCAAGCGGTCGATGCACGTAGGCGCCCACGCGCTGGCGCAGCCGACGCGCTTTGCCGACATACACAGCTTGCTGGTGCGCGTCGCGCATGACGTACACCCCTGAGGTCTCAGGCAGATCCCGCGCCGTCGCCGCGTGCGCCAGCACACCATGCCCATGGCTAGTGCTCGCAACCTCAGCGACGGACGTGATGCCGCGATCCTGGGCGACTCGCAGCAGGTGCGGTACGACCAGCGCCAGCACGCGCGCCTCTTCGTCAGCATGCTCAATACGCGTAAAGCTGATGCCCAGCCGCTTGGCAATAGCCGCGAGGGTCGGTTTTCCATCCAGGTCAAGGAGCACGTGCGCGAGGTCATTCACGTCGAGCAGCAGCGGCTCGCGCGCAGCCCGATCCAGCCGGCGCAGCTCCGCCCTCAGGAAGCCCCAGGCCGTTTGCGCCTCCTGCGCACACACCGGCCGATCGTCGAGAAACCGAGTCAGATCATCGGCAATGGACTGGAACGGCATGAGCTCGTCGAGCACGTCAGTGGCCAGTCCGGCGCGTTCGGCGACATAGCTCGGTACGCGCTTGCCCGGGTTGACCGTCGCGCTGAAGCGCGCGGCGACGCCGTCTCGAGTGACGTGCAGTGCCGAGACGCGGAGGACTCTCGCCCGCGCCGGATTCGGGCCGGTGACGGTCAGCGCCAGAGCCGTGACCTCGCCGGCCGAAATGGGCACGCTCGGGCGAGCGGCGATCGTCCAGCGGCCATCGGCGGTGCGACCGAAGCGCGGATCCTCGAGCATCGGCGCCAGCAGGCGTGCGCGTAGCGCCGCGGGCGGGGCGCCACCGTAGACGTGCGCGAGCAGCGCCTCGTCGTCCACAGGCTCACCCTGGCTCAACAGGTCAAATGCGCGATCGCGCAGGTGCATTCGTCGAGCGGATCAGCTCGTCGCGAGCAAGTCGCGCACTTGCTGCGCGAGCCATGGCTCGCTCCATGTCGTTTCGGGCCCGCCAGCCAGCAGTGGACCCAGGCGCTGGACGCGCACGATGCCCTGGCGATCGATCAGGAACGTGGCAGGCAGGCCGCGCACCCCATACCCGCGCGTGACGCTGCCTTCCTCGTCCAACAGAACGTACAGGTTCAAGCCGAACTGCTTCTGAAATGCGTCGATCGAGGCCGCATCCTCCTGCAGGTCGATCGAGTACAGACGAAACTGCTGGCCGTGTAGCCTGTCGGCAAGCTGCTGTAGCGCGGGCATCTCCGACTTACACGGCTCGCACCACGTCGCCCAGAAGTTGACCAGGACGACCTTGCCACGGTCCGCGTTGAGATCCGCGGTCCCACCGCCCAGCACCGGCAACACGATCTGGGGTGCGGATGAGCCCTGACGCGCGATCGTAGGCGCATTGGGCGTTGCTGGCTGAAGCAGCGTGAACCACACCGCGATGGCCGCGGCAAGCACCGCGAGCGCAGCCCCGCCGACGATGACCAATCGATCCGGACGCACCCTGACCAACGCGCCGATTGTAATGACAGAGCCCGTGCTACTCTCAGCTTTCATGCCTGCGCCAGCCGCGCTCGCTGCAGCCCTGCTCGATGCCAATTTGTCGGCGCGTGGTCCCTTACTCGCCGCGGCCGATCCAGCCGAGCTGCACGCGGCGGTCGTCGAACTCGGCCGGCGGCATGTCGTGGCGGCTGCCGAGGTGCTGAGCCAAATCGAAGCGACGGTAGCTGATCGAGCGGTGCGCAAGGCTGCGCGGCGTGAGCTGCATCGCTTGCGCTCGGCAGGCATCGAGGCGCCCGCTGTCGCTGCCTTTGCCTCGCCGCCAACGGAGCAAGGCGCTGCCGTGCGCGCCGAAGCGAGCGTGCCCATCTCGGACGCGTGGGCGACCGACATCGATCCAACCGGCTCGCGCGCGCTGTGGCTGCTCGGCAATCGGCCGCTCGGCGGTGCCTGGTTCGCCGCGCTGTTGGTCAACGATCTCAAAGGCATCCTCGAGATGAGCCTGGTCGACACAACGCGCAAGCGCTTCCAGCGTGAGCTCGAGGAGCGCCGGCGCGAGCCCGGCACCTGGGTACGACTGCCTGGCGACTATGCGCTGCGCCTGGTGCACGAGGCCGTGGACGTGGCGCGCACCGTGGGTACGGCGCTGCCGACGCGCTATCGATCCTTCCGTGAGGCCTTCGGCGAGGCGCCTGGCCCGCCCGAGCGGGCGCTCGTCTTCGAGACCGTCAGCCCGGTCGAGGCCAGCCTGAATCCGGGCTGGCTCGAAGAGTCGCAGGAGCTCGTGCGCGAGCCCGAAGTGATCGGCTGGCATGCGCCGATTCCTGACGCGCTGCGCGCTCGAGCGCTCGAGGTGGCGCGTTCGCCGAGCGCCGCGCTGCTGGTACCTGGCAGCGCACCGGAGCAGCAGGCGCTGCAGCTGCTCAGCGAAGCCGCCCGGCAAGCGCTGACCCCTGCGCTGCGCCATGCGTTCCGCCGCCGCCTCGAAGAAACGGCGTTCGTCTTTGCCTCGACGGGCCGACTGATGGCCGCGCGCCGTGCCGTTGCCGCCGCCAAGTCCTTCGAGGATGCGAGCCGCCCAATCGAGGCCAACCCCTTCGCGCGGGTGCTCGTCGAAGCTGGCCTGGCGCGCGGCCTACGCGCCGAGCGTGCCGGCAGCCGCCCGGCTGCCGAAGTCCTGCTCGAGCTGATCGAGCGCGCCGTCGAGCAAGTCCGCGAAAGCGGCCGCGGCCCGCTCGAGAGCCGCCCGAGCGGCCTTATCCTGCCTCGTTAGCCGGATCAACCGACCATTGTCATCCCGAGCTTGCGCGGGATCTCGCCGATTTCAGTTCCACATGAAGCCGCGTAGGCGCTTGGCGCGGCTCGGGTGGCGCAGCTTGCGCAGGGCGCTCGATTCGATCTGGCGGATGCGCTCGCGGGTGACGCCGATCTCACGACCTATGGCCGTCAGCGTCTGTTCCTGATCGTCTTCCAGGCCGAAGCGGCGCTCGATCACCCGCCGCTCGCGCGGCGAGAGCGTCATCAGCGTGTCGCGCACCCGGTCGGCCAGCAGACGGTACTCAGCCGCGGATTCCAGATTGACTGCGTTCTCGTCGGCGACGACATCCGACAGACGCGTGTCGCCATCCTCGCCCACGAAGCCGTCGAGCGAAACCGGATGTGGCAGCACTTGCGCCAGCTCACGAACCCGCTCGGCCGACATGTGCAGGGCCTCGCCGACCTCTTCGTCAGTCGGCTCGCGCCCGAACTCCTGGTGCAGCTGGCTGGCGATACGGCCCATGCGATTGACGACGTCGTACAGATGGACCGGAATGCGGATGGTGCGCGCGTCGTCGGCGATGGCGCGTGAGACTGCCTGGCGTATCCACCACGTGGCATACGTGCTGAACTTGAAGCCGCGCCGCCAATCGAACTTCTCGACAGCGCGCAGCAGGCCCAGGTTGCCCTCCTGGATCAGGTCGATCAGCGGCACGCCGCGATTGGAGTAGCGTCGGGCGACGCTGACGACAAGGCGCAGGTTGGCCGCGCTGAGCTCGTCGCGAGCACGATCGCCCGCGGTGATGTCCGCGAGGGCCTCCTCACGCTCCGTCGGACTGAGCCCGCCGCGCTCGAGTCGCTCGGCGGCCAGTCGGCCGCACTCGATTGCCTTGGACAGGCGCACCTCGTCGGCCGCGGTCAGCAGCGGGACGCGCCCGATCTCCTGCAAGTACAACGGCAAGGCTTCGCCGGGGCCCTCGGTCAGGTTGTCGACCGAAGCCCCCAGATCAGCTGCACTGTCGGTCGAAGACCTGGCCACTGACCGGAGCGTACCGCCAGGCCCTTGGCCGGGCATCGTACGGGTGAACGGTCCGCGCGACGGAGGTTCACCGACACTTGTGAGGGGATTCCCCACCCCATAAATTTCCAATGTTCATCCAAGAATCGCTCGGTAGAGTCAGCGTCATGAACCACCTCAGCAGTCCCAAGACCCTTGCTCGGCTCGGCCTGGGCATCCTCGCCGTGAGCGCTGTCCTGACGGCTGGCACCGTTTCGGGTGTCTTTGCCCAGGCGGCCCAGCAGCCCGTGCAGGTCGCGACCACGCTGCAGCTGACACCCGCGTTCGCCGACAACGACGACGTGACCCTGACGCCGTCGCAGACGGAGGGGCCGTACTTCAAGCCGAACTCGCCCGAGCGCACGTCGCTCATCGACGAGACCGTGACCGGAACGCGGCTGGTCATCACCGGCCGCGTGCTCGCCGCCGACGGCACCCCGGTTGCAGGCGCGCTACTCGACTTCTGGCAGGCGAGCGACAGCGGCAACTACGACAATCAGGGCTACGAGCTACGCGGACACCAGTACACCGACGCCGACGGCTATTACACCCTCGAGACGGTGGTGCCGGGCCTGTATCCGGGTCGCACGCGCCACATCCACGTCAAGGTCCAGGCGCCGAACGCACCGGTGTTGACGACGCAGCTGTACTTCCCGGGCGAGCCGCAGAATGCCCGCGACGGTATCTTCAATGCCGCGCTGCTGCTGCCGATTCAGCAGACCGACACGGGCAGCGAAACCGCTTCGTTCGACTTCGTCGTTCAGACGGCTTAGTCACCCGAGCCGGCGACGGCGGTCAGCGCGCCGCCGTCGAGCCGGAACGAGTACCAATCGGTCATCTGGCGTGCTCCTAGACGTTTGTAGAAGTCGATCGACGGCTGATTCCACGTCAGGACCTGCCAATCCATGCGCCCGCAGCCGCGTTCGACGGCTTCGCGGGTGCACGCGCGGAACAGCGCAACGCCGGCGCGTTGGCCACGCCACTCAGGCAGGACGAAGATATCCTCGAGGTACAGCGTCGGGCGCGCGAGAAACGTCGAGTAGGTAAAGAAGTAAAAGGCGTAGCCGATCAGCGTGCCGTCGGCATCCGCGACGAGCACGTGAAACCGCGGCGGATCGGCGAAGGCATCGGCGGCGAGCCGCGCGCGCGCAGCGGCGTCAGGCCGTGGAAGCTTCTCGTAATCGGCCAGGCCGTCGATCAGATCGAGCACGGCCGGCAGGTCAGCCTCGACGAGGTGCCGAATTTCGAGACTCACTCGGCGAGGTCTCGCATGATCAGCCCGGCCGGTGGCTTCGGAAAGAAGTACGTCGACTTTTCGGGCATGCGGTCCTGGGCATCGGCCACGCCGAGCACGCCGTCGATCGGCGTCGCGTTCAGGAAGAACGCCGCCGAAACATCGCCCTGACGGACGGCGGCGAACGCCTCGTGCGGGTCGCGCGTGAACGACAGCACCTCGTCACGTGGCTTGCCGGTCTCGGCGATCAACGGATCGACGAGGAGCGTGTGCAGCAAGCTGACGTCGAGCGACTTCCAGGCGTCGGAGCGATCCGCCGGCAAGCGACCGTCCGGCACCTGCTTCCCGCGCTGCTGAAGCAAGGCGAACAGGTCGAGCTGGCCGAGGCCGAGCAGGCCGAAGGCATGGGTGACGCGGCCGCTGCTGGCCAACTGCTGCATGAGCGCGTCGATCTGCTCGGGCGGGGTCTGCTCCCAGACAGGGAAGTATTCGACGTGGACCATATCGGACCAGCGCGTCTCTGCTTCTTCTAATGTCAGGGCTGGATCCAGCCCGCGCAGCAGGCGATGCGTCGGCAGCACGACCATGCCCGGGTCACCTGACCAGGTGAGCACGCCCATGATCGACCCCGCGCCGGCCAACTGTGCTTCCGCCTTGAATGCCAGGCTCGTCTCGTATCTGTGGTGCCCGTCGGCGATATACAGCGGCCCTCCCCGCGCGAACCCCTCGGCGATGGCGTCAACGTCGACAGCCGCGTCGACCACCCATAGTCGATGCTGCTCGCCGCGCCAGTCGAAGGCCACATCGGGCGGGCGCTGCTCGGCCCTCGACCATGCCTGCTCGAGCGCGGCCGGCTTGTCGCGATGCATCAGCCAGATCGGACTGACGTTGAGGTGCGTGGCGCGCAGCAGCGCCAGCCGATCTGCCTTCGGGCCGGCCATTGTGTGCTCGTGGGGCAGCACCTGTCCGCTCGACCATCGCTCCACTGCGACCAGGCCGATCAGATCACGGCGGGTATAGCTCTCCCCGGCATGGCTGAACGTGGTCTCCGACAGATAGAACGCCGGCTTGTCGTCCTGGCGCAGGACACCGATCTGCAGCCACTCCCGTCGATCCTGCGCGGCCTGCTGGTAGCGGCTGCCAGGTTCGCCCGGCGCGTCAGCTGGCAGCTCCAGCCGCACCGCGTTGTGGGGCGACTGCTCGAGCAGGGCCGCCTGCTCGTCGGCCGGGATAACGTCGTACGGCGGACAGATCAACTGCGCGACGTCGCTGGCGGCATAGCGCAGCGCTCGGAACGGCAGGACGCGCGGCACGGTAGATAAGTGTAGGCAAAGCTGGTCGGTCCATCGCCCAGCGCTAGCCACGCGGCTTCCCAGCTGAGGCTGCCGAGGTTCGGCGCCGCAAGGTTGCCGCCGGCCGGCACGGCCCCGGCCGGAAGCGCAGCACTATGGCGCCAAGCAGCAGCAATGGTCATGTGACGTCAAGGACTACCGGTCCGTTGAGCACGCTGGATATACTGCGAGCCACCTCACGACGCATTACAGGAGGGGGAGCATGCGCCTAGCCCGGTCCCTCCGCACCATGTCCAGGGGACTGCTCATCGTCTGCACAGTGCTGACGCTGGGCGTCATGACTGGTTGCGGCGGCACGGCCGCGCAGCCCACGCCGACTGTGCCGGCACCTACCGTCGCCGCGGCCGCACCCGCGGCCAGCCCAGCGCGTCCGCCGCTGGCGGCGCCCTCGCCGTCAGCTGCTGCGCCCATCGCCGCCTCGCCAGGGCCCGTCGGCAGCGCCGAGCCCGAACAAACTTACGAGGTCAAATCAGGTGACACGCTGCTGACGATCTCCGAAGAGGTCTATGGCGACGCGACGAAGTGGCGCAAGATCTACGACGCCAACAAGGACACGATCGGTCCCGACCCGGACAAGCTGAAGCTGGAGCAAAAGCTCAAGATTCCACCCAAGGATTCCTGAGCCACATCACAGTCGCGATACCGGGCTGGCCGCGATACGCGTTTGCGACGGCGTGGTCCCCGCGACGTCGAAAGTCCAGCCCTATGCTGGCCTGAGTGCCCCATCGGCTGGTCCTGCTCGCCCTGCTCTTGAGCCTCTGTGCCGCCTGTGGCGGCGGCGCTCGATCCACAGCGGCTGACCTGGTCCCGCAGCCCACGCCTGACCCAACCCTGGACGCGGTCGTACGCAGCCTGCCGCGCATGCTGGCCGGCTCGCCGCCAACGATGACTCCGACGCCCGCGCCAACAGCCCCGCCCAAGCCAGCGCCGACGCCCCCGCCAAAGCCCGCGCCGACACGGACCCCGACGGCTTCGCCGCGCGTAGAGGCCAAGCCCACCGCGTCATCGAAACCGGCCGCGCCAAAGCCCGCGCCTTCGCCCACCCCCACGGCCAGGCGCTGACGGGGGAATCAGGCCAGCGGCACAGCCGTTGCAGAACGCATAGGTATACTCCGGCAGGACCCGCAATGACGCTGAACGGCACGACATCTTCTTCCGAAACCGATCTCTGGGACGTCATCATCGTCGGCGCCGGACCCGCGGGCATGGCCGCCGCCCTGTATACCGGCCGCGGTCAGCTGCGTACGCTGGTCCTCGACCGAATGGGCGCCGGCGGGGGTCAGCTCCTCAATACCGAGCTCATCGAGGACTATCCGGCGATCAAGACCATCACCGGCAGCGACATGGCCACGGCCATGCAGGAACAGATCAAGGAGTTCGGCGTCGAGATCACCTGGGGTGAGGTGACCGGCATCGAAGCACGCGACAATCACCGTGTGGTGCTGACCGAAGATGCCGAGTACGTCGGCAAGACGGTGATCGTCTCGACTGGCGGGATGCCGCGCAAGCTTGGTGTCCCGGGCGAGCAGGAGCTCGCCGGCCGAGGCGTGAGCTATTGCGCGATTTGCGACGGCGCCTTCTTCAAAGGCCAGGTCCTGGCGGTGATTGGCGGCGGTGACAGCGCCGTCGAGGAAGCGACGTTCCTCACCCGCTACGCCACCAAGGTGTACATCATCCATCGGCGCGACGAATGGCGTGCCCAGAAGCTGCTGCAGGAGCGCGCGCTCGCCAATCCCAAGATCGAGCCAATCTGGAACTCGACCGTCGAGGAGATCGGTGGCGAAGGCAAGGTGCAGTGGATGCGCGTGCGCGACGTGCAGACTGGCGAGGAGCGTCAGGTGGACGCCGGCGGGGTGTTCATCTACGTCGGCTTCTCACCTAATAGCCAGATCTTCGGCCCCGAATACAAGAAGGATGACCAGGGCTTCCTGATCACCGACGACAAGATGGAGACGCACATTCCGGGGCTGTACGTCGCGGGCGATGTGCGCAGCCAGTACGTGCGCCAGATCTCGAATGCGGTCGGCGATGCGACGACTGCCGCGGTCGCCGCGACGCGTTACATCGAGGAGCTCGACGCGACGGGAAAACCTGACGCGGCCGAGATCGTCGAGCAGCTCGCCGTTCAGGCCTGATTCCACGCTCGAGCCCATCGAGTACGTCACCGTCGCGCGGCTTCACGAGGTGCCGCCCGGCGGCGTAAACCTCGTCCAGGCCGGCGACCGCTGGTACGCATTGTCGAATGTTGACGGCGACCTGGTGGCGCTCGACAACAACTGTCCGCACATGGGCGGGCCGCTCGGTCGAGGGTCGTTGAATGGCGTTGAGTTGACGTGTCCGTGGCACGGCTGGCGCTGGGACGTACGGACGGGTCGCAACTGCTGGCCCGGCTCGGACTGGCGGGTGCCGTGTGTACCCGTGCGCATCGTGGGCGACGAGGTCCAGTTGCCAGTACTCTGAGGAAGGGCCCAACCCCGGGCCGATGACGCTCACCGGCACCAACACCTACCTCCTCGCTGACGGCAGCGACGTTGCGGTCATCGACCCCGGCCCCGACCTCCCCACGCATCTTGACGCCGTGTACTCACGAGCTTCGGAGTTGGGGCGGGTCACCACCGTGCTGGTCACCCATCGCCACGGCGATCACCTGCCCGCCGCAATGCCGTTGTGCGCCCGCACCGGCGCCACGCTCATAGGCCACGCGGACCTCCCAGGTGTCCACCGCCCCGTTGTCGATAACCAGGTCGTCTTCGGCGCGCTGACTGCCCTGGCCACGCCCGGTCACACCCGCGAAAGCATGTGCTTCTTCGAAACCACTTCGGGTGTCCTGTTCACCGGAGACCTGGTCGCCGGCACCGGCACGGTGATCGTCGACGACACCCCTGGCGCCCTCGCCTCGTACATCGCATCCTTGGAGCGCCTGCTGACGTTGGAGCCAGGCACCATTTACCCCGGCCACGGCCCCGTCGTCCCCGACGCTATGGCCAAGCTGCACGAGTACATCGAGCACCGCCGCAAGCGCGAACAGCAGGTGCTCGCGGCCCTGTCCGAAGACGGCCCGTCCACGGTCGACGCCCTGGTCGGACGCATCTATTCCGACGTGGCCCCGAACCTGGTGCCGATGGCCGCGCGAAACGTCCGCGCCTGCCTGGACAAACTCGCCGCCGAGGCGCGCGTCAGCGCCGCCGGTGACCGATGGACGCTCAGCCACTGAGACCCGCCGAGTTCTGTGCCCTGGAGCGCCAGCTTGTCGCCGGCATGGCCATGCGCAAGAAGCGCAATGTCCAGATGGCCCCAATGCAGCAACTCAAAATCCAACTGTGCGAGCACATCGAAGCCGCCAACCCCGATAACGCACTCTTCACCGCCGCCCTGGCCGAAGCCGTGGTAGTCATCAGCGGCGGCCGAGCCACAGGCCCCGCGCAAGCCGTTGCCAGCGACCTCCAGATGGACTGGGATCTGGCCTGCTCTAGCTCAGGCTTCGTGCAATGGCTGCGCAAGGCCGCCGCCCCGCGGCCGACGTAGCCCTCTCAGCCTTCCAGGCCGTTACCCCAGATGGCATAGTTGTTGACCGTTTCGGGGGACACGGATGCGCGCCAGGATTCAGTGACGCGGTGGGCCAGGTCGCCTGCTTGCTGGCCGGTCATCGAGCCGGCGACGATTTGTTGGGACGCTACGAACATCGCATCGGACCAGAACTGAACGGGCATCAGGTCTTCGACGGTCAGTACGGGATTGCCCGTGACGAACTGGGCAACGACGCTTTTCATCAGCGGATCGTCGACGATGCTGATATCGAAGGCTTCGTCGGCGGGGATCTGATGGGACAGCGTCCACATCGCTTGTAAGCGCTCTTTTGAATGCATGAACTCCAGGAAGCGCGCCGCGGTGGCAGGATCGGCGGCGCCAACCGGAATGCCAAAACCTTGCTTGTCGATGATCGGCTGACCGGCCATTTTGCCTTGACCAAACACGGGCATGACCATGAAACCGACCGCGTCTGCGCCTAATTGCAGCTGCGACTGCGGTAATGCTGCAGTAATGCTCAAGCAAAAGCCGGCCTGACCGTTATTGAACGCACCCAGCGCGTCATACATGCTTATGTCGGTGATATCGGCATTGAAAAAGCCGCGCCTACTGAGCTCTTCCAGACGCACCCAATGGTCGTGATAACGCGGCTCGCGCCAATCCAGATTGCCAATGAACAGCTGTAAGGCTTCGGCGGTGTTGTCGAGCTGCTGGGGCAGCGCGCTGGTCAGGAACCAGTCGCCCCAGAAGCCGTCGCTGGTGCCACCCACGAAGGGCAAGATGCCCGCTGCGCGCAGTCGATCGCACGCGTTGAGGAACGCGTCCCACGTGCGCGGTGGATCGTCGGGATTCAGGCCAGCCCGCTCCAGGAGGCGTTTGTTGAACGCGATGCCGAAGCCAAGTCGATAGAAGCCGACGCGATACTGCTTGCCTTCGAAGACGCTGTGGCTTGTAGCGCCGGAGCGCTTCAAGATGCTGTGCGAGACGACGCCGTTGAGCGGACGAACCAGTCCGTCCCAGACGCTCTGCATCAAGAAGATGCCGTTCCACAGGAACTGCACGTCGGGGACGTGCGCGCCGGTTCGGGCGGCGTTGGTGAAGCCCTCGGCGACCGCCTCGTTGTCAATCAGCCGCGCACCAATCGGGATGCCAGTCTCAAGAGTGAACCGCTGCAGTGTGTCGTTCATCCAGCGCTCGACGCCGTTGGCCTCCTGCTCGCCCCACCACAGCACTTCGAGGTTTTGTGCCGCGCGCGCACGCCCGACCCGCGACAAAGCCACGGCCGCGGCGGTCATCGGGGCCACGCGCGTGAGGAGAGCGCGTCGGCTCAGGTACATCGGATCACCTCTCGTCCAGGTAGGTGCGGCGCTCATCAAATGTCAGGCTGCGCGTGATGCGATTGCGCGCCAGCGTCACTAGCTGCTCGAACGAGCCGCACGCCGCGCACTCGAATAGGCGCGCCGACCCATCGCGGCTGCCGGTCAAGATCAGGGTATTGCTCGGTCCGAACACCGCGCTGGTCAACGGACGAGTATGCCCGCGTAGCTCGGCAATTGCGCGTCCAGTCGCCGTTTCCCACACACGCGCTGTGTTGTCTTCGCTCGCGGTGACGACGAACTTTCCGTCGGGGCTGAACGCCACGCTGGTCACGGCGCCCGCGTGACCCTGCAGCGCAAGCAAGTTGCGCCCGCTGCGCGCGTCCCAGAGCCGGGCCGTACCGTCCTCACTGGCCGTGGCCAGTAGCCTGTTGTCCGGACTGAATGCCAGACCGTTCAGCTCCTGGGCGTGGCCACGCAGCTCCACCACACCCTGGCCTGACGGCACTGCCCACACGCGCGCCGTCGCGTCCGCGCCGGCAGTCGCGACGAGCGAGCCATCCGGACTGAAGACCGCGCCAATGACGGACCCGCGGTGGCCGCGCAGCTCGACGGACGACTGCCACGACCCGACCTGCCACAAGCGGGCCGTCCCATCACGGCTCGCCGTGACAATGGAGCGACTGTCAGGGCTGAATGTCGCACTTTCGACCGGCCCGGCGTGGCCGCTCAGCACACCCGCCGATGCGCCGCTGGCCGCGTCCCACACCCGCGCCGTGGTGTCCAGACTGGCGGTGACGATCCACTTGCCATCGGCGCTGAAGCCGATTGTGTTGACCGAGCCGGTATGACCGCGCAGCTCGATCATCGGGTTACTTCCTTCGAGATTCCAGATGCGCGCGGTATGGTCGTCGCTCGCAGTCGCGACACGCGACGCATCGCCGTTGAACACGGCGCTGTTGATCAAGCCGGTGTGGCCGCTCAGCGCCGCGACTTGCTGGCCGGACGTGACGCTCCAGATGAGCGCGGTTCCGTCGAGGCTTGCAGTCAGTGCCCGCGTGCCGTCGCGCGCGAGCGAGGCGCTGGTCAGCCAGTTCGTGTGGCCGCGCAGCGTCCGCGGATTCTGTCCGGCGTCCATCGACCATAGCCGAGCTGTGCCGTCGTCGCTACCGGTCAGCACGAGGCTGCTGTCCGGCGCGAACGCGGTGCTCGTGATCGCCCCGGCATGACCGCGCAGTTCGGCGATGCGCTCCTGCGCATCGGTGCCCCACACGCGCGCGACCTTGTCGGTGCTGCCGGTTAAGATCAAGCGACCGTCGGGACTGAAGCGGGCGCTGGTCACGAATCCGCCGTGACCGGTCAACTCGCCGATTCGACGGCCCGTCGCCGCGTCCCACAGGCGGGCCGTGGTGTCCTCGCTCGCGGTCACGATCTGCGTGCCGTCGGGACTGAAGTGCGCGCTCGTGACGGCGGCAGCATGGCCGCGCAACTCGGCCATCGCTCGACCCGTGGTGCTGTCCCATACGGTCGCGGTGCCGTCTCGGCTCGCGGTCACGAGCCACCGCCCATCGGGACTGAACGCCGCGCTTTCGACCGAAGCTCGGTGTCCGACAAGCTCGAGCACCATCGTTCCCGAGCCGACGTCCCACACGCGTGCCGTGCCGTCGCGACTCGCGGTGAATGCCTGCCGGCCATCGCCGCGCAAGACGGCGTCAGTCACCAGGCCGATATGGCCGCGCAGGTCGGCGACGAGATGACCGTCGCGTGTGTCCCAAACGCGCGCGCTCGTGTCACTGCTGGTGATGAGCAGGTTGCCGTCGGCAGAGAACGCCTCCCCTGGATCGATGCCGTGCCCGCCCACTTCCAGCATTCGACCTGCGCTGGCGACGTCCCAGACGCGAGCGACGTTGTCTTCGCCGACCGTGACGAGCCGCTGCCCGTTGGGGCTGAAGGCGCTGCCCGTGAGCGAGCGCGTGTGATCGGCAAGCTCGCCGACCAGCGCACCGGTCCGCGTCGTCCACAGCCGCGCGGTCTTGTCCTGGCTCGTCGTGACGACGAGCTCGCCGTTCGGACTGAAATTGACGCTGGTGATGCCTCCGCTGTGGCCGCGCAGCACAGCCCGACTCGGATCGAGCACCACGCTGCGCAGCGCGTCTTCGGTCTGACTGGTCTGTGCCGTTTGGGCGGCTTCGAGGGCGAGCAGCACACTCAGCTCGGGCTGCGTCGCCAGCTGCCCGAGCGCCGTGGCCGCAAGCCCGCGCGACAGGGCGATGCGTTCCGCCGTGCGCGCTGCGTCGCGCTGTTGAACGGCGAAGATGGCCAGCGCAATCATGGCGAGCAACATCGCCGATACGCCGATCAGGCCCAATCGCAGACGCCACGCTCGGCGGCGTTCCTTGGCCAGCTGGGCCGCCGCCGCGGCGCGCTCCTGAGCCTGGACATACCGCGTGCGCCAGTCGAGAACCGGCGCGCCGAGCACGTCGTGGAAGATCTCGTAGCGCACCACCTCAGGCTCGTCGACGGGTGGCGCGATCGGCATCAGCACCCGCGCGCTCGCGCCGGAGAGGCTCTCGAGCAGCTCACTCACCTGCGCGCCAGGGATACCCGTGTATTCGGCGAGGTCGTCGGCGGAGTGCGCGATCTTCGAACCAGAGGGCGTAATCAGGTAGTGGAAGACGCGTGCAGCCACATCCCGCTGCTCGGGCGACAGGGCCGACATCGTTGCATCCAGATGGGTGCGTACGATCTGCTCGGCACCGCCGAGGCGGTCGAGCGTCGCCCGCCCGAGTCGTGCCGTCTGCTCCCGTGCGCCGGCGACGTCCTCCTCCCACAGCCGACTCATGACCAGTTGCAGGTAGGGCGTCTCGATGCGCTCGGCCGTGGCGCCATCAGCATCGGCGTCGTTGTCGACGGTGCCGCGGCCAGTTTCGCCGACCAGCACCCGACCCATTCGAACCTGGTCCAGCACCGCGTCGACGAGACCCGGCTCGATAGTGACCTGCCCGTCGACGAGGTCGTTGTAGCGCTCGATCGGTCGCTCGATGGCCGAGCGCGCCGCCGCCCGATCCAGGTGCTCGATACGCAAATAGTTCGCAAACAGATTGGGGATGCTGCCTTCGAAGCGGTCCAGCTTGGCGAGCGCGTCCTCACGGATGGAGACGAGGAAGCTCGCACGCAGCCCGGCGCCGCTGACCGCGCGGGCAAATTCGGCGGCGAAGTTCGCCTCACCCTGATCCTGCGGGTGGTACAGGAAGTACTCCTCGAATTGATCGAGCAAGACGATCACGTCGCCATCGACGAAGTCGGCGCACGTTTCGAGCGTCTCGGCCAGTGGACGACGCTCGTCGCGACTGCCGACGCCGTTCGAGCCATGCCCGTTCCAGGCGTGACGCACCGAACTGTGAATCGCCTCGATCAGACCCGCCACGGGATCGTCGCGCCAGGCGCTGAAGACGACGACGGCCGATTCGGGTGTGCCGAACGCTGTGAGGTGCTGCTGGGCGCGACTGCGCAGTGTAGGCGCCACGCCCGCACGCAGCAGCGAGCTCTTGCCGACGCCACTGGGCCCGAACAACAACGTCAGACGCGACGCCATCAGGTTCGCAACGATGAGCTCCTGCTCCGCGTCGCGGCCGAAGAAGAACGACGCGTCTTCCTCGCCGTACGGCACCAGGCCCTTGTACGGAACCATCATCGCGCTGCTTCCGAGACCGGCTGCGCGTGTAAAGTCTCCTCGAGTCCGGCCAGGTACGCGCCAAGATTGACCTCGACGACGTCGACTCCGCGCTCGCGCCAGAGCCCGCGTTCGATCGGCTCCGGGGTGCTCGGGTGTACTGACCACGATTTGTAGGTGAGCCGCTGTTCACCCCACAGTCGGCGCAGGATTACCCGCAGGTTCCAGTCCCGCAGGCCGTAACCCAGAAAGAGAAAGTGGCTGCGCCGCAATCGAGCGGCGATGGTCACGGGCACCGCGGTGGAGATGTCCCCGCCCGTCGCGTAGTCCAGGAAGTGGTCTTCGGTGACCACGAAGCTGTCCTGCTCGGGGTTCAGACGGTCGACCGCGCCATGGACTTTGAGCAGGATCGTGCGTGTATCGGATAGCCCCAGGTATTTGTTCGGCTTGTCGATCGGACGTGTCCGACCGTCGGCGGTGCGATGCACGAAGTGACCGCGCTGGTCGCCCTCGGCAACGTACGTGACCACATCGAGCGGCTCACCCGCCGAGGCGAACGCTGCTTCAAAGCTCTCGTCGAAGCCCGTCGTGATAATCAGCGGCGCCTTGGAAAGAGGTCCCCGCTTGGCCAGGGCGCGCGGTAGCTGCGCCACGAAATGATGGACCGCGGTCGGCGCATAGTCCGCGTCGAGCAGGGCGTGCAGCTTCTCGTAGAGCGGACCCGAACCGACCAGTGTCGCTACGTACTGGGCGACGCGGGCGAGCTCGCGCGGGGCGGCGTCCGAGTAACCAAAGTCGTCGGCGAGCGCCTTGGCCAGGTCGGTCGTGGCTGGCAGCGCGTCCGTCGTGCCCTGTTGCCAGCCGCCCTGGGTCGGCGTGATGCCGTCGCCGACGAACAGCACGACCCGACCGTCGAGCAGGCCACGCAGGATCGTCTCGTAGTGACCCATCAACGACAGGGATCTCAGCGGCGGAAACTGGATGGCGACACCCGGTGGAATGAGCTCGAAGAGGCGCTCGGGCTGTCCGTGTTCGCTCAGCTGGTGCTCGCCAAGATCCTTCGTTCGCGTGCCCGCGGGCAGCGTGCCGCGCGCCTGGTGCCACGCGGACTCGGAGATGAGTGTCTGACCAGCGGCCGCGAGGGCGCGCAGACGCGCGCAGCGCGTTATGGCGCTACCGTAGTAGACGCCGTCACGCTGGTCCGTCGCGCCGGTGTAGAGCGCCACGCGCAGACGCGCTGGCCATTGCTCCGCATACGCAGTGCCCTGTACCTCGACGGCGCCCGCGAGCGCTTCAGCAGCGGACTGGAACACGATGAGTCGGCTGGCCGCCGAGCCGCGGTCGGGCACGATGACGCCGACGCGACCCTGCAGGCTCCTGGCCAGGACGGCGTCATACCTGCTCAGAAGGTCTGACTTCAGTTCATCCCGCCCGCGCAAGTCGATATCGACCATGAGCAGGGTGAGCAACCCCGTTGGCAGCGCGCTGATCGGGTGCGACGAGCCATTCATCGGTGCGCTGCCCTGCGCTGCGGTCGCGCTCGTGGGCCCACGACCCCGCGAGATCGCCGCCTCGAGCACTGCATGGTCCTCTGGCGTCAGCTGCAGCGCATCAATCAATCGCTCGACGGTGTCGCGATGCGGCGCCAGGTACAGCCCACGTTCGAGGTCGCTGACGGTGCGCGCGCTTACGCCTGCCCGCTCCGCGAGGGCCTCCTGAGTCAGCCCAGCGGCAAGCCGGTATTCCTTGAGTAGCGCCGCGAACGACTGAAGTTGCGTGCGCACCCAGCCCGGATCACCCAGCCGTTTCTGTGGGTCAAACCTGTGGATCCTCGTGGTTCCCCCCGGCGCGCAAGAGTAGCGTACCGCACGACCTACGTCATCAGGGGTGTTTGCCGATATGTCAGGGGAGATTGAAATGAACGGAGCAGACGACCTGCGCATCCGACTGCTGGGCGGTCTGCGCGTACACGTCGGCGGCCGCGAGATCGAGGAGCTCGGCCGCTGGAAGCGCCCAGCCGCGGTTTTGAAGTTGCTGGCGTTGGCGCCCGGCCACGCGATCCATCGCGAGGTCGCGCAGGACGTGCTGTGGCCCGACCTGGACGGTGAATCAGCCGCCAACAACCTGCACGGCACCTTGCACTTGCTCCGCCGCCTGTTCGAGCCGCGGCTGCGGCGCGGCAGTGAGTCACGCTTTGTCGTTTTGCAAGGCAACCTGCTGCGCCTGCACGCGCCTGGCTGTTTGTGGATCGACACCGAGGCGTTTGCGCTCGCAGTAAATGGTGCTCGTCGATGGGCGGAATGGGCAGCATACGAAGCCGCGCTCGCGCTCTACGTTGCTGACCTGCTCCCTGAAGATGCCTACGCCGACTGGGCGGCGGCGCAGCGTGACGCACTACGCTCCCAATTTCTCAGTGCGCTGCGTGAGCTTGCGGCCCTGTACGAAGCCGCGGGCCAGTTCGCGTCGGCCGTGCGCACGCTCGAACGCCTCGTTCACCACGAGCCAACGGACGAGGACGCCGCCGCCCAGCTCATACAGCTCCACATGCGGCTTGGCCAACACCAGCTAGCCATCCGGCAATTCCAGCAGCTCGAGCGAGCCCTCCAGCGCGACCTCGACTGCACACCCGATGCACAGCTGATCGACCTGCGCGACCAGATCCTGCGCTCGCCCACCCCGGCCGTTCGTTCCGTTCCATCTGCCATTTCCCGAGCTGCGCAGCCATTGGCGCACCTGACCGAGCGCGAGCGCCAGATCGGCCACCTGCTCGCCCGTGGCCTGAGCAATCGCTGCATCGCGGCGACGCTCGGCATGAGCCCACGCACCGCCGAAACGCACGTCAGCCGCATCCTGCGCAAGCTCGATGTGCGGTCGCGCGAGCAAGTCGTGTTAGTCCTTGGTCGCAGCTAGCCAGCCACAACAACACAGTACGTAGTCGATTCGAGAGACGAGCTAAGTGGTGGCTAAGGGCAGCGGGCGCACAGTCGGCCCATGTGGAAACAAGGTGTTGCTGCGCGGCTGCGATTCCATCGTTTGGCGCCGCTATTCGTGCTCCTCGCTACCTGCCTGGTTGTGATCGGGCGGCCGCTCGCACTGGAGGCTCAGGTGGCGACGGACATCGTCACCTTCGATGACACTGCCGGACAGGATCGTGTGCTGTCCGGCCAGTACCCGACGGGCGTCATCGACTGGGGCACGAGCGCCTGGTATCTATCGGCGCCGTGGCAGCAGCTCACGACGAAAAGCATCGGCTTCAACGGTCCTGGCCGAACGGCTGAGAGCTTCAGCTTTGTCGTTCCCCGGATCATGCTCCAGATTGACGCCTACAACGGCGGGACCGCGCTGTCGACGGTCTCGCTCGCCTGCAGCGGGCAGCCCACGAAAAGCGTGAGTGTCCCAGTCAATACGATCATGACGATCCAGTCTGGCTGGATCACTCCATGCTCGAGCGTTCAGGTGTCGTCGTCGAACGGCTGGAATACCAACTTCGACAACGTCGTCCTCGCCGCATCGGGGACCGTCCCAACCGCGACTCCAACGTCGGGCCCGACTGGGCTCGCCGTCTCGGGCGTCGCGGTCGCCAATAGCACCGCAACGTCGGTAACGATCTCGTGGTCGACGAACGAGCCCGCCACATCACAGGTCAACTATGGCCCGACAACCTCGTACGGAGAGGTAACGCCGCTTGATGCAGCGCTTCGAACTGAGCACACGCAGACGATTGGCGGTCTGACCCCGGGCAGTACCTACGCCTACCAGGTCGTCAGCCGCACCGCGTCGGGCGCCCAGGTCGCATCAGCCAATCGGACCTTCGTCGCGCAGGACGCCGCCACGTTCGGGATCTGGACGGACCCGATCAACTTGCCGCTCGTGCCCACCGCGCTGGACGTGCTGCCGAATGGCACGTTGCTGATGCTGGACGAGCCGGCGTTTTCACAGCAACCGATCGTGTTCGATCCGCGCACGCTCACGTGGACGACCGTGGGGCTGACCTCGAACCTCTTCTGTTCCGCCCAGTCGATGCTCGGCGATGGACGTTTGATTGTGGTCGGCGGGCACGGGACCAGCCACCTCGGTATCCCGGACGCGAACATTTTCGACTTCCTGACGAACCGATGGACACGGGTGGCAGGCATGGCCGTGCCACGCTGGTATCCGAGCACGACTCTTCTCGGAGACGGGCGGGTGCTGGCGA
>WNGB01002745.1_pt1 | contig 28178 bp, 29 predicted proteins | sample 5400681 | NCBI WGS metagenome assembly WNGB01 (sample SAMN13153367, study PRJNA577476) | soil metagenome | isolation source: 115 cm soil or saprolite under grassland replicate 2 | place: USA:California | collected 2016-06-15
GCCTGGAGCACAACCTGCTTGACATCGATGCGCTCGAAGACCGCCTCGAAAACGAGGTCGACATCACGGACCGCGCTGGCGACGTCGTCGGCCAACGTGATGCCACCGACGCGTTCCAGCACAGCCGACTCGACCAGTCTTGCGCTCGAAGCGGCAGCCGATGAACTCGGCCATTTCGCCGATGGCGTGTGGCTGGTTGAATTCGCCGGGCTTTCCACGTCAGAACTCGTTGTACAAACGATCGCCAAAGTCTTTACGCTGCCCGAGACGTCTGATCGCGCGCCAATCGAGCAGCTTGGCGCGTTTCTACGGACCCGGCGCTTGCTTCTGGTTCTGGACAACTGTGAGCATGTGATCGAGGAATGCACCCGCATCGCCGCCTTCCTGCTAATGCGCTGTCCACACCTCGCGCTGCTTGCGACCAGTCGTGAGCCGCTTGCGATTAGCGGCGAAGCGGTTCTGCGCGTCCCGCCGTTGCGCTTCCCCGATCCAACGCAGCTAGTCGCGTGGTCGAGCTTGCTTCACTACGATGCCGTCCGTCTGTTTGTGGAACGAGCACGCGCAGTTGAACCCTCGTTTCAGCTTGAGGCGAGCAACGCAGATGCCATGGTCGAGGTCTGCCGCCGGCTGGATGGCATCCCCTTGGCGCTGGAACTGGCCAGCGCCCGTGTGAGCGTGTTGACCGTTCAAGAAATTGCCGCACGGCTGAACGACCGCTTTGTCCTCCTCACCTCAGGGCAGCGGAGCGGCCTGGAGCCGCGCCACCAAACCCTGCGTGCGGCAATCGATTGGAGCTATACCCTGCTGACGTCCGAGGAGCAGATATTGCTGCGCCGCCTGGGAGTGTTTGCAGCTGGCTTCGGCCTCGACACAGCGGAGGCGGTCTGCTCAGGCGAGGGGCTCGCCGAAGGGCGCATGCTCGATGTACTCTCGTCGCTGGTGGCGAAGTCGCTTGTGGTGGCCGAAACGACCAGCCGCGCCCAGGCGCGCTACCGCCTGCTCGAAACCATCCGCGACTATGCGCTTTCTAAACTCGATGCAGCCGGCGAAGCGGCGCGGCTGCGCGACCGCCACCTGGATCTATTCCTGGCCCGCGCCGAAGCGGCCGCGCCAAAGTTGCAGGACGCCTACCAGCGGCTCTGGCTGAACTGGCTGGAGGGCGAGCACGACAACCTGCGGGCGGCGCTGGCCTGGGCGCTCCACAGTGGGCGGATCGAGGCGGGCCTGCGTATCGCTAGTGCTCTGGTTCGCTTTTGGGAGATCCGTGGGTATGTGCGCGAAGGCCTGGCCTGGTTTGAGCGATTGCTCGGCCAGGCGAGCGAGACTATTCCTGTGGTCGTCCGGGTGAATGCCCTCACTCTTGCCAGCTTCCTGGCCGATTTCCTGGGCAATGCTTCGGCAACGCGAGCCTACGGATATGAAGCTCTCGCCTTAGCCGAGACGGCTGGCGATGACGACCCGGGGCTGCTTGGTTTCGCCCTGGCCGGCCCGTGCACCGCCGCGCGCGCGGTGGGTGACTATCAAACCGCACTCACTTTGGCCGAGCGGGCCATTCAACTGCTTCGCGACTCATCATGGCCCTCGTTCCAACTCGGCATGGCCTTAATTACGCGGGGAGAATTAGCCCTTCGGCTGGGCTACTATGAGAGCGCTCGGGCAGCGCTGGACGAGAGTCTGACGCTTGCTCGTACGGCGGGCGATAGCTTTCGGATGGCCTATATCCTCAAGTATTTTGGCGAGCTGGCGCACTCCGAACAGAACTACGCCGAAGCGCAAACCGCGTATGAGGAGACCGTAGCACTTCTGCGCGACCTCGGCGCAACGCATGATGATCTGGCTGCGCCGTTGCAAAATCTGGGACACATCTACTTGCACCGGGGCGACGTCGAGCGCGCGCACGCGCTTTTTACTGAGAGCATGGCGGCATACCAGGCCCAGCAGCACCAATCGGGTATAGCCACAGAATGCCTGATTGGCTTCGCTGCGCTCGCGATCGTACGTGGATTGCCGGCCACTGGGACGCGCTTGCTCGCCGCTGCGGTTGCACTTGGTGTGCAGAACCTCAAGTCCTCGTGGGCAGCCACGCGTCGGGAGTATGAACACTATCTCGCGCTGGCTCGCACAAAACTTACAGAGGTCGAGTTCCAGGCTGAACAAGCGGCAGGGCGGGCGCTCTCGCTCGAGCAGGCCATCGAGTACGCACTGAACCTGCCGCTCATATCACGAGCTACACCAGCCACCAGGGAACAGTCGGACGACCTGACGGAGCGCGAGCGCGAAGCCGCGGCGCTGATTGCGCAGGGGAAATCGAACGGCGAGATTGCCGGCGCGCTGGTGTTGAGCAAGCGCACCGTCGAGAAGCACAGCGCCAACATCCTCTCCAAATTAGGGTTGACCAGCCGCGCCCAGATTGTGCGCTGGGCGATCGAGCATGGCCTGACCCAAGCCTCCGCATCGTAGCGCACCGTATTCACCTCGAGCAGCGGCCACGTCCTGAGCGTGGCCGTTTTGTGTGTACGTATGCCCAAGATACGTATGCAGATACGTGCACGCACGTATGACAGCTCGCTTCGATTTTGCCATCATAGCAGTGCCAAGGAAAAGAAACCGAATCAATCGCTCGCACGAGGAAAGCGTTGTCAGCTGATCCAACCGATTCGCTCATCCGCCGTATGGTTGAGCATGCCTTCAACCAGGGTGTGCTTGCTGTGGTGGATGAACTGCTCGCGCCCGACGGCATCACGCACATCCCGAGCTGGGGCATACCACAGACTCGCGAAGGGCTCAAGCAGTTGATCGCCATCTTCCGCTCGGCCTTCCCCGATCTCCAGTGCACCGTCGAGGACGAAATCAGCGCAGGAGACAGAGTTGCGGCGCACTGGATGATGCGCGGCACGCAAACAGGACTGTTCCTCGGCAACCGGCCTACGAGCGGGTCGATTGTGGTTCAGGGGATGATCTTCGCACATATCGAAAACGGCCGGATCGTTGAGCACTGGACGCTACTCGACCAGATGAGCCTCCTGCAGCAACTTGGGATCGTTCCGCCGCCGGACACTCAACGCGCGCGCAGGTGAGATCGGGGCCGGCATTGATGTGGGCAGCGAGAACTCCAGGCGCTGTGACATTTCTAGAACGATCAGCATGATGACTGCACTATCTTTGCAGTTTTCGTGATCAACGGCATCAATACGCGATCATACACTTCGCGTGACTTCGCGGATTCTGCAAAGGTAGTGAACTATACCAGAGGTGTGATCATGAGCAAGATTGCAGTTGCATCTACGTTGGTCGCTGAACACGACTCTCTCACACGGTTTCGAGGATCTCTTCGTGCCGGAGCGGTTGCGCTGATCCTCGGTGGGATCGCGAGCGCCGTGGTGCCGCTGTTTACAGCCGGTATCCCAACCGCTCCGGAACACAATGTCGCGTTTGCTCAGGGAGCCAATACATTGGGATGGCGCCTGGGCATGATTGTGGCGCTTGTCTACCAAGCCTTGCTGGTTCTCGGCTCGCTGGCCCTGTATGTGCATCTCGCGCAGAGCAGCGCCGAACGCTGGGCCTTTGCCGGACTGGTCGTCACCGTTTGTTTCACGATGCTGTTCATGCCAATGATGGGATTTGCCGCATTTGTCGTCCCGGCGGTCGGCGCGCTGCTCGAGGCAGGGCATGCCGATGCGGTTGCGGTGATGGATCAGACCTTCCGTGAACCGTTCGCTGTCCTTCCGTTCCTGGGCGGGATACTCGTCAATCTCGGCCCGATCCTCAATGGTGTGGCAGTGTGGCGCTCTGGTGCGTTACCGAAGTGGGTAGGGTTGCTGCTGATCGGCGGCGGTGTGCTGGGCGTCCCCGCGTTTCTGGACGTGCCCCAAGCTCAACTGGTGGCCCCGCTCATCACAGGATCAGCCATGATCGCGGTTGGTGTATCGCTCTGGAAGTTGTTGGGCTAACGACTCACGTCGGTGCGTTCGTGGAGCCATTTGAGTAGAGATTGGCTCCGACGGTGCCGGCCGGCGCGTATACGCTCCTTACGTTCATCGTATTCACCGGGCTGCTGGCCGGAGCGTGCGCCATTCCTCACCTCCCCGCGCAGCATGCAATCGCCGCAAGCAATAGTCGAGGGCAATTGGCTCGTCATTCACAAGGAGGAACCCTATGAGCACACCACTGGTTGCAACGCAGACACAGGAGCGAACGCGCATGCCGGTACTGCGCAGCGTGATGATCGCCGGGCTGGTTGGCAATGTTGTGATGAATGTGATCGTGCAGGCGCTGATCGTGCAAGCGCTGATTGTACCGCTGACGATCATCTCGGTACTGACGCTCGTGATCGCCACCCTGTGCGCGACGCGTTGGCGCTGGGCTCCGCTCCTCGCGGTGCTTTGGGTCGTAGTGTCTGTCGTCCCCGGCGCCGAGCCCTATACCTACAATCTGACCCACCCCGCCGAGACAGCACTGTTCATCTCAACACTGATCAGCCTCGTGCTGTTGCTGCTCACCGTCGTCGCCGGCGTGGCCGCGACAGTGTCTGGCGAGCGCCAGGGGGCAGAGGGGAGTGCGCCACGCTGGCTGATGGGCTTCCTGATCGGCACAGCGGCGTTCGTGCTCGGTGCGAGCCTGGTGGCCACGCTTCCGCCACCTGAGGCCACCGCCGGAGTGAGCGCCGAGGCGCTGGCGCAGCTTCCCGCACTGGTGTCGGGGCGGAACACATTTGACCAGCCGGAGCTGCGGGCCAGGGTTGGCCAGACCGTGGCGTTGCGGCTCGAAAACAGCGACACCCAGACGCACTACTTCGACATCGACGCGTTCGATGTTCACGTTCCGATGCCCTCGGGCACGCCGGCCCTGGCGCTCTTCACGCCGAGCGCGCCCGGAACCTACACGTTCTACTGCCACATCCCCGGTCACCGTGAGGCCGGCATGGTCGGCACGCTGATCGTCGAGCCGTAGTGGAAGCTTGCAGATGCAGGGGAGTGATATCGCCCATCCCGTGTACAATCCAGCGCACACCCCTGCACATCGTCGCCCACTGGATTGCATCGTGACTAAAGGCCTGAACGGCCATGCATCGAACCGATACCGGTGCCCTTATCGCCGGCGCATCAGCCGGGATCACTGGGCTGCTGGCCTTCCTGGCGCTCCACGCGCTCTGGATTGTGCCGATCTGGTTCATCCTGCCAGTTGGCCTGCTACTTGCCGGGAGTGGTGGCCTGGCTGTGGGGTGGGCCTATGCCGAACTGAAGTCGCGCTTGCCCAGGCGCCCGTGGACGGCGCTGGCCGTGGTGGGCATGATCGCCCTGATACTCTTGCCAGCCGTCGTGCTGGCGGAACTGCACGGGCCGGTGTTCAGCGTCACGCCAGCGGGCCCGGTGCAGACGGTCGCAACGTCGGTCATCGTCACACGCTTCGTCGGCGAGTTGCTGGCGACAGCCACGATCGTCGGCGGGCTCGCTGGGTGGTGGCTGGGACACACGCGACGGGCAGCACTGGCGACAGGCGTGGCGGGCTTTGTGTTTGCCCTTGGCCCCGGGCACAACATCCCCTTGATTGGCGGCACGCCGGGGGTGGGCAAGGAGCTCGCGATCATGACCGCCGTCACGTTTGTCTCAGCGCTGGTGCTGGTGGAAGGCCACGCCTGGCTGGCAACACGTCGATCAGAGCGGCGCGACTGATCCTGCTGCGGTGAGCACGCGTTCCATCTCAAGGTGCAAAGATGGAGGCAATGGAAATCCGCCTGTACAAGATGACCGTGCTGGCGATCATGCCGACCCGGCCAGCTGCGACACTAGGAGGACGATTCATGGCTGCGGACTCTGCGAACCTTGCGCTGCCATCTTGGCGTGGATTTCATCACGTCGCGTTAGTCACGCGCGATCTTGACGTTACCATGCGCTTTTATGCCGAGGTATTGGGGATGGAGATTATGTTTGTTGCCCCAGCTGGGGAGCTACACGGTCGTCACTGTGCGATACGGCCTGGCAGCGAGTCTGACCGCTTGGGCTTGCACTTTTTCGAGGATCCCCACGCGCCACACTCCAATCCCCATGACCAGTCGCTGGAAGCCACGGTCTTTGACCCTGGCCCAACCTTTCTCTCGCATATTTCGTTATAGTTCGCTGATGTGACAACGATTGCCTGCTTGGCCGGCATCAATGCGTCATCGTTCGACACGCCGGCGACTCGCTGAAGGGCATTGCAGATCTGGTTGCGCCCTGCTGCTCTCGCGGTCTTCTGCGCTGTCGCCGTGCGAGCCCTGCACCATCGCCTACTGCCAGACGAACACCGGCGTGCCGATTCCGGCCAGACACGTTGCTGCGCTGTTCGCCGTAAAATTATCGAGAAACGTTGCAATCAGCTTGCGCGGGCACGCACCGCGCGTAATCACCGCATGGCCGGTTCCACGCGCGTGATATACCTCGCTGTGGCGCAGCGTCGCCGCGGCCGTATCGGCCCAGGCCGCGGGTGTGATCGGATCGTACTCGCCGGCGAGTAGGAGCGCCGGCACGTCGCTCACCACTGGCGCGCTCACATCGGGCTTCGGCGCAATAACGTTCCAAGCCTGGCAGAGATCCCCACTTGCTGGCGTGAACTCCTGCACGCCACGGTAGTAGTCTGTCAGCAGCGGGTAGCGCGCCGCCGCGGCCTGGCGCGCGCTCAGGCCGGCCAGCGCCAGGTCTTCGCTACACTCCACCGCGTAGTACATCGCGGCGCTGTGGCCCTGCGCCCGCTGCTCGCGCTGGCGCTCGAACTCTCCGATCAGGCTGTAGTCGCTCTTCGCCGCATTCACGATCGCCAGCGGAACCAGCGGGATCAGCCTGCTCTGGGACAGCGCCCCCAAGACGATCGCGATCAGCCGGGCGCCGTCGATGCGCACGCTGACCAGGCGGTCGTCCGGGCTATGGACGGCCACGTCGACCGGTCGCGCGTCGAGGGTGGCGATCAACTGCGTAAGTGTCGTGCGCAGGGTGGGCGCGAGCTTCCGGCACGGCGCTTCGGCTGCGCAATCGGCGTACAGCATCTGCAGCGTGCGGTCGAGGCTGCCAGGCATCGCGGTGAACAGGTTCTCCTGCGGCGGGTAGACTGAATCGAGAATGACACTGCGAATGCCCTGCTCGTCGACCCGCAGTGCGGCCAGCGCCAGCCGCGTGCCATACGAGATGCCCAGGATATTCCAGCGTGTGTAGCCGAGCGCGATGCGCAGGTCGCGTAGATCCTCCGCGTTCGCAGCAGTGGTGTAAGCCGCAAGCCGCACTCCAGCCGTGGTCAGGCGGTCGCGGCAGCGGAGCAAGTCACGGTACTCCGTCGCAGCGCGTCCACCCGGTGTTTGCAGTTCGCCCGGCGCCGTTGTCGTGTGATCCTGCGCCGTGCAGGCCAGGCTGGGTTGCGAGAATCCAGTGCCACGCTGATCGACAACGATCAAGTCGCGGTGGGCGAGAAATTCGGCCCAGCCCAATGCCAGCGCTGGCGTGGACGCGACCGCGCCGCTGCCTGGGCCGCCGGCCAGGTAGACGACGGGGTCGGCCTGGCGCGGCGCACGCGCGGTGTGGGCGATCGCCACCGCGAGGCGGATCACACGTCCCTTGGTGGCGCCGCGGTCTTCAGGGACGCTGAGGTAGCCACAGGTGATATGTAGCCCCGCTGGCACACGAAACCGGCAGGGGCCGGCGGTGAATTGCGCGGCCAGCGCCGGTGGCGGCGCGATGATGGCTGCCGTGGCGCTGAACCACAGGCCACCGAGCAGAATCAGTGCGAGCCAGCGATAGCGCATCGGCGCAGTGTGTCCTTTCTCGCATGTCAGCGCGCGGCCGCTATCGAAAGCGGGGATGTCGGATCCTGGGGCATCCATATGACCGATGTACGGCAGATGATTGGGGAACAGCTTTGAACGAACAACGAACCAGGCCAAAAGCGGGATGGCATGGTGGCGTTGGAATGACGAACGAGTTGGGCGCACCGCCGCAGTATACCATCTGATCGAGCGGCGCGGGAGCGAGACGCGTGCAAACCACACGCCAGAGGCTTCAGCACTGTGTCCGCGAGCACACGCTCCCTTGCGGAGGTGGCCATCCCGAGCCAAGTGACGATCCTAATCCTCAACAAGGAGCGAGCCAATGTAGTGCAGCGTTGCACGCCGGCCGTGCGGATGCAGTTGGCGCCAATGCCGGATGAGACGCACCTCATCCGCGGTCAGCTGGAGCGTCATTGTGTCATCTGCGTGGACGGCCGGCAGTATCGCCGATGTTGGTGCTAGCGCTGCGGTTGTACTCGCGGTCGATGGTGCTGGTCTCGGCGTACTTGCAGCAGGAATTGCCTTTGTGGTCGGCACCACAGTTGCCTTGGAGGTCGGGTGCGCCGGACTATTCCGGTCTGGCGGTACTGGTTCACCCGTTTCCATCACAAGCTCAGCCGGCGGCGCAACGACTTCAGGCGCGGCCATCGCTACGGGGCTGGTATCACTCGCTGAATCGTGTTTGACCGCATCTTGGCTGGCGAGCGCCTCTGCTTCACGAGCGCTGATGACGGGAGCAGTGACATCTGCAGCGCCAGGTTTGGCTGCGGTTCCAGAGCGACGCTGCCCGCGGGTGCTGTGCTGGGCGGACACTTTGAAAGTCGATACTCCATCACTCCCTGTTGCCGGCTCAGTTAGATTGTCTCGGTGCATCATGACGCCAACCGTACTGATTGTCGTCCTTTCGCTCGCTGCGGCCGTTGCCATGCCAGCTTGCCGATCTGCAGCTGGCTGGGTGGCGTGTTCGATCTCAGCACTAGGCGCTACCTCGGTTGGAGACGTTGTCGTAGGGTGGGATGCTGAGGCGATTGGCTTTGTGCCTGCCTGGCGACGTGCTACGGGGTGTCGAGCATTGTCAGCTTTCAGCTCGGTTCGCGATTCCCTGGCCGTATCGTTGGTCTTTGTAGCACCGTTAGCGATTGTTCCTTTAGCGTTCGTGTTGTCGATGCCGGATGTGCCCTTCTGCCGCCGTGCATGCAGAGAACGAATCGTCCCCTGCTCCTCAGTCATGGCCAGCGAAGGCATCACTTGATCCACACGCACACTGGTCGTGTCGATCAAGTGCTTGGCAACTGCTTGATGGATCATGGTGGCGGTCACGACCCGGGCTACCTCCGTCCGATCAATGTAGAGTGCGCGGGCGAGACGTTCGGCTTGGTCGCTGTCGGGCAGCATATTCCCATTCAGGAATTGCTTGAGCGTCTTGAAGTCGAGTTGCGCGCGGGTGCGCAGGGCAAGCTGCGAGATGCCCTCCATATTGCGCTTCAGCCAGGCAGCAAACGACTCCTGGGGAGGAGAAACCGACACATGATCACGCAGCGTTTCGCGAGATTGTTGATAGAGGTCGGCGAGCCCGTGCAAGACGTCAGGCTCAACATGATCAAGCTGTGCCGTGATAATGGCGAGGAGGCTAGCGGCGCTGATGTCCAGACTCTGCGCATAGTCGACCAGCGAGCGCTGCTGTTCCATAGCGGCGCGGAAGATTCGTACGGGAAGTGAGAGATCGTTTGTAGATGCAGGTGTGGTCGGCATCGGAAGCGGCCTTTCTGTCCTTATCATGTCATCGGGTGTTCAAGATGCGCCAGTAGCACATAAACGCGCTACACTCGTTTGGAGAGTATTGTAGCACATATATGCTACTTCATCATGGGGCGATGGCCGCATCAGCCGAAGCATGGTGCCCATGTGGACGCGTCATTGGTTCCGGAAGTAAGGCTCGGTTGGGACACATAGCGTTTGGGGAGCAGGGAGGTGAACGGCATGTGCCACCGCTCGAAGAGTGGTTTGGTAACCTTGATGAGCCCTATGCGACCGTTGAATACGGCGCGCTACTCCAGACTAAAACGGGTTGAGCAGCCGCTGGCACATGTTCTGGAAGCAGCGACAGAACTCTAGCCGTATGTCCCGATTCGCAAGCGAGTCGCGTGTTGCATGGAGTCGCGCTTCGGAGTTGTCGGTGTCACGCTTCATAATGTGCGCTACAGTGCGTCATTGATGCGGCAGAGATCGCAAGCGGCTGACGCGGGAGAAGTTGGGGCTCGGAACACCATCAGCCGCATGAGCACGATGCTGCAGCGATCCATTATCCCCCACTTCGGTGTTCCTTCGGCGAACCCACGCGCATATTCGGTCGATGGCTCGCGCGTGATGCATGATGGCCCAATGTGTCACGATAGTCGAACGGGGGTGGTTTTGAGAGCGGCTGCGCACTGTCGCTCTATTTCCCAGCGTAACGAAGTTTCACCATCGTTGAGTCGACACTCTTAATATCCGGGCGGCCGAGCTGGGCCATCGCGCCGTCGATCTCATCGCGCAGCATGTCGAGCACCCGTCTGACGCCTTCTTCGCCGCTGGTCGCCAAGCCCCACAGGTACGGCCGCGCGATCAGCACCGCCTTAGCTCCCAACGCCAGCGCCTTGAGCACGTCGGTTCCGCGCCGGATTCCGCCGTCAAGCAGGATCTCGATCCGACCAGCGACACGCTCCGCGATCTCTGGTAGCGCTTCGATCGTTGCCAGCGTCCCGTCGACCTGCCGCCCACCGTGATTCGAGACAACAATCGCGTCAACGCCGTGCTCGACCGCCAGCACCGCATCCTCGCCGGTCATTATGCCTTTCAGCACGATCGGCAGACGTGTGATCGTGCGCAGCCATGCAATATCTGGCCAGGTCAGCGGCAACATCGCCGGCTCCTTGAGCGAGCCGGGGGTGACCAGGCCTGCCTCCTCAAGGGAGCCTAGTCGCACCTCCGGTGGCAGGAGCAACGGCCGGCGCAGATGGCGCTCGCGGCGCGGCTCGTAGAACGCGGTGACAGTAACGACCAGAGCGCGGCAGCCGGCCTGCTCGGCACCCTGGATGAGCCGCGTGATGGCCTCGCGGTCGCCGAATGTGTACAGTTGAAACCAAAGTGGTCCCGGCGCCGCGGCAGCGATCGCGCGCACCGCGTAGTGGCCCTCGGTTGGCACGACAAAAATCGTGCCAGCTGCCGCGGCGGCGCGGGCGCAGGCGATCTCGGCGTCGGGGTGGGCCAGCCGCTGGTAGGTCGTCGGGCCGAGCAGCACCGGAAGTGCGACCGGCTGACCAAGCACCTGCGTGGTGAGATCACGTGTGCCAACATCGACGAGCACGCGCGGACACAGCTTGATCGAGCGAAAGGCCTCGCAATTCTCTGCGACGGTGCGCTCGTCCTCCGCGCCGCCGGCGTAGTAATCCCAAGCCGTCTCGGTCAGCCGCTCACGAGCCAGCGCCTCGTAGTCGGCGAGATTGATCGGGTTCATCTTCGCACTCCACAATCTATGGACTACTTGTACGATTGATTATTGGTTGGGTAGGATCGTACGAATGGCACGTGCAAAACGTTCGACGGCCTGGGGATGACTCTGAAGGAACAGAAATGGCTCAATTAATTCCAACTCCATGAGCACCAACCGGCCATCGATGACAATTCCATCCACCCGCGCAAAGAGTAACGGATCTTTGACACAGTGAATGATCTGCTGCGCTTGTTCAATCAGCGCCATCTCTGGTGATACTGACTCGACGGTACCACCAAAGTCGTCCTGCACGCGGAAATCGCCTGGTTGTACCTTCTTCAGCACCGCATGGCTGTACTGCTTCTGAAAGAACACAAATGACCATTCGCCCTCGGTTACGACGGGATCCATGAATTGCTGCACCAGCACATCTGAGTGTTGCAGGAGCGCAGCAAATCGTTCCTGATCCTGTGCGGCCTGCTCGCCGGTGGTGCGCCAGGTGTGATAGGCGGTTGCCGAAATGGCTGGCTTGATCACCGCCTCTTTCCAGCCACGGTCTGCAAGAATGGTTGCGAGGTCGGCCGCACAACCACTCGCGACTGGACAAACAAGGGGTGCTTCTGGTTTGTAATCCGAATCGTGTGATTATGCTGGGGCAGCGCGCCTGAATTGGGTCTCGTAGAGATGGGCATACAGGCCGCTCTGCACCAGCAGTTGCTCATGCGTGCCGCGCTCGACAATCCGTCCACCGGAGAGCACCAGGATCAGATCGGCCGCCAGAATCGTACTCAGACGATGGGCGATCACGATGCTGGTTCGCTTGGCCATGACTCGCTTGAGTGCATCTTGAATCAGACTCTCCGATTCGCTATCGAGATGACTCGTCGCTTCATCCAGCACCAGAATGCGCGGGTCTTTGAGAATCACTCGCGCCAGCGCGATACGCTGCTTCTCGCCACCACTGAGGCGGTAGCCACGCTCGCCCACGATTGTGTCATAACCGTCAGGCAGACCGATCACAAAATCGTGAATATTGGCCGCGCGCGCTGCCGCTTCGATCTCGCTCTGCGTTGCATCAAGCTTCGCGTAGAGCAGGTTCGTGCGGATGGTGTCGTGAAACAGGTGCGTCTCCTGCGTGACCATGCCGATGTGAGCCGTCAGCGACTCGAGTGTGACATCGCGCAAATCGTGACCATCCAGCAGCACGCGGCCTGCGGTGGGATCGTAGAGCCGTGGGATGAGATAGGTTAGCGTGGTTTTCCCCGCGCCGCTCGGCCCCACCAGTGCGATCAGCTGCCCGGCCTGCACCTCAAAGGAGATCTGTTCAAGCGCATGCGTCCGGGCTTGGCTGCGCACGCGTGTCACTTCCTCATCGCTCCCGTTCTTCCCATTTCTGGAAGAACCGGGCGTGCCCCCCGACAATACCGCGGTCACATGCTGCATTTGACCAAAGCGCCGCACCTCGCTCAGGATGCTGGTTTCATGCGGCTCATAGTTGAATGACACGGCATCAAAGATCAACTCGCCGCGCACACTGCTCAGTTCAACCGCATCCGGTGTGTTGGTGATATCTAGCGGCAGATCGATCACTTCGAAGACACGCTCAAAGCTGACCACCGATGTGGCGAACTCGACTGGCGCATTCGCCAGCGCCTGGAGCGTCATATAGAGGCTGCTCAAGTAGACGCCAAAGGCGACAATCGTTCCGACCGTGAATGTGCCTTGAATGACCAGATAGCCTCCGATGCCATATACCAGGGCAGTGCCCACGGCGCTGAGGAGGCCGATTAGCGCGAACAACAGCGTGCCCCAGACCGCCTGCTGGATGCCCATGGCGCGTACCGTGGCAGCGCGCTGATCGAAGCGCGCCACCTCGAGAGGCGTACGGCCAAACAATTTCACCAGCAACGCCCCGCTAATATTGAGTGTCTCATTCATCATCGCGTTCATCTGCGCGTTGGCATCCATGGTCTGGCGGGCAATCTCGCGCAGGCGCGTGCCGAGCCGCCGCGCGGAGAAGACAAACAGCGGCAAGACCGCGACGCTGATCAACGTCAAACGCCATTCCAGACCAAGCATCACCGCGAGGAGTGTCGCTGCTCGGATGATATTGGTGATGATGGTAACGATCGTGTTGCTGATGGCGTTCTGCGCGCCGACGACGTCGTTGTTCAACCTGCTCATCAGCTCGCCGATCCTGGTGTTGGTGAAAAACCGCAGCGACATCTGTTGGAGATGCGCAAACAGCGCAACGCGCAGGTCGTAGATCACACCTTCGCCCACACCGGCGTTGAGCTGCCGCTGCCACAGGCTGAGCGCGGCGCTCGCGATCGGGATCAGCAGCAGGCCGAGCATGAGCAGCCCGAGGCGACCCACGTCGCGGTTGGGAAGCGTGCGGTCGATCAGATCGCGCATAATCAGCGGGGTCACTAAGCTAAGGCCGCTTGTGATCACAATGATGACAAGCATAACGCTCATCTTCCAGCGATATGGGCGGGCGTAGGTTAGCACGCGGTGCAGCAAGCGCCAGCTCATCCTGGGTTTTTCAGTGTCGTCGACAGTGAACTGCCGCATCCAGCCACCATGCATCATCACAGTGAGACCTCACTTCCTGTGTATGCCATATCAAATCTGCTTTGATCGCGTGCAGGTCATGCGGTGTGCGGGCAGCGAAGCCGCCCGCACACCGCACCGGCAAGCCGGTCTTCTGACATGGCACTCCACAGTATCTTTCAAGATTTGCCAGGGCGCTTGCTCTGTCCTGAAAATTGAACGATGCTCAATTGAACATTGCTCAAGTTATACCATTCTTATGCTATAATGTCAAGCGTTATGACCCTACAACGTTCACATATTGTCGCCGCGGCGCTCCAGCTGCTGAATCAGGATGGCCTGGATGGGGTGACCGTGCGGAAGGTCGCAACCCAGCTGAACGTGCATGTTGGTGGGCTGTACTGGCATGTCAAGAACAAGCAGGACTTGCTCGATGAGATGGCGAACACGATTTTGTCTGAGGAGTTTGCCACACTGCAGCCACCAGGACCCGGGCAGGTGTGGGCCGAGTGGCTGGTCGAGATAGCGCAGCGGCTACGCAAAGCCATGTTAGCGTATCGCGAAGGCGGGAGGGTTGTGGCGGGCGCGCATCTGCACCGGGCGGTGACGCTTGCTCAGCTGTTTGCAAGCATTGTGGATGCCCTGCGAGCGGAGGGCTTTGGAGCGGACGAAGCGCGCTGGCTGTGTGTGACGGTGGTGAGCTACACCTTTGGGTTTGTGATCGAAGAGCAGGCCGGGCCGACACCAGAGACAATTGCACAGCTCCAGGAAACTGGTCCGCACCATCCGTTTCTTACAGCGCTGCTTGAGGATGGCCGCGCCAGAGATCTCGACCTACACACCGACTTCAGGATGGGGCTGCACTACATCATTACGGGTGCACAGGCCAGCCGCAAGGCAGTCAGGATGTGACGGCACAAAGTGTGGCTACCGCACTGATGCCCAGTAGGGCCAGCCACGGCGCACAGCACTTACCCTCCAGTGCGCCGCTGCAGCACTCCCTGGACCTGCAGCCAGTCGGCACAACGCTCCGGCCAACTCGAAACCGGCTGCTGGCGCTTGCGCACACCAAAGCCGTGCCCGCCTGTGGCATAGACATGCAGCTCGGCCGAAACGCCGGCTCGCTTCAACGCCAGGTACATCAGCACGCTGTTCTCCGCTGTGACGATACGATCGTCATCAGCGTGCGCCAGGAAGACCGGGGGAGTGTCAGGCGGGATCCGTAAAGAGGGCACAAGCACCTGCCGGTCCTCGTCCACCAGATAGCCTGGATAGAGCGCGATCGCGAAGTCCGGTCGGCAGCTTTCGGTGTCGATGCTGTCAAACGGCTCATACGTCCGTGTATCAAAGCTGGTGGCTGTTGCGAGTGTCAGATGCGCACCGGCCGAAAAACCGATCATGCCGATCCGCCTCGGATCGAGCTCCCACTCCCGAGCCTTGCTTCGCACGAGGCTGAGCGCGCGCTGGGCATCCTGAAGTGGACCTGGTGGCGGGAGTGCGACGGGTTGACCGGGACGGCGAGGCACACGATATTTGAGGACAATGCCGGTCACACCGATCGAGTTTAGCCAGTCGGCGACCTCGGTGCCTTCCAGGTCCCAGCCCAGGCTCCAATATCCTCCGCCGGGACAGATCAGCATCGCCGTGCCCGTATGGTGAGCTTTCGGCGGCTGGTAGACCATGAGGGTCGGATGGGTGACGTTGGTCAGCCACAGGGTATCTGAGGGGGTATCTGGAGGAGGCGGATGGAACATCTCCGCGCCAATCTCACCGTAATCGTCGGGAACCGTATGGGGCCACACATCGAGAGTCAGCATCAGGAATAGTCCCTTCTGGTGGCAGTGAAAAAGGCATCAAGCCACCCTGCGGTGCAGCAAAAGCGCATGGAGATCAGGAGCTATGCACGGATTGTTCCACATAGCATAGCATATTGTGGGCGTGAGGATCGGGGCGAGCCTGCAGTCGCAGATGGAAAGCCAGTCGGTGAGGAGCGCCGAGCTGTTTATCACCGCAGCGCCCTAGACCATATGGGCAGAGCGAACACATAGCCTGACCATGCGAGAGCTGTTGCAGCAGGCTCACGATTAGTAATGTGCGATATGCGGGACGTAACCCCTCCCTACAAAGCGGTGCCATGAACGGTTATAATTGATCTATGTCGACGCCACTTTTAACTACGAAACTGTATATCCTCCCGCCCCGGCCGAACGTTGTCCTCCGCCCTCGCCTGATCGAGCGCCTGAACGAGGGTCTGCAGCGTAGCCTGACTCTCATCTCGGCCCCGGCTGGCTTTGGCAAAACCACGCTCCTCAGCGAATGGATCGCCGGCTGCAAGCGGTCGGTCGCCTGGCTGTCACTCGATGAAAGCGACAACGACCCATCCCAATTCCTGACGTATCTTGTCTCCGCCTTACAGACCATCGATAACGACATGGGGGCTGGCATGCTGAGCATCCTGCACTCTCCCCAGCCGCTGCCAGCCGAGCTGGTTCTGACGTCTCTCATCAATGCAGTCGCGGAGACCCCGCAAGAGTTCATGCTCGTTCTCGACGACTACCACCGTATCGAAGCCCGGCCGATCCACGACGCTCTCACCTTTCTGCTCGACCATCTGCCGCCGCAGATGCATCTGGCGATAGCCAGTCGCTCCGACCCGCCGCTGCCGCTGGCCCGCCTGCGCGGCCGGCGCAGGCTGACTGAGCTGCGCGCTGCCGATCTGCGCTTTACGCCCGACGAGGCCGCCACCTTCCTCAAGGAGGTGATGAGCCTGGACCTCTCGGCGACCGATGTAGCGGCCCTGGAGACCCGTACCGAGGGCTGGATTGTTGGCCTGCAAATGGCCGCACTCTCCATGCAGGGGCGCGCGGACACCGCCAGCTTTATCCGAGCCTTCACTGGCAGCCACCGTTTCATCATCGACTACCTAGTCGAAGAGGTGCTACAGCGTCAGCCCGAGCGCATCCGCAGCTTCTTACTCCAGACCTCCGTTCTCGACCGGCTGTGCGGCCCGCTGTGCGACGCCGTCACCGGCGAGGGCGATGGCAGCGGGATGCTGGAGGCGCTGGAGCGCGGCAACTTGTTCGTCGTCCCGCTCGACGACCAGCGCCACTGGTATCGCTACCACCATCTCTTCGCCGATATGCTGCAAGCGCGCCTGATCAAGGAGCAGCCCGATCTGGTACCTGTCCGGCATCGGCGGGCGAGCGAGTGGTACGAGCAGAACGGTCTTCCAGCCGATGCGATCCGCCACGCGCTGGCCGCCGAAGATTGGGAGCGAGCGGCGCGCCTGGTCGAGCTGGCCTGGCCGGCTATGCGCAAGAGCAGACAGGAGGCCACGATGCTCGGCTGGGTGAAGGCGCTGCCAGACTCGCTCATCCGCGACAGGCCTGTGCTCAGCGTTGTGTGCGCCTGGGCGCTGCTGGACGGCGGCGAGCTGGAGGCCGCCGAGGCCCGGCTGCTCTCCGCCGAACAGTGGTTGGACACGGCGGCAGACGAGCGCGAGCGACCGGAAGCCGCAGCGCCCACGATGGTCGTGGTGGACGGCGCACAGTTTCGGTCTCTGCCGGCATCGATAGCCAACGCCCGCGCCTACCGCGCTCAGGCGCTCGATGACGTGCCCGGCACGGTGACGTATGCGCGGCGGGCGCTCGAACTCTTGCAGGAGGGCGACTATTACGAGCGCGGCACGACGGCGGCGCTCCTCGGGCTGGCCTACTGGGCGAGCGGGGATCTCAAGGCGGCCCACCGCTCTTTTGCCGATGGACTGGACAGCCTACAGCGGGGCGGCGGCATTCTTATCAGGATCGGCGGCACGGTGATCCTGGCGCACATAGCGATGGCGCAAGGTCGTCTGCACGAGGCGGAACGTATCTACGAGCAGGCACTGCAGCTCGCGACAGCGCATGGCGAGCCGGCGCTGCAGGGAGCGGCGGAGCTGTACCTGGGGTTAGCCGAGCTCCACCGTGAGCGGGGCGACCTGGATTTCGCCAGGCAGCACCTGCTGCGAGGCAAGGAGCTAGGCGAGCAGGGTTCCTTGCCCGGCTATGAGTATCTCTGGTGCGTTGTGCAGGCGCTCATCACGGAGGCCGAGGGCGATCTGGACGGCGCGCTCAACCTGCTGAACCAGGCGGAGCGGCTGTTTTACAGAAGCCCCATCCCCGATGTGCGACCGATCGCGGCGCTGAAGGCGCGGGTGCTGGTGGCGCGGGACAGGCTGGCCGAAGCCCTGGCTTGGGTGCGTGTGCGCGGCCTATCCGTCGACGACGACCTCAGCTACCTGCGTGAGTACGAGCACATCACCCTGGCGCGAGTGCTGATCGCCCGCTATCGACGCGACCGGACTGAAAACGCTGTTCGAGAGGCGGTGGGGCTGCTGGAGCGCCTTCTCCAAGCGGCGGAAGCAGGGGAGCGAACGGGGAGCGCGATCGAGATCCTGGCGCAGCTGGCGCTCGCCCACGCGGCGCAGGGCGACGTCCCCGCTGCGCTCGTGCCACTGGAGCGCACCCTGCGGCTGGCTGAGCCGGAGGGCTACGTCCGTATCTTTGTGGACGAAGGCGCCCCGATGGCGCACCTGCTTCGCGAAGCTGCCGCGCGTCGGATTACGCCCGGCTATACCGCTACGCTGCTGGCCGCATGTGAAGCTGGCGCGGGCACAGGCCAGCCTCGGCTCCCCGCCGCTCCGTCGCCTCAGCCACTTGCCGAGCCGCTCACCCAGCGCGAGCGCGACGTTCTCCGCTTGCTCGAAACCGAGCTTTCCGGGCCCGAGATCGCCCGCGAGCTCACGGTCGGCCTGAGCACCGTCCGCACATATACGAAGAGCATCTACCGTAAGCTCAACGTCAACAGTCGCCGCGCAGCCATCAAACGGGCATCAGAGCTGGATCTGCTATAGCCGCGCAGCGGCCCGAGCAGGTATCCACGAGCACCGCCAGGTAAACCAGCATTGCGTACCCAGCACGGGTTCTTGTCCCCCTGCGTCCTCCACCTTCATCTCCCCACATAAATCCCCACATATGGGGAATGACATATCCCCACATGAGTATGTATTCTCTAGCTACGCAATGGCAGGGCCGGGGAGGCGCAGCCTCCCCGAAACCCCTCCCCATCACTTCGGTCATACGACAGGAGGTGCCCAACCGCGTACCTCCAAATGAGCAACATGCACGAGGTGATCGACATGAGCCCAACACACGTGTCAACCGAGCTCCATCACGTGCATGGATGCTGCGAGATTCGCCTCGAGGGACACCTTGATGAGCAGTGGGCCGACTGGTTTGAAGGCCTTACCTTCACCCACGAAAGCGACGGGACAACCACCCTCGATGGCCCGCTCTGCGACCAGGCCGCCCTCCATGGTGTGTTCAACAGGCTGCGAGACCTCGGCGTACTGCTCATTTCGGTTCACTATGTCAGCCCGCATAGAAAAAAGGCGTGAAGATGAAAACGATTGTCAACGAAGAACAGGGGGTCCCCGATGTGCTTCAGCTCCAACAGGTAGAACAACCTGCGCCCAAGAAAACGAAAGCGCCGGCAAAAGCATCTGCGGCAGAGTGGCTGGTGCCCACCGCGCTGATCGTGCTCAGCTTTATCCCGTTCGTCGGCGGCGCCGTCCGCGTGGTCGGGCTGGCCAGCGGCGCGGAGATCACGCCAGAAAATGCGCGGTTCGTTGCAGTACCTCTGCCCGTGATAGTGCACATCATCTGTGCCCTCCTGTTCTGCATCCTGGGCGCCTTCCAGTTCGCCCTCGGATTTCGCCGCCGCAGGCCCGGCTGGCACCGCATCGCTGGGCGGCTCTTGGTTCCGTGCGGCCTAGCTACCGGTCTTTCGGGTCTGTGGATGACCCAGTTTTATCCGCTCTATCCCCACCTCCAGCGCGAGCTTCTGTATGGCTTCCGGATGTTGTTCGGCTCAGGCATGGTCGTGTCGATTGCCCTGGGCCTGGCCGCCATCTTGCGGCGAGACATTGCCCAACACCGCGCCTGGATGATTCGCGGCTATGCAATCGGCCAGGGCGCGGTAACATACGTAAAAGAAGGAGGATTCTAAAATGAAGGCAGTCCTATACACACAATACGGGTCGCCGGATGTTCTTCAGCTCAAAGAGGTAGAAAAACCCACGCCTAAGGACAATGAAGTGCTTGTAAAAGTCTGTGCGGCGTCTGTCAACGCATACGACTGGCGCAACATGCGTGCCGACCCGTTCTTGGTTCGTCTGATGGGAGGGCTGTTCAGACCAAGAAATCCGCGGCTCGGCGTCGACATAGCTGGGCGGGTTGAGGCGGTCGGCAGAGACATAACGCAGTTTCGCCCAGGCGACGAGGTCTACAGCGACCTAGCCACGTCTGGGAATGGCGCTTTTGCCGAGTACGTCGCTGCTCCTGAACATGTATTGGCGCTGAAGCCGGCCAATCTCTCGTTCGAGCAGGCGGCGGCCGTGCCGATGGCGGCAGTCACCGCTCTGCAGGGTCTCCGGGATGCAGGAAAGATTCAGCCAGGGCACAAGGTCTTGATCAATGGCGCATCTGGCGGTGTGGGAACTTTTGCGGTGCAGATTGCCAAGTATTTTGGCGCTGAAGTCACGGCTGTGTGCAGCACGCGCAATATCGACATGGTTCGCTCGCTTGGCGCAGACCACGTCATCGATTACAAGCGAGATGATTTCACCCAAAACGGGCAGCGCTATGACCTGATCTTTGCTGTGAATGGATATCATTCGCTCTCAGCGTATAAGCGTGTGTTAGGTCCCAAGGGAAGGTATGTCATGGCCGGGGGTTCCACTGCTCAACTCCTTGAAGTCTTGTTCCTGGGAGCATGGATGTCCATGTCTGGGGGTAAGAAAATGGAAGCTTTTTCGTGGACACCGAATGGCAAGGATCTGACGGTTCTGAAAGAGCTGCTTGAGGCCGGCAAGGTCGTACCGGTGATCGATAGATGCTACCCCTTGAGCGAGACCGCTGAGGCGATCCGGTATCTTGAGGATGCGCACGCCCGCGGGAAAGTCGTGATAACAGTAACGTAACTGAGTTGCGTTTAAGAGAGGATGTCTCAAAGAAACACATTAATACCATTCAAAAAGGAGTGTAAAAATGGATACGAACCAAAAGCTCATCACCATGGACATGAAAGCAAAGCTTTCAATATCATGGATATTTGTGCTGTTGAATGTCATTTTTCGGGATATTCACGAGTTATTTAGGCCTGGGCTTCTAGCAGAAATGATGACCGGAACCGTAAATGGTGTTCAAATGACTGAAGGAATATTGTTGGTCGCTGGAATAGTGTTGGAGATTCCGATTGCTATGGTTCTCCTGTCTCGGGTGTTGCCGTATCGAATCAACCGCTGGGCAAACCTCATCGCAGGCGTAATAGCTATTCCGTTGGTTATAGGTATTGGGCCGAAAGATCTTGATGACATGTTCTTTGCAACAATAGAAGTTGTGTCTCTGACGCTACTTATCTGGTTTGCATGGAAGTGGCCTAACCCTGAGCTTAGCCCTAATAAAAGAATCGAATAAGAGCATTTATCGGAAGTAAGTTTGGGAAGTGGCGGATATATCCGACAGGATAGAACTGATTAAAGGGCATTACAGACAAGCAGTAGATTGTACTCTGCTTTGTGTGGTGAGACCAATAAACTGGTCAACCCAGCATGTTAGTCTTTTTCTTTTCTGGACGCGGTCAGGATGCGGAGAAGCAGGCCGAGTCAAGACCGCTCGAAGTCGGGATGACCTTCTCCAGGCTCATTGGGTTGCTTAATCGGTACGACCGTGGTGATGGTGCGTCTTGACCGGTCTGCTAGGCTTTGCATCCCCGCGCCAAGGAAAGACTAACATCTCGAACTGCCTAGTTTTTGGGTCGCATGACAGCCGACCCGCCGATGGCGAGCAGCAGGACACACGACATTTGAATGGCCGCGAGGAGGTCGGACATAGTTAGCGCCTGGAGATTGGGGGCTGGGAGCCAGTGTCCAACGCCCAGGTGCCAAGCCCCGCGCGGGCGGAAGGGAAACCTCCCGGTTTCCCCCAGATTTCGCTATGGATGGGTTACACCATGCGTAGAGAGCTGACGGCTGATGGCTCAAGGCTGAACACTATAACTGCACTACCTTCAGTGCTCAGCCTTCAGGCTTCTGGGTTCCGCTGCTGCCCTATCCCCTACGACCTCCATGAGATAAACCTGCCGGAAACCGGCAGGTTTGTGCGGGTATGGGAGCGGATGATGAGCTGGCGAACACGCCTGGCCATTCGTCATCGTCTCGCTACGGTATCCTTGCCTCTCTGTGAACGTGTCGGCCACGACGGCTGACAACCCGGCGCCCTTCCAGTGTTGGCGGCAGCCGGGAACATGGCGGGCAAGCACGCGGTCAGCTGGCGCTCTATCCACCCGAATACATCCGTGGAGCCGCAGAACCACCAGTCAGCCGCAATCGAGCAATGAAGTAAAAGCATTTCCAATATCGATCTTAGTTACTTTTTGAATAGCAGGAATCAGGCACCTGTTGTTAACCATTAATTTTCTGACGTACGATAATGTGCGGTATGAGCGCTTATAAGCGCTTCAGCTGATTGAAAAGCGGAATAGGCGTAGCACACAGCGCTCCAAGCTCGTGGTGCATGAATAACTGAGCAACACAAAAGACCGCTTCCTCGTGCGGTAGAGCGCATTGGGAAGCGATCTGTCTACCAGTGTCTGATCAGCGCTCGTTTCCGCTCAAAGCTGAAAACGCTTTACAGACGTATAACATGATTGGTGAGGCCATGCGATGATTGCCACTGGAGTTGAAGGATGTGACGCAGTTTGAGCAGAGAAACTCATCCAATTGCCCAGAGGCGTCCATCAGCAGCCACCACGATGCCCCCACCATCACGCGTTGGCAGGGGCGCCGACCACAACACCTGCCCTTGGGCCGTCGCACGCACTGGTGCGACATTGCTGTTGAATGGATTGCCATGCTCGGTAGGCCAGGATGCCGTGCCGAAGATATGGCGATGGTGATCATCCATACATACGGTTCCTTCAGCGCACGCCCCACAGCCGGATCATGCCGTCGTCCGAGGCTGTCGCCAGCAGCCTGCCGTCGGGCGCGAAGGCGACCCGGCAAGCGCCCGGCTGGAAGAGTGAGATCAGGGCTTTTCCCCGTGCCACATCCCACACAGTGCCCAGCTCGTAGCTGCCCACCGCCAGCAGCCGCCCGCCGGGTGCAAAAGAAAAGTCGTAGGCGCCGCTGACCTGGCCGAGCACGCGGGTCTGACGGCCGCTTGTCGCATCCCAAACCCGCGCCGCTTTATCGTCCGCCCCTCCCCCCGCAACGATCTGCTGGCCGTCGGGTGAGAAGGCCAGGCTGGCGACCTGGTCGGTGTGGCCGCTCAGCGCCCGGATCTCGGTTCCGCTGGTTGCGTCCCATAGCCTCACGGTCTTGTCCGTGCCAGCCGTCGCCAGCAGCCTGCCGTCGGGCGCGAAGGCAATATCGAGAATTCTATTGTCGCGGCCGGCGATTGTGCGCAGCGCGGCGCCGCTTGCGACATCCCATATCGTGATCGTGCCATCGATAGAGCCAGAGGCGAGCAGCCGCCCGTCAGGCGCGAAGGCGATCGCTCTCACCTCGCTGCCGTGGCCAGCCAGCACGCGCCGCTCGGCGCCGCTGAAAGGATCCCAGAGCCTGACCGTGCCGTCGGCGGCAGCGGAAGCGAGCAGCCGCCCGTCAGGCGCGAAGGCGACATCGAAGATCGCCTCGGTGTGGCCGGCGAGCGCGCGCAGCGGACGCCCGTCGGCTGTCGCCCAGAGCCTAATCTGGTCGTCGGAGGCTGTCGCCAGCATCGCGCCATCCGGCGCAAATGCCAGCGCTCGGACATTGCCGGCGTAGCCGGCAAGCGCGGGCTGTGCCTCCCCGGTGGCCATGTCGAACAGCTTCAGCGCCCCCACACCGGCGATAATCAGCGTCGTGCCATCGGGCGACAGGGCGATGTCGGGAGGACCGCGGAAGCTCTCCCGGCTAAAGCGGTGCAGCGTGAGGGCGCCGGCGATCTCGCCGAACGTCGCACCCAGCCCGTGCGGCGAGTTCCGTTCGGTCGAAACCCACCCAGAGGCTACCTGGAGCCGGCCGTCGGGCATGAAGTGCAATTCGATCTTCGCGTACGAGCCGAGGCTCGCCTCGTGCGTCGCCAGTTCGCGCCCGCTCGCCAGGTCCCAGATCTTGAGAGCGCCGGTGGTCGCCGTGCCCTCGGTCCCTGCGGCCGCCAGCCTGCTCCCGTCAGGTGAGAAGGCCAGCGCCACGGCGCCGCCGTTGAACGGCTTCTGCAGTGCCAGGGTGTGGCGCACATTCCCTTTCGCGAGGTCCCAGACCCAGACCTTGCCGCCCTCTGCGACCGCCGCCAGCAGCCGCCCGTCGGGCGAAAAGGCCATCGTGCGCAGCATGTCGACCGGGCCGGCGAGCGTGTGCAGCTCGCGCATGCTCCCCGCCTCCCGGATCGTCACCATCGTGGTCCCGGTGTGCGCCGCCAGCAACTGGCCGTCGGGCGAGAAGGCTACTGCTGGCTGCTGGTCGATGCCGCCTTGCAGATCGAGCGCGACACGCGCGGTGGCGACATCCCATACTTTCGCGACCCGCACTGGTGGAATCCCGCCGTTCGGGATCTCCGACTGCACCGCCAGCAGTCGCCCGCCGGGCGACCAGCACACATTTGTCACCGGGCCGGGGTTGTCCGCAAACGTGTGGAGCAGGCGCCCGCTTGCCACCTCCCATATGATCACCTGGCGGTCGTGCGTCCCAACCGCCAGCAATACGCTGTCGGGCGAGAAGGCCAGGCTTCGTACATAGCCCACCGTCTCGATGAAACGGAGCGGCTGGCGGGTTCGCGCGTCGTAGAGCGCGACGCCGTAGTTGGTGGCGACCGCGAACAGATCGCCGCCGGGCGACCAGGCGGCGAGGTCCGCCTGGCCGATGCCCCAGCGGGCGAGCTGGACGAGCTGCCCGGCGTTCTCCGGCGTGATGGCTGCTGCGGGGGCCGGTAGCGGACTGCCCACCAGCGCCAGGGGCGTCGAGGTCGGGGCCGCTGCGGGCGCCTGGGCCAACGGGGCGATGGGCGCGGCAGACCACCATATGCCCACGGCTAGGGCCAGGACCAGCCCGGCACATGCGGCGATCACCAGACGGTGACGGCGCGATCGATTACTCCGTTGTGTCATTGGGCTGCCTTTCGCGTGTGTGTCGTATATCGTGTCCCGCATGCCGCTTCATGTGGTCCATCACCGGATAGAACAGCCGCAGTGGACCGGCAAGCGGGCGCGCCCCCGCGTGACTCACCGCCCGATCCGGTCGAGGCCCTTTTGCGCCAGCGTCTTGGCCTTTACCAGGGCGATGGCGTCATCAAAGCCATCAACGCTAATGATCAGGTACCAATTGGGGCCCTTGAAGACATGGAGTCCGGCGCGCCTGCCACCCCAGAACGCGGTATCGCCGATGCCGGCTACCGCCTGCGGGTCGGTCCCTGCCATCTCCTTCACCGTGTCGCGCACACTCGCGATCGCCGCCGGCGTGTTATCGTCGGCCGGCGAGCGGCGCACAAACACTGTCGCCGACCTCGTGCTCGATTCGGAGCCGGGGTCGTAGTGACACTCGGAGATCGTCGCCGTTGTCGCATCGCCCTCGTTTTCCATACCGTGGGCTGGCTCTTTGACCGGCGCGCCTAGCACCGCCTCGACGTCGGCCCTGGCGAGAAGCGCACAGGCGTCGAGCGTGACTTGCCCTGCCCCAGTCTGCCTGCTCGGCGCGGCGGCGCCGCCTGACTGTGGCGCGGGCCATCCGCAGCCGACCAGGATGGCCGCCAGCAGGACAACTGTGAGTGTTATGCTTCCCATCAAGCCTGTGGATTTCATTGTGTTCCTTCTCTTTCTTTACCTGGTCAAGGCCCACTCAGCGGTAGATACATCCAGTAGATCCGGAGTGAACGCAATGGAACCGATCACATCAATGCTGGTTTTGGTTCCCGTAAACCACGTTTTATTCATCAGCCTCACCACCCCAGGTAGCCACATGGCTCCTCAGTCCAATTCTTGATGATATTATTCGTCTCATTCGACTCGGGGACGACGTTCGCAGCATCGATCCGCACGGCGGTGCAAGCCACCAGCGGCATGTATTCCCCGACAAGATAGGTCTGGTAGCTGCCTCCGTAGATTGGCGCAAGCGCCAGCCCTGGCACGATCGTTGTCTGTTCGAACCCGAGGTCGGTATGCAGCGTGACAGTGAAGGGGCCGGCGGCCGTATGTCCCAGGTTGACGACCGCCAGTTCGTCATGATCGCGCATGTGGACGGTGGTGAAGGCGAGGTCGGCGGGCGCAAGCTTGAGGTACGGTGGCGGGGACACTGCTTCTGCGAAGGCCGGCCGCATCCGGCAGAGCGCTAGCACGAGCAAACTCACCAGCAGCATAAGGTAGCGGATCCGGTTCATCGGTCAATACCTCCTGTCCTGTCAGGGTGTATATCTCGTGATCAAGATACACAACCGACGTCCAAAAAGCGTCCAAACAGGGTGGATCGAGCGCCCGTCCGAAAGCGTGCCGTACGAGCATGGGCGCCCGACACCCGAGCCATCCGAACGAGATCACGCCCTATGACGCCCGTATTCGCCTGAGAAGCTTGCTAAACCCGCCGATCAGGGCGACCTCGAACAGCGCAACGAACAGCACCCGCCCGACCATGCGCGGAGGATTGCTGACCTCCCCTGTGACCAGCATCAGGCCAATCGCCAGCGCATTCAGTGAGTTGGAGATCAGCAGGATGCCGACGATCGCCAGGCCGATGATTTGAACCGCCTTCACTGTGCTCCTCCTCGTGTGTAAACTAAACCTAACAAGCCTATGGTCGCGTTGTCAGCGGCGGTCTCACCATCCGAGGTTGCCGCACACGTCATTCCAGTGCTTGATGATGTTGTTCGTTTCGTTCGACTCGTGGACGAGATTCTCGGCATCGATCCGCACCGCAATACAGTCATGCAGCGGTATGGATTCCCCAACGAGATAGGTCGGGGAGGTGCCGCCATAGATCGGTGCAGGGGCCAGTCCTGGCACGAATTTTATCTCGCTGCCGCCGAGGTCGAACCGCAGAGTGACTATGAAAGGACCCGCTGCCGTGTGTCCCAAGTTGATGACCGCCAGCTCGTCGTGGTCGCGCATGTGGACGGTGGTGAAAGCCAGGTCCGGGAGCGTAGGCATGGCCGATGGTGGGATGGGCGGGATGTCGCTGGCAAAGGCTGCGGGCGTGGCGGCGAGTGCCAGCAGCAAGCTCAGGGCCAGCAGTTTCCATGTCGTTCCGATCGATGTGCGGTTCATGGTGTCCTCCTGATATCACTCACGTTACTTCTCAACGCCGGGCGAGCGCCGCGATCGGACCAGTGGAGTTGATCGGCAGCGGCCTGATTTCACGGTCCGAACACGAAGTCATCCACGTAGGCAGGTTAGTCCAGTTTGGAAAAGTTCCAGAATCCAACTGCGACGACAATCGACCAGGGGAGCAGCACGCCCAAATTCCAGGTTCCCGCCGCCTGGGCAATCATCTGACCGATTGCGAAGAGGATGGTGAGGCCGATGACGCTCCACTTCTTCATCCGCCACAGGCCAATCATGCACACCAACCCGAGCGCGACGGTGAGCGTGTACAACAGAAGAGCTGCTCGCACGAGTTGTAATGCGAAGGAGATACCCGGCTGTCCGAGACGAGCATAGGTTCCCAATCCCCAAAGTATCCCGATCGGCACCGCGATAAACCACCACATGCAGACCAGAGTAATCGCCCACGGGCGATCTTTCTCCTGGATGACTGGCGTTTCGTCCATCAGTGGCTTCATGACAGGCCTCCGTGCGGCGACTGGCGCTCCATCCACTTCATCCATAGGATTTACCACCTTTCTGTGTTCAAAAGTCCGGCACATCGGCGCGAAGTGCTCCTGTTTCACCGCGGCTCCGGCGGCGCGGTCATGGAGATACTGCCGTCGTCCGCGGCGATGAAGACCTTGCCGCCGGCCACGATCGGCGCGGCATGGAGTGCGGCAGGCAGACCCAGCTGGAAGAGCATGGCGCCCGTGCTCGCCTCCAGGGCGAAGAAACTGCCCCGGCTGATATCGCCGCCTTCGGCCACCAGGTACAGCACGCCGTTGGCCAGCGCCGGAGTAGCTGAGATCGGCACGCCAAGCCGCGCGACCCACAGCGGCAGCGGCTTTTCGTCGGTTTGATCAAAGGCGTAGATATCCCCGTCGTGCGAGCCGACCAGGACCTCGGCCACCCCGTCGCCGTTCACGTCGCCCAGGGCCGGGCCGCCCACGATGGCGCCGCCGGTGGCAAACTGCCAGCGCAGGCTGCCGTCGGCCG